>Ga0163200_1000683_pt1 | contig 13775 bp, 12 predicted proteins | sample PL_2010_200m_FD_113535 | JGI IMG/M metagenome (GOLD analysis project Ga0163200, IMG submission 113535) | Freshwater microbial communities from Powell Lake, British Columbia, Canada to study Microbial Dark Matter (Phase II) - PL_2010_200m | ecosystem: Environmental > Aquatic > Freshwater > Lake ... | reverse complement strand
GTGCTGGGGATCGTGGGCCAACACGCAGAAACTGGCGAGCAAGGAATGGCGGTTCCAACTCTTCTACTGGGACTACGCCATCGGCGTGTTCCTGTTGTCGCTGCTGCTGGCGTTTACGATGGGCAGCACCGGCAGCGGCGGACGCGGGTTCCTCGCCGACCTGCAACAAGCCGACAGCAAATGGCTCGGCTCGGCGTTTTTCGGCGGTGTGATTTTCAATCTCTCGAACATCCTGCTCGTCGCGGCGATTGACATCGCCGGGCTGGCAGTGGCGTTCCCGGTCGGCGTCGGGCTGGCGCTGGCGCTTGGCGTGATCACGACGTACCTGAAAAAACCGGAAGGCAACGTGCCGATGCTCGCGCTGGGCGTGGCCGGGATTGTCGTCGCGATCATCCTCGACGCGCTGGCGTACAAACGACTGGCCAGTGGCGGCCAGCGGACGCCGACGAAAGGAATCGTCATCTCCGTTGTCGCCGGCGTGTTGATGGGCTGGTTCTACAGTTTCGTCGCCGGCGCGATGGGACAACTTGGTCCGGGCCATGTGCTCGAAGCCGGCAAACTCAGTCCGTACACGGCGATCGTGTTGTTCTCTACCGGACTGCTCGTATCGAATTTCCTCTGGAACAGCCTCATGATGATCAAGCCGCTCACCGGCGGCCCGGTGCCGTTCAGCGATTACTTCACCAAAGGCAACGCCCGGCTCCACGCCATCGGCATCCTCGGCGGCATGATCTGGAACGTCGGCATGAGTTTCAGCATCATCGCCAGCACCAAGGCCGGCGCAGCGCTCTCCTACGGCCTCGGCCAGGGCGCGACGATGGTCGGCGCGTTCTGGGGCGTGTTCATCTGGAAGGAATTCAAAGGCGCGCCGCCGGGCACTGGCAAACTGCTCGCGGCGATGTTTGTGTTCTACCTGATCGGCCTCAGCATCCTCATCGCATCCAAACTATGAAAACTCCCCGCATCCTCGTCGTCGGCAGTTCCAACACCGACATGATCATCAAGCTCGACCGCATCCCGCGGCCCGGCGAAACGATTCTCGGCGGCGCATTCGTCACCGCTGCCGGCGGCAAAGGCGCCAACCAAGCCGTCGGCGCCGCGCGCGCCGGTGGGCAGGTCACGTTCATTGCGCGTGTCGGACAAGACATGTTCGGCGAGCAAGCCGTCGCCGGGTTTGTCCGCGACGGCATTAACGTGAAACACGTTTTTCGCGACAAGGCCAACCCGTCCGGTGTCGCGCTCATCTTCGTTGCCAAGGACGGGGAGAATAGCATCGCCGTTGCCGGTGGAGCGAATGCGAAACTCTCGCCAGCCGATGTGCGGAAAGCGAAGGCGGCTTTCGCCGGGGCGAGCGTGCTCGTGATGCAACTCGAAACGCCATTGGAAACCGTGCAAGCCGCTGCCGATCTGGCCGCAAAAGCCGGTGTCCGCGTGATTCTCAATCCAGCACCCGCCCGCCCGCTGCCGGACAAGCTTCTGAAACGCATTTCGATCCTCACACCGAACGAGACTGAAGCCGAGCTGTTGACTGGTTGCGCCGGCGAAGAGGCCGCGGCGAAGCTCCGCGCCCGCGGCGTGGCGACGGTCATCCTTACGCTCGGTGCTCGCGGCGCGTTGATCGCCGACGCCAACGGCACGCGGATGGTGCCCGGTTTCAAGGTGAAAGCCGTGGACACGACCGCCGCCGGCGACATCTTCAACGGCTCGCTGGCCGTTGCGCTGGCGGAAGGCAAATCGCTGGAACAAGCGGTGAGGTTCGCCAACGCTGCCGCCGCAATTTCCGTCACGCGGTTCGGCGCGCAGCCATCCGCGCCGACGCGACGGGAGATCGAAAGGTTCCTGAGAAAATGAAACAGATCGCTTTGCTGTTTATGCTGACAGCCACCGTCGCGGTGGGAGAACCGCAGTATCGTCGTTTGCCGGTGAAGGAATACCGGGACAAGATGAAAGGCGCTTGGCTCGGCCAAATGATCGGCGTCGGTTGGGGACAGCCGACAGAATTCAAGGTCAAGGGCGACATCATTCCGGAGGACAAGATGCCGCCTTGGAAGCCGGAGATGGTCAACCAGCACAACAACGACGACTGCTACGTCGAGATGACCTTCCTGCGCACGCTGGAACTGTACGGCTTCGACGCCTCCATCCGGCAGGCAGGCATTGATTTTGCCAACAGCGGCTACCGTCTCTGGCACGCCAACAAGGCCGGGCGCGATAATCTCCGCGCCGGCATCGCTCCGCCCGACAGCGGCCACCCGAAGTTCAACGCTCACGCCGACGACATTGACTACCAGATTGAAGCTGACTTCTCCGGCATCATCGCACCGGGCATGCCAAACCTCGCCATTGCGCTTGGCGAGAAGTTTGGCCGTCTCATGAACTATGGCGACGGCCTCTACGCCGGTCAGTTCATCGGCGGCATGTATGCCGAGGCGTATTTCGAGTCTGACCCGTGGAAACTCGTTGTCGCCGGTCTCAAGTGCGTCCCTCCCGGCAGCCAATACGCTGAAATGATCCGCGACCTGATGAAATGGTGTCGCGAGAACGCCGACTGGACGAAGACGTGGGAACTCGTCGAGGCGAAGTATCACAAGGATCCTCGCTACACGCATGACCTTTGCTCGAAGCCCGGCGAGAAAGGCGCGTTCAGCATTGATGTCAAACTCAATGGCGCCTATGTCATCATGGGTCTGCTCTACGGCGCGGGCGATCCCGACAAGACGATGGTCATCGCGTGCCGTTGCGGCCAAGACAGCGACTGCAATCCCGCCAATGCCGGCGGCATCTTCTTTGCCGCGTTGGGTGCGTCGAAAATCCCCGCGCACTTCACGGAGAAGCTCGACCTGAGCCGCAAATACAGTTTCTCCGACTACACGCTGCCAAAGGTTTACGAGGTGAGCGAAAAGTTGGTCCGCCAAGCCATCGTTCGTGCCGGTGGCCGCGCCGAGAAGGACGCCAACGGCGAGGAAGTCTTCCTCATTCCCGTTCATACGCCGATGCCGAGCGCGTGTGAACAAAGCTGGAAACCCGGCCCCGCCGCCAATGTGAGGTTCACACCGGAGGAAATGGCGCAAATCAAGATCGCGGTCAACGAAAGCCGTTCACGCGAGGGCAACCGGCAAGGCTCGATATGCGATGGCGACTTCAACAGCTTTGTTGTTACCTTCGACGGTAAACCCGCGAAGGAAGATTGGTATGCCATCCCGCTGAGCACGCCCATGAACGTGCGTCGCGTCGTCTTCGCCCACGGCAAGAACTTCCACGACGGCGGCTGGTTCGATGCGAGCGCCGGCAAACCTCGCGTGCAAGTCCAGCGCAGCAAGGGCGGTGCGTGGGAAACGGTCGGCGAATTGAGCGACTATCCCGCCACGACCGCGAGCGACAACAAGAACCTCAAGCCCGGCCAGAAGTTCACGCTGCGTCTGCCGGAACTGGTCAAGGCCTTTGCCGTTCGCGTCATCGGCAAGCCCGCTTGCGGGAACAAGCCCACGCAAGCGTTCTCGTCGTGTGCCGAGTTGCAGGCGTTTGCGAAGTAGCATCAGTCAGAGAAAAAGAGAAATTGAGAATGAGATGAATAAGTGTGTATTGGTAATCACGGTCATTACAGGGCTGGCGCTCGGCGCGCCGGCGGCTTGCCCGCCGAGGCGGGCGAGTCCCTACCGGCGTCATGTTCCGGTAGGGCGCGTTCTCCGAGCGCGCCGCGGGTCGTACTCGTAAGCATTACGTCTGGGATTGGATGTTTTCATGCCCGGAATAATCCCCGCAACCCGTCCCGACAGTTCAAGCGGGAAAAAGAGATTGGCGCACCCGTGTCCCCTTGCGGTATAATTCCCCAAACTACATGGCAAACAGAGTTAAGTCAGAAGAAGCGAATCAACTCATCGAAGCTGTTGAGAAGACCACCGGCTTCAAGGTCATCGTCGACACGGTCGAGGGCATCTCCGATGACGCCCAGATGATTTCTGCGCGGCCAGAAATGCCGATCCATAGCATCCGCGTAAGCAAAACCAAGCTCCCCTACGCCGACTACATTGTCGCAGCGCAGTGCGCCATGCTCCTTCGCCTTTGGTCGAATCCAAAGCGTATCCCCGTGTTCAGCCCGAACACGGATAAAGTCCACTTCTTTGCCGACCGCATGGCGAAGTCCAAGCCGCTGAAGCAATTTTCTGCCAGAACCGCCATTGAAACGGCTCTCCACCTCGCACAAGGACTCCTGCACCAACTGCGCTCGATGCCGATTGAAATCCAGACTGTTCGCGACTGTCGAACGCAATGCCCGGATCTTTTCGACATGCAAACCGATTCCGTGGAGGCATATTTGCGGCTGTTGTCGGAAAACTTCGCGCCCAAAATTCGCTCCATCGCCCCGGAACAAATTTGGAAGAATTCGGTTTCCATGAACTCTGCGTACGCCCTCAACTGGTCCGGCATCTCGGGATCCACTCTGCCGATGTTGCCCTACCAGAGCACCGGTTTCGCGGACACCGCCGGAACGTTGCTCACTGAGATCAACACGCGACCGGACAAAACATCGGAAGCCTACACCCAGATCGTAGATGCTTGGGCTGGGCGTCTCGGCCTTAACACGCTTTACAAATGGGAATACAGGAACGGCCACCAATGAACCAGCAGCCTTTTAGCTTCATTCTCCGCATCGAGGACTTCGATCTTAGCCGCCTGCCCATCGCTGCAGACGCTCTGCGCGCCAACCCCGACCTGATGGCACAAGCAATCTCTGAGTACTACACCGCCATTTTCCGAAAACTTGGCGGCACAGCAACCGTCGCTGTTACTGCAGACGCAGTTCATGTTTCATGGCATCCCCAAACTGGCAACGCCCGCGACCTCTTATTCGAACGCTGTCTGGGACTCCTCAAGAAGGGCAACTACCGCGAAGCCGAACCACTCCTTCAATGCCTCCACGCACGGTTCCCCGATGACCAGGCGGTCCTTTTCAATTACGGCATGATGCTCAGCGATCAAGGTCGCTTGGATCAGGCATGTCGCCTCTTGGAGCATCTAGTTGAACTCGCGCCGGGGCACTCCCACGGTTGGACAGCACTGGGTGTGGCCTATGCCCGCAACCGCGACAAACAACGCGGCCTCGCAGCATTTCAAACCGCGCTGCAACTGGACCCCGCGAACGCCTACGCAATGCGCAACGCTGCGGCTATCTTGGCTGAGGCCTCCCCGGCGGATGCCATCCCGCTGTACGAAAAAGCAGCGGAACTTCTGCCAGAAGATCAACGGACGCTCTTTGGCTACGGCGCCTGCCTGCTACGGCTTGGCCGCCAAGAGGAGGCTGATCCGATCCTGATAAAATGCATCGCCATCAACCCCCTCTCCGACGTTGCCGAGGAGGCCAAGACCGCACGCACAAAGCTCGCTCAAGAAAACATGCGAGGCAATGTTGCCGGCGGCATAAGACCAGACGTGGTCATGTACCTCTTGGGGGCCATGAAGCGTTTCCGCGATCTGGGGCGGACGAAGACCGGAACGATTACATTTGAAATCGCGATGCTCGGCCGCAACGGCCTCGACATCAACAACCCCTCGCAGAAATACACGCTCAAGAGCCTGCCCGGACAATTCAGCGGACTCCACCTTGTCTCGATCATGTACGCCGGCATGAAAATCCACGCTCCGAATCAAGACGCGGGCATTGACCTCTCCCGGGAATATGCGGAAGCCAAGAAACTTTTCGATATGGAGCAAAGCCAATGAGTAACTTTGATGCGACCATCGCCAAGATTCGCGCGTTTCGAGACGCTCGCGACTGGATGCAGTTTCATAATCCCAAGAACCTCGCCATCTCGATCAACTTGGAAGCGGCGGAATTGCTGGAGCACTTCCAGTGGAAGTCGATGGAGGAAAGCGAGGCGCACGCAAAGGAAGCTCGTGGCGATTTATCTCTTCGAGTTGGCTGACAACCTTGGTATCGACTTGCTGTCCGCCGTCAATACGAAGCTCGCCAAGAATGAAGCAAAGTATCCAGTCAAGAAGGCCAAAGGCTCAGCCAAGAAGTATACCCACTTGAAATAGGTTCAAAATTTCTCGGACTTACCGACGAAGACATCCACGTTGACGCCGCTTCCTTTTTCACCAAAGAAGTCCTCGACTTCGTTAACGGCTTCGTAGCTGAGATAGCGCACCTTATCCCCAAGATGAAGATGACGGAAAACAGGGCGGTTGAGTTGCTCCTCCACCCTGCTTCGGCGTGCTCCCGGCGCAACGATGAACATCGGGTACAGGGTGTTGGGGGCGACCATCGTCAAGTCAGCGAAGCGCAAGAGGCCGGAATAGATGGACGTGCTGTTTTCCACCTCGAACGCCGCATCAATTCGAAACTCCTGCTTCCATACGACGTCGATATTCTCAACGTATTTCACTTGGGCATTGAGACCGGCGGCAAAGGTTTCCTCAAACGAAGTGAAATGGAATGCATCGTTGATTCGTGACTGATCCGCCCGGGGTGCCCAAACTCTTTCGCCTGCTTTCAGACCGAGGCTGAGAAGCTTCCACTGCATTCGCACGTGATCCGAAATGACCGCTTCGTCAGGAAGAAGCGCAGCAGCCTCTTCTTTGACCAATGGCAATCTCTCCGTGTGAATGATGCTTTCATGGTCTGTATACGTGACGGGTGTTCTGCCGTCTTTGATGCGCAATAACACTGAGTACAGATCATCGTACCTGTCGTAGAAGTCTTCGAGTTTCTCTTCGGAGATGCTCGTGAACCCGCGCAACTGGTAGTCTTGCGAGTAGCCAAACAACTCAGTAAGCCGCACAAATGGGAGATTAATCTCGCGCGGATTGGCTATAAAATAGATGAGATTCCAACCGACGGTGGTGTCCCCTCGTATGTTCTTCCATAACTCGCGTGATAGCTCTGGGCTGACGGTCTTGTACGCCACACGCCCTAGCAGCTTTATTTTATCACCTTCGACGATCAGAATTTCATCGCCTACTTGCATCCGGTCGAATCGTGATCGGTTAGCCGGTGTGTCGCGTGAACCCCAAACTGCAATTGGGCGTGTTCCAAAGTACGACTGCAGCTTACGGGCAACGTCTTTCGAGACAATCGAACAAATGCGTTCCGATGTTACTTGGTGTCGGATGGTGTCTTCATAATGCACCATCGCCTCAGCATTACCGGGCGGCATGTAGAGCATGAAGATGTTTCGCATACTAGGAATGCGACTGTACCATGCTGACAGGAATACGTAAAGCAAAGTCGTATGTATCGGAGGTTTTCCGACAACCATCTCCATGCTCTCTGTGCCTCTGTGATTCAATGACTGAGACCCTTCGATAAGCTCAGGGTGGGAGCCTTGGGGGATGATCGAGAGCTACAACAACGGCAGCCGGAACATTGAGCAGATCCTCGAAGACCTTCTCCAGTTTGCCGGCAGCCTGTCCGCCGAGCAAGAGCGCCACGTCCGCGACTGGCAGAGCACGACGAGATCCGTTCGCTTCGCTCAGGGTGACAACTACGCGAGAAGTTTCCGGATAGGCCGCCAGTGAAAACGACTACGGGGTGACGCGGAGGTCCCGCACGAAATCGTTGCGCTTGATCTGGTCTGGCGTCAGCGGCTGGCCGTTGATGACGACGTTCTCGCACGTGACGCCGTTGATACCGTGCTCGGCGTCGAACCCTTTGAACTCGATGCGCGGTTTGTCGCCGGTGGCGCGGATGTTCTTGAAGGTGACATTCTCGATGTGGCCGCGCTGAGGATCGCGAGTCCAGACTGCCGTCCCGACCCAGAGCGACATGAATTTGCGGGTCTCCTCGATGCGCAGGTTCTCGAAGCGGACGTTGCTGATGCGGGCGCTGTCGCAGTGAAACACGCGCAGCGTCCATTCGCGGCCTTTGTCGTGGATAATATCGCAGTCACGGAACACGACATCGTCCACGTTCTCGCGCAATTCAGCGCCGATGCTCAACGCGTGAGCCACTTCATTCCAGAGCACGCAATCATGGACTGTGATGTGACGCGATTCGCCTTGGCCTTTGTCGGTCTTCACGACCACGAGGTCGTCCCAGGTGCGGATGAAACAGTCGGCGACCTCGACGTTGCGGCTGTTGCAGATGTCAATGCCATCGGAGTTGGCGCGGTAGCCAATCAGCTTGAGATTCTTGATGGTGACATTCTCCGAGCGGCGGATCGGAACTGTCCAGAGACTCGAATCGAGGAGAATGACGCCTTCGACGACGATGTTGGTGCCGCGCACCGAAACTAGATGACGCGAGTGAAGCGGGCAGAGGCTACCATCAATGATGCCGCGCCCGCGCAACGTGATGTTGCTTCCCTCCAATAGAAAGGCCGAGCCGCGCGGCGCGCCTGACTTCGTCGTGGCCCGCACGACCGCGCCGTCGGCGATATAGACGGTCTTGCCCGACGGCACGCGCACGCTGTCAACCTCGTGGACGCCGGGGCCGTAGAACATCACGTTCGGGTCGTTCGCGCGCGGTACATCGGTTTCCGGTGGATTGGCAAACAGGTGCAATGAACTGAGCCAATCACCGTTGATTTCCAGCGTCAGATGCTGTGGGCGTGTGAGCGTGAAACGGACTCGCTTTCCTTCGACCACTGGCACGATGCCGCTGGAGGACGGCAGAATCTTCGCCTCGCGAACAGTCTCAGGACAGGTGACGCAGACCTCCGCACGCCCGCCGAGATCGATAGAGGCGAACGCCGCGGGGTTCTGATCGCTCATTGCCTTGAAACGTTGCGCAGGATCCGCAGCCACCACCTTGGCAGGATGGACCGGCACGCTCTTCTCTCCGACCATCACTGTGAAATTCGTCGCGAGCGCCAGCAGGAGAATGGCCGTGGTCATCGGGGACGCAGAACGAGTAGGCGGTTGTTGTAGCTGTCGCTGACGAGAAGGGAGCCGTCGGCTTCGGCGAAGAGCGCGTGTGCACGCGCAAGCTGATCGGGGCCGTCGCCTTTCTTGCCGGTGCCCCAGACCAACTCGATCTTGCCGGTCTTGAGGTCAATCATCCGGATGACGCTGCTCTCCGTGTCGGCGATGAACACGCGTTGGCCGTCGGGCGACACCGAAATGCCTTTTGGCCCGTTGAGCGTGGCGAGCGTGGCGGGGCCGCCGTCGCCCGTGTAACCTTTCTTTCCTGTTCCGGCAATGTTCCGGAGCGTCTTCGTGGCCGTCTCGTACTTCAAGACTTGGTGCCCTCCACGCAAAATGATCCAGAGATTGCCGTTGCGGTCGAAGTCAATGCTCCGTGGGTCCTTCAAGCCTTCGGTGAGAAACGGGGTGACTGCCCCGGTTTTGGGGTCCATCTTAGTGATGGCGTTCTTGGTGATTTCGCAGATGTAGATGTCGCCGCGCGCATCGAGTTGGAGGCTGATAGGCGTGCGGAGCGGGGTGGTGTTGAGCGGCGTGACCGTGCCGGTCTTCACGTCCACCTTGGCAATGCGTTGGTTGTCGGTATCGGCCACGAACAGATTGCCCTGTTTGTCGAACCGGAGTTCGTGCGGATGTTTGAACCCGGTGGCGATGGTGGTGATGTTGCCCTTGGCGTCAATCTTACGGACGACAGCGCCGTCAATCTCGCAGAAGTAGATGCAGCCGTCGGGTCCGCGGATGATGCCGAAGGGATGATTGAGTTCCGTGCCCTTGAGCGGGATCAGTTCGGCGCGCCAGTTGGCGGCAGACGCTTGAAGTGTCAGCAAAGCGACCGTGGCAAGGAGAATCCGTTTCATGGCCACGAGCATACATCAGCGGACGTAGGAGGCGAAAGCTCAATTCTGAATACTCAGCCGCCATTTGAGCCAGGCGTAGATGCTGGCGCCAATCTGATTGTAGCCGGCCGTATTGGGATGCACGCCGTTGTTGTTGGGATAGCCGTCCACGGGGTCCAGATTGAGTTCGGTTGGGACGAGGAAGATGTGCTCTTTCTCGCGGTTGCCGATGTGTTCGAGTTGGCGTTCGACGAGGCGGTGCTGGATGCGTTTCCATCCCCAGCGGCGGTTCTTGCCCTTGTAGTTGGCCTCGAAGCCGGACTCGCGGGCGTTGGGCGGCGTAGTGAGACAGACGCCAATGTTGGCGTTTGGCGCAGCGGCACGCAACGCAACAAGAAGCGTTTCGGCTTGCTTGAACATATTGTCAATGCAGGTATCCGTTCCCTTCGGATCATCGGGGGGAGCACGGAAGCAGTCGTTGATGCCGAGCATGATGGTTACGAAGTCGGGCAACTCACCTGCGCAGGTCTGCTTGAAGTACCGGGGCACGTCGAGCGCTGGCTTGCCGTCAGCGCCGAGGAAGACGAAGGGGCTGCTGATCTTCCGTTGGGCTGGGTCAGGCTTCGGCTCGTAGTGGCTGACGAAACGCGCCCAGGTCCAGCCGCCGTAGCCCTCGTGGGCCACTCCCTTGACGGCGGCGGATGGCCGGGGAGTTCCCAGCATCTTCCAAGTGGGGTTGCCGGGCAGGGAAAGCAGGCGCGCGATCTCGGTCGGGTAGGCCGTCGCGCCCGTGAGGCTGTCGCCGATGATGAGCAGGCGAATGGTCTTGCCGGTGCCGGCACCGGTGGGGACGATCCGAAACGTGGTTTTTTGTTGGCTGAGTGCTTTTCCGTCGGCATCGGCGACCGTGACCGTCAGCGCGTGGTCACCCACGACCTTGTCGGTTGGCGTCAGCGTCCATCGTCGCGCTTCGGACTTCCCGACGTCGCACTTGACCGTGAAACGGTAGTTCTCAGGCGTCTGCGTGAGCACGATGTTGTCGTAGTAGATGCTCATCTGGACGCCGGGGACGGCGTAGCAAACGGGCGGCAGCGTCAGGCGGAGTGGGGCGACGCTACGGCTCTCGGCGGCGAAGGTGGCGGCGCTGATGAGGCCGATGGCGACGAGCAGACGAATGACCTTGTTCATGCGGTTCTTCTCTTCAAGTGAACTGTTTCGGTTTTACGAAGTGGGCAAAGCCGGAACGATGCAATTGGCTGGAGGGCTCCGATAGAATCGGAGCCGCGTTCCCAACGGACGCGACGGAGCGCGTCCCTCCAGAACCGGCGCATCGAATGGCGCGTGGTAGGGACGAGCCGCCGGCTCGTCCGCCGCACTGAAACGAAACGGGCGAGCCGGCGGGTCGCCCCTACCGAATCTGTTTTCGCGCCACTTTCGGTTCCTCATTTCGGGCGCAAATCTAGGATTTCCCCACCCGAAGTCAACCCCGATTCTGTTGCACAGTTTTTGGCGGCTTGACGCTCCGGGCGGGGCGGGGTAGTCTGCGCGCACTTTTGGAGAACAACCGCATGAAACCAACCGGTTTGCTTACGCGTCGTGATTTTCTTAAACAGAGCGCCGTTGTCACCGGGGCGACGTTTGCTTTTCCGACGATCGTGCCGTCGTCGGTGTTTGGCCAGAACGCGCCGAGCAACCGCATCGGCATCGGCCTGATCGGCATGGGGCTGATGATGGGCAGTCACCAGGGGCATTTTCTCGGCCGCGATGATTGCCAGATCCTGGCCATTTGCGACGTGGACCGCAGGAAACGCGAGGAACACAAGGCCGCGATCGAGGCGGCGTACGCGAGGAAGAACGGGAACGGCGCGTACAAGGGTTGCGACGTCTACAACGAGTTCGAGCGGCTCATCGAGCGCAAGGACATTGATGCGGTGGTCGTCGTGACGCCTGACCACTGGCATGCCCCGGTTTCCAACATGGCCATGCGCAACGGCAAGGACGTGTACTGCCAGAAACCGATGACGCTGACCATTCGCGAAGGCCGGATTATGAGCGACGTTTCCCGCCAGTACGGCGCGATTCTCCAGGTCGGCTCGCAGCAACGCAGCGAGCGAGCGTTCCGCAAGGCGTGCGAGATCGTCCGCAACGGTTGGATCGGCAAAGTCCACACGGTCAATACGCAGCTTGGCGAGTTTCCGCCGCCGCAGACGTTGCCGGGGGAGCCGATTCCCAAGGGCTTCGACTACGACCGTTGGCTCGGCCCGACGCCGTGGTATCCGTACAACGAAGCCCGCGTGAAAGGGAACTACGGCGGCGGCTGGCGTTGTTTCTGGGATTACGGCTCGCGCAAGAATGGCGACTGGGGCGCGCATCATTTCGATATCATCCAGTGGGCGCTTGGCATGGATCAGAGCGGCCCGGTTCAGTTCATTCCGAAGGGCTACGAAGGCAACGAATGGCAGACCCACATCTACGCCAGCGGCGCCAAAGTCCACCGCGTTGACAAAGTCAAGAACGGCCAGATGATCCAGTTCATTGGCGACAAAGGCGAAGTCCTTGTCAGCCGCGGCGACCGGCTCGAAACCACTCCCGCCGAGTTGAAAGACCGTCCGCTCGCCGCCGGCGACGTGCGCCTGTACGCCGTTACGCACGGCCACGAGGACAACTGGATCGAGTGCATCAGAACCCGCAAACAACCGATCTGTCCCGCCGAGATCGGCCACCGCACCGCGACCATCTGTCATCTCAGCGGCATTGCCGAACGCCTTGGTCGCCCGATCAAGTGGGACCCGGTGAAGGAAGAAATCATTGGCGACGCCGAAGCCTCGCGCTGGATGGATCGTCCGCGCCGCGCGCCGTACACCTACATCTGAAGCATGAAACGAATCCTCCTCGTCCTCACACTGGCCAGCGTCGCATTGACCGCACGCGCCGCTGATTTCGTCGCGCAGGTCAACGACCTCATTCCGAAACTCGCCGCTGACGATGTCGGCAGCCGCTACGACGCGCAGATGCAGTTGCAAGCCATCGCCTCCGCCTCCTCCAAGCCCGGCAACGACGCCGGCCGCGCCGCGCTCGGCGCTGTCCTCGCTGCGAAAGCCGCCGACGCCAACGTGCCGCAACCCGCGCGGGTCTGGATTGTCCGCCAACTCGAATACATGGGGCGTGGTGAAGCCATTGCTGCCCTGACCGGTTTGCTCAACGGCGCCGATCCCGAACTTCGCGAGTGCGCCCGCCGCGCGCTGGAAAAGAATCCCGACCCGAAAGCCGCCGAGAGTTTGCGCGCCGCGCTTCAAAGTGGCACGGGCGTCTCGCCCGTGAGTTGGAAGATCGGTCTTGTTCGCTCGCTCGGCGAGCACCGCGATGCCAGTGCTGTGCCGTTGATCGCACCGTTGCTCGCCGACGCCCAGGTGGGCGGAGTCGCCGCCAAGGCGCTCGGCAAGATCGCCAGCCCTGCCGCGATCAAGGCGCTCTGGGACGCCTTCGATTCGCAGCCACTCGCCGCCGAGTCGCTGGCCTGCGCCGCCGGGCAGCTCAAGTCCGCCGCTATCGCCCGACAACTCTACGCGCGGAGCAAGTGTTCCGCGACGCGCGCCGCCACGTTGTCCTTGCTCGCCAAGACCGACCCCAAGCTGGTTGAAGAAGCGCTTGTCGGCAGCGACGTCCGTCTCCAGAAAGCCGCCGTGGATGTCTCCACTCCCGCGGCCCTCGCCGTGCTGCTGCCGAAACTCCCGGCGACAGCGAAAGTTTTTGCCCTCCGCGTGATTGACTCGGAGAGAGCGGCGCTCAATTGTACGACTGACAAGGACGAAGCCGTTCGCGTTGCCGCACTCGAAGCGATGGCCCGCATCGGCGGCGCCTACAGCGTTCCAGCGTTGATCAAGGCCGTCACCAGCGGCAGCGACGCCGAGAAATCCGCCGCCGCCAGTTCGCTTGGCGTCATCAACGGCCGTGGAGCCGCCCAAGCGATTGAACGCCAGGCCGGACAAGGCGACGCGGCGGCACGCGCGGTCGCCATCGCCGCGCTGGCCGCGCGCGCCGACAAATCAGCGATACCGTCGCTACTCGGTTATGCGG
>Ga0163200_1000682_pt1 | contig 13777 bp, 8 predicted proteins | sample PL_2010_200m_FD_113535 | JGI IMG/M metagenome (GOLD analysis project Ga0163200, IMG submission 113535) | Freshwater microbial communities from Powell Lake, British Columbia, Canada to study Microbial Dark Matter (Phase II) - PL_2010_200m | ecosystem: Environmental > Aquatic > Freshwater > Lake ... | reverse complement strand
GCGATGAACGGCTCGCGCATGCCGCCTTCCCAGCAAGTGCCCTTGCCCTCGCGCAACGGCCCGGCCGAGCCGCCATGATCGCCGAAGCGAAGCCACGGCCCGTTGTCGCTGGTGAAAATGACGAGCGTGCTGTCATCGAGGCCGTTCGCCTTCAAGGCATCGAGGATTTGGCCGACCGACCAGTCAATCTCCATGACCACATCGCCGTAGAGGCCGCGCTGGGATTTGCCCTTGAACTTGTCGCTCACAAAAAGCGGCACGTGCGGCATCGAATGAGCGAGGTAGAGAAAGAATGGCCGCTCCCTGTTCTTCCCGATGAACTTCACCGCGTGCTCGGCATACCACGTCGTAAGCTGCGCCTGGTCGTCGTGCGTGAGGCCGTTTTTCACGACCTTGTCGCCCTCGATGAGCGGCAGCGGCGGATAGCCGCCGCGGCCGGGCTTCGCCTCGGGATGGTGCGGCCACATGTCGTTGGAATACGGCAGCCCGAAATACTCGTCAAACCCGTGTCGCGTCGGCAGAAACTGCGGCGCGTCACCGAGGTGCCATTTGCCGATGCAGACGGTGGCGTAGCCCCTGCCCTTCAACAGTTCCGCCAGCGTGGTTTCCTCGGCGCTGATGCCAATCTTCGAGCGCGGCCCGATGACCGCCGGCAGGCCGACACGCTGCGGATAACAGCCGGTCAGCAGCGCCGCGCGCGATGGCGTACACGATGGCGCGGCAACGTAAAAGTCTGTGAGCCGCACGCCTTCCGCCGCCATGCGGTCAATGTTGGGCGTCGCCCAGCCCTTCGCGCCGCAGCAGCCGACGTCCGCGTAGCCAAGGTCGTCGCAGAAGATGATGACGACATTCGGCGAGCGTTGGGCAGCGGCGAGTGGAAGCACGACGGCTGCGAACGCGATGGCGAAGAGATAAAGAGCTTTCATAAAGCGCAATTATCTCAGCGTGGCATGACGGGTGGCAAGACAATCGTTTCCGGAAAAGACCAAATACATTGTGTGCCTGTCCGCGCTCATCCACTTTGTCGGGAAGCTGGCGCTCTCGCCCGGCGCAACGTCCCACACCTCAGTGGCAAACGCGACCGTCCACGGCCCCCACGGCTCCGGCGCGTCGGCGTGCAGGACGGCACCGGGCAGAAGGCGTGGGTGAAGAGCGCACCCTCGCGCGCGACGCGGTCGAAGTGCGGCGTCTTGACGATCTCCGTGCCGTAAGCGCCCGCATGCTGGCCCCAGTTGTCCGCGAGCACGAGCAGGATGTTGGGTGGTTGCACCGACGGTCCGGCGTGTGACTCCGGCAGGACCAGGCCGGCAAGCAGGATCGAGAACAAAATAATCTCTTTCACCGTTTTATCTCAGGTGTGAACGGAATCGGTTTCACGTTGTCGGCCAACAGCGCGGCGGCCAACGGGTCGTTGTGGTCCTTTGCAAACCTGGCGAGCGACGCGCGGTGGTCGAGGAGGACGCTGCAGTAGTTTGGGTTGCCGGCAAGGTTCTTGGTCTCGCCGGGATCGGTTTCGAGGTCCACGAGTGATTCGCGGCGCTCGCCGCGACTATAGACGCAGTATTTGTACCGCTCGGTACGAACCATCCGTCCTTCCGTGGTTGGACGAAACCCGTCAATCGTGCCGGCTTGGTACATGTCGTCCTCGACCACGATGTGGTCGCGCCATGCCGCAACCGTCTCGCCCTGCGACAGCGGACGCAGGCTGTGCCCCGGCAGCTTCTTCGGCACCGGCACACCGGCGAAATCAAGCAGCGTCGGCAGGATGTCGAGGCCGGTGTTTACGAACTTGTCGCACGTACCCGGTTTTGTCCGTCCCTTGAAGCTAACGATGAACGGCACGCGGACGGATTCCTCGTAGAGCACGGTCTTCTGGTTGAAGCGGTGCGCCCCGGCGCATTCACCGTGGTCGCTGGTAAGGACAATCAACGTGTTCTCCTCCAGCCCGGCTTTGCGGAGCGCGGCGAGCACGGCGCCGATCTGCGCGTCAACCTTCTCGATCAGCCGGTAGTAACCCCAGCGCAGTTGCCGCCACTGGTCGGGCGTGAAATTGCCAACGGGAAACGACGGGCTGGCGTGATAGCCGCGGCGCATGATCGTCATCGTGTCCGGCTCGTTCTGTTGCGGCGCGAGGTTGGCGGGCGCGGGCGGACACTTGTCCGGTGGCGGCGCGTTGCCGATGGGACCGTCGGGCAATTCTTGGCCGCGCGCGAGTTCGCAGACGTTGTGCGGGTTCATGAGACTGACGACGAGCAGGAACGGCTGGTCGTGTTTTCGCGAGAGAAACTCGACCGCCGCGGCGGTCGTGGCGACATCGTGTTTCTTCTTTGGCGGCTTGTCGGTGGTCTGGAAACCGGTCTCGACCTTGAAACAGACATGTCGTTTCCCGAAGTATGCCGTGTGGTAGCCGGCTTGCCGGAAATAGGTGCCCATGTCCACGAACTCGGCCGCGTCGAGCTTGACGGGTTCGTTCCTGGTGACGCCGGTTTCGTGTGGGTAACGGCCGGTGAAGATCGAGTTGCGCGCCGGCATGCAGAGCGGGTTGGGGCTGTAGGCGCGGGTGAACACCATCCCGCGCCGCGCGAGGCTGTCCATCGCCGGCGTCTTGAGATACTGCGGCCCCATCCGGCAACTCATCGCGTCGGCGCATTGCTGGTCGGTCATGATGAACACGACATTGGGCCGGTCGGCGGCGCGGACCTGGCCGCAAAGAAGCGCGAAAAGCGCAAGCAAGAAGTTTATCTTCATTTTGTTTTCGCCGACTCGGCGGGCACGGGCCAATCATCTGTGCGGAAAGGAGACGCGGGAAGACCCGCGCGGTTGTAGAGATTGCAGTCGGGATTGGTTTCCCACGCGTAGCGGACGGCGGCGGGCTGTTTCACTTCGGGCGAGGTCACGACCACGGTATTGCCGACGATCTTCGCGGCGGCCCGGTGCCATTGCTTGTCCGCGCCGGCAACGGCAAAGCCGCGGATCGTGCCGAAACCGCCCTCCGGCCAGACCGAAGGCCATTCTTCGCGGGGCGTGACCATCGCACCGCCGGAATTGACGACGAGGCCGCCGTCGGCGTGCTGGAACGTGATCGCCACTTCGCTGCCGTTGATTTTGTGTCCCGCCGGCAGCGGACCGCTCGTGGAGGCAACCTTTTTGTCATACACTTCACCGAGCGCCCACAGCGACAGCCGGCGACCGACTTCCTGTTTGTTCTTCGGGTGAATGTTGTCTGGATCGCCGATGTCCACCGTGATCGCCATGCCGGTGTGCGGCAGGCGGAGGGTCTTGAGCATGGCCTCGCGCACGAGCAACCAGTCTTCGCCCTCGCGCTTGAAGTTCGGCAGTTGCACCCACGCGAACGGGAACTCCTCACCCCAGCGCGCGCGCCAGTCGCTCACCAAGAGTGGCAACTGATATTGGTAGAGTGCCCCTTTGCCGGGGCGCGAGTTCGCTTCACCCTGATACCAGACAGCGCCCCGCAACGCATAAGGAATCAGCGGCGCAATCTTGCCGTTGAACAAGCCGCCGGCGCCGCCCTTGCGCGAGCGGGCCTCTTGCGGATCTCTCGGTTTACGCGGAGGTGATTGACCCGCTTTCTTGGCCTTCGCAAACCGCTCTTTCCACAGGGCGAGCGCCTTCTCGTAGTTCGCTTTTTTCTTGGCCTTGTCCAATGAGGCATCGGCCTTGGCCTCCTCAGCGTGAAATACCTTGAGTTCCGGTGATTGAGCCTGGGCTTCACCCGCAACCCACGACTCGATCGGCGTGCCGCCGACGGACGAATTGATCAACCCCACCGGCACCTTCAGTTCGCGGTGCAGCTCGCGACCGAAAAAGTAAAGCGTCGCGGAAAATGTCCCGATGGTCTCCGGCGAGCAGACCTGCCAAGTGCCGTTGCATTTCTCCTGCGGTGTCGCGACCGCGCCGGAGGATTCTTTGAACATGCGGATCAGCGGCAATTTTGCGGCCGCCTGCTCCTGTTCGAAGTCCTTCGCGCGATTGACCGACATCGCCATGTTCGACTGACCCGAGCCAAGCCAGACCTCACCGACAAGAACATCGTGAACGGTGACCGGCGACTGGTGATTGGCGGCGGCAATCCGCAGCTCACGCGGCTCAGCGCTGGTCCGCAGCGGATCGAGTTTCACCATCCACTTGCCGTCAGCACCGGCGGTTGTCGTCTTCTTTTGCCCGCCAAACTCCACGGTGATCTGCTCGCCCGGGTCGGCCCAGCCCCAGATGGGCACCGCTTTGTCGCGCTGCAAGACCATCTGGTCGGAAAAGAGAGCGGCAGGTTTCAGTTCGGCAGCGTTGAGCGTGGTCAGCAACGCCAACAGCAAGGTGGTAAGAATGAATCGTGTCTTCATTTTGCCGGAGCCTTGAGTTTCTCGATGAGGTAGGCTTGCGCGGTCGCGTGTTTTACATTGGGCGCGTCGGGATAAACGAGTTCGCACTCGACGCCGATGCTCTTGCAGTGCTCCTGCAACTTCACGCCGAAGTTCGACGTGTGCGTCGGGTCTTTCTGGTCCTGACCGAGCGCGGGCGGCGCAGAGAAGATCAAGTAAACCGGCGGATCGTCGGCGGTGACGAGCGCGTAGGGCGAATACTCAGCGATCCACGGCAGGATTTTGTCGCGGCCTTCGAGGAACTGCGGGAAGCCGGCGAAACCGAACGCGTGGCCGCCGTATTTGCTGTTCGGCGTCCACTCCTTCATCTGTTGCGGGTCGAGCGTCGTCTGCGCGCCAATCACGGCGGCGCACCAGAGCCGCGTGGACTCGCGCGCGACCGGATCGCTGCTCTTCCCGTCGGCGAGATCAGGATGAAACGCCAGCCACAAGCTCGAACACGCACCCGCCGAACCGCCGCTGGCGCCGATACGCTTCTTGTCAATGTTCCACTCGGCGGCTTTGCTGCGGACGAATTGCAGCGCGCGCGCCGCGTCGTGCAACGGCGCCTTCACCGGCGGCACAACCTTGTCTTCGGTTGCTTCTTTGATGAACCGGTACTCGACCGACACAACCGAGATGCCGGCCGTCAGGTAATCGGACACGCCGGTGACCCGGTTCTTGCTGCCAGCCTGCCAGCCACCGCCGTGAATGTAGAACAACAGCGGCGTCGGCTTGTCGGAGTCCGCCTTCCAGAAATCGAGTGCCTGTTTCGGGTGCGTGCCGTAAGCGACATCGGCCAGTGTCGGTTTCGGGCCGGCCAGCACTGCGGGCGCGGCCTTGGCCGCTTTCTTCTTGGCGGGTTGGCCTGCAGCCAACGCGGTCGCCGTCAAGGCAATCATGAACCATTGCATCAACATCTTGATCTTCATTCTGTGCATCCTTTCGTAGCTTTAGTTTTCTTCTGACTCAGCTGCCTCGGAGAATACCGAGAGTCGGACAATTAGCCAACCACGGAATCAAGGAGCGTGCTGAATCGGGCCAGCGTTGTGTTCCGGTTTTGTTCCGGGCGCACCGACGCTCAATGTTTCGCGCCCAGCGCCGCACGCAGCCACGTCACCAGCTTTTCCTTGTAGCTCGGATCAACCTTCTCCCAGCCGCCCATGCCGTGGGCGCCACCTTCGATGACGATCAGATCGCAGACGTTGCCGGCAGCCTTCATCTTTTCCTGAAACTTCAGCGATTGCTCGAACGCCACGAGTGCGTCCTTCGTGCCATGAATCAGCAGGTACGGCGGCAGTCCTTTGCGGACGTGGTTGATCGGCGACGCGTCGCGCAGGATTCTCGAAGCCGTGTCGTTCAACTCCTTCAGCCCGAACAGCGCCTCCACCCACGCCGGAAAAGTCTTGCTCTGTTTCGCCTGCAACTCCATGTCGTGCGGCGCGTAGAATGGCACCACCGCCGCCACGCGCGTGTCGGCCTTTGCCTGCACGCCGGCCAGCGACACCAGATGGCCGCCCGCCGATTCGCCGATGAGTGCAATGCGTTGCGGGTCGGCCTTGTATTCCGCCGCGTGGGCCTTGACCCAGCGGATGGCGGTCTCGACGTCCTCGACGCAGGCCGGGTACCGATGCTGCGGCGCGAGCCGGTAGTTGATCGTGAACCATGTGAATCCCGACTTGCTCAGCGGCTCGAACAGCGGCTTGATGAACGATGTCTTGTCGCCCTTCGTCCACCCGCCGCCGTGGACGAGGATGCACGTCGGGAACGGCCCGCTGCCCTCCGGCACAAACGCATCCAGTGTCAGGTTCGTGCCGCCGGCCCTGGCAAACTCGATGTCGGTCTTCAGTTCAGCCCGCGCAATGACCGCGAGCAACGCCGTTGCGGTCAGGCCAATCATCAACTGTCCCATCATCATCTTGATTTTCATTCTGCCAGTCCATTCTTTGCTGCGCCCGCATTGTAGTCGCACCCTTTACGGGTGCGCTTCGGACGCAGGCGTAAAGCCTGCGGCTACGAGTCTTGTTTGGCACTTTATGTCACTTCAACGGCGTCGGGAGGAAGTCCCAATCGAGGACCATCTTCTCCGTGAGCGCGCGTTTGAGTTCCAGTTCGACGTCCTTGTATTGCGGGTCGCCGGCGAGGTTGCGGAGTTCGCCGGGGTCGGCGTCGAGGTCGTACAGCTCGAAGGTCGGGCGCGGCGCGGTGAAGTAGGCCTTCACGAACGGCTCGGCGAGCTTGCCGGCGGCGTGCGCGGCCTGTATCTCCTGCCAGCCGGGGTCGCGCTGGCTGTCCACCGGAGCAACAGCGCCATGCGGCGTGCAGTTGTAGATGAGCTTGAACTTATCGGAACGCACACAGCGGACGAGGTCGAACGTTGCGGCGAGCACATCCGGCTTCATGGTGCCATCGCCGCCGTGCGGGCCGCGTTCCGCGAAAAGATATTTGCGCGGCGTGAACGGTTCGCCGCGCAGCAGTTTGAGGTAACTGACGCCGCTCATTTCCTTCGGCGGCGTGACGCCGGCGGCTTCGAGCATCGTCGGTGCGAAATCCTCACCGGAGATGAGCGCGCGGGTGGTGCCGCCGGGTTTGACCACGCCGGGCCAGCGGACGAGCAGCGGGACGGCGATGCCGGGATCGTGCAACGCGCCCTTGCCGTGGGGCAACGCCATGCCGTTGTCGCCCATGAACACGACGAGCGTGTTGTCGGCAAGGCCGCGTTTCTGGAGCGTGTCGAGCACGTCCTGCACGTCGCCGTCGCAGTGCTCGACCTCGGCAATGTAACGCGCCAGATCACCGCGCACGCCCGGCAGGTCGGGCAGATGTGGCGGCAACGTCAGCTTCGCCGCGTCGGGCACGCCTTGTGGTCCTTTGGCAATCCACGGATGATGCGGGTCGGAGAATCCGAGCCAGAAAAACCACGGCTTGCCCGCCGGCGCCTTGTCGAGGAACACGGCGAGCTTGGCGCCGAAGTCTTTCAAGTCGCCTTTCTTCTCCAAGTAATCCACGCGGTTGGGGAACGTTCGCAAGCCATGCTTCTCAATGACGCCGGCAATCTCCGGGTTCCGTCCGGCCTGCGGCCCTTCGAGGTGGTAGTGTCGCCCAGCGATGCCGGTGAAGTAGCCGGCCTTGTCGCGCAGCAGGTCCGGCAGCGCCGGCACCTCCGTCGGCAACGGCGACGTGAACCGCACCATCCGCACTGCCACCGGCGAGCGGCCGGTCATCAACGCCGCGCGCGACGGTACGCATTGCGGACAGCAGACAAACATCCGGTCGCAGCGCAACCCTTGCGCGGCGAACCGGTCGAGGTTCGGCGTGCGCGTGTCCGGATTGCCGTAACAGCCCAGGTACGGATAGCTGTGATCGTCGGAGAGCAGGAAGAGGATGTTCGGTTTGTCGACAGCAAACGTTTGGCCGCAAAAAAGCGCAAGAAGAATGACGAACGGAAGTGTTTTCATATCTGGAAAATCCTCTTGGTCATCTCAACCCACTTCCGCAGCCGGGTGCGGTCGCCGTTGGTGGTGTAAACGTCCCGGAACAGGATCTCCAAGTTGCAGTCTTTGGTGGCGGCGCGGGTCTTTTTCATGTCGGTTTCCAGGCGGTTCCAGTCGGGGTTGGGGCCGCTGATGTAGGCCGGTGTCGGTTTGCGGGAATAGACGTACTTCTTGCCGAGTATCTCAGCCGTCTTGGCGAGGTCGGACCAGCCGGAGACGGAGACGGACCGGAGATTCGGGATGGCGTTGATGATCATCGGCAACCGGTCGTCCACGCGCTCGCAGCAGCCGTAGTAAACCAAACCAAACCGCTCGCTCAGCTTGGCCAGGTAAGGCAGGACAAACTCCTGATACATTTCCGGCGACATCATCTCGAACTCTTGCGATTCCGCCCAGCCCCACAAGTCCCGCAGCGTAGCCGGGCGTGGGGAGTCCGGTGCGGGCAGATCGGAGACGTAGCCATAGCTGCGCGGCCCGGCCATCTGGCTGTCGGTGTTGTAATCCAGCAGCCCTTCCTTCTCGAAGAATTCAAACAGCGCCAGCCGGTCGGCCAACAGGTAGTTCATCAACTGGTGGATCATCTTTGGCTCATCATAGACCCAGTAGAGCAGCCGGTCGTTGCCGATGAACCGATAGAGCTGCCACGTCAGGCCGAAGAAGAAATTGCCGGTGAATCCCAGATCGCCAAACTCGCCCACGTCAAACTCGGAGATGAACGGATCGAAGTTGCCGAGCCGCACCGGCAAGATGTCGCCCATGACCTCCTCGAGGATCGCGCGCCGGCGTTGCGTCTCCGCGCGGTCCACGGCGATGGTCCGTGGGCGGAGCCGGGCGATGTCGGCGGGCGTGGCGATGGGAAAACTGAAACTGTAGGCAATGGATTTGTCCGCGCCCAGCGGCGCGCGCATCTCCACCGGCACGCCGTAATCGGAAAACCTCATTCGCCAACCGAGCCGGTAGTGCGGCTCGACGATCAGGTCGTCGCCCAATTCCTCGGCCTGCCGGAGCGTGACGCGCATGTTCTGTTCGACATTGCGCAGGAACGGATCCTCGCAACGGATTTCATCGGGCGCCACGTAGCCGTCAATCCACGCCGTCTCGAACAGAATCACCGGGCGCTCGGCCTTGAGGTCGTGCACCGCTTTCCAGAGCCGCTTGCGCTCCTGCATGACCGGCAGGGACGCCCACTCCATCCATTTCGCAGCCAGTTCCCGGATGATGTTCCGATCATTCTGCGAAATCATGTGGGTCTCCTTTAGCGACGGGTTCGCTGTACAGGTTCCGGCAGGTTGACCGGCCAGTCGTCCGTCCGGAACGGCGACGCGGGAAGACCCACGCGATTGTAGAGATTGCAATCGGGATTATCGGCCCAGGCGTAGCGGACGGCGACGGGTTGTTTCACTTCCGGCGACTTCACGACTACAGTGTTGCCAATAATTTTCGCAAAAGCCGGGTGCCATTGTTTGTCGGCGCCGGCAACGGCAAAGCCGCGGATCGTGCCGAAGCCGCCCTCCGGCCAGACCGAAGGCCATTCTTCGCGGGGCGTGACCATCGCGCCGCCGGAGTTGACGACGAGGCCGCCGTCGGCGTGCTTGAACGTGATCGTCACTTCGCTGCCCTTGATCTTGTGGCTGACGGCCAGCGGCCCGCAGGAAGCGACATCTTTCTGTTTGTAAACGTCCGCCAGCGCCCACATCGCGAGGCGTTTGCCGGCCTCCTGCTTGTTGGTGGGGTGGATGTTGCCGGCTTCGCCGATGTCGGTCGTGATGGCCATGCCGGTGTTCGGCAGCGCGAGCGTCTTGAGCATTCCTTCGCGCACCATCACCCAACCGGTGTCCTCGACTGGTTCCTTCTGCGCTGCGTGGAAGTTCGGCAGTTGCACCCAGCCGAACGGGAAATCGCCCTCGCCCCATCGCGTCCGCCACTCTTTGATCATCGTCGAAAGCAGCAACTGATAGAGGTGGCCTGTACCGCCGCCGGCGTTCGATTCTCCCTGATACCAAATCGCGCCGCGAATGGCATAAGGAATCAGCGGCGCGATTTTGCCGTTGAAAAGGACCGCGGGATGTTTCGAGTCGAGACGCGGCTCAGCCGGTGGGCGCACCCCGCGCGGCGCGGGCTTGTTAGCGGCCTTGGCTTTCTTGACGGATTCCTTCCACGCGGCGAGTTGCTTCTCATACGCCGCCTTCGCCTTCACGGGGTCCCATGTGGTTTGGCGTTGATCCCAACTTTCAAAAACCGGTTTCATCTCTGCAAAATTCTTCTGCACGTCCCAACTCATCCACGCCTCGACCGGCGTGCCACCCACCGAGGAATTGATCAGGCCGACCGGCGCGCCCAGCGTCTTGTGCACCTCGCGCCCAAAGAAATAGGCCGTTGCGGAGAAGCTGCCGACCGTGTCCGGGGAGCAGGCCTGCCATTCGCCGCTGCATTTGTCCTGCGGCGTCAAGGCCGCGCCGGAGGATTCCTTGAACATGCGAATTTTCGGGAACTTCGCCGCCGGCTGTTCCTGCTCGAAGTTCTTCGCGCGGTTGACCGTCATCGCCATGTTCGACTGTCCTGAACAAAGCCAGACCTCACCGATGAGCACGTCATTGACGGTGATGCTGTTCTTGCCTTTCACCATGAGCGTGATGGCATCGCCCGTCTTCAGCTTGTCGAGTTTCACCATCCATTTGCCGGTGGCATCGGCCTTCGTGGTCTTGGTCTGACCGGCAACAGCGACGGAGATCTCCTCGCTGGGATCGGCCCAGCCCCAGACCGGTACGGCACTGCCGGCTTGGAGCACCATGTGGTCGGAAAAGATTGCGGGCAGCTTCACGTCCGCGAGGAGATGCGGCGCGAATGTCCAGAGAGCGATTAGAACAGTGATGAGGGTTTTCATATTACTCCAGTGTTGGGCGGGCGATTTCGCCACGCAGTTGGGCCAAGCCACCTTCCTTTTCATAGACGCCGTAGAACGGCGAGGTCGAGTCGAGCCAGACGGCGATGCGATGCAATTCCTCCGGCGAGAGTTTCACGTCGTGATGGCCTTTCACCAGCATCGGATAAAGCTTCGAGGCCCGCGCGCCGAATTGGCCGGGGAAGGTACGATAGGCGCGCTCGTCACCGAAGTCATGCCCGCCGTAATCGTAGAAGCCGTATTTCTCCGCGAGACTCACGTAGGAGGCGTAGAAGGTGCCGTCGGTGTACCAACGCTTCTGCTTGATCTCGACGAGTCCGGCATCGAGTCGTGGCGCTTTGTCCGCGTTCTTCTGGTGGCACGAGACGCAGTGCTTGTTCAGCACCGGCTGGACGAGCCGCGGATAGCTGAACGGGTTGGTGCCGTCCACATCGGGCTGGAGACGCGACGGTGGACGGAGCAATGCGAGAGGGTTGCCCTTCGTGACGACCGGCGTGTGAGTCTTCGGCTCGTGGCAACCCTGGCAGGTGTGCTTTTCGCCGGGCTGGACGTGCGTGGCGGAACGCATGGATTGAACAGCGAGGCCGTTTTCGTCCAGCGCCTGGAAGAACAATTCCTTGCGGGCCGGCACGACGAAGTATGCGCTGCCGTCCGACTCCACCGGCACTGTGCCGAGGATTTTGCGCGCCACATTGACCGAGGCCGTGAACGGAATCTGCACGCCCGTCGTGTGGGGAAGCGCGACCGAGCCGAGCGTCTGCGGCAGGACTTGATAGACCCGCAGAGCCTTGATCTTCGTGCCGGCGGGCCACGGCTTGAGGCTCTGATACACGTCAACCAGCGCCATCGTTCCCTCCGCAGTTTGATTGTCGGCAACCTGAACTGACGCATCGGGCACGACCGGCGGCTTTCGACGCGGCGCGAGCGGCATCGGGTTGTGGCAGCCAATTTCGGAATCGCGGTAAATCAGTTCCTTGTTGCCGAAACTGTCCACGAGATAAATGCCGTAGATGCCTTTTCCCACAGGACCGCCCGACCTTTGCGCATCAGCAGCGGCGTCATAGACGCAAATGTGGTAGTCCTCGCTGAGCGGCCACGCTTCGCCGTAGTTGACGGTGCCACCCTGGCTTTCGGGGAACGCAATCTCCGGCGTCAAGCGTTTGACCGGCCCCATCGCATCGTCGTCCTGCACGCGCGGATCCACGATGATGAGTGAGCCAAACGACTGGCCGTGATGCGGCGCGGCGGTCGCAATGAATCTCGGCGAGCCGGGAATCGCCCGCACATCCAGTTCCATGTCAGGCCGTTTGGCGCGGAACGAGTAGTTGCCGTGGATGGCACGCGGATCGCGACCGTCGGGCGTCGTGGTCCACGGCATGTGTGCGACCATGCCGCTGCGGTCCACGTAATCCCACCGCGTCCAGACAATCATCCCGTCGTGTTTGACGCTAGGATGCCACTCGTTGGTTTCGTGGGGCGACAGGCATCGGATGTTGCTGCCGTCAGCGGCCATGTCGTACAGCGTGTACGTCGGGCAAACGCGTCCGCACCGCAGATAGCCGCCGCGCCTCTCGCTGATGAACGCGATGCGTCCGCTCGGCATCCAACACGGATCGAACTCGTTCCATGTCCCGTCGGTGATCTGTTCCAGCCGCGAGCCGTCCGCATTGACCTTGAAAACGTGATAGCAGCGCCTTTCGTCCCAGTGGCCGCGGCTGGGATCAGTGTGTTCGCGATGCCCGCGCTCGCCGCGGCACTCGACGTAAGCGAACGCGATCTGCCTGCCATCGAACGACACATCCGGCGACAAGAACGAGCCGCCTTCCGTCTCATCGCCGCTGAGAGTGCCGAGTCCGTCGAAACCGAGTTTGTACTCGCGGTTCGGGCCGCCGCTGAGCGTCTGGCCCTTGAGCCGGCCGCGCTCGACGACCGAGTTGGCGAGCGGATCGCAGACGCGGGCATTCGGGCTGAACGGTTTCTCCAACACACAGAGCGCGCCGCCCGGCCGCGCGGTCATACCGTAGTACTGGTCGCACATGTGGTTATAGATGCCGAGGTGGCGCTTGATGAACAGCAGCTTGTCGAAACCGAGCAACGGATTGCTGAACGCGATCTCCCGTCGCAGCCGGCAGCCGTCGGCGAAGAGGACGTAGCGCGCCTCGGCATTCGCCGTCGCGATGGCGGCGCTGGCTTTCTGAAGCTCGGCGAGATCTTTTTCGTAGTCGCACCCTTTATGGGTGCGTTCACTCCCCGCAGGCGTAAAGCCTGCGGCTACATTCTTCTTGAGATCCGCCAGCAACGTCGCCGTCCGCCGCAGCACGATGTCGGCAGGATCGCGGTCGCCCGGCAACACCAGCGACTCCGGCCGGAAGGTTTCACTCGCGACTTTCTCGAACGCCGCCCGGTTGCCGAGGTCGCGACGCAACGCAGCGAACTGGTTTTCCCATTCCTGCTCCAAGCCAACCTGCGACCATGTATCCAGAAACTCCGGCATCCCACGCACCGCCCGCAACAGTGACCGTCGAAACTCGCGCACCTCGTTGTACAGTGATGGCAACTGGGCAAGCGCCTCGGCGTCCTGCTTCAACACGCCCGCAACGATGCCGCGCCATTTCGGTTCGGCTTCGTCGAGCTTCTTCAACAGTGTGTTGCCGCCGGTCAGCCGGCTCGCCAGCATCTCGATGGCGGAGCGCAACTCCGCCACGCTGCCGACGTGCACGGCGGGACCGGAATCGGCGCATTGCGCGGCCAGCCGTTGCAACGAAGTCCAGCGCGCGTCCTCCGACGCGGTCTTGGCGCGGTTCAATCCGGCGGCTTGATCCTCGACCGCCTTCCGCAAGTCGCCGAGCCAGAGCCTGTCGGTCGCAGCGGCGATTTCCTCCATCCGGCAGGCGCGCCCGTAGAGGTTGAGCCAGCGGGGATCGTCTGGCGTCGCCTTTAGGCGTCGCAACTCGTTGAACTCCTCACTGACGACAACGCCCGTCTCGCCGAGCTGTGGCGCAAGG
>Ga0163200_1000681_pt1 | contig 13803 bp, 12 predicted proteins | sample PL_2010_200m_FD_113535 | JGI IMG/M metagenome (GOLD analysis project Ga0163200, IMG submission 113535) | Freshwater microbial communities from Powell Lake, British Columbia, Canada to study Microbial Dark Matter (Phase II) - PL_2010_200m | ecosystem: Environmental > Aquatic > Freshwater > Lake ... | reverse complement strand
CGCCCCGTCACTAATCTCGGGTAGGCCGCTAGAGCCTTGATGGCGACATCGGGGTCGAGAGAAATGATCACCAGGCAACGGATAATCGTTTCCGGACAGGACTCGGCTTATCCTGCCTGCTCCTTTTTAACCATAACATATTTAATAGGAGGAAAGATGTCTGGTCATTCAAAATGGAAAACGAATAAGGGCAAGAAAAATTTGGCGGATGCCAAAAAAGGGGCTACTTATACCAAGCTGATCAAGGAAATTACCGTTATCGCCCGCGAAGGAGGCGGTAATCCCGACAATAATTCCAGGCTTCGCGCGATTATGCTCAAGGCCAAAGAAGCAAACATGCCTTCGGATAACGTTAAGATGGCGATCAAGCGTGGCACAGGAGAAGTTCCCGGAATAATTTATGAGGCCGTAATGTACGAAGCTTATGCCCCGGGAGGGGTAGCGATTATGGTTGATGCCCTTACGGATAATAAGAACCGCACCACCGCGGAGTTACGTAATATCATGTCCAAAAAGAACGGTAATATGGCCGGCGCCGGATCGGTAAGCTGGATGTTTACCAAAAAAGGTTATATTCTAATCGATAAAGGCCAAGCCAAAGAAGAAGAATTGATGGATATCGTCCTGGAGGCGGGTGCCGAAGATATGAAATACGACGATAAGAACTATGAGATTACTACCGCGCCTGCGGACTTAGAAAAAGTAAAACAGGTATTGGGGCAAAAAGGCATAAAGTTTCAGGATGCGGAAGTTACTATGATCCCTTCCTCTACAATCAAGGTTACCGGAGGAGACGCAAAGCAGGTATTAGCTTTAGTAGAGGACTTAGAAGAGCACGATGATGTTCAAAACGTCTATGCTAATTTTGATATACCGGATGAAATCTTAGAACAAGCTGCTTCCGGAGAATAATGGTTATTTTAGGGATTGACCCGGCGCTTTCTGTTACCGGTTACGGCGTAATTGATTTTACCAGAAATAAGTTTTCTTTGATAGAGGCGGGTATCATTGCTACTTCCCCTAAGCAGCAAGTTTCCGAACGCCTGAGCAAGATACACCGCATGGTCAGGCAATTAATCCTAGACACCAAGCCCGACGTGTTGGTTTTAGAGAAATTATACGCGCACTACCGTCATCCGACTACGGCCTACATTTTAGGCCAGGCCCGCGGAGTCATCTGCCTTGCCTGTGCTCTGGAAAAATTACCGCTGGTAGAATATGGGGCTACACGGGTAAAAAAAGCAGTGGTGGGTAAAGGCCTGGCTTCAAAATATCAGGTGCAAAGAGTAGTGGCAAGCCTGCTCGGTTTGAAGCAACTGCCTAAATATACCGATGTGACTGATGCGCTGGCTTTAGCCATTACTCACAGCCATACGCTTAAATATAAATTATGATCGCGCGCATTTTTGGTAAAGTAACTGAAAAAGGGGCTAATTACCTTATTCTGGATATGGGCGGGATATCTTACAAAGTCCTGCTTCCGGCGGCGCTTATATCGCGCATCGATGAAAATATAAATAGCGAAGGCAAAATCAGCCTAATCACTTACCATTATTTACAGGTCGAGCCGTCAAAAAGTACCCCTGTATTAGTAGGCTTCTTAAACGAAATAGAAAAAGAGTTCTTTGAAGTTTTTATTACGGTTTCCGGCATCGGTCCGCGGGCAGCCCTAAGAGCCCTGAATAAGCCCATCTCTTTAATCGTGCGGGCAATAGATACGGCAGATGCGGAATTCTTAAGGTCTCTGCCCGGTATCGGGCCGCAGCGGGCAAGAGAGATAATCGCCAAATTACAGAATAAGGTCGGCAAGTTCGGGCTGATAAAAGATGATAAAGTAAAAGAGCGAGACTTAAAATCCAAAGGCATTAAGGAGGAGGCTCTGGCAGTACTGATGCAGCTGGAGTATAAAAAACAGGAAGCGTTAAATATGTTAGAAAAAGCTTTGGATAGAAATACCGGTATAAGGACTACCGAAGAGCTATTAAACGAAGTATATAAACAAAGAAAAAATAAATAGCGATGAGCTACGATAATATCAAAGCGGTAATCGAGGCACTTTTATTCGCCAGCGAAAAACCGCTTACCCTGGAGCAAATAAAAAATACACTGGATGGCCTGGATACGGGAGAAATCCGCAGGCTGCTTAGGGAAATGCAATCGGAATACGAGTCAGGACGGCGGGGTTTACGCATCATGGAGATTGCAGACGGTTTCCGTATGGCTACCGCTTCTGAATTCGCCCCGTTTTTAAAAAAAATGTACAAACAGCGCCGGGTAGAGAGGCTGTCGCGGCCGGCGCTGGAAACAGTGGCGATAGTTGCTTATAAGCAGCCGGTAACAAAATTGGAAATAGAATCGATCAGGAACGTAAATGTGGACGGGCTGATGGAGAATCTTTTAGAAAAAGGGATTATCCGGGTGGCCGGAAGAAAAAAAGCCCCGGGCAGGCCAAAGCTCTACGGGACTACCCGGCAATTCCTGGAGTATTTCGGCCTTAGGTCCCTGGAGGAATTGCCTAAAATAGAAGGCTTAGGCTTACCGGCGCAAATACAAGAAAAGCCCCAGGCGCAAAAAGAGGAGGCGCAAAATGCAACTAGAGAAGTTACGCAATAAAATCGATTATCTCGATAAAAAAATAGTGGCGTTATTGAACGACCGCATAAAAATAGCCGCGGCTATATCGCGCCTGAAGCGGCAATACGGCAAAACCGTTTACTCCCCCGAGCGGGAAAGGGAAGTCTTGGCAAAAATAAAACTTGCCAATCAAGGGCCTTTAAGCGCCTCTGCCCTGGAGGCAATCTACCGGGAAATAATGTCCTGCGCTTTATCGGCAGGAGAGCCGTTAAGAATAGCCTATATGGGGCCGGAGGCAAGTTTCTCTAATATCGCGGCCTTAAAAAAATTTGGTTCTCAGTTAAATTACCTTGCCTGCGATAGCATTGCCGATGTCTTCCTGGAGGTAGAGAGAGGCACTGCTGATTACGGTGTCGTACCCATAGAGAACAGCATCGAAGGCGCGGTAAGCCATACCTTGGATATGCTGGTGGATTCCGATTTAAGAATCTGTGCCCAGATAATCCTGGAGGTAGCGCATAACCTGCTGGCGAATTGCGCAAAAGATAAGATTAAACGGGTATATTCTAACCCGCAGGTCTTTGGGCAGTGCCGCATCTGGCTTCAGGAGAATCTCCGCGGGGCAGAGCAGATTGAAGTTTCCAGCACCACGCGCGCAGCGCAGATTGCTGTCAAAGAAAAGATGAGTGCCTGCATCGCTTCTTTATTGGCGGCTAAAGTTTACCACTTGAAGGTCGTGGCTAAAGATATCGAGGATTCACCACATAATATCACCCGTTTCCTGGTGATCGGCAAGACCGATGTGCCGCCGACCGGACACGATAAAACTTCGCTGATGTTTTCCATCAAGGATAAGGTAGGGGCATTGCATGAGATGCTGGTGCCTTTTAAGAAATATAAGATAAACCTGACAAAAATCGAATCCCGGCCTTCCAAAAAGAAAGTTTGGGATTATTATTTTTTCCTGGACTTAGAGGGCCACCGCGCTCAGCCGCAGGTGAAAAAAGCGCTTGCGGAACTCCAGAATTACTGTAAATTCTTAAAAGTACTCGGTTCATACCCGACAGGAGAATAAAATGGGTCTTATCAGAAAGAATATTCTCAATATCAGCCCCTATATCGCGGGCAAGCCGATAGAAGAGACCAAAAGGGAATTGGGCTTGAAAGAAGTAATCAAGCTGGCCTCCAATGAGAATCCCCTCGGCCCTTCGCCTAAGGCAGTGGAAGCAGTGAAGAAGAATTTAGGGCAAATTAACCGCTATCCGGACAGCAACGGTTACTGTTTGCGTAAGAAACTGGCTAAATATCACGGGGTAGGGGCCGCGGATATTGTTTTAGGCAACGGCTCGGACGAGCTCATCGATATCATTATCAAAACCTTTGTCGCGGAAGACGAAAACATTATTACCGCCGATACTACCTTCCTGGAGTACGAAATTATCGCCAGAGTCAATAACCGCGCCCTGTTGAAGGTGCCCTTAAAATATTTTAAATATGACCTGGGAGGAATTAAAAATAAAATAGATAGGAAAACCAAACTGATTTTTATTGCCAATCCCAATAACCCCACCGGTACCTATGTGACCAGATATGAACTGGAAGATTTTATTTCAAGCCTTCCTGAGAATCTGATCCTCGTGCTGGATGAGGCATACGATACTTTTATCGACGTGGATGATTATCCTACGGGCTTAAATTACTTAAAGAAGAAAAATATGCTGGTTTTAAAAACTTTTTCCAAGGCCTATGGCCTGGCCGGCTTAAGGGTAGGTTATGCCTTAGGCAGGGCGGATTTAATTTCCTATATGCAGGTTATCCGGCAGCCCTTTAACGTCAATTCCTTAGCCCAGGCTGCGGCATTAGCGGCGCTGGATGATAAGGCCTTCCTGAAAAAAACCAAAGAGGTTATCCTGGAAGGGAAAAACTATATTTACGACGCCCTAAACAAGATGGGCTTAAGTTATGTACCTTCGGTGACTAACTTCATCCTGATAGACGTGGGCAAGGACGGGCTGTTTGTCTTTAATGCCATGCTTAGGTACGGGGTAATCGTGCGGGATATGAAGCAGTACGGCCTGAGGAATTTTATCCGTGTGACCGTCGGCACAAAGAAAGAGAACGAAAGATTCATTAAGGCGCTTAAAAAAGTATTGTGATTTGTCCCGCACCAAGAACAATAATCTATCGGGATCCCGCAAAGCGGGAGAATTTGTAATTTGGAATTCTCTAATGATGCTCTTAGCCATAGATATAGGTAACACCAATATAAACTTAGGGCTGTTCAGCGGCAGGCGTCTTAAGAAAAGATGCTTTATCCCCACCAAAGAGAAGAACTATTGCCCCCGCCTGAATAAATTCCTGGGCAAAAGAAAAAAAACAATCCAAGACGTAATTATCTGTAGCGTAGTGCCCAAAAGTTCTCAGGCGCTGGCAAAAGACTTAAAAAGACTTTTCGGCAAAAGGCCGATAATAATAGGTAAGGATATCAATGTCCCGATAAAAAATCTTTACCGCCGGCCGCGGCAGGTTGGCCAGGACCGGCTGGTGAATGCGTATGCCGCAAGCATGCTTTACGGAGCACCTCTGATTGTTGTGGATTTCGGCACCGCGGTAACTTTTGATGTGATTTCCAAAAATAAAGAATACTTAGGCGGGATGATCCTGCCGGGGTTAGGCATATCTCTGGATAGCCTCGCTGAAAAAACCGCCCTTTTACCCAGGATAACTTTAAGCCGGCCAAGGGAATTTATCGGCCGCGATACTAAGAATAGCATGCTCAGCGGCATAGTCTATGGCTTTGCCGCTATGACTGACGATCTTGCCAGCAGGATAAAAAGAATAATCGGCAGGAAGGCTAAAGTTATCGCTACCGGCGGAAATATCGGCTTAATGGCTAATTACTGCCGTAAAATCGATAAAATAGACCCGGACTTAACCCTCAAGGGTTTAGCTTTAATCTGCAATAGGAACACTGCTGCCTAAAAAATACGCCTTTCCGCTTTGACAATAATATAAGTATATGTTATATTTTTTATGGTAATTTAGTATTTTGACAATTTACCAATTTACCTAACTGATAATGGCAAACCAGGAGTAATCCTGGGGCGCAAAGCGACAGCCCCGTACCAGATAGCGGTGCGGGGGGCTGCGTTACCAAAACACCCAAACCTATCGGATGGTTTGGTGTCCGCTACTGCGGAAGGAGGTAGCCAGATGAGAAAAACTTTCCTGTTTATTTTCGGGGTATTATCGGTAGTGGTTACCGTATATGCCCAGCCCGCCCAGGAACCGGCCCTTGCCACCTCGGCAACGGTAATGTCAGCAAGCTACCATATGGGACTCCTGCAACTGGATAAAGACACGCAGATGTTTCCTAAGGCGTTCCTGGCAAGCGTTAACGGTAAAGCCGCTCGCACCGAAATAAACCGCGATTCCCCGGCTAATAAAATGGGTGTTGGGGCAATGAATGCGGCGACGGCATGGACAGAAATCCCCAAACAGATGGGGGAAACCTCGGCGAAGCATAATCCTCTGATCGGAGCGACTGTGGGCCTGGGCGAGGGTATAGTCAAAGGCATGATCCGCGGCGCATCCGGCGTGGCTGATATAGCCACTTTCGGATTACCCCCTTATGATAAGCCCTTGATGCAGCCGGCCTATGAAGTGAAGCAGCCGGAAAAAGGCTTTAAGGTCAATGTCCTGAGCTGGTAACAGGACTCCCTCCTAAATTTTTAAAAAAATCGCTTGACAAAATATTTTTTTATTTTATAATTAGCACTCTGTAGACCAGAGTGCTAATTAACCTATTTATTTTAGGGGGTGAGTTATGGATATCAAACCATTAGGCGACCGGGTAGTAATTCAGCCTTTAGAGGCAGAGTCAAAGACCAAGGGTGGTATAGTGTTACCGGATACGGCAAAGGAAAAGCCGCAAGAGGGTAAAGTAGTGGCAGTAGGAAAAGGTAAGGTTTTGGAAAACGGCACCCTGCAGCCGCCGGAAGTAAAGGTCGGGGATAAGGTTTTATACGGAAAATATTCCGGAAACGAGATCACTACTAAAGACGGGGAAGAATTATTGATCATGCGGGAAGAAGATATATTAGCAATAATCAAATAAATGAAGTCAAATCCTAAATCCGAAACCCTAAATCCTAAACAAATCCAAAACCCAAAACTCAAATTTCGAAACTGGCATGTTTTGAATTTTGGATTTATAATTTTGAGTTTGTTTAGAGTTTAGGATTTAGAATTTAGAGTTTAATTAAGGAGGGGGCATGTCAAAATTAATACTCTATAGCGAAGAAGCGCGCCGAAAGATACTCTCCGGCGTAGAACAGCTGGCCAGGGCGGTAAAAGTAACTCTGGGGCCTAAGGGCCGCAATGTGGTCATTGACAAGAAGTTTGGTTCTCCCACCATTACCAAAGACGGCGTAACCGTAGCCAAGGAAATCGACCTGGAGGATCCTTTTGAGAATATGGGCGCTCAAATGGTAAAAGAGGTAGCCGAGAAGACTTCAGACGTTGCCGGTGACGGGACTACCACGGCTACGATTCTGGCCGAGGCAATTTACCGCGAAGGCCAGAAGAATGTCACTGCCGGAGCAAACCCCATGGCTTTAAAGCGCGGGATCGAGAAGGCGGTGGATAAGGTCGTCGAAGAGTTGAGAAAACTTTCTACGCCGATTAAAGATAAGAAAGAAATAGCGCAGGTTGCCTCGATTGCGGCAAATTCAGATACCGCAATCGGTGAGTTGATTGCCGAGGCAATGGATAAGGTCGGCAAGGACGGCGTAATTACCGTGGAAGAAGCCAAGTCAACCGCTACTACCTTAGAGGTTGTAGAAGGGATGCAGTTTGACCAGGGCTATCTTTCCCCTTATTTTGTCACCGACGCAGAAAGAATGGAAGTCCTGCTAGAGGAACCTTATATCTTAATCTATGAGAAAAAAATATCTTCCATAAAGGATATCTTACCTTTATTGGAGAAAATCGCCCGCACCGGCAAACCGCTTTTAATCATTGCCGAAGAAGTAGAGGGCGAGGCATTGGCTACCCTGGTAGTCAACAAAATCCGCGGGACATTTGTCGCCTGCGCAGTTAAGGCCCCGGGTTACGGTGACAGGCGTAAGACGATGCTGGAAGATATCGCTATCCTGACCAGCGGAAAAGCCGTGACCGAAGACCTAGGTACAAAGTTAGAAAATGTGGCTATCGAGGATTTAGGCCGGGCAAAGCGGGTCAAAGTAGACAAAGATAATACTACTATAGTGGAAGGTGCGGGGAAAACGCAAGCCATAAACGCCCGGATTGCCCAGATTAAAAAGCAGGTGGATGATACTGATTCGGATTACGATAAAGAAAAATTACAGGAACGCCTGGCAAAATTGGCAGGCGGGGTAGCGGTAATCAATGTCGGCGCTGCCACGGAAACCGAAATGAAAGAAAAGAAAGCCAGGGTTGAAGACGCTCTTCACGCCACGCGCGCAGCTTCACAGGAGGGTATTATCCCTGGCGGCGGGGTAGCTTTAATCCGCGCTATCCCGGCATTAGAGAAGTTGAAGCTGGAGGGAGACGAAAAGATCGGCGTGGCCATCGTAAAGCGCGCAATCGAAGAACCCTTAAGGCAGATCGTCGAGAATGCCGGTATGGAAGGGTCGGTCGTGGTGCAGCGGATTAAGCAGGAAAAAACCAACGTCGGATACGATGTCAATCAGGATGCCTACGTAGATATGATCGAAGCAGGCGTAATCGACCCGACTAAAGTTACCCGTTCAGCTCTGCAAAATGCCTCCAGTATTGCTAGTCTACTGGTAACTACCGAGACAATCATCGTCGATAAGCCGGAAAAAGAAGAGAAGATGCCGCCTATGTCGGGAGGCGGAATGGGAGGAATGTATTAAACGGTCTATAGTCTATAGTCTATAGAAATAAGGGCGAAGGTAAAGACTTCGCCCTTTTTCTTTCACAAAAAATTATTGACAAAGAAAAGATCTGGGTGTACAATTTAGCATTCCTTTCGCGATTATCCGCACAAAAAAAGAGGTAAAAATTCTTAACCTATTGCTAAATAATAAGTTAGATAAGGAGACCTAAAATGGCAGAGTGGATAGGCATAAACAGAAGAGCCCGCAGATGTTATGGTTTTGATGAGGTAGCCCTGGTACCCGGAGTACAAACCGTTAATCCTAATGAAGTAGATGTCAGATTCAGTATCGGCGGTAAAAGGTTCAAGGTTCCGATACTGGCCGCGGCCATGGACGGAGTAGTGGATGTTAAATTTGCCGTGGAGATGTCCCGCCTCGGCGGTATCGCGGTTTTAAATCTGGACGGAGTGCAGACCCGCTACGAGAATCCGGACAGCGTCTTGGAAGAAATTGCCAAAGCCACTCCCCAGAAAGCCACGGAATTAATCCAGGCTATCTATACCACTCCCGTAAAAGAGAAACTAGTTTCTAATAGGGTAACCCAGATTAAGCGCCAAAAAGGTTTTGCCGCGGTAAGTTGTATCCCGGCGCATGCGGAAAAATTTTCTAGATTAGCCGTGGCAGCGGGTGCGGATATGTTTGTGGTGCAGTCTACCGTCACCACCACCAGGCATATAGCGAAAGAATATCAGAGTTTAGATCTTTTTAAGTTCTGTAAATCTGTAAAGATTCCGGTGGTGCTCGGAAACTGCGTTACTTACGAAACTACGGTAGAGCTGATGCAGACCGGAGCTTCCGGTTTATTAATCGGAGTCGGCCCCGGAGCTGCCTGCACTACGCGCGGCGTATTAGGAATCGGTGTCCCGCAGGTAACCGCAACCGTGGATGCAGCAGCGGCGCGCGATTTCTATTATAAGAGAACGGGAAATCACGTAGCCATCATCACTGACGGCGGGATGAACCGCGGCGGAGATATCTGCAAGGCCTTTGCTGCCGGGGCAGATGCGGTAATGATCGGCTCAAGTTTTGCCCGCGCCAAAGAAGCGCCCGGAAGAGGCTATCACTGGGGCATGGCTACCTCGCATGTAAACCTTCCCCGGGGCACCCGCATTTACGTGGGCACAACCGGAAGCTTAAAAGACATCCTTTTCGGCCCGGCTAAAGTCGATGACGGCTCGCAGAATTTGATGGGTGCGCTGAAGACCTCCATGGGCTCATTGGGCGCCTCAAACTTAAAAGAGATGCACGACGTAGAAATTATCATCGCTCCTTCCATACAGACCGAAGGCAAAATCTTCCAGGCCAGTCAGAGAGTGGGGATGGGCAAATGAACCGGCAGACCATAGTTATTTTAGATTTCGGTTCGCAATATACGCAGCTTATCGCACGCAGGGTAAGAAACAGCAAAGTTTTTTCTAAAATCATCCCCTATAACACTCCGGCCAAAGAAATAGCGGCAATGGCGCCGAAGGGGCTGATTCTTTCCGGCGGCCCGGCGTCGGTCACCGATAAAAAAAGCCCTTATCCGGATAAAGGCATATTTAAACTGGGGGTGCCTGTGCTTGGCATCTGCTACGGTATGCAGGTAATTGCCGAGATGCTCGGAGGAAAAGTAAAACATACCAAAGGGCGCCAGTACGGTAAGATAGAATTATTTATCAACGAAAATCGCGACTTGTTTGCGCAACTACCGGGAAACTTTACCTGCTGGGCCAGCCACGGCGATTATGTCAGTAAAGTACCTGCGGGGTTCCGTGCCTCTGCCCACACCATGAATGCCCCGGTGATGGCTATCAGCAACAGGCAGCGAAAGATTTACGGCGTCCAGTTTCATCCCGAAGTAACCCATACCGAAAAAGGAAACCAGATATTAAGCAACTTTCTGTTTAAAATTTGCGGTTGCACCAGCCGCTGGACCATGCAGTCTTTTGTTAAAGAAAGCATCGCCATCATTAAAAAAACGGTAGGAAGAGACAGGGTAGTCTTAGGCCTAAGCGGAGGCGTAGATTCGGCGGTAGCGGCCATCTTAATCCATAAAGCTATCGGAAGAAACTTACGCTGTATTTTTGTGGATAACGGGCTCTTAAGAAAGGACGAACCGCAGCAGATCAAGGGTATCTTCCGCAACAATTTTCACCTGAATTTAGATTATGTTGACAGAAGCAAGAGATTTCTGGTGCGCCTAAAGGATATCGTTGACCCCGAAGCAAAAAGGAAGATTATCGGCGAAGAATTTATCAGGGTCTTCGAAGAAGAAGCCCAAAAAGTAAAACATGCCAAGTACCTGGGGCAGGGTACGCTTTATCCCGATGTGATTGAATCCCTCTCGCCTATCGGCTCGCCTTCCAGCCGCATTAAAAGCCACCATAATGTGGGAGGGCTGCCTGCGCATATGAAATTAAAACTTATCGAGCCGCTGAGGGAATTATTTAAAGACGAGGTACGCCTGATCGCCAAAGAATTAAATCTGCCTGAGAACGTAATTTACCGTCAGCCTTTTCCCGGGCCGGGGCTGGCAGTCAGGATTATCGGGGAAGTAACCGAAGATCGCCTGAGGCTATTGCGCGAAGTAGACCAGCGGGTAGTAGAAGAAATAAAGAGCGCCGGCCTCTACGAGCAGGTCTGGCAGTCTTTTGCGGTGTTATTGCCCATCAAAAGCGTCGGGGTGATGGGAGATGAGCGCACTTACGAAAACGTAGTGGCGCTGCGCTGCGTTACCAGCCTCGACGGTATGACTGCTGACTGGGTTAAGCTGCCTTACGAGGTTTTAGAAAAAATGTCCAACCGCATTATCAACGAAGTAAAAGGCGTTAATCGCGTTGTCTACGATATCTCCTCAAAACCGCCCGCTACAATAGAGTGGGAGTAGAAACTAAATTGAAATTTAATTAAATCCTAAATCCGAAATCCTAAACTCTAAACAAATCCTAAATCCGAAATCCAAATGTCCAAAACGAAGTAAGTTTTGGATTTTAAGATTTGGATTTTGAGTTTGTTTAGGATTTAGAGTTTAGAATTTAGAATTTTTAAAAAGATGCCGCATTCCGAATTTGTCCACCTGCACCTGCATACCCAATACAGCCTCCTTGACGGCGCCTGCCGAATTCCTGAGCTCTTGAACCTGGCAAAGTCTTACAAGATGGATTCTCTGGCCATTACCGACCACGGCAACATGTTCGGGGCCATAGATTTTTACCTGGAAGCGCAGAAGGCCGGGATCAAGCCCATTATCGGCTGTGAGGTGTATATTGCCCCGAGCAGCCGCCTGGATAAAAATATCGGGGGCATTGAGGAATCATCGTACCATCTGATCCTTCTGGCTAGGGATGAAACCGGCTATCAGAATTTAATCAAACTGGTTTCTATCGGATACCTGGAAGGATTTTATTACCGCCCGCGCATAGACAAAGAGGTGCTTAAGCAGCACGCCCAAGGGCTGATTGCCCTTTCTGCCTGCCTTAAAGGAGAGATCCCGGCATTATTACAACAGAGGCGTTTCAACGATGCCCTCAAGACAGCCGACGAATTCCTGAATATTCTAGGCAAAGACAATTTCTATTTGGAAATACAGGAGAATTTTATCCCCGAGCAGAAGACGGTAAACGCAGGGTTAATCAAAATCTCAAAAGAATTAAATATTCCCCTGATTGCCACCAACGACGTGCATTATTTATTAAAGGAGAATGCCGCCAGCCACGAGGCGTTGCTTTGCATACAGACCCAGACCACGCTTGATGACCCCAACCGGATGCGTTTTCAGACCGATGAATTTTATTTTAAGTCGCCCCAGGAAATGAAGGAACTTTTTAAGGATGTTCCTTCGGCTATTGCCAATACCGTGGAGGTGGCTAAACGCTGTAATCTGGAACTTGATTTTTCTAAAGTGCACCTGCCTAAATATGAAGCGCCCGTAGGCAAAACCAAAGAAGATTTTCTGCGGGAGCTTTGCGAAAAAGGGCTAAAAGTCCGCTTTAAAACCATAACTCCTGAAATCAACCAGCGCCTGGAACACGAATTAGAAACTATCCAGAAGATGCACTTTACCAGTTATTTTCTCATTGTCTGGGATTTTATCCATTACGCCAAGAGCCAACATATACCGGTAGGCCCGGGCCGGGGCTCGGCGGCAGGAAGCCTGGTGAGTTACCTTTTAGCGATAACCGATATCAATCCGTTGACTTACGGCTTATTATTTGAGCGTTTCCTGAATCCGGAAAGGCAGGGGCTGCCGGATATAGATATTGATTTCTGTTACGAGAGAAGGCAGGAGGTCATCGATTACGTCACTAAAAAATACGGGCAGGAAAACGTCGCGCAGATCATCACTTTCGGGACGATGCAGGCGCGCGCGGTGATCAGGGATGTGGGAAGAGTAATGGGGATGAGCTATGCCGATGTGGACCGTATTGCCAAAATGATACCTCCTGACCCCGGCAAGACCTTAAAAGAGGCGCTGGAGAGCGAAGCGGAATTAAAGAACCTTTATAAAAACGACCCTCAGATAAAGCAACTGATTGATACCGGTTTATCCCTTGAGGGCCTAAACCGCCATGCCTCGGTGCATGCGGCAGGGGTGGTCATCGCGGATAAGCCGCTGGATAATTATATGCCTTTATTTAAGACTCAGGACGACCAGATCACCACCGGTTACAGCATGACGATGCTGGAAAAGACCGGGTTACTGAAAGTCGACTTCCTGGGCTTAAGAACCCTGACAGTGATAGACCAGACTTTAAAAATAGTGGCCGAGAAGCATGGTAAAAGCATATATATCGAGAATATCCCCCTGGATAACCCTAAGACCTATAAACTCCTGGCCTCTGCGCATACTATCGGAATCTTTCAGATTGAGAGTTCCGGGATGCGCGACCTGCTGAAAAAACTGGAACCTACCAGATTTGAGGACCTCATCGCCCTCCTGGCCCTCTATCGTCCGGGCCCTATCGGCTCAGGGATGTTAGATGATTTTATCCAGCGTAAACACGGACGCATCCCCATCAGGTATGACCATCCTAAACTGGAAGGTATCTTAAAAGATACCTACGGTATCATGGTTTATCAGGAACAGATCATGCAGATCGCATCCGTCCTGGCGGGCTTCAGCCTCACCCAGGCAGATTTACTGCGCCGGGCAATGAGCAAAAAGATCCCCGAGGTCATGGAACAGCAACGGAAGAACTTCTTCCTCGGCTGCCTGAAAAAAAATATCAGCGAATCCGTTGCCAATAAGATATTCGATTTCATCGAATATTTCTCAGGCTACGGTTTCAACAAATCACACAGCGCTGCCTACGCAATGATCTCT
>Ga0163200_1000679_pt1 | contig 13811 bp, 12 predicted proteins | sample PL_2010_200m_FD_113535 | JGI IMG/M metagenome (GOLD analysis project Ga0163200, IMG submission 113535) | Freshwater microbial communities from Powell Lake, British Columbia, Canada to study Microbial Dark Matter (Phase II) - PL_2010_200m | ecosystem: Environmental > Aquatic > Freshwater > Lake ... | reverse complement strand
CTGGCCGAATCGACGTTTCGCAAGCTCCAGGAGTGTTGGGGAAAGCGCGAATATGGTCCCATGGAACCCCTCCTCATGCAGGCCCTGTTCCTTCAGCATTCCGCTCAGCTTCAGGGACTGGCCCGGAATCGCGAGATCAACCGAATAGACGACCTCAAGGTGGAGAAGGTGGATATCGTCAATGTCCGCTATATGGAGAAGAGCGATCAGCGGGAATTCAGCGCCCTGATGACTGCATCGGCGCGCGATTACTATGTGGATGACCGCAATCATAAATATCTGCGGGGGGATAAAAGTTCAGCCCGATTCCAGGAGTTCTGGACATTTCAGAGCTCGGGGGACCGTTGGCTGCTCCGGGAGATTGAGCAGTCCGGCGAGTCCGATCTCCTCAAGGAGGAGAATTTCATCGAGATGCTGACCGATCAGACCCTGCAGGGGATCTACGGCGGAGCGGCCGGGAAAGAGGGAAAGGCGGGGCCGTGGCTGGAGAAGGACGCCGAAGTAAAGGCAACGCGCATCGATCGCATGTTGAACTTCCTGGTCCGGACGGACAAGCTCTGGGATCGCCAGCAGATGATCGAGCGGGCGCGCCAGGTATTCTTAAGCGTGTTTCTGGCCCGGGAGTCCGGCGATCCGGCGCAGGCGCCGGAAGCGGACCTGTTCCGAGATGTAGCGGCAAGTCTTCGAAAGCAGATCCTGCAATGGCAGATGGAGGGGACGAATGTGGAGTACCGGAATCTTTGCGTACGCAAGGCGGAGCTGATTCTGGTCAGGAATTTTACCGACCCGACTAAGGATGAGTTCACTGTACGCATCAGCGCCCATACCCAGAAAATCATCCGCAAAGGGCTCCAGATCCTGAGTGAGCAGCAATATGTAACCCCTTTCGAGGAATATTGGACATTCGGCCGGCTGGATGAGGTATGGAAACTCAAGGAGGTTGTGCAGCCGGCCCGGGGCGAGAAGCTGATCGCCGAGGATAATGTGGATGAAGACAGCAGCACCGGGCAGATGCAATGGTATTATAGACAGACCCGCGCCAACTGAGGCCGCAAGCCGTTTGTTCAGTGTCGGCTATGGTATCGTCAACAAATACAAGTCAATGCCCCAAGCACTCCTGCTAATACATTGGTTTCGGTTTGAAAGGCGTAAAGTCTTCGCAGCCTATTTTCCGTTCACGTATAGCTTCCTGTAATCAGAAAAACGTTGCCCTTAAAGAAAATACTTGATTTCATATGGTAACCCATATCTGATGAACACATATTTTTGACAGTACCAACAACGTAGCTATATTATCGGTATGGGGATATGTTTCGAGAATGTTAGAAACAGCTATACAGGGTTGAGGTCATCGTGTCCTCTATGAGTTTTCAGAACGTGGAGAATAGGAGGTCGGCTATGATAAGGGTACTCATTGAGCGTAAATTGAAGAAACGGGAGAACATTTCTAAACTGATTCGGCAGATCAGGATCGCCGCCATGGCGCAACGGGGATATATAAGCAGCGAAACCCTGGTCAATACCGAGGACAACGGCGCCATAGCGGTAATTAGTACATGGGCGAATGTCGAATCCTGGAAGAAATGGGAGGCCTCTGAGCAGCGAATTGCGATGGACAGAGAAATAGCGCCGCTCTTAGAGCAGCCTCAAATAATCAGGACCTACCAGATAATATCAACCGAAGAAATGGAGTATCTTGAAGATCCGGAAGGATGGCTGCAGCAAAGAGAGCATCATTCCCTAGGCGGATAGCTAAGGTAAAGACCTGAAGCCGCGGACCGGTGCGGGCGGCGGGCAAGATTTTCTTGCCACCGGCCGCGGGCGATGGTATCGTGACGCCTTCTCCGATCAAACGACCAAGGACGGATCAAGATGGACGTCATTCTCGCAGGCCACAACATCGATCATGAGATCATCTCGGAATTTCAGAAATTGCAGCCGGAGCGGCAGGATCTGACGCCGGAGACCATCGCCGCCGCTTACGCCAGGATCAGCCGGAACCCGCGGCCGGTCAACGAGCTTCGGACCATCGCCCGCGGCGAGGTGGAAAAGGCCCGCGCCTCCAACCGGAACATCGTCTTCGAGATGGGCCACAGCTCCATCGCCGAGCATGCTGTATTCAATCTCGATGTTCTCAAGGTCTCCCGCCTCCTCGTTGAAGAGATCGAAAGGTTCCGTCTCGCCTCCTACACCGAAAAATCGCAGCGCTACGTGCTCTTGGCCGACGATTTCGTCATTCCGCAGGAGGTCCGGGAGGCCGGTCTGGTGGAGGATTTCAACGCAACGATCCGGCTGCAAAACGGGTTCTACCACAAACTCTATGAAAAACTCCTCCCGTATGTCCTGGACGGAAACCCCGAACTTGCCGCCGACCCGACAAACCGTTCGCTCCTCGAAGGCTGGGCCAAGGAGGATGCCCGTTACTGCCTTTCGCTCGCCACGGAGACGCAGCTCGGGATGACCGCGAACGCCCGGAACATCGAACTGATGATCCGCCGCCTCGCCGCATCCCCTCTCGCCGAGGCGCGCGAATACAGCCACCGGCTCTATGACGCGGTGAAGGGGGTCGCTCCGTCGCTCGTCCGCTACACGGAGCCCACCCCTTACGACCGCGAGACGCCGGAGGCGATCCGATCACAGGCGGACGCAATCGTCTCAAAAATGCTTACACCTTCGCCCGGCGATGCACAGGGAGAGGGAATCGCCCACCCGGCTTTGGCCGGCGCAGGAACGGCGGATGATCTCGTCCGCATGCTCGACGCAACACCGGCGGCGGACGACAAGATCGCGGCGGCGCTCCTCCACGGCGCGTCGCACCTTCCGCTTGCGGGATGTCTGGAGATTGCGACGCGTATGGAGATCGAGGAGAAGAGGGCGCTGATCCGGACCGCCCTCCTGCGGATGAAGGCCCACGACGCCGCGCCGCGTGCGTTCGAGCACGTCGGGCTGACGTTCGAGCTTGTCATCAGCGCGACCTGCTTCGCCCAGGTGAAACGCCACCGGATGGCCACGATCACCGTCCAGAACTACGACCCGGCGCTCGGCGTCACGATCCCGCCTTCCATCGCGGCGGTCGGGATGGAGGCCTCCTTCCGGGAGGTCTGCGCCCGGACCGAGGAGACCTGGGAGCAGATCCGCCGGGCCGCACCCGCGGCGGCCGCCTACATCCTGACGAACGCACACCGGCGTCGGGTCATGATTCGGGTCAGCGCCCGCGAGCTTTACCACCTCGCCCGCGTCCGGGCGGACGGCCACGCCCAATGGGATATCCGGGAAATGGCCGCGCGGATGGTCGGGCAGGGGCGGGAGGCGATGCCGATCACGCTGATGCTCGCGGCGGGAAAGGACGGCTTCAACGCCCTCTACGCCCAAATCTTCGCTGGTGAAGGCTGATCCCCCTGATGGACAACCCCTCCCACAAAGAAACAGACTTCAACAACTACCCGCCGGTGACCGGGATCGGTCGCGACGAGCACATCGGCATGGTCCGGGAGATCTTCACGACGGTCCCCGGGCGGTACGACTTCCTGAACCGCCTCCTGAGTCTCCGTCGCGACGTCGCATGGCGCCGCTTTGCCGTCCGGAAGATGAGATTTTTCGATACCTTCCAACTTCTCGACGTGGCGACCGGCACGGCGGATCTGGCCATCGAGGCCGCCCGAAGGCATCCGGAGATCCGGGTGACGGGGATCGACTTCATCTCCGAAATGCTCGCCCCTGGACGGAAAAAGGTCGCGCAGCGCGGCCTTGCCGGACGCATCCGGCTTCTCCAGGCGGACGCGCTGGGACTTCCGTTCCCCGATGGGAGTTTTGACGCCGTGGGGATCGCCTTCGGCATCCGGAACATCCCGGACCGCCTCACCGCCCTTAGGGAGATGAGGCGGGTCCTCGTCCCGGGAGGACGGGTCTATGTCCTGGAGATGAACGCCCCCCGGAATCGGCTCTGGCGCGGGGTTTTCGCCCCCTATCTGAACCGCGTCCTTCCCGGCATCGCGCGCCTCTTTTCGCAGAACCCCGCCGCCTACCTCTACCTTGTCGACTCCATTATCCATTTTCCCCCACCGACGGCTTTCCTCGCCATGATGGAAGAGGCCGGTTTCAGCAATCGGGAGCGGTATTCCCTGACCCTCGGCATCACCTCCCTCTACATCGGCCAGAGGTCGCGGAGCGGAGGCCTCGGGGATTCCGCATCAACGGAAACGCGACGTGAAAAGGCAAAGACCACAATCGGATAACCGGTTGCAGCCGCGTCAGGAGAGACGACATGTTTGATATTGTTGCAGACATATTCCGGGCGCTGATCACCGGCGCGATCTTCTTTTACCTGCGGGCAATGCGGGGGCAGGAACCCCCGCGCCTCCGCAAGGCATGGATCTTCTTTCTGATCGGCTTCGGCCTTCTCTTCCTCGGAGGACTGCTCAACGTCGCCGACAACTTTCCCTCTCTTAGCAAATACATCATTATCGGCTGAACCCGCTACGCGGACTTTCTGGAGCAGATCATCGGCTACATCTTCGGGCTTCTGTTTCTGGGTATCGGCTTCTGGCGCTGGATCCCCGCCATCATCGCCCTCCGGGCCGAGGAGGTGATCCTGCGCAGGTCACAGGAGGAACTGAAGCGGCAGGTCGCCGAATTGACGGCGGAGAGGAACAAGCTTAAAACGATCATCGAATGCGAACTCTCCTACGCTGCGCAAGAGGCCGCCTCTCAGCCCGAAGCGGGGTGATGGCCATTCGTCGGAGCGGGACGCCTCCTTTTCCCGGCCTGAAACCGGATAAGGCCGGCCGTCAGTCGATCTCGACCGGGTTTACCTGCCAGATCTTCTCGCAGTACTCCCGGATCGCGCGGTCCGACGAAAATTTCCCCACCCTCGCCACGTTCAGGACGCTCATGCTCAACCATTCTTTTTGCCGGAGGTAAGTCCGGCTGACCCGATCCTGGGCGGCGATGTAGGAGGGGTAGTCGGCGCAGAGCATGTAATCGTCGCGTTCCCGAAGCTTCCGTGTGAGCGGCAGAAACAGCCCCTGGTCGCCGCGCGAGAAGAAACCGCTTTCCAGCAGTTCGATCGCCTCGCGCAGCCCCTCGTCGGCCGCAATGGCCTCTCCCGGACGCCAGCCTTCGCGCCATTTCTGTTCCACCTCCGCCGCGGTGAGGCCGAAGAGGAAGAAATTTTCCGCGCCGACCTCCTCCCGGATCTCGACATTGGCGCCGTCGAGCGTCCCGATCGTCAGCGCCCCATTCATCGAGAACTTCATGTTTCCGGTTCCGGATGCCTCCTTGCCGGCCGTCGAGAGCTGCTCGGAGAGGTCGGCCGCCGGGTAGACGCGGTGGGCGGTCTTGACGTTGAAGTTGGGCAGAAAGACAACCCGCAGCAGACCCGCCGTCTTCGCGTCGGCGTGGATCGTCTCCGCGACGGCGTGGATCAGCTTGATAATCAGCTTCGCCATGAAGTAGCCCGGGGCCGCCTTTCCTCCGAAGACAACCGTCCGGGGCGGCAGGTCAACAGTCCCCCCCCGGCGGATCCGGTTGTAGAGCGTAATCACGTGCAGGATGTTGAGATGCTGGCGCTTGTATTCGTGGATCCGCTTCACCTGGACGTCGAAGAGCGAATCGGGATCGGTTGCAATCCCGGTCCGCGTCCGGATGATCGCAGCCAGAAGCTCCTTGTTACAGCGATTGATCGCCCGCCACCGTTCGAGGAAGGCGGCGTCCTCCGCAAAGGGTTCCAGTTCCCTGAGGCGAGAGAGGTCCCGGATCCACGCCGGGCCGATGCATTCGGAGATGAGCGAGACCAGCGCCGGATTGGAAAGAACCATGAAACGCCTGGGCGTTACGCCGTTCGTCACGTTCAGGAATTTCTCCGGGGAGATCCGGTTGAAATCGTTCAGCACCTTTTCGCGCAACAGATCGGTGTGCAGGTGGGCCACGCCGTTGATCCGGCGGCTGCCGACACAGGCCAGGTGCGCCATCCGAATATGGCGTTCGCCGCCCTCGTCGATGATGGAAAGCCGCCGGACGAGCCCTTCGTCCCCCGGATGGTCCCGGCGGACGTCGTCCAGGAAGCGTTGGTTGATCTCGTAGATGATCTCCAGATGACGGGGCAGGATGGCCTGGAAGAGCGGAACAGGCCATTTTTCCAAGGCCTCCGACAGCAGGGTGTGGTTCGTGTAACAGAAGGTCCTCCGCGTGATCTCCCAGGCCTCGTCCCAACCCATCCCATGGAGATCGATGAGCAGCCGCATCAGCTCGGCGACGCCGATCGCCGGATGGGTGTCGTTGAGCTGAATGGCGTATTTCTCATGAAATCTCGAAAGGTTCTCTTCCCGCTGGCCATAGATGCGGATCATGTCCTGAAGCGCGCAGGAGACGAAGAGGAACTGCTGCATCAGCCGGAGCTGACGGCCGGCGAAAGGTTCGTCGTTCGGATAGAGAACCTTGGTCAGGTTCTCCGAGTCGATTTTGTCGTGGACAGCGCCGTAGTAATCGCCGACGTTGAACCGGCGTAGATCGAAGGAGGTGGCCGCCTCCGCCCGGAAGAGGCGGAGCAGGATGACCGAGGGAGAGGCATAGCCGGTGATCATCGTGTCATAGGCGACGCCGCGGACTCGGCGTTCCGGAACCCAGCGGACGCGATACCGGCCGGCGTCATCGGGACCGCGTTCGGTATGGCCGCCGAACGGGATGTCGTAGGCGATCTCCGGACGCGCCACCTCCCAGGGGTTCCCCATGCGCAACCACTGGTCCGCGACCTCCTGCTGCCAACCGTCGCGGATCTCTTGCGTAAAGATGCCGAATTCGTAACGGATGCCATAGCCGATCGCTGGGATGTTGAGCGTGGCGAGCGAATCGAGGTAGCAGGCGGCGAGGCGGCCGAGGCCGCCGTTTCCCAGTCCCGGTTCCGCCTCCTGGTCGATCAGCGCCTGAAAATCGAGCCCCAGCGCCTCCACGGCCTGTTTGACGTCGTCGTAGAGGCCGAGGTTAATCAGGTGGTTTTCCAGATGGGGGCCGAGCAGAAACTCCGCCGAGAGGTAGCAGATGGTCCGACTCGCCTTTGCATAGTAAGTATGAGCGGTTTTGGCCCATTGCGCGAGAATCCGGTCGCGAACCGTGTAGGCCACCGCGAGGTAATAGTCGTTCCGTGTCGCCACCGGGGCGAAGCGTCCCTGAACGCAGACCAGGTTATCAAGAATGGCCTGCTTTATCTCCTCGACGCTGCCGCCCGTCCGGATGCAGGTCAAATCCGGTGCCGCCGTGGGCTTCGCCTTTGCCGATCTTGACATGGTTTCCTCCTCGAAAATACGATCACGAATCGTCCTCATCGTCAGGAAGTTCATCCGCCATCGACATGGCTTCGTAAGCCGCCTCGACGATATCCTCATCGTCGGAAGCGGTCAATTCGATCAGGATTGCCGCCGCTTCTTTTGGGCGGATGACGGCCAATGCTTCGATTGCGGCCAAGTGCAGGGCTTTGTCCGTTTTCTTCGCGCCGACGAGCCTGGTGATGTGCGACCAAGCGGCATCGACTTGCCAGTTCCCGGCAGCGCAAACCGCTTCATAGTGAATGTCCCCGTTGTGGCTTCCCAGGGCCTCGATAATCTGATCGTCGAATCCTCGCACATAACGCATGCAAAAGACGGCAGTCAGCCTCCATGACTCGTCGCCGCTGCAATAGGCGGCGCGGATTACATCCCGGTGCCAGTCCTGCGGAGCGCGCACCGAAGCCTCGATGGCCCGCCGCCGCACATCCTTCGGAGCGGCGGCGTCCATGTAGAGTTTGCGAAGCGTCTTCTGGATTTTTTGAAATGTCTCTGCGGAAATCTCAACGTCGTCGGGATACTCGATTCCTTCGGCTATTTCGAACTCGTCGGTATCGACGTATTCGAGGACCGGTCCCAGAGAGATCGTCGCCTGTTCGCGTAGCTTCTCCGGTACCGTGTCGCTGCACGCGATCGAAAGTAATATTTCGGCGAGTTCATCGTTCATGACGATCAAGTCGCCTGCCAGTTCGGCTGCAATCAACCGCTCAGAGTCACCGGTGTGACCATTGCGAAGAATTCCCAGGATCGTTTTACCTGCGTCTTCCGGCCAATCCCAATCAGGCGTTTTCTGCAAAGTTTTTAGATCCATTTTCTCTCCTTTCCTTTCTTCCTTTGGCTTCAGCAGGTCAACCGTATCGTTCCATTCGGCGTTTCGGGAGATCACAGCATCCGGACTGAAAATGCAATCATGAACTGACCCGCAAAATAGAGCGGCAGTCCGATGGCGCGGTTGAAGTAATTCGGGGTCACGAAGCGCTGACGGGCGACGAAGATATCCGAGATGTAGAACAGTAGAGCCCCCGCAAAGGCGAGCGCCCGGCCCGGAAAGCGAACCGGTTCGGTCCCCGCCAGCGACGCGGCGCCGATCACCATCGCGGTGATGACCACGATATAGGCGAGCACCGGGACGAGCATCTTCCCCAGGTGGGGGCGGAACCAGGCGAACACGCCGCCGCTTATGGCCAGAAAAAGGCCGATCATAATCCAGTTTGTCCTCCCCGGTTCGGCCAGGCGGAAAAACGCGATCGTGTAGAGGATATGCCCCGCCAGGAATGAAACCAGCCCCGCCAGAAAGGGTTTCCTCGAGAAAAAGAAAATCAGAAAAACGTCGCCCGCCATGCAGAGGAGCAGACCGGCCAGGATCCAGCGGAAGTATCCCGGATCCGACTGCGGCCCGGTCAGTGCCGTCGCGACGAACAGGGCAGAGAGAATGGGTTTCGTCATCAGGCGCCCCCGGGTCGAATCCCTCTTTTCGAAAAACAGGAGCCCCACAAGCAAAAGCGCGGCCGCAACAAGGATCAGGATATCCATCATCCGGGCCTCCGACAAGTGAAAGGATTGTGCCGATTCAACGGCAACCAACGCCGCGGGCATGAAGAGGGAAAGATAGCGCTTTGACGGATCCGCAACGCATGGCCGCAGTATAAGAAACAAGGTCTTGCTAGTTAATGGCGGTGATCATTTTGTCAAACGCAATTATTTGACATTCTACTGTTTTTCGATGAACTGCAGGAACTCTCTGACTTTTATTTTGTCTTTGAATGATCCCTCAACACGGTCTCCGTTGGTGAATGTGACGAGAACTTCATACCTCCTGAATTCTCCGGATCCTTCGTAAATCCGATGCTGGTCCAGAAACTTGATTGCATCTGCAATTGTGCCAAATTCACTAGACCGCCCGTAGAGAGGGATGACAACGACTTTCTCGATCATTCGTTCAAGTCGCTGTGCGAGTGAAGACATGAACTCGTCCAATTGCCGCTGATTCGCTCTAATCAGTTGGTCCTTGACTCTGTCCATTTTGGATTCTGTAGCCGATTCGATTGTTTTGACGCATCGATGGAAATCGGCATCTGGTGTGGTTTCGTCAAAGGCAATATCGATACCTTCTTGTGCGAAAGCGGCAACCAATGTGTCATAGGGAAAATACAAAATGTTGAAGCCAAGGGAACGAAGCTGGGCCAAAGAGCCCTCCGTGAAAACACCCGCCAGTACTGCGCCAAGGAATGGACTGGACCATTGATACTTTTCGGCCAGAGGGAGAATTGCCCCTTGAATCTCCTGCGCTTTGTTGCGGGAGTGCTTGGTATACCGTCGCCAAGCGACTTCAATGAAAGCAACGGGTGTACCCGTTGATTCGTCAGTTCCGTTTCGTTCGAGAACATAGTCGAGATCATGAACATTGCCGTAAGGGTCTTTCCAAGTAACCTTCTTGCCTTTTCTCGCCTTTCGAGGGTTGTTCTGATAGTCGAGATAGAGACACTTTCGCGTTGCGAAGTCGGTCAGAAATGGTTCTATGACCGCTTCGAGCAAGTTGCCGATGATCTGTCCGAACCTATGGGATGGGGATTCTGCCATGTCGTTTTCACCCTTCTATCCAAAGTCTCCCCTCTTTCAAGGGCACGCGATGTTTCCTGTTTTTCCACTTGATATTCCGGTCCCGAATCTTCTCAAAGGAATAGGACTTGAAGCCCGCTGCAAGAGCCAGTTCACCAAGCCAAGAGTCTACACTCAGATAGACACCATAAGGCGCCGAATCACCGATAACAAAACAGACGAATCCTCCGGGCCGACAGAGCGAACGCAACGACTTGAACACAAGGCCGAGGTCGCGGAAGTACGCTGCTGCCATAGTATGATAGTTCTTCCTGCCGCCTTTTGTTTCGCGGACTTCTGCCAGGGTTCGGCAGGCTGTTGAAAGGTCTCGTCTGATTGGGTCCAGGACGGCTTCAGCAAGAACATCATCCAGCACGAGTCTGTCTGCCGCTGCGTGCTGGGAGCATGACCGGATGAGATACTTGCGAACAGTGTCTTGAAGGTCTCCCCATCCGTTAATTTCCCCCCAGAAGGTCATCTCCAAACGGGTAGCGTCGGCATAGTCGTAGTTATTCGGGTATGGGGGGGATGTTACTACCGCATCAACTTGAACTTGTGCGCAGTCCTGTGGCGCCCTTGCATCCGTCAGAAGGACGGAACTGCGAGCAGACCAACCATTGCGTTGAGCGTACTCCACGTCCTGCAGGATCTCGGACGCCTTGACCTGAAATGCAACAAGTGGTTCCTGTACGCCGGATTTGCTCTTGTTCGGCAAAACATACTGCCACTGGGCGGTGCCCGCTCCGCTGCATACACGAAGGATCGCGGTAATGATTAGCCAGAGCAGTTCTGACTCGGAAGTCTTCTTGTCGAATCCGGCCAGGAACAGGTCACGCATTGTGAGCAAGAGCGAGAGTGATTCTGGCTTGTAACACCTGGACAACAGGGTAGGGATAGCATTCAACTCAATTGGCGGCGACGCCGATACATGGTTGACAAATTGCTCCAACATAGCACGGAGTTGCAAGAGATCGACATGAATTCCTCGCAACTTGGCAGTGGCAATGCGATGGACAAATGGATGGGTTTCAAAACCCCAACTTTGAATGCCTTCGGCTTCACATGCGAGAAGCGTCGTTCCCACACCGGAAAAAGGATCGAGGACAGAAAACGTACCGAGGTCTTTACAGCGTTCATGGACCAACCATCGGACCCAATCGGCGGAGAAACCCGCAGAGTATCGGTACCAGCGATGGATGGGGAGGGACATATTGTCCCCGAACGCCCCCGAACGCCCATTGAAACGAGCGTGCGCCAGCGAGGCGGTAACATCCTCGATAAACAGTTCCTGCTGGTATGCCAGAGATATCCTCATTTGCGGATGGTCTCACAATTCGAGTCGCTTCGCAAGAACGATCTGGCCATGCAGCGATCGGTTATTGTACCCGCCATTGCAAGTAGCGCCGGAAAAAGTCCGTCGTCTGCACGAATTTTCGTTTGATGAAATGGCCGGAAATCGCTTCCCGCCGGATTGTCACGAAACCGAAATACTCGCAGAACCTCTCCAGAAAGCGCAGGGAGAAACAGCCCGAAATAAAATCACGCGGCTCGATATAAGGCATCTCGTATCGGCGGGCCTCATCAAGAACCTGCGGGAAGGCCCGGAGGAAATGATCCGCGAGGGCCTTATCCTCAATCTCGCGACCGGCCTGGCGGTGCAACAGATACAGGCCAAAGAGATAGGATTGTTGAACGATCGAATAGGAAGGGTACCGGTCCATGAAAGCCCAGTCGAATTTCAGCGTGAATGTTTCCAGAAGATTCAGGAAATCCGCCCCGATGAAACCTTCCTCGACAATCTTCCGCCCGTTCTCCGTGAGAGAAAAATGGCTGCCCCTTTTCTTGACCCATCCGCAGAAAGTCAGGAGCTCCCGCAGTGCACGGAGGATCGGCGCCTCCTCTTCCGTGCGGATGGAGGTAACATGGAGTTCCCGTTCGGGTATTTTCAACTCTGCCAAGACCTCCCGGGCGAAAAGCAGGGGGATATTCCCCTTGGCCGTGGCCTTTAGCGGTTCCTGTTCCGCCAGCCTGCCCATGAAGAGCAGGGCATTGTCGACCACCGGTATCCCCCGGAAGGTCGAAGAGGGAAGATTCGGATCGATTTCCACGATCTCCCCGATCTTCGCGAAGGGAAAGTCCAGGAGCAGGTGCATCTGTTCCGAGGAAAGCCCCAGGAAATCCAGTTGCGGAACCCGGTTTTTGCTCTCCGTGAAGGTTTGTGCGAAGGCGTTGGCCTCGTCCAGGGATTGGAAGGTTTTCCCCGCGATGGCCACCCGGAGCTCATCCATGAGGGATGACATCCGAGGGGGCGGCGCCTTGCCCAGACAGCAGTGTTTGTACTTCTTCCCCGACCCGCAGGGGCAGGGTTCATTCCGGCCGATGTCGACCATGCTCTCCTCCTGATTGTAATTTCAAGGTTTTCATAGCACAAGGATCAGGATCAGGCCATACCCATTTCGCGCCACCTCTTTCGAATTTTCCCCGGAAGAGGGATGATTCATCAAAATGCATTCAGGACTCTCCCGAACAGGGAGGAAAGGGGAAGAGCTGCTCAAAAGGTACGTGAAGAACCAACGGATGCCGGACCACAGTTACGCCTCCGAGGCGGTTCTCCGGGCGATCTCGCTTAAGGCTTAGGCGGAACGAGGAGAAGTGGGGCAGCCCCTTTTCATCTCGCGTTGTGACGGGCGCGGTCATCGGCGTTTCATCCCCGGATCCGCCGTTTGAGCTCCTGGATGAGGGTGGTGCAGATCTGGCTTGCATCGGCCACGATTGCGACGTCGGCCCGCTTCATCATCGCCGCGTTCGGGTTCTTGTTCACCGCGATGATGAATTTCGCTTCGTTGCAGGCGGCGGTGTGCTGGATGGCGCCGCTGATTCCGAAGGAGAAGAGGATCTGCGGCCGGATCTGTTTCCCCGCCTGGCCGACCAGCGCGTCATGCCACGCCCAGTCCGCATAGACGACGGGGCGCGTCGCGCCCACTTCGCCGCCCAGCAGTTCGGCCAGTTCGAAGAGCTTCGCGAATTTCTTTTTGCTCCCCAGACCGCGCCCGCCGCAAACGACCACCCTCGCGTCTTCCAGTTTCTGCTCCCGCTGGGGAGAGCGCTCCGAGCGGACCAAACGGACCCGATCGGCGGGAAGGTGCTCCGGAAGCGGAACCTTCACCACCTCGCCTGTCCGGATGTAGTCGTGGGGGATCTCCTGGAATGTCCCCGGACGGACGGTGGCCATCTGCGGCCGGCGTTCAGGGGTGACGATCTCCGCAACGAGGTTGCCGCCGAAGGAGGGCGCCATCTGGAGGAGGAGGCCCTCCTTGTCGATGTCGAGGCCGATGCAGTCTGCGGTGAGGCCCGTTCCGAGGCGCTTCGCCACGCGGGGGGCAAACTCTCGGCCGAAGGCGGTGGCCCCGACGAGGATGATCTCCGGCTTCTCCTGCCTCGCCAACCGCTCCATCAGGAGCGTGAAGGTCTCCATGCTGTAGACCGCAAGCCGGGGATCGTCCGTCAGGTAGATCTTCTCGGCGCCGTGGGCGATATACTCTCCCACCCACTCGTCCACACCGTGGCCGAAGACGACAGCGCACACCTCGGCGTCCATCTTTGCCGCCAAATCCTTCGCCCGGGAGAGGAGCTGGAGGGTCACACGATTCTGAAAGTAGTTCCGGTAGTCTCCGAAGATCCAGATGGCTCGTTTTTTTGCTATCATTTTGAATTCTTGTCCGTTTTCAAGTCCTTCCCGATCGCGCCGCCGATCTTGTCGTCGAACCGCTCGAAGAGCTGTTCCACGATCCGCTTCGGCGCACCGGTCAGGACGATGTTCTTCTTCCCCGCCGTCGGCGAGTAGACGTTGCGGATTTTCGTGGCGGAACCCTTCGCGCCGATCCACTTCGGATCGAG
>Ga0163200_1000678_pt1 | contig 13813 bp, 11 predicted proteins | sample PL_2010_200m_FD_113535 | JGI IMG/M metagenome (GOLD analysis project Ga0163200, IMG submission 113535) | Freshwater microbial communities from Powell Lake, British Columbia, Canada to study Microbial Dark Matter (Phase II) - PL_2010_200m | ecosystem: Environmental > Aquatic > Freshwater > Lake ... | reverse complement strand
GGTGGGACGATCCGCACCAACGGCGATGACCTGGCCGCCCTGCCTCCGATGCGGCGCGCCCGCTACCTGGCCGTGGTGCCGCAGGCTGTCTCCCTGCCTCCCGCCTTCACCGTCTGGGAAACCGTGCTGATGGGCCGCACGCCGTATCTCAACTTCCTCGGCCAAACCTCCGCCAAAGATGAGCAAACCGTCCGCCTGGCCCTGCAAAAAGTGGACGCGCTGGATTTGTCCGAGCGGCGCGTGGGGGAACTTTCGGGCGGCGAGCAGCAGCGCGTCCTGCTGGCGCGGGCGCTGGCGCAGTCCACACCCATCCTGCTGCTCGATGAGCCGACCGCCAATCTCGATTTACATTATCAGGTTAGTTTGATGGAAATTGTGCGCAGCCTGGCGCAGCGCGACCATCTGGCCGTTCTGATCGCCATGCACGATCTAAACCTCGCCGCTCGTTACGCTGATCGTCTGGCGTTGCTGGTGGCAGGGGAGATCAAAGCCACCGGGACGCCGCGCCAGGTGCTGACGCCGGAGTTGATCTCTGCAGCCTATCATCTGCCGGTCTCGGTTATTCCCCATCCCTTTGCAGATGCGCCCCTTGTGTTGCCAGGTTCGCAGGTTTGAAAGTTGTCAGGTTTAATAGCAACAACTTTCAAACCTTCCAACCTTCAAACTCTACAACTGGAAAGACTCCCCCGGCTTCAGCACGTGCACCTGCGCGCTGGTCTCTTTTTGGACGCGGGCAGCCCACGCGTTGGGGTCTTGGGCGATCAGGCCCCAGGTCCCGAAGTGGATCGGGATGACGTGCCGGGGAGTGAGCAGCTTGACGGCGCGCAGGGCGTCATCCGGACCCATGGTGTAATTGTCGCCGATGGGGATGACGGCCAGCTCGATCCCTTCCTCGCCGATCAGCTTCATGTCCCCGAACAAACCGGTGTCCCCGGCAAGGTAGATTTTCTTGCCGTCGTTCGTGGTCAGCAGGAAGCCGCACGGGTTGCCGCCATAAGAGCCGTCCGGCAGGCCGGAGCCGTGCAGGGCCAGGGTCAGCTTGAGGTAGCCGAAGGGATGTTTGTAACCGCCGCCCAGGTGCTGGGCGTGGGTCTTCAGGCCCTGTTTGCCGAGCCAACCGGAGATCTCGGCATTGCTGATGACGGTGGCGCCAGTGCGCCTGGCGATGGCGACCGTATCGCCGATGTGGTCGCCGTGTCCGTGCGTGACCAGGATGAAGTCCGGCTTCAGCTTGTCCGCGCTGGCGGCGGCGGCCGGGTTGCCTGTGAAATAGGGGTCAATCAAAAGTTGATAGCTGCCGGTTTCCAGTCCGAGGGCGGCGTGGCCGTACCAGGTCAGTTTGTTGGTCATAGTTACCTCCGTCTTCTTGAAAAGTTAGCTTAAGTATAGGCAAAAAGGGGGCGCAGGTCAAATTCTTGTTGGCAGAATGGGCAATCAACTCTATAATAGCACGATACTCTTGAACCAGGAGGTGATATGTCCCCGAAACCTACTTTGCGTGAACGTCTGAGCTACATCTTTGACAATTTCATGTCGAAGGGTACGCTGGCCCTGATCGGCGGCCTGGCCGTTCTCTCGCTGATCGTCATCCTGCTTGCGGCTGCGGTGCTCACGATTGGCGGCGCTGCGCTTGCTCCAGAAGGTTCGGCGGCAGGCTTGTCTTTCCCTGAAGCCGTTTGGGAAAGCCTGATGCGTACCCTCGACGCAGGCACGATGGGCGCCGATGTCGGCTGGGGCTACCGCCTGGTCATGTTCCTGCTGCCCACACTCGGCGGCGTCTTCGTGATCAGCGCCTTGATCGGTGTGTTGACTACCGGCGTGGAAGGCAAACTCGACGAGCTGCGCAAAGGACGCTCGCGCGTCCTGGAAAATAACCACACGGTCATCCTGGGCTGGTCGCCGCAAATCTTCACCATCATCTCAGAGCTGGTGATTGCCAACGAGAATCGTAAGAAGGGCGCGGTGATCGTCATCCTGGCGGAGCAGGACAAAGTCGAAATGGAAGATGCGCTCCGCGGCCGCATCGAAGACTCCAAAAACACGCGCATCATCTGCCGCTCCGGCAGCCCGATGGATTTGACCGACCTGGAGATCGCCAGCCCTCACACAGCGCGTTCGATCATCGTCCTGCCTCCTGAGAGTGACGATCCGGATTCGTACGTTATCAAGACGGTACTGGCGCTTACGAACAACCCCAATCGCCGCGCCGGCCGCTATCACATTGTGACAGAGATCCGCAACCCGAAGAACATGGATGTCGTTCTCATGGTCAGCCCAAAAGACAAGGTTCAGCCTGTGCTGGTGGGCGACCTCATCGCCCGCGTCGTGGCGCAAACCTCGCGGCAATCGGGGCTATCGGTGGCTTACACCGAATTGTTGAATTTTGGCGGAGATGAAATTTATTTCAAAGAAGAACCGTCGCTGATTGGCAAAACCTTCGGCGAGGCGCTGCTCGCTTACGAAACCTCAGCGCTCATTGGCGTGCAATATGCAGACGGGAGGGTACAGTTGAATCCGCCCATGGAAACCAGCATCGCGGCCGGCGATAAGATCATCGCCATTTCCGCCGATGACAACACAATTGTGCTCTCTGGTTTTGACAACCTCCCGATAGATGAGACAGTCATACAACGGGGCGTCCAGTCGCGCAAGCCCAAATCCGAGAAGTGTCTCATCCTGGGCTGGAATCGCTGCGCCGAGATCATCATTCGCGAATTGGATAACTATGTGGCGAAGGGTTCGCGCGTCCTGGTGGTGGCTGATATCGAAGTATCCACAGATGCTGCCGAAAAAGTCAAAGCCTGCTGCGACCGGCTGTCCAACCAGAGGGTTGTTTTCCAGAACGGCGATACCACCGATCGCGACATGCTCGAAAGTGTCAAGGCTGCCGATTATGATCACGTCATCGTGCTAAGTTACGCTGGGCTGGAGACTCAGGCCGCGGACGCCAAGACCCTTGTCACCCTCCTGCACCTGCGCGACATCGCCGAACGGGATGAAACGCCTTTCTCCATCGTCAGTGAGATGCTCGACCTGCGTAACCGCGAACTGGCCGAGGTGGCGCACGTGGACGATTTCATCGTCAGCGACCACCTGATCAGCCTGATGCTGGCGCAGCTCTCCGAAAACGGCGACCTGCACGCTGCCTTCCAGGATTTATTCGACCCCGAGGGCGCGGAAATCTATCTCAAGCCGGTCGGCGAGTATGTGGCGACGGGCCAGCCGGTCAATTTCTACACGCTGGCCGAGGCTGCCCGCCGCCGCGAGACGGCCATCGGCTACCGGCTGTCGCGTGAAGCCAGCCGGCCGCCATCCTACGGTGTGCATACCAATCCGAAGAAATCCGAGTGGGTGAACTTCGCCGAGGGCGATAAGATCATCGTGCTGGCAGAGAAGTAACAACTGCGGTATAAAAAGCGCCCGGCAACGCCGGGCGCTCAGCGATCTGGCCTTCGTCGGCACGGTTAAACTTTATGGCGCAAGGTATGTGACCGTTAGCGTCACTGGCGCAAGTATCAACACATCGTCAATTGTCCCATCTCCATCTGTTAAAGTATCTTTGAACTGAAGGCGGATCTGGAAACGCGAGGCGCCCACTGCACCCTGGACAGCGGTCGTGAAGCCGGGATCGGCATAAGCATTCTCCAACTCACTCGCGTTGCACCATCGGGCGATAGCCCCTACCGCTCCCGGCGGGACAAAGTCGGCAGCGTCCACTACGCCAAAATTTTGTGCGTAGGCGCGCAAGCAGCCCAGCGTGGCGAATGGATCGCCCCGTACCGAACTCCCGCCTTTCAATTTTAGGGTGGCGCTTTGGATCGTGGATCCGGCTGGGACTCCTGAGATGTCAAAACTCATAAAGGCCTCCACACCCTGATTTGACGTACTATCGCCAGCAGCAACGGTTAGCGTATTGACGCCACCACCGCTGAGGACCAGTCCGCTCTCGCCAGCGAGATACGGCAGGGTCACTGTAACTGGGACTGGCGCAGGTGCGGTTGTGGCCGTGGGCGCGACGACAGTGATCTTTGCCGAATAGGGGTTGACAACGAAGATGACGCCGGAGGCGTTGCGGAATTTCCAGTAGCTCTCATAGTTTCCGGGCGTGGTGGGGGCTTGCATGTTGATAGAGAGGTCCACCTCCTGGCCGGGGGCGACGTTGCCTGGAAAAGGAATCACGTCAGGCGCGCCCAAATGGTTCCCGCTGTCGAAAACGATGGCGTAGGCTGTCGTCCAGGTGCAGTTGCCGATGTTCTTCACCCGCCAGGTTTTAGTGAAGGTCGCGCCAGGGGCGAACTCGGTGCCGTCTGGAATGGTCTCGCTGACGAACTGGGTCTTATCGCAGATGGCCGTGGCTGAAGGGACGAGTGTATTCGTGGGCGTGGGCGGGAGCGTCGGTACTTCCGTGTTCGCTGGCGCGAGAGGCGGCGTTTCTGTAGCTGGCGCCGGGGGTTGGCCTGCCTGCGCCGCGATGGTCTGTGCGGCGGCGGTGTAGACTGCATTTTGGTCTTGCGTTGGCGTCGCCGCTGTCGGCAGCCCGCAAGCCAGGATCGTTATGAGCAGGATAAAGACGAGAGGCAGTAAACGTTTTTTGTTCATACTACTCCTATTCACTATTTCGCAAGAAAGGTTTACTAGACCTCTTGCATAAGTGGCAATCTTCGCTCAAATATTTCAGTTTAGTGAGCGCTCTCTAGCGCTCACAGCCCGCGCTAGAGAGCGCGGCCTCATCAAGGAATGACTTTTGCAAGAGGTCTACTTTATGGCAAAGCCTCGAAATGCTTCTGGAGTGTATTGGTGATGTAGTTTTGCCAGAGCATCTGGATATCACTTCTATGATAATCGTGATTGGAGAAAGTCTGGAAGATGACTCGCCCATCGAAGCAGGTTGCCATAAGGCCAGATATTGCTTTTTGGTCAGCATGTCCTCCTGCCAATAATGTGGCCTTGCTTCCAGACGTCAGGCGGATATAGTCTCCCCCTTTATCAAACCAAACCGCGTTATAGTGAACCAAAGAGAAACCACTATTCGGCGTAGAAAAGATCGGGTTTTTCGAATCCAGGAAATAGATAGAATCCACGTCTTTCCGTATTGACTGATAATCAATACCGCATTGTGTCAACAGGGGCCTGATACGCCCGTTTACAGTATCGGAAAGGTACCACATCTCGACAATCAGCGCGGTCTTATCTTGAAACACTTTGGGTGCGATGACATCCCAGAATTCTCCCTGGACGGCGTCTCGTTCCTCAGCCGCGACGATGATCAGGTCCCAGGGTATGCTCGAATTCAAGTCTCCCATAAAATCCCCTACTGCGTCTCCATCATAAGTATAGTCCAATCCCATCATGTCAAGCGTTTGCTTCACCCAAGGTTCAAGATCGGTCATGTAGACGTCTTCGAAAACAAGGATTTTCGCGGATTTAATTCGATCTGCGATGTTCTGTGTGGGTGTGGGGATGATTTCGGTCGGAGCGGGTTGGGTATATGTCGGGAAGGGCGTGTATGTCGGAAGCGGCTGCTCTCCTTGTGTTGGCTGCTGTCCTCCTTGCGCGACCTGCGCGGCCAGTGTGGCATTCTGGATGGCCTGCATGGTGAGCTGCACCTGCATGGCGACTGTCGTGGCGTCGCTCCCTGCGGATGGCGTTGGCGCGGCCAGGTTACACGCCAGCAGCGAAAAGATGAGCGCGACAGTGAAGGCAACCAATCCATAACGAGCTTTGGTAGACATGACAACCTCCTCACGAAATGAGATGGGTAAGAATTTTTCCTACGCTACCTGTAACCCTTACACATTGAAGCGGATGTGCACGATCTCGCCATCCTGCACGATGTAATCTTTACCTTCCAGGCGCAACTTGCCTTTGGCGCGCGCCTCAGCCAGGCCGCCCAGGTCAACCAAATCCTGGTAGGGAATCACTTCAGCCCGTACGAAGCCTTTTTGCAGGTCAGTGTGGATCTCGCCGGCCGCCTCGTGCGCTGTCGCGCCGCGTTTGACCGTCCAGGCGCGCACTTCGTCCTCGCCGACGGTGAAGAAGGATTGCAGCTCGAGCAGGTCGTACGACAGGCTGATCATCTTGTTCAGGCTCAACTCCTGGATGCCGTATTCCTGCATAAAGATGGCCGCGTCTTCCGGCGGCAGTTGGGCGATCTCCATCTCCAGTTTGCCTTGCAGGGAAACGACCGGGCAGGGATGCGCCGGTCTGACCTCCGGCGCGGCCTGGCCCTCGCCCAGGTTGAGCAGGATGAGCAGCGGCTTGCGCGTCAGCAGGCCAAAGCCGGAGAGGAGCTTATCCTCCTCAGCGGAGATGGCCGCCTGGCGCAGCGGCGTCTCACTGGAAAGGGTCTCGTGCAGGCGCTGGAAGAGGGCTGTCTGGCGCTCGTTGAGGACTTTGTCCGTGCCGCCCTTTTTACGTTCTTCAGTCAGCCGCTCCAGCTTGCGCTCGACGGCGATCAGGTCGTTGAGCAGCAGCTCGGCGTCCATCGCGCTGACATCCCGCGCCGCGTCCACGCTGCCGGAGGGATGCGGCACGTTGAGGTTCTCGAAGCAGCGCACCACGTGGATCAGGCCGTCCATCTGGGTCAATTGGTTCAGCAGGGGGCCGGAGAGGCCCGCTTTGGCCGCGCCGCCTTCCAGTCCGGCGATGTCGGCGTAGGTGACTTTTGCGTAGATGGTCTTCTTCGGCTCGAACAGGGCCGAGAGCCGATCCACGCGCTGGTCAGGAACGTCCACCACGGCGGTGTGGACCTCCATCCGTCCAGCGCTGGCGGTCGTCGGCGCGTGGCCGCGTGTCAGGGCATTGAAGATGGTCGTCTTTCCAGATTGGGGCAGGCCGATAATTCCGAGTTTCATTTACACCTTCAGTTGTGGTAAAATCTGTGCGCCGTATGGCGAAATTAATTTCGCCTAACAAGCCGGAGTGGCGGAATTGGCAGACGCGCACGACTCAAAATCGTGTGGGCTTCGCCCATGTGGGTTCGATCCCCACCTTCGGCACAGAAATTATAACATACCGACTTTTTGATTGTCGGGGAGTAGCGCCCGCGTTTTTTGCGGGACAGGCTATCGTCAGCACGGGGCCGCCAAAGGCCCCCGGTACGCCTGTGCGCTTCCGAGCGTTCGCGAGACCGCCATTCTGCGGCCTCGCTTTTGTTTCCCGGCAGGTTGTCAGGCCGTTGGAATCCCCGCTGCATGTCTTGTGTTGTACAATAGACACATAAATAAAAGAGATTTGTGTTCGCTCTCCAGCGAGCACAGGCGCTTATGCAAGAGGCCTATTTCGTAGAATTGGAGAAATCCGGAATGAAGAAAAAAGTTTCGTCGGCGCAAAATCCAATCATACCAGTTGAGACGGAACCGTGGTACACCCTTTCCCCTCAAGAAGTTTTGGAACACCTTAGAGTAAGAGATAATGGCCTGACCTCCGCGCAGGCTGCCGAGCGGTTGGCGCAATACGGCCCGAACGCGTTGACCGAAGCGCCGCGCCCCGGCTTCCTGGCGATGCTGTGGGATCAGTTCGATAATTTCATCGTCATGCTGCTGATCGTGGCCTCTGTCATCTCTGCCCTGCTGGGCGAGTGGATTGACGCTTCGGCCATCATGCTGATTGTCCTATTGAATGCAATGCTGGGCATCATCCAGGAACGCCGCGCTGAAGAAGCCCTGGCGGCCCTCAAGAAACTGGCCGCGCCGGAGGCGCACATCTTGCGCGATGGACACCGCATCAGTGTACCAGCGCGTGAGTTGGTGCCGGGAGACATCGTCTATCTGGAGGCTGGCAACCACGTCCCGGCGGACGTGCGCCTGCTGGAGGCGGTCAACCTCCAGGTGGAAGAGGCCTCCCTGACAGGCGAATCGCTTCCCGTGCAGAAGAACGCCGCCATGAAACTGGAAAAGAATATCCCCCTGGGCGACCGCCGGAACACTGCCTTCATGGGCACCACCGTGACCTATGGGCGCGGGCGCGGCGTGGTCGTAGGCACGGGGATGCGCACGCAATTGGGCATGATCGCCAGGATGCTCCAGCAGGTGGAGCAAGAGGAAACCCCGCTCCAGAAACGCCTGGATCAACTGGGCAAGACCCTCGGCTGGGGCGCGCTGGCCATCTGCGGCATCGTTTTCATCGTGGCGGTATTTCGCGGCACCGACGTGGGCATCCTGACCGCGCCGGGCGGCGGCTTTCTGGCTTACCTTGCTCACGCAAAAAAGGAAATCGTCCAGATGTTCATGCTGGCAGTTGGACTGGCGATCGCGGCGGTTCCCGAAGGGCTGCCTGCGGTTGTCACCATCACGCTGGCGCTGGGCATGCGCGAGATGATCCGCCACCACGCCCTCATCCGCCGCCTGTCCTCGGTCGAGACGCTCGGCTCGGCCACCGTCATCTGCTCGGACAAGACCGGCACGCTGACCCAGAACGAGATGACCGTCACCCGCGTCTGGGCGGACGGGCACTTCCTCGATGTAACCGGCTCCGGCTACTCCCGGCGCGGCGACTTCATGATCGGCGATGAACCGGTTGGCCTGAAGAATTATCCGGCCATCCTGACAACCTTGTGGGTGGGCGCGCTGAACAACGATTCCCAACTCGAACCGATGGAGGGCGATGACCAGAGTTATCGCATCGTCGGCGACCCGACCGAGGGCGCGCTGCTCGTCGCGGCGGCCAAAGCTGACGCCTACCGCGTGGAACTGGGATCATCCTACCCGCGCCTGGACGAAGTGCCGTTCGATTCAGAACGCAAGCGCATGATCACCATCCATGACGTTGCGGAACCGAGGGCCGAGGATATCTCCCCGTTCCACGATGACGAACTGCGCGGCTGGGACGTGATCGCCGTCAAGGGCGCGCCGGACGTGGTGCTCGACCTGTGCACCCACTACCAGAGCATTGACGATAAAACCATGCCGCTGGATGACGCCGCCCGGCAGCGCATCCTGGCTGCCAACGATGCCATGACGCAGGATGCCCTGCGCGTGCTGTGCATGGCCTACCGGGTGGTGCCGGAAGCCTCCGGCGAAGCCCCGGTCGAGAACCTCGAAAGGGAACTGACCTTCGCCGGCCTGATGGGCATGATTGACCCGGCGCGGCCCGAGGTGCGGCCGGCGCTCGAAAAGGCCGCCCGCGCCGGAATCCGCACGGTGATGATCACCGGCGATTATCCCAACACGGCGCGGGCGATTGCCCAGGCTATCGGGCTGCTACGGCCCAGCCACAAGGTGCTGACCGGCGCGGACGTGGATCGCATGAGCGACGATATCCTGAAAAGCGAAATCGAACAAGTGGATGTTTTCGCCCGCGTTTCCCCCGAACACAAGATGCGCATCGTGGATGCCCTGCAGGCCAATGATGAAGTGGTGGCAATGACCGGGGATGGCGTCAACGACGCCCCGGCCATCAAGCGCGCCAACATCGGCGTGGCGATGGGCATCACCGGCACCGACGTAGCCAAAGAAACCGCCGACATGGTGCTGACCGACGACAACTATGCCAGCATCGTCTCTGCCGTCGAGCAGGGACGCATCATCTACAACAATATCCGCAAATTCGTCTTCTTCCTGCTCTCGTCCAACGTGGCCGAGATCATGATCATCTTCCTGGCAACCCTGGCCGGTCTTCCCTCGCCCCTCACAGTGATCCAACTACTCTGGCTGAACCTGCTGACCGACGGCGCCCCGGCCCTGGCGCTGGCGATGGAAAAGGGCGATCCGGATATCATGTCCCGCAAGCCGCGTCCGAAGAACGAGCCGATCGTCAATGGCCCCATGCGCCTGGGCATTGTCATCCAAACCATTGCCCAGACGAGCGCGGTGCTGCTGGCCTTCGCTCTTGGTTTGATCTGGCATTTGGGCGCCAATGCGGCCATCCCGGCCGGTGTAAACCCGCTTGCCTATCTGCTCCAATTCGACTGGCGCGGCGTGGATGTGCAGACTGCCGAGACGATGGCCTTCGCCACGCTTTCGCTGTGTGAATTGTTCCGCGCCTATACCGTCCGCTCGGAGCGGGCTTCGCTTTTCAGCATCGGCGTGTTCTCGAACCGGTATATGCAATATGCGGTTGGGCTTTCCATTACATTGCTGTTGCTGGTGGTGAGTGTTCCCTTCCTCCAGCCGATCTTCAACACCCATTTCATGAGCCTGCGGGAATGGTCTGTCGTACTTGGCCTGGCGCTCATCCCGGCGGTGTCCGAGGAGATCACCAAGTTCTTCCTGCGCCGACGCGTATAGTTCAAAAAGAACAACAACATCAAAAATAGCCGCCCTACGGTTTTATGGCGAAGCTTCTTCGGTGGATGGCGCACAGTCCTGATTGTGCAATCGCGGCGCGGTGCTGCGGTGTGCCATAACCCTTGTGCCGGGCAAAGCCGTATCCGGGATATTCTAAATCCAGTTCGCGCATCCGGGCGTCGCGGGCGGTCTTGGCTAAGACCGAGGCGGCTGCTACGCTCAATGAACGCTGGTCGCCTTTGACCAGCGCGGTTTGAGGGAGGTAGATTTCGGGGAAAACCAAGTAATCAGTAATCAAGTAATCAGTTATCAGTGAAAAAGAATTGATCGCGCGCGTGGCGGCCAGTTTGGTGGCCGGGACGATTCCGAGCATATCTATTTCCTCAGCGGAGGCAAAGCCCACGCCCCAGGCCAGGGCAATTTCTTTGATGCGCGGCGCCCAGCTCTCACGCGCCAGCGGCGTCATCTGCTTGGAATCGCGCACCCCGCGCAGGGTCCGAGAAAGAGATGGCACAGGGCGCAGGACGACGGCTGCCGCGCACACCGGTCCCGCCCAGGCGCCGCGCCCGGCCTCGTCTATCCCGGTGATCCGGCAGAAGCCGCCTTTCCAGAGTCTTTTTTCGAATTGGAGGGTGGGAAATGTAGTAACGACTCTGCGGAGCGCCCCCGTGGGGTTAGTCGTTCGAGTCATAAACGCCTCGCCGGGCGTTGCGGCGGATCGTCAGCAGGTCGAGGAACATGCGCCAGGAATCGCCCAGGATGTGGATCTTGCTTTCGGGGCTATAGTGCCAGCGAATGGGGACTTCGATGATGCGGCGGCCGCGCTGGCGGGCAATGTGCAGGATTTCGACGTCGAACGACCAGCCGATGAGCGTTTGATAGCGGAAGATATCTTCGGCCACGGCGGCGCGGAAGCATTTGAACCCGCATTGGGTGTCTTGTATGCCCGGCAAAACGAGCAGGCGGATGAGACAATTGAAGACGCGCCCGGTCAGGTGGCGGTAATAAGGCTCGTCGTAGCGCACCGCGCCGGGAGCCTCGCGCGAGGCGATGGCGATATCGAAGTCGGTCAGCGCCGGCGGGAGGAAGTGGTTGATATCCTCCACCGGCATGGAAAGGTCCACGTCGCAGACGAAACGGTATGACCCGCGCGCTTCTGCCATCCCGCGGCGGACCGCATTCCCTTTACCGGGTTCGGGTTCGTGGAAAACGCGCAGGTTGGGGGACTCCATGGCATATTGCTGCGCCAGTTGGAGGGTGCCATCCGTGCTGCCGTTTTCGATCACGAGCACTTCGCCCGGATAAGCCTGTTTCTCCAGGAAGGCAAATACCTGCCCCAGGGCGTGGGGCAGGCGGTTTTCTTCGTTGTATGCTGGGATAATGATCGAAAGGAAAGGTGGCTTCAAGGAATGGTCCGCGTTTAGCTTACAAGTTAGACATTACCAGGATAACAAATATGATCAGGATAATGATCTCGACAACAATGAAGGCAATCAAGAAGGCCCACTGTTTGGTCGAGAACGACAATTTTTTTGGCCGGGCGAGTGTCTCGGGTTGGAGCGACGCCAGGGACTCGGCGAATGCGCCCGACTCGGGAAAATGCGCGCTGCCTCTGGCTGGGATCAGCCCGGCGGCGGAATCTTGTGTGGAATCCAGGCCGAAGGCATCCGTCTCCTGGGCAAACGGCAGGGCAGGCGCTTCTCGAGCGGCTTGAGCCGCTGGCTGCTCCGGCGAAGCGGCGGGCGGTTTCGTGAGCCGGTTGAGGATGTCGTGGATTGTCTCGGCGCTGAACGCCACGTGTCCCTGGACGACCGATAAGGCGAAATGTTCCAGCGCATCCCTCATGACCACACGGACGATGGGGCGGACACTGTCAATTTGCAGGCCAGGATTGGTGGCGAGCAGCACTGCATCAACCGGCGTCGAGGTTGGTGGGTATCCCTGCCGTTCCAGGTAAGTCTGTATGGCGCGTCCCATCCGCGCGGTGCGGGCGATCAAGTTGACGCGCCCTGGCTTGAATCGGTAGCCTTCCAGCGTTCCCCACTCATCTCCTTTCGCCCGGAACATGCCGCGCATCGGCGTGACGTACAGCACGTAAATGCCCGTCGGGCCGACCAGGATGAGGGGGATGCTGATATCCAGGCTGGCCAGCCTTGCATTACGCAGCAGGGTAAAGCTGTTATTCAGCACCTTTCCGAAACAGGCGATGACCGTCTTCTGGGCGTTGATTTCCTGAAGCCAATCCCCTCCATATTTGAGTGTGGCCTTGATCTGGTCGAGCGCGCTGAACTCGCCGTTCTTAGATAGAAATGGGGTATGGTCAATGATCTTCATCTGAAGCCCTCCCGAATTTACACTTCCTTATCCGATCCTAGGCGCGCAGCACTGGCAAGACGGCCAGGATGTCGGCGCCAATGTACATGACTGTTGTAGGTTTCATGAAGACGTCATCGAAGAGGTACGTGGATTGTACCGCTGATTTCCGAAAGTGTAGCACTTTCCAGGCTGGTTGGCAATTGGTTTTCATCGAATTTTACGCTTTCTGTTTGCACTGTCGTGGATGGTTGCTCTCACGTTATTTCTATGTTATAAATAATTCGAACAAGGGGCCGGATGCCGCCGCCGTCAACCCGCGACGGCCTACAACGAAAGAACATGAAAAGATGAAAAGCGAGGAGGAACAATGCAAATAAAAGACTGCATGAAACATAATGTGGTGTCCATATCGGCAACCGCGACCATCTGTGATGCCGCGGCGATTGTCGTCAAACGACATGTCGGCTTGTTGCCGGTGTTGGATGAACAGGGCAAACCAATTGGTGTAGTCAGCCTGCGCGACCTGCTGGAATTGGAATTACCTGACTTTGTCAATTTCATTGCTGATGTGGATTTTGTCCACGATTTTGGCGCGGTGGAAACCACACGGCCCGCGCCGGAGGAACTGGCCCAACCGGTGACGACAATCATGCAGCCGATCACCACCATCCCCGAGGATTGCGGATTGCTGCGCGCATACTCCCTGATGCTTCAGCATAACCTGCTCGATTTGCCCGTGGTTTCGAAAACCGGGAAATTGGTGGGCATTGCCTCGCGTGTGGATGTCGGCACTGCGATTCTCTCGAACTGGCCTTCCCAGGAGGCTAAAGAGCAATGATCATCGCTGCCGCTGTACTATTCAGCCTGATTTTTCTGGTCAGCCTGTGGTTGATCTTCTCCGAGAAACTCAATCGCACCATCACGGCGATTGCTGGCGGGGCATTGATCGTCGGGCTTGGCAAACTATTGGGCTTTTACTCTGAATTCGATGCCCTGGCCGCAGTGGATTTCAACACGCTCGGCCTGCTGCTGGGCATGATGATCCTGGTCGCTTTGCTGGAGCCGACCGGTTTCTTTCAGTATCTGGCTGTCTGGGCCGGGAAATTCTCACGCGGCAAGCCAGTGCGGCTGCTGGTATTGCTCGGCACGGTGACTACCATTCTCTCGATGTTTCTCGACAATGTGACCACCGTGGTTCTTATCGCGCCGGTGACCATCTTGATCTGTGAAATCCTGGGTATCAGCCCTCTGCCTTATTTGGTGTCTGAAGC
>Ga0163200_1000676_pt1 | contig 13846 bp, 5 predicted proteins | sample PL_2010_200m_FD_113535 | JGI IMG/M metagenome (GOLD analysis project Ga0163200, IMG submission 113535) | Freshwater microbial communities from Powell Lake, British Columbia, Canada to study Microbial Dark Matter (Phase II) - PL_2010_200m | ecosystem: Environmental > Aquatic > Freshwater > Lake ... | reverse complement strand
TGGCCTTAGCCTTAGCCGCATTATATACGCGCAGCCATCTTGCCGGTTTCAGAAAATTCTTCTCCCAATCCCCGAACTCTTTAAACCGCGCAGGGTCTTTAAAGAACGCCTGCACAATATCTGCGGTCTTCTTTTCATACCGAAAGCCAAACTGGTGCTTAAAGCGCACTGCCCGCAATATGGTCTGGAGATTAGCATATTGTTCGGTATTCGTCCCCACAAAGCGTACAATACCTTGCCGCAGATCAGCTATGCCTCCGTAGGGATCGAATATTTCTCCGTTAGTAGTCAACAAAAGGGTATTAAAAGATTCCTGAATATGCCCAATAAAGTGCGAGAAGCCCGGATGAGGCCTAACCTCTTTTGTATCAAAATAATAACAGCCGATATACTCCAACTGATTGCTATTATGTTCCACCAGGGCGCCGGCAGGGATCTTTAATTTCCCTTCAAGGAAACTTAGAATCTCTTTTGCTCTAGCTATGATCTTCTCGTCAGTATCGCATTTAGAGCGGTCTATCCCTAATAATATATCGATATCACCGGCAACTTTTTTCCCTAATAGTAAATCCCGGGTAACGCCTCCATAGAAAACAACCGCGCCGGGGCCAAACTGTGATTCGGCTTCAAGCATCGCCGCTAAAACTTTTTGCCCCTGCGAATCCAGCTGCTGCGCCAACCCCTCTATTCTAAATTGTTCCTTTGCAGCTGGCGCGGCGGCGGGCGGCAACTTAGCCCTCCTGCTCAACCAACCCCTCACCGTACCCCTCCACTCCTTAAAGGCAATTCTCGCGCCAGCGACAATATCTCTAAATATTTGGCCAATGGCAGCCCAACGAAAGCTAGTGCTGCTGCGCTGGCCGGCCTGCGGTGCGGCGGCGGAGAGCGTTTGCGCATAATACTCTTCGTGTTCGCGAATTACTTCATCCGGAGCGAATTTTGCCAAAGCTCGCTTTCTCGCGCTGTCTCCTAACTCTCTAACTTTTGCGGGATCATTTATAAGATCCTCTACAGCATGAGCTAATCCTTCTATCCTTACCAAGAAATTATCGGTCCATGGTACCAATATGCCGGTTTCGCCATTCTCAACCGCTGTTGACACGCCATCTACCTCATAGGCAACGCTGGGTTTACCCATTAATGCTGCTTCAAGGAATACCAAACCAAAGCCTTCGCTGCGGCTAGGCAGCACAATAAAATCTGAAGCGGCATACCATTTCCGCAGGATATCCTGACTTACCGCGGGCAGGAAAAATATATTATTTTCTAGGCCGTGTTTTTTCCTGTATTCTATAGCCTGATCAAAAAAGCCCTTATCAGTATCTGAAACTCCTCCTACGCAAACTACTTTTATATCTTTCCTGGCGCCTTCTGCTCTGTTAACAATGCTATCAACTGCCATCATTAACTCCTGCGGGCCTTTATGCGCTCCAAACCAAGCAGGAAACAATAATACTTTATCGTTTTCTGATATGGGTAGGCCATATTGCTTGCTTAACGCAGGGCGGACATTGCGCTCTTCATCCGGGCTCATGGGTATAAACACTTCACTATTTACCATGGGTTTTACAATATGGACTTTCTCGGCTGGTACCCCAAACCTTTCAGTTGTTTCGTCACCGCCCTCTTTGCTTACTGCTAAAACAGTGGTTTCTGGGTTAAGGGTTAAGTATTTTCTGAACATCACTTCTTGGGCAGGATCGGTCAGGCCTAGGCTGAAAGTGGGGCCGAAATGTCTATATGCTATGAACGGAAGCGAATGCGCACGAGAATACTCGCTGGCGGCTATGCCGGAATTTCCACCCGGTAGATGTGAAATTATTATATCCAGTTTATATTTATCTAGCTGCTCTCTTAGGCCATCGGGATTATTGTTCTCAAAAGGCACAAGTAGTACCTGGCTATTCCCAATGTTTATCTTTTTGGTTTCTATCGCCGCCCCCGATTCGTTTTCATAAAAAATAACTTGGGTCAAGCCGATATTTCTTGAGGCTAGCATTTGCGTTAATTTCAATATATAAGAGTTAACTCCTTCCGTCCGATCCAGTGAAGGAACAACTACGCCCAACGTGCGCCCCTCAAATGAAGCGGATGGCGAGGTCGCTTGTTTTATATTTAGCAGCTGCGCTGCGATATTCTCTATGGCTTGTCGTATATTATTAGCAGCGGGCGGCTCGACGGCTTTTGGCTTTTCTACCTCAGGCTCCTTTTGTCTTCCCCTTGAAAGACCTCCTTCGTCCGTTACCACAATAGCCACCTTTGTCGGATCCAAACTGCCATCATGGATTAAGGATACTTTGGGTAATCCGCTGTTCGCCAAGAAGCCACCACGGCCCGCTCCTATGGCGTTCATTGCTGACTGCGTGTCGCCAACTATCGTTGCCCCTGCCTCTGCTGTCATTAAAGCAAAGCCTCCGCTAAAGTAGCTTCTCATGGTTTGGCCATAAGGAGTGTAGGCAGGTTCTTTAAGGTTATATTCGCCATCTTTAAAAGATTTTTGATAGGCTTGGAAATATGTAGTCTTTGTCCAAAGCTCTTTGGAGATTAGGCCAGTGAGATTCTTCTTATCTATGAGCCAGGAATAAAGTCCGCCCTTGCCGTAAAATTTCTTTTTAAACCACTGGGCAAGGATCAAGGAATAATAGACCTGCCTTAATGGCGCGTATCTTTTGGCGGTATTTATTTCTTTAGTAAGTTTGGGGATAATCAGCTCTCTGATGAGCTGTGAAGAGTATTCATTGAGCGCCTTAGAGCGCTCATCTTTGAAGCTGTAGAGGGCGGAATTCTTTAAATAATCCTGCTCCAACATAACCTTTAACGTAGCTTTATAGATGTAGGCATTATCCTGAGCTTCACGGATAATGATTTCGCCCGGCACTACCCAAGGCCGGGTTAAGGTGGGAATGGTTATATTTTCATAGCCGAAGAGCTCTTCTGCTTTTTTGTAGAGTTTATCCCAATACTGCTTGCCTTCGGGCGTCTGAGGAGAGGTAAATTTAGCGGTGTCTTTTTTCAGCTGCAGGTCTGCCTCTAAGAAGATTTTGCCGACATCGGTCTTGGCTAAATCGTCATCGATAACATTATCTTCGCCGTCCGGCCTTAAATTTACCCAAAAGGTATCATTGGGCAGGGTTACGCAGACTAAGAAATAACTTAATAGGGTTTTGGTTTCATTTTTAAGCTTATCTTCAGGGACAGTCCCCTTGGGGATGAGCCCCTTCATAGAATCGCCTTTGTCTAGGAGTAATTTAAAGCTATTATTTATCGGGTCGTGGAAAAGATACCTTAAATGTAGCGGACGGAATTTATCCTGAATAAAAGAATTGCGCAGGCCGCCGATGTAGCTGGAAATATCCAACTGGCCGGCAACCTGCGCAAAGCCTGATTGCTCAAAGCAAAGCAGGAAAGACAGAACGAGCGCTAAAAGTTTTATTCCTCTCCGTGGCATATTTTTTTGGTGGATATTGTTGGTTTATCAGCCTTTATAGGTAAAGTATATACTATATATATTGCTCTTCAAGGGTGTTTGGGGGTGCTTTGGAAAGCGGTTCCTTCTGTCGCTAAAACGCAAAGAATTACCGCAAAAACGCAAAACTTTGCGCCTTTGCGGACTTTTGCGACTTTGCGATTATTTTGCGCCTTTGCGATTACAGATTGGACATTTCAGAATGGACGTTTTAGGATTAAATTATGACGATAAACTCACCGCGGGGCTTATTTTTCTGAAAATAAGCGATGATTTGGCTGGTTTTAGCGCGCTTGATTTCCTCGAATTTCTTGGTTAATTCCCTGGCTACGGCTATCTCTTTATCCCCAAAAACCGCTAAAATATCCTCTAAAGTAGCTAAAATGCGGTGGCAGGACTCATAAATGACTAGCGTAAGCTTGGCCCTTGCCAGTCTTTTGAGCCGGTTTTGGCGGGCCTGGGTGCGGTTAGGCAGGAATCCGGCAAAAATAAATTCATGCGCCGGCTTGCCCGAAAGCACCAAAGCATTGACAAATGCGCTCGCTCCCGGGATTACTGTCATCTCAATATTATTTTTTATGGCTGAATTAATTAAATTATATCCCGGATCCAAAATCCCCGGCATTCCTGCGTCTGAAACTAAGGCGATATTTTTGCCTTCCTGCAAAAGCTTTAATAAATATTCGCCTTTAATAAACCTATTGTGCTGATAAAAACTGGTGGTGGAAGTTTTTATATTGTAATGGTCAAGCAGGATTTTGGTGTGCCGTGTATCTTCGCAGGCGATTAGATCGACGGATTTTAAAACCTCGACGGCGCGAAAGGTTATATCCTTCAAATTGCCTATCGGGGTAGCGACGATGTATAACATATTTACTATGTTAGGGACAGGCCCCTTTGAGCTGTTATCTAATAGCTTTGACGGGGACAGTCCCTATCATTCCACTGTAACAGATTTGGCGAGGTTGCGCGGCTGGTCGACATCGCAACCGCGTTTTATCGCGATATGATATGCCAATAATTGCAGCGGAAGCGCTACGACCAGCGGCGAGAGAAATTCATCCACCCGCGGGATGTAAATCACCTCCGCGGTCAAATCCTCGATATTTTTATTGCCTTCGGTGGCGATGGCGATGATTTTTCCGCGGCGGCTATGAATCTCCTGAATATTGGAGACCATTTTATCATAGACTTTTGATGCGGGGGCAATACAGACTACTGCGCGGTATTCGTCTATAAGGGCGATGGGGCCGTGTTTCATCTCTCCGGCAGCATAGCCTTCGGCAGGGATATAAGAAATTTCTTTCAGCTTCAGCGCCCCCTCTAATGCGGAAGGAAAATTTATGTTCCTGCCCAGATACAAAAACGACCCGAAATGCGAATGCCGACGGGCAAGATGAGCAATTATATTCTGCCTCTTTAAAATCTCCGTTTGCTTCTTGGGTATCTGGCTTAACTCCTCCAGATACCTGTTTATTTTAGCCTGCGCTAAGGTCTTCCTTATCTCTGCCAGATAAAAAGCAAATAGATAAAGTACGATGAGCTGGGCAGTGTAGGCTTTGGTAGAAGCCACACCTATTTCCGGGCCGGCGTGGGTATAGATAATACCGTCGGATTCACGGGTTAGGGTTGAGCCTAAAACATTGCAAATCGAAAGTACGGGTGAGCCGCATTTCCTGGCCTCCCTTACCCCGGCCAAAGTATCAGCAGTCTCCCCGGACTGGCTAATGGCAATGACTAAAGTATCCGGCCCGATTAACAAATCACGGTAACGGAACTCGCTGGAAACGTCAACTGCTGTCGGGATGTTACAAACAGATTCCAGAACATACTTGCCTACCAGGCCCGCATGATACGCCGTGCCGCAGGCGACAATAGAAATGTTCTTTATTGTTTTAAGTTTATCTGCGGGGATGTGCTGTTCTCCAAAAGCAATTTTATGCGTATTTTTATGAACGCGCATTTTCAGCAGGTTCCCGATAATGCCGGGCTGCTCATTAATCTCTTTGAACATAAAATGTTTGTAGCCCTGCTTTTCTGCCTGCGTGATATTCCAACTGATGCGGCTGGGCTTTTTAGGGATTTCTTTGCCGTTTAGGTCAGTGACTTTGAAACTGTTTTTGGTCAAAATCGCCACTTCATTTTCATCCATAAATATAACATCTTTGGTGTGCTCTAAAATTGCCGGCACATCCGAAGCTAAGAAATTTTCATTATTTCCTATGCCTAAAATGAGCGGGCTGCCGGAACGCGCGCCTACTAACTTAGCCGGTTCCCTTTTGGAAATCACGCCGATAGCAAATGAACCGACGACCAGCTTCAGGGCTTTACGTACCGCCTCTTCCAGCGGCACACCGTGATAGAATTTTTCAATTAAGTGTACTATGACCTCGGTGTCGGTCTGGCTTTTAAAATGGTGCCCGTCTTTAATTAGCCCGGCCTTTAAGGGCTCGAAATTCTCGATGATGCCGTTATGCACCAGGGCAATCTCGCCGCTGCAGTCCTCATGCGGATGGGCATTGACCTGGTTCGGCGCGCCGTGGGTTGCCCAGCGGGTATGCGCAATGCCTACTGTTCCAGAAAGGGATTTATTTTTCAGGATTTTTTCCAGGGCGCTGATTTTACCGGGGGATTTTCTGATCGAGGGGCTTTTTTTGCCGGAGAGGATAACCGCGACACCGCTAGAGTCATAGCCGCGGTATTCCAGCCGCTTCAGGCCGTTCAATAAAATCGGCTGGGCCTGCCTAACTCCTACGTATCCGACTATTCCGCACATCGAGCGCCCTATTCTTTTGTCTAGCGAGATCCCGCCGCGTATGCAAGGCGGGAAAAAACTTTTGTCCTAGCATATCAAGTGACCCCGACGGGATTTGAACCCGTGTCGAGAGCTTGAAAAGCTCTTGTCCTAGGCCAGGCTAGACGACGGGGTCTTTAAGTTTACTCTGCCTCTTCCGCGATGACCGGAGCGACGCAGGAGACGCGGTCTTTATCTTGCAGTTTAATCAGGCGCACGCCTTGCGCAGAGCGTCCGGTTTCGCGGATGTCTTTGACGGCGCAGCGCAGGAACATCCCGTTTTGGGTAATCACCATCAGCTCATCATTATCGTTTACTGCTTTTAAAGTAACGGCCGCGCCGTTTTTACTGGTGACTTTGATATTAATAATGCCTTTGCCGCCGCGTGAGGTCAGGCGATGCTCTTTTACCGGCGTGCGCTTGGCAAAGCCTGATTCCGTAACTGTCAGGATGGTAGAATCTTTTTCCGCCAACACCATGGCAATAACTTCGTCTTTCTTAGCCAAAGAAATGGCGCGCACTCCGCGCGCGCCCCTACCCATATCCCGCACCTTAGTCTCAGTAAACCTGATAGCCTTGCCTTGCCGGGTGCCGATCAATAATTCCTGCTTACCGTCGGTCAGCTCGACGCCGATCAGCGCATCACCCTTATCCAGCGTAATCCCGATGATGCCGCCCTTGCGCGGATTATTATAAGCATCGAGCTTGGTTTTTTTGATCTGCCCGTTTTTAGTAACCATCACCAGGTATTTATCCGCGGAAAATTCCTTTACCGGGATGGTCGAGCTGATTTTATAATCCGCCTCCATCTGCAAAAGATTTATCAGGGCTTTGCCCTTAGAAATTCTGCTTGCCTGTGGAATTTCGTAGACTTTTAACCAGTGCACCTGGCCTTTGTCGGTAAAAATTAAAAGGTAGTCTTTAGTGGAGGCGACAAAAAGATGCTCTATGAAATCCTCTTCTTTAACTTCTGCCCCTGTGGCCCCGGTGCCGCCGCGTTTCTGTTTGCGGTAGGCGCTTACCGGGAGACGCTTGATATATCCGCCGTGGCTGATAGTTACTACCACGTCCTCTTCGGCAATCAGATCTTCCACCTCCAGCTCTTCGACTTCACCCACTATATCGGTCCTGCGCTCATCGCCGTATTTTTTCTTTAAATTTTCCAGCTCCTCTTTAATAATGCCTTCTATCTTCTTCTCTGAGGCCAGTATCACCCGGCAAATCTCGATTTTTTTGAGCAGCTCCATATATTCGGCGTCGATTTTATCGCGTTCCAAAGCGGTGAGGCGCTGGAGCTGCATCTCCAGTATCGCCTGGGATTGGACTTCCGAAAGGTCGAACTCTTTCATCAGGCGCTCTCTTGCCTGCTCGGTGCTCTTGGAGGTCTTAATGGCTCTTATGATACGGTCAATGTATTTAAGCGCGATTTTTAACCCTTCTAATATATGCGCGCGCTTTAAAGCCTTATCCAGCTCAAACTGGGTGCGCCGGCGGATAATCACCTTGCGATGCTCGATATAATAACCTAACATCTGGTGCAGATTGAGCACCCGCGGCCGGTTCTCTACCAGCGCCAGCATGATAATCCCGAAAGTTCCTTCTAATTGAGTGTGTTTAAAGAGCTGGTTTAAAATAATCTGCGGCTCGACATCGCGCTTGAGCTCCACCACAATACGCATTCCATCCTTGTCGGATTCGTCGCGGATATCAGAGATACCTTCTATCTTTTTCTCATCCACCAGGGCCGCGATAGCCTCGATGAGCGTAGACTTCTGCACCTGATAGGGGATTTCGGTAACCACGATTGAGTCCTTACCGTTCTTCTGATGCTCGACGGTAGCACGGGCGCGCACGGTGAGCTTCCCGCGGCCGGTAGTATAGGCGTCTTTAATGCCGCCCTTGCCGCAAATCACTCCGCCGGTCGGGAAATCCGGGCCCTTAACATAGTGCATCAAATCCTTGATCTCGGCTTCAGGGTGCTCCAAGAGATAAATAATCGCGTCGGCTATTTCATTTAAGTTATGCGGCGGGATATTGGTAGCCATGCCCACAGCTATACCGCTTGAGCCGTTTACCAAAAGGTTAGGCAGCGCTGCCGGCAACAAAAGCGGCTCTTGCAGAGAAGCGTCGAAGTTAGGCCCGAAATGCACCGTATCTTTATCAATATCTCCGAGCATCTCGTCGGAAATGGCTGCTAAGCGCGCCTCAGTATTATGACTTATGAATCCATTGGATACAAATGAATGACATGGGCTATCCACTTTAATTGAATAGACTCTTTTTTTACCGGCATCTTCTGCCAAAACAATTTTATCAAAGATATATCTATTTTTTATCAAACCCTCAAACAAACTAACATCGTCTTTATCAAGAGCCCTTCTTAGCCTAGGCCAGTATTTTTCTATTTTTGAGTACCTATCGATGTTATGTTTTTTTAGCCATTCTATATTCCCCCAATATTTTCTCCTGCACCGTGTGCTTTTTTTACGAATATAGTCGGCGATGTACGGAATAAAATCTGTCTTGGACATAACCCAATCGGTTTTATTACGATTACAAATATCTATCAGCCTTTCACGACTTTTCTTGGTAGCAAAATCTATTTGATTTTTAAATAAATTGAGATTGTTGCGGCCCCTAATAAACAACCTAAAATAGTTTTTTTGCTTATGAAACCTATGCGAAGAATCAATGCCAAACATTAGCAGGAAAACTTGTAAATCTTGAATCAATTTTCCGCTGGTTGATATCAAACTAACATCGGGGTTTCTTTTGCCAACACAAATACTACCATCTCCCTCCGCATAACCTTTTATGAATGCAGCAACCGATTTTTTCGAGGAAGAAAAAATTATATCTGGAATGGTTTTATCATAAGCTCGCAACTGGCGTAACCCCAAATTTTTCAAAAAATCTATAACATGCATTGAATGAATTTCTAAATAAGTACACTTCTTTTTCCCATAACCCAACGGTTTTCTTACAAATTCATGCAGTCTGCAATCGGGGAATACTCGCTGGAAGCACGATTTAAATTCCCGTAGAAACTCTTTATCCCCGTTACAGAATCCAATTTGTTCTTTGCTAATAGAGCCTTCTGCAATTAGCGCTCCCAAAATAAAGGCCAGGTTTGCATTCATAGCGCGAGGAAGTTTATGGTCCTGCCTTCTGTTTCGAAGTTCTGGATAAAATTTATTTAATAAAGGCCCTCTCGAAGGGAATAACGAACCACTCCTGCTGACTACGACAAAATCGCCATTTTCTACATTATTCAATAGTTTCCAAACTAATTTTGGCTTTGTTCCATTACGTTGCCACGTTAAAATAGGATGATTCAGGCTCCCGCATAAGCTAAAACCTCTAAAGGTAGTAATTTTTTTAGTTAAGTGCTCCCCGGAATCAAACCATTTTGAAACATGATTTATCTTACTATTGAATGAAAGTACTCGAAAATCTGTTTTGGAATGATGTGGCAGCTCGTCTATCCTTTGCAGTCCTTTATCTGTAACAATCAGGGTATCGCCGGTGATGCAGTATCTCATGGCCGCAGCTGCGTCCCCGTCGACCGATCCGAAATTTCCTTGACCATCCACGAGCGGGTAACGCAGCGAAAAATCCTGCGCCATACGCACCAAAGAATCATAAACCGCCACGTCTCCGTGCGGGTGATATTTTCCAAGGCACTCGCCGACGATGCGCGCGCATTTCTTATAGGGCTTGGTATGCTCCAGCCCCAAATCCTGCATGGCAAACAGAATCCGCCGATGCACCGGCTTGAGCCCGTCGCGCACATCAGGCAGGGCGCGTCCGACGATAACGCTCATGGCGTAATTAAGGTAGGAGTTCTTTACCTCCTCCTCGATAGAAATAGGAATGATTTTTTCGTTACGCGTATACATATTATATATCCAAGTTCTTTACCTGGTGCGCATAGTCCTCGATAAACTGCCTGCGCGGCTCAACCTGATCCCCCATCAAAACCGTAAACATCTTATCGGTTGCCACGGCGTCTTCCAGGGTCACTTTTAAAATAGTGCGCTTCTCGGGATCCATGGTAGTTTCCCAGAGCTGCTGCGGATTCATTTCCCCTAAGCCTTTGTACCTTTGAATGTGCATCCCCTTGGTGGCCGCCTCTTTGATATAACCTAAAACATCTTTTAGTGTAAAGAGGCCTTTTGCTTCCTTCTCGTTGGTAACGCGGTAGAGGGCTTTGGGTTGCTTTTCGGCCTCTTTGCGGGAAGGCTCTTTTACCACCGGTTCTTCACTATAAGTAGTGGGGTCCAACCCCAGCTTTTCTATTTTAACAAGAATCTCTTCTATTTCTGGGGCCTCAAAGAGCTCTAAGACATCACGCTCGCCTTCCTTGCCTTCTTTATCCGTCAAGCCGGCTAATTCTTTATCCGAATAGAGAAAATGGTCTTTCCCCTCCACTTTTACCCTATAAATCGGTAATTTTTTGGTCTTTTGATGCCTAAAATTGAGATATTTTGCGAACCCTACTCCCTTTTTCTCTAAATGCTTGCCCAGCTTTTCTAATTCAACCAAGAGGTAAAGCAAGTCTTTAAACTGGTTATCTGTAAAGGCCTTTTTGTCTTTCAGGCGCAGGAGCTCATGCCCTTCCCTGCCCAAGTCCAAGAGTAAGTCATCCATCTGCTGCTCGGTCTGGATATATTCCTCCCGCTGGCCCCTCTTGATTTTATAGAGCGGCGGTTGGGCAATATAAACATAACCGTCCTCTACCAATTTGTGCATCTGCCGATATAACAGCGTTAATAAAAGGGTGCGGATGTGCGAGCCGTCTATATCGGCATCCGCCATCAGAATTAATTTATGGTAACGCAGCTTGGCAATATCAAACTCCTCCCCTACTCCTGCGCCGAGAGCAGTAATAATAGTGCGGATTTCTTCGTTAGATAAAATCTTATCCAACCGCGACTTTTCCACATTAAGGATTTTACCTTTGATCGGCAGGATCGCCTGGAATCTGCGGTCACGGCCTTGTCTGGCCGAGCCACCGGCGGAGTCGCCCTCGACGATATACAATTCGCATAAAGCCGGATCGCGCTCCGAACAATCCGCCAGTTTGCCCGGAAGGCCTGCGCCTTCAAGCGCACCTTTTCTGCGGGTAAGCTCTTTGGCTTTACGCGCTGCCTCGCGCGCGCGCGAAGCCACGATTACTTTATCGATAATTTTATTGGCTACCGACGGGTTCTCCTCGAAATACCCGGCCAGGGCATCAAGGCTGGCAGAAGCGGTAATCCCTTCTACCTCGGAATTGCCTAGCTTGGTTTTGGTCTGCCCTTCAAATTGCGGGTTAGGCACCTGAACACTGATTACCGCAGTCAGGCCTTCGCGTACGTCGTCGCCGGTAATGCCGATTTCATCCTTAATTAAATTCTTGTTTTTGGCGTATTGATTAATCGCACGCGTCAATGCCGACTTAAACCCGGATAGGTGCGTTCCTCCTTCGACGGTATTGATATTATTGGCGAAAGAAAACATAGTCTCGGCATAGCCATCGTTATACTGCATCGCCACTTCCAGCTTGACGTTATCCTGCACTTTTTCAAAATAAATCACCTTATTGTGCAGCGGATTTTTATTTTTATTCAGATAATCCACAAAAGAGACTATCCCGCCTCCAAACTCAAAGACCGCTTCTTTATCCGTGCGCTCATCTATTAGCTTAATCTTTAAGCCCTTGTTTAAAAATGCCAGTTCTCTGAGGCGCTGGGCCAAAGCGTCGTAAGAAAACTCTATCTTGTCAAAAATAGTCTTATCCGGCTTAAAAGTAACTTTGGTGCCGGTGGAAGTGCTTTTGCCGATGACGACTAGTTTGGAGACGGTCTTGCCGCGTTCATAACGCTGGTGGTAAATCTTACCGTCGCGCTTCACCTCTACTTCCAGCCAATCAGAAAGCGCATTGACCACACTGACGCCTACGCCGTGCAGGCCGCCGGATACCTTATAGACCCGGTGGTCAAACTTGCCGCCGGCGTGTAGTTTAGTCAAGGCCACTTCGACCGCGGGTTTTTTCTCGGTTTTGTGCATATCCACCGGTATGCCGCGGCCGTTATCTATGACGCTTACGCTGTTATCCGGCCGCACTACCACCAGAATGTTGTCGCAGTATCCGGCCAGCGCTTCATCTACGCTATTATCCACCACTTCATAGACCAAATGGTGCAGGCCGCGCGTAGATGTATCTCCGATGTACATTGCCGGGCGGCGGCGCACCGCCTCGATGCCTTCGAGCACCTGAATAGTGGTGGCGTCGTATTTTTTGCCTTTTTCCTGCGGCTTCACCGGCTCCTCTTTCTTAGCGGGTCTTATTTTTTTTCTGGCCATCTATCTCTCCGATATAAAACCTTATATCCTGTATCCCCCCGGACTGTTTGCGCAACTTGGCTAATAATGCTTCTTTTTTCGAGCCCAAGTGATACAACCAGCCCGAAGAATCAACGTTGACGCTCAATACGCCCTTTTTAAAATAGTTAACCCTGGCGTGCTGTAGCTCTTTTTTGGTAAGAATGCTTTTCAATAAACTTGCCGGGCTGCCCCGACCGGCCTTAATCTCCTCGTCCCAAGCCTTGATTACGGCCTGAACCGTATCCTTGATTAACTCCATCCTTAGTTTAACCTCATCGGCAACACGATATAGGTGTAGCCGCCGGTGCGGATAATGCCGGGCTTCTCGCTATCGGTGATCTCAAACAATATATTATCGTCCGGCAAATTTTTTAAGACATCCGTCAAGTAGCCGGGGTTAAAGCCGATAGTTAGTTCTTTGCCCTGGTATTCCATGCTCAATTCTTCGCGCGATTCGCCTACGTCCGGCGTGGATTTAGAAACCACCAGTTTGTTTTTAAAAATTTCCAGTTTCACCGCCTGATAGTCCGGGGTGGATAAAAGGGCCGCTCTTTTGACCGCCAGCAAAAACTGCTCCCGGCCAATCCTGATTTTATTTTCCGCCTGCTGCGGGATCACGGAATGATAATCCGGGAATTCCCCCTCCAGAAGCCGGGAAATAATCGCTACACTGCCTAAGTCAAAAAGCGCCTGATTATTGCCCAGGACCAAAGACAACTCCCCTTCGTCTTCGAGGTTGCGGCTGAGCTCCTGGATAGTTTTGGCCGGCACGATAATACGCACCGTTTTGTCACTACGCTGTTTTAATTTGGCCTCGAAAATTGCCAGGCGTTTACCGTCGGTGGCCACCAGGGTGATTCTCTCTCCTTCTATCTGGAAGAAGATACCGTTTAAAATATAACGGGTTTCGTCAAAAGAAACCGCAAAAGTAGTCAGCGCCAACATTTGTTTTAAGGCCGACTGCTCTAGTTTAATCGCTTCCTTGTCTTGGAACTGTGGTAGTTTGGGGAATTCTTCCGGGGCTAAGCCCATAATCTTAAATTGGCAAACATCCGTATCAATTAAAACTAGGTTATTCTTTTTGGTACTGATACTCACCTCTGCAGTGTTTAATTCTTTAATAATATCCCCGAATCTTTTAGCGGGGATAGTGATTGCACCCGGTTCCTGGATATCCAAAGGTATCACACAGGTTATCCCTATGTCTAAGTCTGTAG
>Ga0163200_1000675_pt1 | contig 13861 bp, 19 predicted proteins | sample PL_2010_200m_FD_113535 | JGI IMG/M metagenome (GOLD analysis project Ga0163200, IMG submission 113535) | Freshwater microbial communities from Powell Lake, British Columbia, Canada to study Microbial Dark Matter (Phase II) - PL_2010_200m | ecosystem: Environmental > Aquatic > Freshwater > Lake ... | reverse complement strand
TATCGTCAAGCAGATGGTAGAAGCTCACGGGGGTAAGGTCTGGGCTGAAAGTGAATCGGGCATAGGCAGCAAATTTAACATCTTGCTCCCCTTCTTGATTTAACAAAAACAAAAAAGTATTAAATTACCCTTGAAGAAGCGGGGGATAGGCCAACTAAAGTATTCACTCGCCGCTAATCAGATTTCTTCATGTGGCTGGGACCGATCTCGGGATACAGTGTAAAGAGCGGGTTTGACCAGAACTCATCACCGGCTTCAATGCCCTTCTTTGTAAGACGATAGTATGTCCGTTGCGGAGCCGGCGGATAGTTATCTTGAATGCTAGACGTCTCAGTTTGGCCGGTAGCTTCCACCCATTCGAGTCTCTTGAGCACGCCAAAGTACATCAGGAACGAGTGGTACCGCATGTGGGTAAACTTTCGAGAAACTCTCTTCAGCTCGCGCTCGTAGATTCTGTCCGCCTGTTCCTCGGTAACGTCGGCGCCGCTTAGTACCATACGGCTGATGATTCTCTCGGCACGTTCCCTGGCGGTGGCCCGAGCCAGCGCTTCCTTGTACTCGAAGTTGATGTCAGCCTGGGCGGCACCGCGTTCCGGATCAATGGCATGCGAGCCTTCAGGCCCCCTACCCAGGAGATATTCCCGGATAAACCAGCCGCAGCCGAACGGCCTTAAAAATCCCCCTCTATTTGGTCTTAGCTCCAATGCCATAATGCTTAAACCCGAGTCCTCGTTCTTATTTCTTCCAGGGCTTCAATAATCGTGGTTGAAACCCGGCGGATGGCACCAAGATTGTTCTCTAGGACTTTCTTATCTTTCGCCCACAGGGCAACATAGGGAAACGACCTTACCCCAGTGTCAAAGCCGAAGTGTGTGCCCACGACAAAAGCAGCGCTCTCGGCAATGGTCTCCGCATCCTGCCGTGGAATACGGAATACCCCTTCAGAATAGTAGTGGGCAATTTCATGGAGCAAGGTCTTGAGCTGCTGCGCCCCAGGCTCCTCGGGGCGTACCCAGATGCCGGCTTGACTGTAAAAACCCTTTACTCCGGGATCCAGGGAAGGCTTGGACTCAAAATCCACACTGACACCCCGCTGCCTCATGTGGATAAGTAAATCAGTAAATAGCTCTTCGTTAGCCTCACCGGCGAGCACCGGCACCTCGAACTCAGGCAGAGGTTTGCCCTCGGTCTGGCTGACATCAAAGATATAGACCACTTTGAAGAAAACGGGGCGCGGCTCGGTTTCAGTCTCTGCCTCCGCTTCGCCTTGTTCCCTTTTCTCGGGTTTTAGCTTCGGCGGCATCATCGGCGCCATGATGGCGATGCCCTTTTCGCCTTTCATGACCCAGCGCCCCAGGTCTTTCCAGGTGTTGAAACCGGCCACCCTGACGGCCTCAGGCTTCTGGAGCATGATAAGTATCTGGTTGCCAATACTATAATCGTGGAATTTTGACATGGTGGTGAGAAACAGCCGGAACTGGTAGCTGTCCTGGATGCCCTCCACACCATCCTTGAGTTGCTTCAGCACCTCGTCAATCCGCCGGGTTTTTACCTCGGTCTCCACCGCCGGCAATAGGTCCACCGCCAGGCTATATCCCGGTAGAGGCTCGCCTATCCAGCCGATAAGGTCACGGTACTTCAAGGGGACTTTCTCGCCGCCTTCAATGAGGAGAGCCTGCGGGTACAGACCGACGGTAGATTTATGCTCCCTGTCAATGTGCCGTTTCAAAGCACCTGATCTGGTGGTGTTATTGTATTCCGGGATCTCGATTACCTTATGGCATATCGGGCAGGTAACAGTAACCACCGTTTTCCTTGCTTCGGTCATGGGCAGATAAATCCTTTGCGGCTCTACATCCTCGGTTACCACAGATTTGACCAGCCCGACCGTGAACCCCATGAACATGAGGAACATGCCGAAGCCGACAACATCATTCGTCTGTTGCTGGGTCGTTCGATACATTACCAGGTCACCTCCTTGATTAAATCATCGAGTTCCCCGCCGGCAATTATCCTTACCACCTCACTCGCGATATAGGTCATGGACTCGGCATGCGCCGGTGTCAGGTCTTCGGCCTCCCCCATGGTCCGGTATTGCCGATGGTGTGCGAGCTCGTGTACCAGGGTATCAATCATGGAGCGTGCCCGTCCCATCATTTCCAGTGAAATATAGACCTCTCCTACGGCTGTGCTGTACATACCGGCAGTTCTCACCCGGTCGCTGGCGGGAGGAATAACGGCGACGTGTACTCCGGACGGCGGCGAATAGGTAAACACCTTTTTTGTTATGGCTCTGGCCAGGTTGAGATGAGCACGGTAATGGTGCTCCAGCTTTTCGTCCGGGATAACCTCTACCTCACGGAGTCGATCCTGGGAGGTCTTTATCAAATCTCTATCGGTGTTGATAGCCCTGGCCAGGGTATCACGCACATATGACTGAACACTTACCGATTCATAGCCTAGGTGCTTGACCATGCCGTCCCAGCGGGCGTCGGTGCGAATCACCGCGTTTTCACCCATAACTTTGATCCAGGCTTCCCGCCATACGGAGGCGTTTTCACGGACGAAGTCGGCATAGTCCTTCCCCGTTACCGGCTCCCGACCCATATCCCAGGAGCCCATGTTGACGTTGTGGCTTTCCTCCGTCTCAATCACCGGCGGCTGTTTTACCATCTGCAGAAACACCTGCAGATGCTCCACCTTGGTGACACAGGACCAGAGTCGGCCCACGTCTACCCATAGGTCAGGCTCGTTCTTCGGGCCGTGGCGGTCCGGTGCCATATCAAAGCTCCACAGGTTATAGGAGTAAGGACTGTTAATTTCACGCATATAGATGTCGCGGGCATAAATCCTCGACTGGCCGATGAAAGTCGCCCCAACCGCCTGCACCATCTCAGGGAATTCCTTCTTCGCAGGAGTTAGCTTGTGCTGGATGAGCTGGTTGAAGCGGCGGATGGGCTGGTTGAGCAAACTCGGCCCTTCGGCGATGATCGACTTCCTCGGCAAGTTTACGGCAAACCTGTCCTCAAAGGCGGTGCCGCGATAGCCGATAATATGAAAGCTGGTGCCGTGTCTTCTCCCGTTTGGCTTCCATAGTGCCGCCAGTGTCTGGGCATGGCCATTCACCTTCTGCTCCAGGAAAACAATCCACAGCGCCCTGTCCCTGGTCTCAACCCTGACGGAGTATCCCAGGCGGAGCAGGGCGAGGGCGGCAATCTTCATGCCCTCACCGAACTTACCCCGGGCGTAATCCGGCTTGAGCTTCGGCGGTCCAAGGAGGAAATCGGCGACAGCTATGCCTTTACCTACATCGCGTATATAGAGCCCCTCGTCGTCATAGCCATATGTGTAATACTCGCACTCATCCAGGGCATTCTGGACGATGTCCCTTATCGCCTCCCACTCTCCCCAGTCCTGCCGCCATGTGGAGGTAGGACCGATAATGATGATCTGCCAGCCTCTGGGCTTCCATTCGGCTTCGTATTCGTCCATGGTCAGGACTTTGGGTGGTGCTGCAATCACAGTCATAACCGTTTCCCCCTGGCCCGGGCAATAGCGCCCAGGAAAGCGGAGTCAATTCTATCCCGGTAGCCGATGTCATCGATGGTATAGGCCAGGAACTCCGGGCTGTCGGGAAGGAATTCAAGACCACCTTTTTGACGTGACTGGCGTAGCTGTTCGGGGATTACGGCCGAGGATTTCTCTTTCAAATAGCGTTGCCTTTCCTGTTCGGTCCACGGGCCGAGATGCTTGGCGCGCGCCGCCATGATGGCAGCCTCTTCTGCGGTATAATGGCTCTCTATATCCGGAGCGAAGGCGTCTTTAAAACCCAAAATGGTGAAATACCGTCCGGTCTCCGGCTCCCATACCCAGCCGGTAGATGTCTCTACCCAGGCATGTCCCATCCGCCGGCCGCCGCTGAATACCGTGCCGTGTATCAGATCGCCTTCACCTCCCTTGATCAGGAATCTCCAGGCGTCGGCATAGCAGGTACCGGTCTGTGCCACGTATTTACCACCGGCTAACAGTCCCACACTCGCGGCATAGTCGAGGACACTATCTACAAACTCCCTGGACGGCTTCTCGGTGGTACGCTGGGGGACACCCGGCTTGAAGAAGCCGTGCTCGAACATCTCTCTGGCATCCTCGTCCCACCACTCGGCAATCACTTTGTCGTTACGCCTGTCGGTTATCCATATTCCCAACCGGTCCCGCTCCTGCCAGGTTTCCACCTTGACATCATGCCTGGCCGGCTTTTTAGCCGTTGATGGCAGTCTTTGAGGCTGGGCAGAGCTTTCCCACAATTCATCGAGTGCCGACGCCCTTGGCTCACTTCGCTTTATTTTGACCTTCCAGCCGGCGTCCAGGTCTCTCTTTTCCACCTTCTTGAGCAGGTCGTAAACAAGGGCTTTGTCGGACTCGAATTGCAGGAATACGTCTTTACCCGGATTGTCCGCCCTGATGATGATAATATTCCCCATCCTGTCCATCTCCATTTCATATATTTCTGTCGGTCGCCCTGGAGATGTTTGCGGCAGGAGCGCCGGCTTCTCTTCCGGCTCTTCAAATGATTTCTTGGTAAAGTCCCTGGCAATGCTCACCGTAAGAGTCCCCAACATCAGAAAACCCGCCAAGCCGAACATCATTGAAAGCCAGTCCGGAGCCACCGGCGTCTCTTCAACGGGTAACAATTCCACGGAGACCGTGTCTTCCGGTGCTATGCCCTCAAGCTCGCCGGCATTCACTTCGATGAAATGGCGAGCAGGCTGCGTACTGGTGACCAGGTAGCCGGGTTCAATATCGTGGTAGACCTCCGTTACCATCAACTCCTCCGAAAGAAAGGCGATATCAATCGAAAAGAGCATCGGTACCGTAGTCACATGGATAGTCTGCTCAACACCCATATCAAAGAGCATGCCGGTCCCAGTCGGCAGTTCCGGCAACCCGCCCAGACCCTGCTCCAGCTCCCAAGGCGCAGTGGCTATGCTAACGAGCCACTCTTTATCTTTAATTTTTACAACTGCCTGTCCTGCCATTACGGCCTCCCCTGGATTCGCTTGACGCCGTTCAGCTTACTTTCCAGACTCATCTGCCCCGATGCGAAGTCCTTGCTCTCGATATCAGAGCCGCCGAACATGGCGACGTCGAAGTTGCGATGCCATCTCGCCGAGGCCTTAAAGTCGGTCTTCTCTTCGAACTTCCTGCCGCGACTGGCCCTGGGTTTCATCCCGGGCGGGGCGATAGCCGTCATCCCATTGAGAAAAGACTCGCTGGTGGTGTCTTCCCGGTAGTTAATCGGGGCGTTAACCCCGAACTCTTCATGATTGGCGTACTTACCCATCTTGTTTTCCTCCTTGCCACAGCTTCTGGTACCACTCCTTCTGCTCCTCACCCGATACTTTGCGGTACCTCATGGTGGTGGTGATGCTCTGGTGCCCCAGGTGTTCCTGCAGTAGCCTTATTCCATCGCCCGAGTCATTCTGTTTAACCGCATGGACCGCAAAGGCGTCACGCAGCTTGTGGGGGCTGACGTTGTGCAGCTTGCCTGTCTCCGCGTTGACCAGCCGGGGTAACCCAGATCTCCGGGCACAGTCTCTGACAATCTGCCAGGCGCGGTGCCGGGAGATATCGAAGAGGAGTCTTTTCCCCATTCGTGATACCGGCCCGTTGCGTTTTATATATTCCCTGAGCATCGTTAAAGTCGTTTCGTCTATGGGTAGCGTGCGGAGTCGTTGGTGTTCTTTCTCTTGAGCTACAGCCTTTTCGACTTCAAGCCCACACCTGGGACAAAACCGGTGCGACTTGCTCAGGCTGGCTTCACATTGAGGGCAGGAGAGACTGATTCGCTGCTTCAGGTGTTGGATGGTAACCGTGCCGCGGCTGAAGTCGATATCACCCACGGTAATTCCCAGGGCTTCCGAAATACGGCAACCAAGATGAAACAGCAACCTGATAAGAAGTCTGTCGCGCAGGTACTCGCCTGCTTCTTCAAGCTTCTCAATCTCTGTAGGTTCAAGGTATGCTTTAGCCACTACTCCTCCGTTCCCTCGCCGACCATTGGCATCACCATGCCGAGCATCATGATCGGCATTATCATCCCCAGCATGTCCGTCATGTCGGAGGAAGTGCCGCCGGCTATGTTAATGATGTCGTCGATTTCAGTTATCACGTCAGGCTGTTCCTCTATCTTCACGTAGAGGTCATAATCGTTCCCTGCTGAGATACCGCCTACTCCAAACCAGCCGGAGCCGATAATCTCGATATCCACATAGCCGATGACAGTAATAAACATCTCGGGTGAATCGGGACAGGGTAAAGACGCCCTGGCGCTCAGTATCTCGTCGAACCAGAGTAACCCTCTGCTTCCGATACTGCCGTAAAGGGTGAACTCCCGCTCCGGTCCCCTGTAGGGCACGGCAACACTCACCCTGAGCGTATCACCCGGCGCCAGAGTTACCTTCTCCTCGAGAGGCAGAATCCAGCCCACACCGGGTCTGAATACCTGCAAAGCGCTAATCATTCCTGCTACACCTTCGCATAGTTCGTTATCGAGATTTCGCCGAACTCGGAATCAGGTATCCCGGCCAGCACCTCTACTACATCCTGAAGCGTCGGCGAAATTACCTTGGGAATTGTGCCCCCTATCTTGGCATACAGGTCATAGAGGCCGGCCGAGATTGACGTAGTTATGGCGATATCCACGTAATCTTCGCGGGTCTGCCAGCTTGCGTCCTCTGGAACGCTCAGAGTTTTCGAGGCATGTAGTACCTCGTCGAAACCAGTCCAGCCGGTGTTACCAATAGAAACATAGAACGGCACGCTTTCCGCCTTGCCGCGGTGCGTGTACCGGCAGGTGACCCTCAGCTTGTCACCGGCTGTCACCTGGACATTTGCCAGCGGCAGGAATATGATCCCGAACTCTGATGGAAGATATACTGCGCCCATATTCATTTACCTCCTTTCGTACCGTATTATTTCAATAGAGCCAAACTCTGAAGTCGCCTGACTCAGGATGATTTGCTTCTCATACCGGTCATCCTGAACCCACTCGCTCCCGTTCCAGTACCAACTCCAGACCGTTATCATCACGTTCTTCGAAGGCATGGTGAACCAGCCGCGAAATATCACTGTCTGGCCCGGAGATACCAGCAGGTAGTCGAACTGGAAGGGGAAGCTGGTTGAGTCAAATACCGCAGTGACGGCCAGATTCTGATCTGAAGTGCCGATATTCTTCACGCTGACATCAACAATAACCGTGGCGCCTTCGATAGCGCTGGATGGTGCATCTACCTTAATAATGTCAGCATACTTCGCCATTTCGCTTACCCTTTCTTTCCTTCACCTCGGCAGAGACATACCAAACAGTGATCCCAACGGTATATACACCAGTGCCCTACCGGCCTCATCCAGGCCGACGATATCAAGACAACCTCCAATGACCCAGCAGCTGATGCCGACGACAATTACCAGCACAGCTCCCCACCATGGTATCGGTGACATCTCTTTGAGCTGGGGGCTGTTACCAAGCTCCTTACCGCAGCCAGAGCATACCTTCTCGCCATCCAGCAGGTATCGCTTGCACTCGGGACAATAGAGGTAAGATACTGGCGTCGAGGGATGGCGGATTGCCTGCGATAGGGCATAGACCATGAATCTCGGTACGGTTTTCAGCGTCTTCATCACACGACCCCCTGCAGCATGCCAAACATCGTCGTCATCATCATGAGCATGTTCATGGCACCGGTCATATCACCCGCCGGCACCGATACCTGGGACACCTGCCCCAGCATGGTGCCCATAGCCGGCAGGCCGTATCCGTAGGCGTTGTCCTTCTTTACCGGGGCGTCCTGCGGCTTGGTGGAGAAGTAAGGCGCAAGCTGCCGCGCCTCGGTCCAGCGGAAGAGCCATCCCTCTCCGTAAGCTCTTCGTCCGCTTTCCCAGAGCAGACCGGTAAGCCCGGAGAGCATGGGAGCGGCAAAGCTGGTACCGGACTTGGTTACATAGTCCTCATCCGACATCTGGCTGGCCATCTCTAAATTTGTGCCCCAGATAACGAAGTCGGGCTTCGTCTCACCCTGAACGGTGGGGCCGCGGGAAGACTTCTCCCAGACGATAAGCTCATCGGTTGTTTCTACGGCGCCTACAGCAATAACCTCGGGCTCGCAGGCGGGAAGCATGACGGATGTCATCTTCGGTCCGGAGTTGCCGGCGGCGGCAATAACATCTATACCGTAATCGATGCTGGCCTGGCGGCAGGCTGCTCTTACCGGGTTATCATCATCGCCATCATCCTCTCCACCAAGACTAAGATTGATGATGTTGGGATACATCTCGTCGGTCGGCCAGAGTCCTTTCTTACGGGCAGCCTCGGCCAGGTCGCAAACTTTATCGATTCCCAAGATAATGCTCTCGTCACTGCCGATACCTTCGTCACTGATTACCTTCAGATTTATTATGGAGGCACCGGGTGAGACGCCGGCCATTTCCCCGAGGGAGTGCAGTCCTCCGGCGACTACAAAAGCAACCTGGGTGCCATGTCCGAAGACATCGTCCGCTGAAGGCGACTCAGTGAAGTTTGCCTCGTAGATTACCTTGTTCTTAAGTGACCGGTGCGTTTTCCTGACACCGCTGTCCAGGACGGCAACGGTAAGACCGGTACCGGTGAGGGGTGGCTGAAAATAGGAGCGTAGCAGATAAAACACGTCCGAAAATGTTTCCACCGACGGTAGCGCCGTCTCCACCTGGTCGGTTTTATACTCCTTAATCGGCTTGACCAGGAGGCCGGACACCATGGACATAGCTTTCGCCTGCTCTGTATTCAGATCACAGAAGACATGCCCCAGCAGCCTCGCCTTTGCTACATTGGTAGCTCCGATTCTCTTAAGCTCAACCTCAACCTGAGCCGGTGATAAACCTTTAGATGTTATTGAGTACCTCATATATCGACTCCTTCATTACCAGGTCTTGACTATCTTGGCGATTATTCCTGCCTTATCGGGATCCTGGTCCAGATACTCGACTAGGACATAGTCGCCGATGGCGATATTACCCGCTAGCCATTCATCCTTAACATGCTGGGTAATATAGCAATCTAGTACGTAATCAGTGCCTTCCCAGGTTCTTCTGACCGTCGCTGGTTTCACGGCGGTTACGTTGACCGAATCCAGTATCGCCCAGCAGCCGTACAATGGCGGCACAAAATTCGGTAATCCTTTGGTCAGAAGACTCATTACATAGCCTCCAGCATATAGTCGTATCCTATTGCCGCCCCGTTATCGGCGGTCTTGCTACTTGTTACTTCTACTCTCAACACCTCGTGGATACCTACGGTACCGTTAACAATCCACAAACCGTCAGGCTCGGTGCCTTTGGTAAATTCCTCTTGATACACCTTCCGTTCTGTACCGTTTACCTGCATAAATAGCTTGACGGTTACCTTCGCCACAACCTGGAGCGAGCTTATATTTATCAGTAGCGAGTGGAGTTTCTTCCTGGCGTCATTGGATCCAATGGTTACCAGATCAGCGCCGGTCTCGCCGCTGGTTGCTGTTCCCGAGTTCCAGTTGCCGGTAACCGAACCTGATGTGGGTGTTTCGCCGGCCAAGTTGTCCAGCTTTGCCTCGATGGCATCGAGTAAAGCCTTGAGTGCGTCTAACCCGGAGGTTCCATCATCAAGTTTTACCTCGATAGCATCGATAAGAGCTTTCAGCGCCGCTAGCCCATAACTCCCATTACTCAGCTCGGCCCCTAAAACATCTAAAAGAGCCCTGATAGCGGCTAGACCATTTGTTCCGTCATCAAGTTTCGTCTCAACGGCAGCTATCAGAGTTTGCAGGGCAGCAAGCCCATGAGAGCCATTATCCAGGTCACTACCTATCGCATCTATTAAAGTTTTGAGTGCCGACAGACCGTACGTTCCGTGTGCCAGCAGGTTGTCCACTATCGCCTGAAGACTGTGAACCGACTTGTTGAAAGTCTCGGCATTATTCTTGTTCTTGATTTCGGCGATAGCGCCCTCAAAGTCCATCATGTCTCTTCCTCCAGTAACGAGATAAGAGGATTCTGGAAGTATGGTGGTAGTACTGTGTTTAATGTCCTGAATGCCCTGTCACCCCCGCGACTTAACCCGAAGACGTTGTAAGCGATAGCTCTGAAGTGATACAGGGTATCAGGTTCCAGGCCGACGATAAGCTGTGAAAAATACTCCCCCGCTGTTTTACTTTGTATTGATGTAATCTTGCCGTAGCTCTCGGTCAATCCCCACTCAAAAGCGCAGTCGCAAAGCATTCCGCCGTCGTCTTCCAGCAAGCCATTGATATTAGCTTCTGCTAGGCCGATATCCGTAGCCGGCCCGGTGGTCACATCAGGAAGCGGCAGGCTGAGAACCGGAGGGATCTCATCCAGCACGAACACTTTACGTCCCCCGCCTGCACCTTCGTGATAGGTAGGAACGAGCTCGGTTTCAACGAAGATCCTTCGACCTCCACCAGAGCCTGTGGCTGGGTTGGGAGTCTGTTCGGTAACGACATGTGATCTCATTCCGCCACCCGAACCTTCGGAATGACTTGGATTGATTTCAGTGTGAGTGAAGCTAACTGTCGGCATTACGCTATCACCTTCAGTGTGTAGGTTACCGTAATTGCACCCCCATCGGGGATGATAAAAGGACTGCCCAAGACGTCTCGAAAGCCCAAGGCGACTTTCCCGGTCATTGAGCCTGTAAACTCAATGTAGTTGCCGATTTCCTGGATCCCGCTGATAGTGGCTCCACTGTGATTCACAAAGCTCCGCTGCATGGTGAAAGAGAGCGTAGAACCGGCGACCACCGGGCTTGTAAAATAGGTAAGCTGATGCTCAAGCTGTTCAAAGCCGGCTCCCTCAGTAATCGGTGAGCCGAGAGCATAGTCGTTAATTGAAACCGGGGTTGAGTCCTTGCCAACACGCAGGCCGCTTCTATCAATCCCAATGCCAGCATTGCTGTCAAAACTACGGACTGAGTAATAAGCGTTACCCTCAATTGAGCCATTCGTCATCTTAACGGTGCCCCCGCCGCCTATATAGATGGCGGCTGCTTGAAGGTGAAGTATCTCATTCCACTGCCGGACATAGCTATGAGATGGACCCTCTTCAAGCTGAACTACACGCCCGTCTTTGTCAGTTACTTCAACCTTATAGGATAGACTGGGTTCGAGTGATCGGTCTGCTTCTATGGCTATTCTTTCAGTTCTCTTATCCTGTTTTTTCATCATGCCGTTATCCTCAATGTGTAATCTATGGTGATGCTCCCCCCATCGGGAACAGCTTGAGGCGTGGCTAAGACATCCCGGACTATGCAAGCATAGCCATAGTAGGTCGGCCCTTTGACCCGGCAGTAAATACCCGATTCCCGCACCGTAATAGAGCCGCCACTGTTATTCAGGAATGTCCTGGATGTCAGAAAGTCGCAATTTGAACCGGCAACAGAGGGCCAGCCCGGAGTCGAAACAAGATGCCTCATCTGCCCTGAACTTGTGCCCTGCAAAATCTGGCTGTCCAGTTTATAATCGTCAATGGAAACTGCTGCGATTCCCGTACCGATAACAATTCCTATGGAGTCTTCATTAGCATCGGCCTTGAATTTCCAGTTGTCTCCAAAATATATAGCACCCCTATCTACTCCACTTGTATGAATCAGTGAGGTGGAAGTAAAGGCCATATGGGCATAGAGAATTCGATACCAGTTCCCGAGTATGCTACGAGATCTTCGGTTTTCACGGGAGAGAACCTTCCCGTTGCGGTCCCGAACTATTGCTTTATACCAGAGTTGTCTTTTCATTAGACCGTCACCTTCAAGGTATAGGTCACTGTGACAGATCCCCCATCTGGTACGGAGACAGAGCCGGGCAGCACGTCACGGTAACCAAGCGCACAGTAGCGCGGGGAGTATTTTGTCATCACGTAGCAGCCGATCTCTCGAATGCCGGAAATCGTCGACCCGCTGTTGTTCACCATGACCCTCCTGACCCAGAACGAGCAATCAGATACGACTACAGCAGGACTGGAGGCTGCCATTGCCTGGTGCAGGAATTGATCAACTCCTGTCCCTTCTCCACAGGGAGCTTCCAGGGCATAATCGTTAATCGTTATCGGCGTCGTACCTTTGCCAACACGAATACCATGGTCAATCTCTCCGACGCCGGCGTTAGCTCTCAGTACGCTACTGCTGTACGAGACGGATCGGCCTGTGCCACCAGTGTCCGTGATGGTATAGCTGGTATGCCTGTTCAGAACATAGAGGCACTGGTTCCAGACACTTACATAGCTTTGGGAGGACGCTGCTATTTTTTCTAAAATCTTGCCGCGCTTATCCCGAACCACGACTTCGTACGATAGCCCTTCTTTTAATTTCATTTTCTCTGTCATTCCGTCACCTGGAGTGTATAATTCACCGTAATTGAGCCACCGTCGGGCACATCCTGGGGAGTTGCAACGACATCCCTTACCCCGCACGAGAAATAGAAGTAGAAATTGTAAGCGACCGGACCATACCGGTAGCTGTGCTGGTGGTAGATTCCCGACTCCCTCACCGTAATCAGTCCTCCGCTGTTATTCACGATGATGCGAGAGATAGAGTAACCACAGCTCGGAGGTGAAATGACGGGGGCACCGAAGGTATTAGCCAGGTGGTGCATCTGTCCGGCACCGTAGCCCTCCGCAATTTGAGCACCCATCGCATAATCATCAATAGCAACAGGTGTGTTGTCAGTGCCTATCACGACGCCCAGGGATGCGTCTCCCTCACCGCCATTCATCTGGAAATTGTTGTCATGCGAGTCCAATCTGGTCGGTGCGCCATTAATGATTTTTGGGGAGATAGTCCCTCCGAAGTGGAAAAACCAGATAAACTGGTTCCATTGCTTTAGGAAGCTGTGCGCTCTTCTTGACTCACGGGAAATAACCTTCCCGTGATGGTCTTTAACGACCACCAAATACCAGAGCTCCGTTTCTTTCATTAAGCTATCTCTTCGCATCGAAAAACTCACATAGAATGTATTTCAGTGTGCCTGCCGTCTGTCTCATCGAGACTTCCAGTCCGTAGTTATCAGGGATGGCGCTCAGCCTTATTACCTTTCTGTCATCCGGCTGAACGTTACTGTAGGAGTTCTCCCACATCGTCTTGTAGCTGTCGCCACCCTCCAGCTTCGTCCTGACCCTCACGTCTACGACATCACCCGCTTCCATAGGAGACAGGTCTATCTTGCCTCCTGCAAAGATGTAGGCAACGGTATGCGATTCCTCATAGACAGGAGCATAGGAACCGGTCATCAGTTTCCACCCTGATTGGGGAGAACGCTGCAATTTCAGGAGCAGATCAAGCACTGTCTGCACATTGAGCTTCTCCTGCTTACCTTCTACATAAAACTCGCCGGGCATTATTCTTCCCTCCCCGGCGGCAGCAGTTTCCTTTCTTTGGCAGCCGCTGGTATCATCTCTTCCTTTTCTTTAGCTGGTTTCACTGCTGAGGCAACAACACCGAGCATCATAATGGGAAACATCATTGTCAGTATGGAGCTCCAGTCAAAGGTCGTCGTCCCGGATGTGTCCGGTGATCCGGGCCAGGTCGGCGGTAGAGTCGAAACAGCCGGTGCCACCAGGCTGGTCGACACCGAGTCCGCGATCTGCTCTGTCTCTCGCTCAACCAGGACGACAGAAAGGATGACGTCGGAATCATCAGAACGCAATGCTCCACGCAGCTTTATAAAATCCTTGGGGTCTACCTTGAACCAGGCAAAGCCAAAGACCTTGACTGCTTCTTCGCTGATAACTGTCTCATTGGATGAGAGGCGGGACATCAGGGTATATTCCTTCTCGGTATCAGTGG
>Ga0163200_1000674_pt1 | contig 13889 bp, 15 predicted proteins | sample PL_2010_200m_FD_113535 | JGI IMG/M metagenome (GOLD analysis project Ga0163200, IMG submission 113535) | Freshwater microbial communities from Powell Lake, British Columbia, Canada to study Microbial Dark Matter (Phase II) - PL_2010_200m | ecosystem: Environmental > Aquatic > Freshwater > Lake ... | reverse complement strand
GTTCAGGATGGCGACCGTGTCGCTGACCCGCTGGACATCATCCAGGATGTGGGTGGAGTAAAAAATGGTGGTGTATTTACGCAAACGAGTCATCACATCCAGAACGGACTGACGACCCAAAGGGTCGAGCGCTGAGGCTGGTTCGTCCAGGATGAGCAGGTCGGGATAATTGACCTGGGCCAGAGCAATACCTAGGCGCTGCTTCTCGCCACCGGAAAAACCCTTGATGGGGCGGTCAGCTTTATCTTCGAGCCCCACCAGTTCCAGCATCTCATCGCATCTTTCCCGGACTTTGGCCTGCGGGCCGCTAAAGAAGAACTTCGCGGCGAAGAGCAGGTTCTCGCGGGCGGTCATGTGATCAATGAAACGCGGCTGTTGCGGCAGATAGCCGATGCGCTCGCGGATGGCGACGCTTTCGGTGACGATGTTGTGTCCGCAGATGGTACCGTTGCCAGATGTAGGGCGACACAGTCCGAGCAATGTTTTCATCAGTGTGGTCTTGCCGGCTCCGTTCGGACCGAGAAAACCGAAAATGGAATGACGCGGCACGTTCAAGTCCACGCCGCGCAGCGCTTGCACCTCCCCGAAGGATTTGCCCAGTCCGTGGGTTTCGATCACAAAGTCATTAGGTTGGTTCATGTTTTGTCTCCTTTCAGAAGAAATCTGCTTACAGGATAAATGAAAATCCCCCCACTCACATCGGCTAGGTGGGGGGATTTGGGACTGGTCGATTGAATAGAATCGAACCTGGTCAGGTGGGTAGGTACTCAAGACAAGAAGCATTTCCCCTTCCATACCAACTTGACTATTACCGCCTTCAAAGTGGTAGTAGTCAATAGTCAAGATCACAGTATATGGGTGTCTATTCTGAATGTAGCACGCTGAATCAAAATGTTCTATGGATGGCTATTGGCTGATTGGTTTTCGTAAAAAGTCACTCCATCTCCGGTGTCATTCGCGAGGCTCGTTGACGATAACCTGAAAATGCGGGTGATAATTAGAAGATCGCCTGCAGACCCACCGGTATTTAAAGCTACAATAATCGCGATTGACAAAACCCAGCTAACTGGAACCAGCAGCATGAGCAGCATCCCCACAGCACCTATGATTACTAGCGGACCTAACCCAATGATCATATATTGGCGGGTGGGAATATACCAATCTGGTGCAGCGGCGTACGCATAGAACAGGCGTAGGGCAAAGACAGGCCTGCTGCGTGTGAACACCCAGAAGAAAAACCCGTGGATTAATTCATGGATGGTAAAGAGCATAAGCACTAGCCCTACAAGGATTGCCATCCCACTTCCGGTTATGGTACCTGAGGTAATCATTAAGCTTGGGCGCAACAAAGGGGCGATACTAAACAGCAAGATGAAGCTTAGGACGGCAACAAAAAGCGCAATGATGTTCAGGGTAATGGCCAATCGTTTATTGTTTTTCAGGTTAATCTCACCGGACTGAACATACCCCTCCGGTAAAGTCTTTGTTGAAATATTCATTTTTGGTTCTCCTTTTGAAAGTTTTTGATTACAGCCGCAGTTAATGGTTCAGAAGCGATCTGTCGCCTATCCTGGGATAGGTTCGAGGGTAGGTTTGATATTCTTGAGCAACACCGCCGACATTCCAATATTCACCAGCGTGATGGTCGGAAAAATGACCAACTCCACCGGGCTGGCGGCTACGCCGGCCCGCACCATGTTGAAGCCCATCATGCTGACAGCCATGCCCATGGTCAGGAATTTCATTACTGAAACGGAAGCCAGCAGATAGCCCCAGGCGGTACCGCGCAGTAAAAGAATGCCGGACAGGATGCAGAGCGGGACAATAATGCCCAAATCCATGGCCTGGATGAATAAGCTGGTGACGTTCTCAAGCGGCGGAGTCTGATCGGTGAGTAATGGCGGAACAATTCGTCCCAGCCAGGCCATTAACAGAAACGCGCCTGAAAAGAAAAACAGGGCGGCGAATCCGCGGCGCGGCAATCGCTCGGAGAAATGCGCGGGGAGCATTTTCAGGTCGAAGGACATCATGCTCAGGATAAAGGCGAACAGGCTCAGGCCGAACAGCGCCACGTAAACCAGAAAGAGTTTGTTATAAGCCGCGCCAAAGCACATCGTAATGTACGTGTACAAAATAAAAGCCAGTGTGCCGGTCAGCATCAGCCGTCCGCGCAGGGAGCCGCGCAACGTCAGCCAGAAGGAAACTGCCAGTAACGGCAATCCAATCACCAGCGTGATCAGATCGTTGGCTTGCATCTGGGCGGCGGAACTGACCGTATCCCAATGGTACAGGCCGCGCGCGTTAATCATCACCTGTTCGCCGCGGAAGTTGGTCAGCGGGTAGGGTTGACCTTTCCCAGGCCACAGTCCCGCGCCAACGGCAATCAGCGTTAAGATGCCAATCAGTGGAATAAGCCAGTTTAGTGCATGTTGGTTTTTCATCGTTTTTCTCCTATGATAGAATTGTTTGCGCCCAATTGCGAATCGCCTGCCAGTCGCGCAGGTCGGCGTCTGTGGCTTTGACTGCCTTCGCAATGAGCCGGTCCAGGAAGGAAAGGCGCGCCATGTCCATCTTCCCGGCAAAGAACACTTCCTGTTGTGGGGTCATGATCTTCCGCACCGGGTCCAGATAGGCCAGGCGGTTCTTGCGGCTGGTTTCGTCATCGCCGAGGTTCATCATGTGGACGGTGAAGAAAGCGGTGGGCAACTGGCGCAACGCCTGCTGATGAGTCTCCACGAACTCGACCGCTTCGGGCAGCCATTGGCCCATGCGGATGGCGCTGCCCACAATCACCGCCTGATAGCCGTTCAGGGTTGATACGTTCTGCACGAGGCGCACATCTACGGCTTTGCCTCGGGCAGTGAGTTCCTCGGCAATGGCTGCCGCCACCTCGCCGGTGGAGCCGCACTTGCTTGCATAAGCAATCAGCACTTTATCGTTCATACTGCCTTCTCCTTCACTCTCATAGAAATCAATCGTTGGGGCGCGGGTAGCCAGCACTGTCAAACCGCTGCAGGTCAGCGCGGTTGCGCCAAGTCCGACGCCCGCCACTTTGAGAAAATCTCGTCGAGATAGCGTATTCTTATTCATGGGAACCTCCTTTTGTTCCTTCAGTTATCGCCCGCAGAGTCTGTAACAAATTCTCGGCGGGATCTCCTTTGCTGACGAAGGCATCCGCCCCGGCAGCCAGGGCAACCTGGCGCGCCTCCGGCCGCCCGCTGAGAGCGATCACTAGCAGGCGCGGGCAGCGCGCTCGCAATTCGGACAACAAACGCTGTGCTGACGCGAAGCGTGTCGGAGGATCGGCATCCTGCAAGCCGGGCAACTCCCAGTCCAGCAGTGCCAGGTCGGGCTGGGTCGCCTCCACCTGGGACAACAGGTCTTCGGCTTTGGCGACTTCACCGACTACCGTCATCCCGTTCTCCTGTTCTAGCAGCAACCGCAGCGCGGAGCGTATTTCTGATTGGTCATCCACCAGTAAGATTCGCATGTAATTCACCTCGTTGTTCTGCGCGGCTCGGCATTGATTGCCCACGCATGATTCCATTCTGTTCCTATGATAAAACCAAATCTCCTCAGGTGCATCAGGCATCTGGGGAGGTTTTCGACTGGTCAGGAGGCGAGTCTTGTACCTGGTCAGGTGGCCATTCGTCGATCGTTTTAGCCACTCCCGACGACTGCTACTTGTCTTCTTTTTTCGCTTTTTGGTTTTCGAGAACTGCGGCGGCGACAAACCAGCCAAGGAAGACGCCGACAAGTGCGCCTATCGCCATGCCTCCGATTGGATTTCCGTTCGCCGCTCCCAGTGACAGGCCAAAAATACAACCGATGACCAGTCCCAACAGAATGAAAAGACCAAATTTTTTGTTCATGTTTACTCTCCTTTGTAATTTGGCTTTATCTTAAAACAAAAACTCCCCGCCTGCATCGGGCAGGTGGAGAGTTAGGGATTAGCCAGGTTGAGAGATTTATCCCTGGTCAGGTGACCAGGTGATTTTTCAGGGCTATGGATACCGCCTCGGTGCGGCCGGCCGCCCCCAACTTGGACAGGATGCTGCTGACGTGGAATTTGGCCGTCGAGCGGCTGACAACCAGCCGGTCGGCAATCTGGTTGTTATTCAAACCTTGCACCATCAAAGCCAGCACTTCGCGCTCGCGTTCGGTCAGGTCGAAACCCATTTTCTCGGCAGGCATGCGTGTCGCCTGGATGAGTACCTGCGCCGCCTCGGGAGCCAGGGTTGGCTTGCCTGCATAAGCGGCGCGGATGGCATTGGCCAGTTCATCAGCAGTGACATCCTTGAGCAGGTAACCGATCGCGCCAGCCTGTAGAGCGCCCTGCACCAGTTCCTGTTCCTTGAAACTGGTCAGGGCAATTACCTGGATTTCGGGGCATTTCTCACGGATGAGACGGGTGGCGGTGGCGCCATCCATGCCCGGCATGACCAGGTCCATCAGCACCACATCGGGTCTGGCCTGCGGACAGAGATTGAGCGCCTGCTCACCGCTGGAGGCTTCGCCGACCAGTTCCATATCGTCGCAAGTCATCAAAAAGGTGGATAAGCCGCTGCGGACAACGGCGTGGTCGTCCACGAGCATCACGCGGATCAATTGGGTGTCTGTCATTCTTGACCATCCTTCCAGAGTAGTTCGATGCGGGTCCCCGCCCCAGTCTCGCTATGAATTTCGATTTTTGCGCCGATCGCTTCGGCGCGTTCGCACATTATACCCAGGCCCAGGTGTTCGGGGGAGACAGCCTGTGGATCGAAGCCGCGCCCGTTGTCTCGGATTTCCATTCGAGCCTGTTCCTCCCCGCGCTGCAAATGGATGGATACCTGCGTTGCTTCGGCATGTTTGTTGATGTTGTTGAGCGCTTCCTGCGCCACGCGGTAAAAAACTTCCTTGACATCCGGCGGAGGGTCAACCTGCCCATCCAGTGTCAACGCGGCCGGAATGCGTGTGCGTCCGGTGAAGGCATTCGTCAGGTGGCGGAGCAGGTCGCCCAGGTCCATTTCAACCAATGTAGCCGGGCGCAATTCCAACAACAGCGTGCGCATTTCAGAGAGCGCGCCGCGCGTCAGCAAACGCAATTCGTCCAATTTCTGTTTGCCTGCTTCCGGGTTGCGCTCCCAGAGTTTGGGCAGCACCTCGGCGATCAGACTGGCCGAGAAAAGCGTTTGGGTGACGGCATCATGCAAGTCGCGCGCCAGGCGGCTGCGTTCCATGGTGACAGCAGCCTGCTCAGCCTGCTCGTAGAGACGGGCATTTTCCACGGCAACGCCCAACTGATCGGCAATGGATTTAAAAAGCGTTTGTTGTTCGGGATTAAACTGCCCACCCTGCGACCCGACGATCACCAGCACACCCAAGATTCGATCATGAACCCGAAGCGGTATCAAGATGCCCGGTTCATAGAAACCCTTTTCGGCATCTGACGCGATGTAAAGTGATTGACCGCTCGCCGCGATCGCCTCGCAAGCCTCCGTGATTTGCGCCAGGTCTTCTGGGGAAACTACCTGCTTGGGCCGGAGCAGGCGCGCTTCCAATTTGCCCGAAGCCTCGTCGCGCAGCATCACGCCAACCCGCGAGGCATCTATCAAGTTGACCAAAAGGTCCAGGGTCGTAATCAGCGTTTCATCCAGGTCCAGCGAACTGTTGGCCGCCGCAGCGACGTCCAGCAGCAAAGTCGTGCGCCGTTGTTCCATCTGGAGAGAGCGATTCATTGCCTCGGCGTACAAGCGTCCGAAACGACCGATCATATGACGCAGGCAGTCGTCCAATTGAAGGATGGCTTCGCGCTCCTCGGGCGAGCCGGGAGAACAGGATTCCCAGATGATGGGCAGCATGGCTTCTTTACTGAGGAGCAGCGCCTCGATCACTTCGGCAATGTCAAAACCCATCTGCAGGCGAGTGAGGCTGACATCGGTGAGATAAGTTTCCAGGGCAGTGTAGGAACCCGTGGCAAGCGCTTCGATGATTGCCTCCACAGCACGCAGCGTCGAAGCGCGTAGTTCATCCAGCGGTCGCTCGCTGTAATGAGAATCGGGCAGGCGGCGGACCATTTCCGCCCAGACCCCGGCAATCTCCTCCCGGCGCTGATTCAATAAGACAGTCAACATTTGCCCAGACACTTCTTCTCTTCCTCCACCCGGTTCGGCGAGCAAGCCGTCTTTGGCGTTTGCCCGTTGTGGTTCGTCATGCGCAAAGTATACCACTCGCCCCTCAGCACGACTAATTCTGCCGCTTGCGCTTTTGCATTCTCATCCTTTCCTCTACGATGGTCCGCGGACCCCAAGCCTGCTCCCGCCGATAGCACGTGTCTTGACCGTAGATTTGATTTGATAGGTAGGTGATCTTATCAGATGGGCCCGGCTGGATTCGAACCAGCGACCAGGCGATTATGAGTCAAATACCTGTACCACCGTCTTTCTCACAGAATTTCCGAGGTGTTTCCGCTAAACACACTTCAAAACGATTTCAAATTTGGGAAATTGGAAGATACCTGTTACATCGCCAAAAGCCTCGGCCGGTACTGCAGCGCCTCGGCCAGGTGCGGCGGCTGGATCGCTTCACTCCCCGCCAAATCCGCGATCGTGCGCGCCAGCTTCAAGACCCGGTGATAACCCCGCGCGGTCCTCGGTTCCGAGACCGCGCCATTCTGCGATCATGTGCGACCATAATGACGGATAGTATCCGCTTGCCTCAGCCCGTCGAAGGTTGACCCGCTGCTGTCACGCCGGAAAATTATCCATTGTATTTGCTGCGGACGAGATCTTCGACTTCCTGCATCGTGCGGTCGAAAGGCCCCAGGTTTTCCATTTTTAGACTGGTAATAGCTGCCGCCCAGATACAAGCTTCGGCGGGCGGCTTCGACAAGCGGGCGGCCACGTAAGCGCCGATACAGGTGTCGCCGCGCCCGCTGCGCCCATTCAGTTTCTGCGGATAGAATCCCGCCTCGGAGAATTTCCCCCCGGCATGGACCAGCACCCCGTCCCTGTGGGTCAGCACAATCTCCCTCGGTCCCATGCGAGCATAGCTTTGCGCGGCTTTGTAAATGTCGTTTTCACCGGTGAGGAACTCCGCTTCCACCGCATCGCTCTTGAGAATGTCCAGATAAGCCAAAGCTGCCTGCATTTCCTCCCAGGGTTCATAGACCAGGCTTTGACCGCGCAGCACGCGCACAAATCCCTGCATATCCGCCGCCAGGATGACATTTTTCTTTCTCAGGGCGCGGATGACATCCATGCCCACCTCGCCGCGCAGGCTGGACCCGATAACTGCTGCTTTCATCTCCAAACCTTCCACTTCGCTGACGGTGATCGAGCCAGCTGTGCCGGTCACAGACAGGTTGCGGATGTCCGGGTCGGTGGTGGGGTATTCCAGTTTCATGCAGGTGGACTGGGGCGTATAGGTGGCAAAACAGTCAATGCCCGCCTGGGTGAATTTCTCGACCACGCGTGCATCTTCTTTAGCCAGCCGGGTGACAACGGCCACCTTCAAGCCCAGACGCGCGGCGGCGTGTGCGGCGTAGTTGACCGCGCCCCCATCTACATATTTCGTGCCGGCCGGAGAGATGATGGTGTCTTTGGTGTAATTGCCGATGCAGACCACATCGTAGATTTGAGCGTTTGGCATGAGTTGGATATTCCTTTGTGGTTCCAAGTGCGACGCACTTCGGAAGTGCGGCGCACATCCTGATCATGGAATGATCTGGGTCAAGAGCCAGTAGAATCCCGCCGCGGCAAGGGCTGTGGCCGGAATGGTCAACAGCCAGGCCATGGCGATTTCCTGCGCAACCCCCCAGCGCACCTTGTTCACTCTTTCGGCCGCGCCCACGCCCATGATGGCTGAACTGACCACCTGGGTAGTGCTAACCGGTCCTCCGACCAGGGAAGCGCCCATGATGACGGCTGCCGATGCCAACTGGGAAGCAAAACCATCCACTGGCCGGATCTTATAGAACTTGCCTCCCAGGGTGCGGATCAATTTCCACCCACCCACGGTAGTGCCGAGGGCGATCATCGAGGCGCACAGGAGGATCACCCAGACGGGAACGGCAAAGGTGTCCAGAACACCTGCGGTTACCAAAGCCAGGGTAATGACGCCCATTGTTTTTTGCGCATCGTTTGTGCCATGGCTCAACGCCAAAGTCAAAGCAGTAAGAATCTGACTGCGTTTGAAGAACGTATTCACACGCGGTGTGGCTCTCCACGAAATCATTACAATGAATTTGTGAAGGATGTAGCCGACTACAAATCCGATTATGGGTGAGGCAAACAGGGCAATCAGGATTTTCTCCATCCCGTGTAATAGAATGGCTTGCCAGCCGGCCGCGATGACCACCGCGCCGACAAAGCCACCAATCAAAGCATGGGAGGAACTGCTGGGGAATCCAAGCACCCAGGTCAGGATATTCCAAAAGATGGCGCTGGTCAAAGCCGCCAGAAGCACCGGCGTGCTGATCGCTTCGGCTGCTACCACTTCATGTCCGATGGTATTCGCGACCGCCACGCCGAAGATGAACGGGCCGAGAAAATTAGCCAGGGCGGTCATCCCCAAAGCCACACGAGGCGAAAGCGCCCTGGAAGAAATCATCGTGGCGACCACGTTGCTGGAATCGTGGACGCCGTTCAAAAAATCAAATCCCAAAGCCAGCACGATCACGATAATGAGAATCAGAGACATTCGTCCAGCCCTATCTATGCAATCTTGACCACGATGTCGGCAATCACGTTGGCCGCCTCGTCGCCCCGGTCAGCGGCGTTGCTCAGGTGGCGATAGACTTCGCGCAATTTCAACATCTTGACCACATGCTTGATGTCTTCCACGCCGCTGAAGAGATCGGCCAGGGCTTCGCGGTAAACGTCTTCCACCCGGTTTTCGAGGGCTTTGGCGCGCTGGGCATGGTCATTGGATACGCCGGGATGTTCCTCCAGGCGATTGACCGCCATCGAAAGTTCGTAAGCCGCGTCCCTGAGCAGGGAGGCCATGCGCTGCATATATGTAGTTGGCTCTACTTTCAGGATTTCCATCTCGGTCATCGTGCTATAGGCATAGTCGAGCACATCGTCAATTGTCCGGGAAAGTTCGAAGATATCTTCCCGGTCGAAAGGAGTGATGAAAGTCTTGTTCAATTCATCAATCAAAATGCGCCGGGCTTCATCGGCTTCTTTTTCCTTTGTGTTAAGATTGGATGCAGCCGCGGGATCCTCGCCTGTCATATAAGCTTTCAGGGCATCCATGCCTTCCAGGGTCAGCGCGGCCTGATCCCGGATCAATTCGATGAAAACATTTTGGCGTTTCTTGAAAAAGTTGCGCATGGGAGAACCTCCTTTTTGAAATCACAGGCATTTGATGCAGCCGTGTTCGACCAAGAACTCCAAACCGGCTTTAACTTGCCCTGCGGTGTTGGTGGACTTGAATTCACAGGTGCGAAAAGCCTCTTCGGGAAGATATGCGGCTGCCATATCGAAATCCACCTCGCCCAATCCCGGCGCGAGGTGATCGGTTATCCCGATGGCATCGTGGAGATGCGCGCCGATTATACGGGCAGAATAACGCTGCAGCCATTCTTCGTGCGGGTAGAACCCCAAACGGGCCAAAGCCTGGGCATGGCCAACGTCGTACACAAAACCAAGCTGTTCGGGGCCTGCCAGTTTTCGCCGATCTAAACAGAGCCAGGATGGCAGCCACGTTGGCGCGGCTGTCAGCCAGACTGACGACCGGCGGCTCGCAACGACACATACTGTTTCTTGCTTATCCATGACGTACGCTACCTGGTCTGCAGATGCAGACCTGCCACCAGTGTGTGACCCAAGGGTGGAAGGCCTGGAAAGGCATAACAGAGAGATGGAATTCGGAAGCCTGCCCGGGCAACTGAACGTCTGACAAACCCGAGCGTGTGCGCGACCGCCGGCACCGTAAAATGCGAGCCGGCAATGTACATCCATGCCAGTGGACTCAGTGCATTGGGGAAAGTAACGACCAGCAGGCCGGACGGCTCCAGGTAGGCGCGAAGGGTTTTCAACAGAGGTGCCGGGTCGGGATAGTAATCCATCACTCCGATGCAGGTCACGATCGGCCAGGTTCGCCCCTCCAACCAGCCAGGGTCCGTGGTGAACACTGCCTCGAATCCCATCTCCCCCGCCTTCGCTTCTGCGATGGCAAGCATCTTCGGTGAGATGTCATAGGCAGTCACCTTACAGCCGCGGCGCAGGTGGTCGAGCGTGGTACGGCCTGTCCCACAGCCATAGTCCAGTACGTCTGTATAGGGCGGCACAAGCTTACGGATAGCGCGCAGTTCGCGCTCCCCGATAAAGGCGGTGAGCAGATTGTCGTAGTTCGCTGCACGCGAGTCAAAACGGTGACGGATTTGATTAACCGATGTCATGCATGCACCTCCAACACTTGCCAGGTCACAAAGCCTATAAACCGCAGCAGCCAGAAGGCAATCAGGCGATAACACAAGGCGGCTGCCACCGCCACTGCACCGGGTGCCCCGAGGCGGGCATAGATCACTGCCAGCGAGAGGTCAGCCAGGCCCAATCCGCCCGGTAGAGCGGCCAATCCGCTCAACAGGAGCGTAAGCCCGTAGCCGGTCAATAGAATGCCAAGGGGGATGCCATACTGAAAAATGGCAAAACATGCCCCCAGGGAGGCCACATCGAGAAAAACGCGCCCTCCGGCGGCTATCAAGAACGGCCAACGCTGGGCCTGCCCGAGTTGGGAAAGGCCCTCGTAGAAACTGTCCAGGCGGGCATCCAGGTCCTCCTGGCGATAAGGCGGCCGGTGAAGAAGCGCCATGAGCCGATTCCAGCGCGCCAAAAACCAACCCGCCAGTGCTTTACCACCCTCGCGCTCGCGTCCGCTCCGATAAATCAATAGGCCCGCAACCAGGACAGCGGCCGTCATCGCGGCCAGGAGGGCTAATTGACCCGCATGGAGTTCTCCTCTCCGGATCAGATACCATAGGCCGGAGAGCGAGATGGCAACCATGAATACAGAAAGATAGATCGCCTCCAGGATATTGGTGAAGGTGGACGATTCAACCGAGTAGCCACGCCGCCCGAGAAAGCGTGCCCGCAGCACGACTCCACTTGCCCCGGCGCTCGGCAGCGCAACTTCGATGAATGCGATCGAAGGCAGGATCGCCAGCATCCGCCAGAAGCTGATCTTTCCCCGGAAGGGTTGCAGCAGCAGAAAGTTCAGGCCGGTCAGGCTTGCATAGGAGAGGGACTGGATCACGACTGCCAGGCCGAGCCAGCCCCAGGATGCCGTTCGCAGCAAATCGAAGATATGACGCATCTCTCCAATGAACGGCCAGAAGAGATAGACCAGAACGGCAAAGGCGATCACCGTCAACCCGCGTTTGAGCAAGGCGGGTAACCATCGTTTTGCAGGCTTGGGAACTGTCGGCTGGGTCAAAGGAGCGCAATCCTGGGACGTTCAGTAATCGGCCGGATGCCTGGAACGAACAGGCAGGCCTGGTCGGCGAACCTGCCTATTCTAACCGGATTCTTCGATGGATCGCTACAAATCCCGCAAGGTTACCACCACGTTCAGCGAAGCCGCTGCCGGGTGCTAATCGAGCCGTTGAGCGAGCGCGAACTGGAAGTGCTGCGGCACTTGAACGGCCCCCTCTCCACGCCGGAGATTGCGGAACAGTTGGTGGTGTCGGCAAACACCGTGCGAACGCACATCAAGAACATCTTCGGCAAATTGGGCGTCCACGGGCGCAGCGCGGCGGTGTGGCGGGCACACGAGTACGGAAACACAAGATAGCTGTGCCCAAAGCACAATAGCACTGGTAAGTGTGCATTTCCTTAGGGGATCGAAAATTCATCCAGCCTCAGGCCTAGCTCAGATTTCCATTCCTTCATCTTTAATTCATCTTTTTCTGCTACACTTGCTCCATGCGCGTGCTATTGGTTGAGGACGAACGTAAAATCTCCGCCTACGTCAAACGCGGTCTGGAAGAAGCCGGTTATGCTGTAGATACCGCCTACACTGGGCGCGAGGCGCTTGATTGGGCGGATTCCGCCGCCTACGACCTGATTGTGCTCGACATCCTTCTGCCCGAACTGGACGGTCTCTCTGTTTGCCGCGAACTGCGTAAACGGGGCAATCGCGCCTCGGTGCTGATGCTCACCGCCCGCGACTCCGTAGATGACCGTGTCGCCGGGCTGGATGCCGGAGCGGACGATTATCTCGTCAAGCCATTCGCCATCAAGGAACTGCTTGCCCGCCTGCGCGCCCTCACGCGCCGTTCCGTCGAGATGCCCAGAACCACCGTTTTGACGATTGCCAACCTGAGCCTCGACCCGGCAGCGCACCGCGTCGTCCGCGACGGCAAAGTCATCGAACTACCCGCCAAAGAATTCTCGATTCTAGAATATCTCATGCACAATGCCGGGCGCGTCCTTACTCGCACCATGATTGCCGAGCACGTCTGGAATTACGACTCGTTCAACCCGTCCAACGTGGTGGATGTCTACATCCGCAACCTGCGCCGTAAGGTGGATGACGCCTTCGAGCCAAAGCTTCTCCACACCCTGCGCGGCGTGGGCTATCGTCTTTCGGTGCGAGATGAAGATTAATACCTTACGCCTGCGTTTTGCCCTGTGGGTAGCCGCCCTGCTTTTGGCGGCACTGGCAGTTTTCGGCGCTTATGTCTATTTCAGCATGGCACGTGGCCTCTCAATCGCCGTGGATGAGGCTCTGGCGCTGAACGCCTCGCAGGTCATCGCCGGGTTGAACATAGAAAACGGCCAGTTGACTCTCCCCGAAAACCTGATCGAGCCGCCCGATAACGCCGATTTACGCACCCAAACCGTCATCCGCATTCTTTCACTGAATGGACAGGTCTTGCAGTCTTCTGGTTCATCATCCTTACCTTTACCAGACCCGACCGTTGCCAGTCCAGTTTTCATTACGTGGATAGACCCGGCCAGCGAACAGAGCATGCGCATCTATTCCGCGCCGGTAACAGATGATAACCGCCTGCTGGCTGTTGTGCAAGTGGCGCGTTCTCTGGAAGCTGAACATGAGACGCTCCAACGCCTGCTGACCACCCTCCTGTTGGGCAGCCCGCTGTTGGCGTTATTTGCCGCCCTGGGTGGATATTTCCTCGCTGCTCGCGCCCTCGCCCCAATTGACGCCATAACCCGCGCTGCCGCGCACATCTCCGCCGCTGACCTTTCCGCCCGGCTCAACCTGTCTCCCAACGATGACGAAGTCGGACGCCTCGCTGCCACCTTTGACGACATGATCGCCCGCTTGGACGACTCCTTCCGCCGCGAGCGTCAATTCACCGCCGACGCTTCCCACGAACTACGCACACCGCTGGCTGCCATGCAGGCTATCCTGAGCGTTATCCGTGAGCATCGCCGCACTCCGCAAGAATACGAGCAAGCACTGGATGACTTATCCGAGGAGACCGTCCGTTTAGGCAGTTTAACTCAAGATCTGCTCCTATTGGCGCGTGAACAAAAGCAGGCTGCCATACGCCATGATCCAGTCGTGCTTTCCAGCCTGTTGACCGATGTGGCCGATTCGCTCCGTCCACTAGCGGAGGCCAAAGGGCTGGCGTTGCGCGTCCAGGTTCCCGAAGGCCTCACCCTGACCGGCGACATGGACGCGCTCATCCGCCTGTTCGTCAACTTGCTGGATAATGCCATTAAGTACACCGAACGCGGCGAAATCACGCTGGCAGCCCGCTCCGAAGCGGACGAGTTGATCGTGGAGGTAACGGACACCGGCATTGGCATCCCGCCGGAACATTTGCCGCGCATCTTTAACCGTTTCTACCGCGTCGACCCGGCGCGTTCCGCAGGCGGGGCCGGGCTGGGGCTGGCAATTGCCCGGCAGATTGCCCAGTCGCACGGCGGCAGGCT
>Ga0163200_1000670_pt1 | contig 13913 bp, 12 predicted proteins | sample PL_2010_200m_FD_113535 | JGI IMG/M metagenome (GOLD analysis project Ga0163200, IMG submission 113535) | Freshwater microbial communities from Powell Lake, British Columbia, Canada to study Microbial Dark Matter (Phase II) - PL_2010_200m | ecosystem: Environmental > Aquatic > Freshwater > Lake ... | reverse complement strand
AGGATCAAGGCAAATAGCAGGATGTACACCGACCAGGCCGCGATGGGCGTCAGCGAGGTAGTCAGGATAAAGGCCACCGTCAGCACGAACTTGACGCGTGCATCGAGAGCGTGGATGGGACTGGTGCGCGGCCGGTAGGGGTCAAGGAAGTGAACGTGCATGGAGAAGTCGAGAGTCGTTAGTCGTCAGTTGTTAGTCGTCATTGGAAAGAAGGCTCAAGAGACTTTTTTGTTCTTTCGCCAGTACGCCGCCCCCAGCGCAACGCCGAAGACGATCAGCGCGCCGAGGATTCCGGCAATGATCGTTGCCAGGGCTGTGTTCGAGATGCCAGGGAAAACGTAATCGGGGACGATGTTATAGAGCGGAGCGCGGGCTGCTTCGAGGAAACCCTTCTGCTCGGCCACCCACTCCAGCCCATCGGGATGGGCCGATGCCAGGGGCGAGAGGACTGCCAGCAGCGCGGCGATGGACAGCCCGCCGACCCAGATGGCTTTGCCGCCCTTCGGCGCGGCTTCGCCCACGTGGAGCAGGTCGCGCCGCGCCGCGTACAGGAAGGCCAGCGCGCCAGCGGTGATGAGTCCCTCACCGACGCCGATCAACATGTGGATGCCGCCCATAGCCGGGACGGAGATGTTGGCCGGGGAAGTGCCGGATAGGGACAGTTCGAGGGCGCAAGCCAACGAGGCGACGACTATCGAGAACCAGGCCGCGGCGAACCCGCCAGCGAAGACGCCCCACGATTTGCCGCGCGCCAGTTTCTGGACGCTGGTGTAGACGAAGTACGATACCGTCACGCCGATCACGGCCATGTTGAACAGGTTGGCGCCCAGGGCCAGCAGGCCGCCATCCTGGAAGATGAGCGCCTGGATGCTGACCACGCTGGTCAATACAATGACCGCCGCCCACGGGCCGAGCAGGATGGTGGCCAGGGCCGCGCCGAGCAGGTGGCCGGACGTCCCGCCGGTGACGCTGAAGTTGAGCATCTGACCGGCGAAGATGGCGGCTGCCAGCACGCCCATCAGCGGCACCTGGCGCTCGCCCAAGTCCTTGCCGACCCGCCGCAGGGCATAAGCCACGGCAACGGCTGAGACCACCCAAAGGATGACGGCTACCAGGGTGGAAAGAAAACCATCCGGGATGTGCATGGGTTGAATGGGGGAATACAACATACGAACCTCCTATTGAGAATTGGGTTGACATTTCGGGCACAGCCCGAAGAAAGTGATGTGGCTGCCAATGGATCGGTAACCCGTGGAAGCTTCCAGGTCTGCGAGGAGCGGCTGGAGACGGGCGTGCTCGATCTCCACCTCCCGTCCGCACAGGCGGCAGACCAGGTGGTGGTGATCGCTTTGCGCCAGTTCATACGCCAGGTGACCGCCGCCCGCATTGGCCGAGGCGATGATGTCATTTTCTGCCAGGAATTCCAGCGTGCGGTAGACGGTGGTCTCGGTCATGCCAGGCACGGACTGGCGCGCCTGCTCGTAAACTTGGGCAGGGGAAAGATGTCCGCCAGCCTGCTTGAGGATGTGCAAAATGGCGTGGCGCTGCGGCGTCATGCGGAAGCCGCGCGCTTGCAGTTTTTCGGCAAAAGGTTTCGAGCAGGACATAAGCTCCTTATTGCAAGTTATTGCAATAAGGATTATATGCAAGAATCCCGAATTGTCAATCCCACAGAGAAAACGAACCCGTTTCCTGGCAGGAAATGGGTTCGTTCACCCTTTCCGTGCTTGCCTGGTTAGCTCAAATGGGGTTAAGATTGGGCAGAGAATATATGCCTATCCTCCTCGACCCCGAAGCCAACGAAACGTGCGCCCTCTTTGGCCTCTACCCCGATTTTACCGGCAAGAACGTCCTCGAAATCGGCTGCGGCGATGGACGGCTGACCTGGCGCTACGCCGGGCGCGCGGCGCGCGTTTCCGCGATAGACCCTGACCTGGCGCGGCTGGAGCGCGCCCTCGCCAATCGTCCTGCCGGTTTTGACCGGGTGGAATTCCAGAACGTCAGCCTGGAAGATTTCGCCGCGCGCACGCGGGAGAAATTCGACCTGGCTATCCTGTCCTGGTCGCTCTGATGAATGGCCCCCGAGAGCATGGTGCATGCTCTGGAAACAATCTGGGAGTTACTCGAGCCGGACGGCCGCCTGCTGGATATTCATCCCAGCGGCATCCCACCGCAAATAATCCTTCGGATCGATTCTGAAAATCACTTGCTGGGCAACCTCCAGGAGAGCGATGATTTCATCGAATACAGCCAGGCAAGCGAGGCGATCCAAGCCAGCATCCAGCGCGGGCTATTCCAACTGGAAGGCCCCAGTCAATTCGATTTCGTCGTTCACGCGGATACAGTGCCCGCCCTGGTTGACTTCCTGAAAAACGAATGGAAAGATGCCATCCTGGCACCCGAAATCATCGCCCAAGCCGATACTCTCTGGCAACAGTCCGGCGCAGAAAAAGAGATCATGGTCAGTGAACTCGATTGGATGACCTTACTTCGACCGGAAAGGAAATAGCCAATGCGCATCGAAGATTTGAACTGGATGGATGTGGAAGAATATCTCGAGCACGAGGATCGGCTGATGCTGGTGCTCGGTGCAACCGAGCAGCACGGCTACCTGAGCCTGCTGGCGGATGTCAAGATCCCACTTGCCCTGGCGGACGCCGCCTCGAAACAGACCGGCGTGCTGGTCGCGCCGCCGTTGAATTTTGGCTGCTCGCCGTATTTCCTGAAGTATCCTGGCACCTTCAGCCTGCGCGTCTCCACGCTGATTGCCGCAGTCGAAGACCTGCTCCGCTCGGCGTATGGACACGGCTTCCGGCGCATCCTCGTGCTGAACGGTCACGGAGGCAACAGCCCGGCGCGCGGGCAATGCCACGAAATCACCAACAGCTTACCCGGACTGCGGCTGGCCTGGTACGATTGGTGGCTCGCCAACAGCGTGCTGGCGGTGGCCGAGGAACACCAGATCAAACCATCCCACGCCAACTGGCTGGAGGCTTTCCCGTTCACCATTGTCGGCGAGCTGCCGGACGAGGAAAAGGTCCCGCCGCGCGCGCCGGGGATGATGGGCGCGGAAGAGGCGCGCAGCGTGTACGGCGACGGTTCGTTCGGCGGCAGGTATCAGGTCGAGGCAAGCGTTATGGAGGATGTATTCGCCGCGGCTTTGTTGGACATCCTGCAACTGCTGAAGTTCGAGTAGGTGTTCTTCTCGAGATTGAATCGCTGTGCTTTCAGGTATAATTAGGATTCCGGAGGGCGAAATCCATGGATGAGTTTGAATTACTGCCTCGGATTACTATCAATCCCAAAGTTATGGTTGGCAAGCCTGTTATTGCCGGCACTCGGATACCTGTCGAATTAATTGTCAAAATGCTGTCCCAGGGAGTTTTGGAACAGGAAATCCTGGATGAGTACCCCAAGTTGCAGTTGGAAGATATTCGCGCCGCCCTGGCTTACGCGGCCAGGTCATTAGCGCTCGAAGAAATCGAGCCGATGATCGTAACAGCCTAGGAGTCATGGGTGCGGTTTATTACAGGGCAAGAATTTCCCTTGACGGAATCCTGACCAAACAGGTATAATTCGCCCCGTTGATTGATAATCCAAATCTGCGAAAAACGGCGAGCGCTTGAGATAAAAAGTCTCATGCGCTTGCTTTTGCTTGCCAAGTGCGTGGGACACAAGCCGGGTGCATTGGACAGGAATTGGCGGTCGTTCGCAGTGCTTATTCGGAAGATGAGGAGACGACATAGTGGAAACTAAGGGGCTTACTTCGCTTCGTATCAGCCTGGCTTCGCCGGAAACCATACGCAGTTGGTCGTATGGTGAAGTACTCAAACCAGAAACCATCAACTATCGCCGCCTGCGGCCTGAGAAGGACGGCCTTTTCTGTGAGGCCATTTTCGGCCCGACGCGCGACTGGCAGTGTTACTGCGGCAAATACAAGAATCCCCGTTACAAGGGCATCACCTGCGACAAATGCGGCGTGGAAGTGACCCGCTCGGCCGTACGGCGCGAGCGCATGGGACACATCCAACTGGCTACACCTGTCGCCCACATCTGGTATACGCGGCGCATCCCCTCGTACCTGGGCCTGCTGCTCGACATCTCGCGTCGCAACCTGGACCGGGTGCTGTATTTCGCTCAGTACATCGTCTCCTACGTGGACGAGGAGGCCCGCCAGAAGGCACTCAAACGCCTGGAAGACGAGATTTCCGTCTCGGATCGCGAACAGGCAGCCGTGATCAACGCCAAGATCGCCGAGATCAAAACCGCGCGTGACCATAAGCTCAGCGAACACTCGCAGCGCAAGAACGAGCTGGAACGGCATTATGACGAGTTGATCGCGGCCCGGCTGGAACCCATCATCCAGGAAGGTCAGCGCCTCGAGGGCTTGCTCCAGGAGAGCATGGGCAAGCCTCTGAAGGAAGCCATTGTTTTCGGCAAGTCAGAGATGGTCATCGCCGAGGCCGGCAAGGCAGCCGCCGCCTCACACCTCAAGAAGGTGCAGAAAGTCGTCCGGGAACGGCTGGAAGGCCTGGAGAACGAGCTGAAAGATCAGAAGCAGCGCGAGCTTGAGGCAGTCAAGATGGAAGCCGCCCAGATCAAAGCCGAGGCGGACGAGCAAATGAACGCCCTGCGCAGCCAGTTGGAGGATCAGGCCTCTGCTTCGAAGGACCAGAACGCTCACACGCGTGACGAACTGCTGGAATTTCGCCCCTTCACCTTCCTGGGCGAGACCCGCTATCGTGAGTTGAAATCCCGCTGGGGACAGGTCTTCCGCGCCGACATGGGCGCCGAGGCCTTTTATGAGATCCTGCGCCGCCTCGACCTGGACAAGCTTTCCCAGGAACTGTGGCACGAAGTGCGCACCACCAAATCCAAGCAGAAGCGCAAGAAGGCCACCACCCGGCTCAAGGTGGTGGAAGCGTTCCGGCGTTCAGGCAACAAGCCTGAGTGGATGATCCTGACCATCCTGCCGGTCATCCCGCCCGACCTGCGCCCGATGGTGCAGTTGGACGGCGGCCGTTTCGCCACCTCCGACTTGAACGACCTGTACCGGCGCGTCATCAACCGCAACAACCGCCTGAAGAGGCTGCTCGAGCTCGGCGCGCCGGACGTGATCGTGCGCAACGAGAAGCGTATGCTTCAAGAAGCGGTTGACTCGCTGATTGACAACTCGCAGCGCGGCAAGGCGCTCTCGCGGCGCGGCCGGCGCGAGCTGCGTTCGTTGAGCGACATGCTCAAGGGCAAGAAAGGCCGCTTCCGCCGCAACCTGCTCGGCAAGCGCGTGGATTATTCCGGGCGCTCGGTCATCGTGGTCGGCCCGCAACTGAAACTATATCAATGCGGCCTGCCCAAGAGCATGGCGCTGGAACTGTTCCGTCCGTTCGTCATTTCCCGGCTGGTATCGCACAATTACGCCGCCAACGTCAAGGGCGCGCGGCGCTTCATCGAGCGCAACAGGCCCGAGGTCTGGGAAGTGCTCGAAGAGGTCATCAAGGATCGGCCGGTGCTTTTGAACCGCGCTCCCACCTTGCACCGCCTGGGCATCCAGGCCTTCGAACCGGTGCTGATCGAGGGTTCGGCCATCCAGCTTCACCCGCTGGTGACCACCGCCTTCAACGCCGACTTCGACGGCGACCAGATGGCCGTCCACGTGCCGCTTTCCGAGAAGGCCGTCCAGGAAGCCCGCCGCTTGATGCTGGCTTCCAAGAACCTGCTCAAACCCGCAGATGGCGAACCGATCATCGGCCCCTCGAAAGACATGGTGTTGGGCGTCTATTACCTGACCATGGATCACAGCCAGCCTCACCAGGGCGATGGGCGCGCCTTCGCGGACATTGACGAGGTGGACCTGGTCTACCAACTGGAGCAGGTGGATATCCATACCAGGATCAAGCTGCGGGTCAAAACCTGGTACAGCGACGATGGCACACGCCTGGCCGAGCTGGAAACCCGCATGATCGAGACGACGGTCGGCCGCGTGCTCTTCAACCGCGTCCTCCCGGAAGAAATCCAGTTTGTCAACGAGAAATTGGAGAAGGGCGGCGTGAAAGACCTGATCGCAGAAGTCTACGAGCTTTGCGGCCAGGAGGTGACCACCAATGTGGCTGACGAGATCAAGCGCATCGGCTTCGAATACGCCATGCGCTCCGGCACCACTCTCTCGGTGGCTGACATCACCATCCCGCCTGAAAAACAGGATATCATTGCCGCCGCCCTGCAAGAAGTGGAACTGGTGCAGCGCGACTTCCGCCGCGGCCTGCTGACCGAGCAGGAGCAGAACGAGCGCGTGATCCAGATCTGGCAAAAAACAACCACTGACGTTGCTAAAGCCGTCAGAAACTATCTGGACCCGGACGGCAACCTGGCGACCATGGCCAACTCCGGCGCGACCAAAGGCGGCTTCGGCCCCATCTCGCAACTGGCCGGTATGCGCGGCCTGATGGCTGATCCTTCCGGGCGCATCATCCCATTCCCCATCCGCTCGAATTTCCGCGAGGGACTGACCGCGCTCGAATACTTCATGTCAACGCACGGCGCCCGCAAGGGCCTGGCCGATACCGCCTTGCGCACCGCCGACGCCGGTTATCTGACCCGCCGCCTGGTGGACATCGCCCAGGACACCATCATCAACGAGCACGATTGCGGAACGAAAGAAGGCATCTCGATCCGCAAGAAGGATGACATCGCCGGTCAATCCATGTTCGACCGTTTGTACGGACGCCTGGCCGCCGAACGCATCCTCGACCCAAAGACTGGCGAGGTGCTGGCCGAGCCGGACGACACGATTGACCACGAGCTGGCCCGCAAGATCACCAGCCTGGGTATCCAGGAGGTCAAGGTCCGCTCGCCGCTGACTTGTGAGCTGACTCACGGCATCTGCGCCAAATGCTACGGCATTGACCTGGGGCGCGGTTCGATGGTCGAGCTCGGCTCGGCGGTCGGCATCGTGGCCGCCCAGTCCATCGGCGAGCCTGGAACGCAACTGACCCTGCGCACGTTCCACACCGGCGGCGTGGCTGCCGGCGGAGACATCACCACCGGCCTGCCCCGCGTGGAGGAGCTTTTCGAGGCGCGCAAGCAGCCGAAAGGCGAGGCGGTCGTCTCCGAGATCAAGGGCGTGGTGCGCATGGTCCAATCGGACAAATATACCGACCTGCGCCTCATCCGGGTGGAACAAAGCGAGATGATCCACGACGAGTACGATGCTCCCGAGGAATGGACGATCACTGCCAAGGATGAGGACGAAGTCAAAGCCGGTGACGTGCTGGCAACCCTCGGCGAGGCGACCGTGACCGCCGCGCACAATGGGCGCGTCCGCATCGAGGCGCGCAAGATCATCGTCTCGTACGAGCAGCGCGAGGAAACCGAATACGAGATCCCGACCACTTCCCGCTTGCTGGTCAGGGAGGGCGACCACGTCGAGGCCGGTCAGCCCCTGACGGAAGGCTCGCTCAACCCGCACCGCATCCTGCGCATCCAGGGACGCGAAGCCTGCCAGATGTACCTGCTGGGCGAGATCCAGAAGGTGTACCGCAGCCAGGGCCAAAACATCCACGATAAGCACTTCGAGGTCATCATCCGCAAGATGATGGCGAAAGTGCAGGTGACCCGCCCCGGCGACACCAAGTACCTGCCCGGCGATCCCGTGGATCGGCTGGAGATCAAGAAGGTCAACGAACAGGTGCTTGCCGAGAGCAAAACGCCGGCGCGCTTCGCGGAAATCCTGTTGGGCGTGACCAAAGCTTCGCTCAGCACCGATTCGTTCCTCTCGGCCTCCTCGTTCCAGCACACCATCAAGGTGCTGGCAGGGGCGGCCATCGGGTCGAGCACCGATCCGCTCTTCGGCCTGAAGGAGAACGTCATCATCGGCAAACTGATCCCGGCCGGGACAGGCTTCGTTCACGGGCGATTCATCACCCCGGATAAAGCCATCGAAGCCGGGGCCTCCCAATGGACGGACATCCCGGACGGATCGGCTTCGGATTAGGTTCTTGAGGAGCTGCTCAAGAAGCTGGAAAAATTAACAGACATGACCCATCCCGAATTCGAGATGGGTCATTTTCTTATTCCACCGTCTGCCACGCGCGCGCAAAGCGCAAAATCCGGCTGCGGATGTAAAAAATGTCCGGGTCAGCGAACGGACGCCGCGCCTTGATCAACTGCATGGCCGCTTCGGGTTGGCAGCCTTGGGCGATCAAAATGGCCGCGCCCATCGCCACGCCGCGATGGCGGCCTCCCGCGCAGTGGGCGTAGACCTTCCAGCCGCTATGGATCGTCTCCAGCGCAGCCTGGACGCCGCGCATCAGGAATCGGATGGGAATGACCAGCAGCGGGCTGTCCATCGTGGGCAACCATAAGAAGTTCAAGGGTGGCTGGTGCAGGTCGGGCCTGGGCGGATGCTCGATGCGCATGTTGATCACCAGGCGCACGCCCAAATCCCGCAGGCGGGGGTAATCCTGCGGGGCGGGCGTCGTACCGATGAACAAATCCGGGGTAATGGGGGAGAGATCCATTATTCAATCCAGGATGAGCCTGGCGCGCTTGAAACGCGCCAGCGCCGCCAGGATCAGCACAACGTCCAGGAGAGCGACGATCACCCCCGCACCAATCGCAATCGTGGTGAAGTCGGTCTGCATCAGGAACTGGATGACCGGCTGCATCACCGACGCCGGGAGCATCGGGATGACCATCAGCGGAATGAACAGCACGAAATAGGCAATGGTGAAGGTCTGCTGGGCCTGGCGCACCGAGCTGGCGCGCAACGAGACCAGCACGCCCAGCCCGGAGGCCAGGGTCGAGATGAGCAGCACTACCGCCAGGATGCCCAGCCCAATCGCCAGCGGGAAGAACAGCAGGCTGCCCCTGCCGAACGCCACGTTGACCGTCACCAGTCCGAGCAGGATGCACATGAAGGTCATCGCCAGGCCATAGATGACCCCGGCCAGGATTTTGCCGAACAGGATCGCCCGGTCGGAGAGACGGCTGGCGAGCAGCGTCTCCAGCGTGTGCCGCTCGCGCTCCCCGGCAAAGGCGTCCACCATGGTCGTGCCGACCAGCATGAACGGCAGCCAGGCCCAGTAGAGCAGGTTGAGGGGCGAGGTGACCCACCCCTCGCCGGTTTGCAGGGGCAGGAGAATCCCAAACACGCCGACGAAAATGAGCAAAGTGAACAAGTTGTTGCGCGACTTGTCGCGCCGCAGATAAGGCAGCTCCTTGATCTCTTTCACGGCAACGGTAAAAATATCGGCAATCATTTCTGCTCTCCTTCCTCCTCGACCAGCGTCAGGAACAGCTCTTCCAGGCTGGCTTTGCTCTTGTGGACTTCCTCGACTTCCGCGCCGGACTCGACCAGCAGGCGGACGAGCGGCGCGGTTGGGACGCCGGGGATGAGGTTGATGGTCACTTTCCCATTCTTCTCTGCCACATTCCGGACCTCGGGCCGGCCGCGCAACTTCGAGAGGATTACTTCACGGAAGCCGCTGCCCGTCACCTCGAGGCGCGGCGCTTCGTTGTGGGCGCGCAGCTCGTCCAGCGTGCCAATCGCCAGCAAGCGTCCCTTATTGATGACGCCCACCTGCTGGCAGAGCTTCTCAGCCTCGGCCAGGTTGTGCGTGGTCAGGAAGATGGTCACGCCCTCGCGCGCCGCCAGCGTGGACAGTTCTTCTCGCAATGCGGCGGCTGCCACCGGGTCCAGCCCCGCCGTCGGCTCGTCCATGAAGATAAGCGCCGGGCGGTGGAGCAGCGTCCGGGCGACGGCCAGTTTCTGCTTCATGCCGCGGCTCCACGTCCCGACGGCTTCATTGCGGCGTTCCCACAGGCCCATGTCGGTGAGCAGGTCGTGGATGCGCGCCTGACGGTCGGCTTTGGTCATGCGCCAGACGCGCCCGTAGAATTCCAGGTTGTCTTCGGCGGTCATGCGCTCGTACAGGCCGTTATATTCGAGCAGCGCGCCGGATTTCTCGCGGATGGAATCGGCCTGCGCGCGCGTGTCGAAGCCGAGCACTTCGGCGCGGCCGCCGCTTGGCTCCAGCAAGCCAAGCAGCAGGCGGATGGTGGTCGTCTTGCCGGCGCCGTTCGGACCGAGGAAGCCGAAGACCGTCCCGGCGGCGATTTCGAGCGAAACGTCGTCCACGGCGTGGATCGGCCCGAAATCGCGGCGCAGGCTCGAGGTCCGGATGGCATACGGATTCATATTTGTCTCCAAACTTGCATAAAAATCAGACTCTATCGGAAAACTGCCGTGATTCTCCCGATAGAGTCTATTTTGCCTGTGCCCCAGGCGGGAATTGAACCCACAACCTTGGCCTTCTGGTTTGCGCCAGTTTCCTGGCTCCCTGGACTATCCCTTCACCCTGGCGCTGGATATTCCTGCTGCGCTGTAGGTGGCGGCCGTCTAGTCTCTACACATGGTTGACTCGAAATGAAAAGTCGGTTAAAGTTAACGGCATACCATTTCAAGTCAATTTAGCTCGGGATTACCGTGGAGACAGCGATGAAGTGTTTGAATTGTGGCGCCGAAACACTGAACCCAAAGTTCTGCAGTACTTCCTGCGCCGCTCGCTATAACAACCGGCTTTTTCCGAAACGAAAGCGGCAGCAATTCTTCTGCAAAACCTGTGGGGCCGAGGCAAAGTATCGGCGGAGCTATTGCGAAGCCTGCGACCCTACAAAGCCGCGAGATTTCAGCGCAGTTACAATCGCTGAAATCCGCCAGCGTGCTCGTTACCAGGCAAATGCCTGGATCCGCCAACTGGCTAGAAGAGCTCATGATGCTTCGGATCAACCGAAATGTTGTTCAAGGTGCGGTTATTCAAAACACTTCGAAGTCTGCCATGTCAGGCCGATCCAGGATTTTCCTGACGATACTCCTATGTCGGTGGTGAACTCCCTGGACAACTTGGCGGCCTTGTGTCCCAATTGTCATTGGGAATTAGACCATGGCTTGCTGTCCCTTTAGGCTTCCCCGAATTTGGCCGCTGCATTCACGGGATTTCTCGCGTGAAGCCCAAATTCTAGGAGTGCCCTGCTCTGTCCTTTTGAGCTACTGGGGCGGCAGGAAAATTATACTGCGTTTTGCAGAAATTTGCGAACCACTTATGCAACGGCTTGAAAGCGGGATTGCATTAGTGGCTTGAAATTGATATAATGGTTCAAACTTTTCTTCCATAGAATTGTGATCTCCAAAATGGAGGATCGCGTGTCTCGGTTGGCGAAATCCGTCTCGTTTGTCTTCCTCGCAATTCTGCTTTCAACCTCCCCCAACATAATTGCAATCGGGCAATCGGCATCAGATTGGGATATCCGAGTCAGCCTGATTACGACGTTGGAGACGCCGGATGCAATGAACTTGAAGATCTACTTCAATGTTTATGAAGACCGAACCGGAACGCCAATCCTCAATGTTGATACGACCAGCACTCAAGTAACTCTAACGAGCTCGAGTTTTGTCGCCGAGGGACAATTCAAAAAGCCAGACATTCCGATTTATATAGCTCTCGTTTTAGATTCAAGCGGAAGCATGGGAGGGGCCGCCCAGCAACTTCAAGAGGCAGCCAAGCTTGCGCTAAATAATACTCCCAATAATTCCCTGTTTGCCGTTATCCAATTCGATGAAGAAATCAAGCTTATCCAGGATTTCACCGAAAACATCCCGGCTGTAAGCTATGCAATTGACCGCTACCAGGTATCCAACCGCGGCACCTGTCTTTATGATGCTGCTTACAGCGCCGTTGAATCTATGAGCAAAGTACCTGCTGGACGCAAAACGCTTATTCTATTCACAGATGGCAAAGACGAAAAACGCGACGGCAGCGTTTGCAGCCAACATACTTACCAGGAGTTGGTCAACCTGGCCATGAAAGACCAGGTACCCATCAATACCATTGGGCTTTCTACTAAAGAGGCCAACATCAATACGGTGGAATTGCAGAGCATGGCCTCCAGCACAGGTGCATTTTCGGCTATTGCCAATAAGGATGACCTGGCGCAATCCTTTACGAAGATCATGGAAGCCCTTAAAGCTCAATGGATGGTCGAGACGGCGATCTACCCCAAACGCGGGCAAAACAATGCCACGCTCACACTTAACCTGAAAGATGGAAGTTCTCTGAGCACCGAATTCACAGTTACTTCCAACACTGATTATCCGGGTCCACCCAGCCCAGTGGCTGTGCAGTTTTCTGGGCTGCTATTTGTTCCGGAAAACCTGACTTACGATGTTCAATTGAGCATAAGTTCGCCAGAGCTGGTCAAATATATAAAAATCTCGATCTGGGATACCCAAGGGGGCGCAAAAGCCGCGGAATACGTTTTCAACGACCCTGTCAACTTCAATACCTTTAATATTCCAACCGACAAACTTACCGTTGGGCGTGACTACCAAATGCGTATTATCGCGGTCAGCCGGGCAGATGACACACCTTATGCAATTTCTCGTGATAACAGTGGTAATCCAATCACTGAACTGGAGCATGAATTCTCTTTTGACCCCAGCGCTGTTTTACCCCAAATCGAGGTGCAATCCGTTGTTCAGCTAGGCAACGACCTGCAGGTCAGTGTTACGACAACCAATTCTCAGCTCATCGGCGGTTACGATGGTTGGCTCGTAAACGAATCCACCAACACACAGGTGCCGAATTCCAACTTTCTCAGCCCGGCAACCTCGAATGGCAGCGGAACCATTTTAGTCCCCATGGAAAAGAATAAGGTGCCAGACGGTAAGTACACGGTGGTCATTCGCGTATTGGGGAAGAATAACCAGGTATATGCCTCCACGCAATACTCCGGAGTGGTATACAAGGCTACTCGACCTTCGATCTTCCAGACCCTCTGGGTGGCCCTGATGGCCGCGCCGATTGTGCTGGGCCTGATCATTGCCATCCTGCTGGGGGTTGTTGGTTACTTCATGTATATGTCGATGCGCTCGAAATCCATGACCGGGACACCGGTGTTGCAGGGGCGCATGGGCGGGAAATTATCCAATGCTCGCAGTGGTGGGCCGGTTCTCCCCCTGGCGGATAACGAGCCTATCCCCATGCGCGGCCAATCGCCGGCAACAGGTACCCCTTCCGTTCCGCCGCCCATCTCCCAACCGCCCATCCAGCCAATCACCTCCCAGAAAATTGCGGCCAATCGGGATGGCCTTACCGTGCTCGCCGGCGGAGAAGAGGGGGCTACCTTGATCGCTTCTTACCCGGTTGCTGCAAAAGCCAGCCTCACGATTGTACAAAGCCCGGAAGATGCCTCCTCCCAAGGCCGGGAGATCGTCTTGACGCAATTCCCCTTTATGATCGGGCGGGTGGATGGGAGCCTGCTTATCCAGGATGCCAACCTTTCACGCCGTCACGCCCAGATCACGTATGACGGTGAGAGTCGGACCTACTTTATCACCGACTTGAACAGCAGCAACGGCACACGTTTGAATGAACAGCGTCTGGCGCCGGGACAGCCTGTCCAACTCACCCGCGGTGCAGTGATTGGGCTGGGTCCTAATGTAACGCTCCGCTTTGACTTGATATAGGAAGGGACAATCCATGGGACGCAAAGTACAACTGAACTATGATGAATTGAGGACGGTAGTCAAGAAATTCCGTAACGAGGGTGAGGATATTGTTCAGATGCACTCAACCATGCGTGATCGAGTCCGCGACCTGCACAAGGACTGGGTCGGTGAGGGCGCGGATAAATTCATTAGCGAAATGGAAAACGATCTTCTACCCGCGCTTTCGCGTCTGGCCGGCGCCCTGTTTTACGCGCAGGACGTGCTGAATAAGATCATAAAGACCATCCAAACTTTTGATGAGGACACAGCCGGGTATTTTAAAGTCGATTTCGATCAAGTTAATCCAATCAACCTGGGCGCGTTCTTGGCGGGCGCGGGAGTGGGTGCCAGGATAGGCAGCATGGTGGGT
>Ga0163200_1000668_pt1 | contig 13919 bp, 10 predicted proteins | sample PL_2010_200m_FD_113535 | JGI IMG/M metagenome (GOLD analysis project Ga0163200, IMG submission 113535) | Freshwater microbial communities from Powell Lake, British Columbia, Canada to study Microbial Dark Matter (Phase II) - PL_2010_200m | ecosystem: Environmental > Aquatic > Freshwater > Lake ... | reverse complement strand
CTCCTCCTCAACTCCCCATTCCTCCTTGCCCAGCAAACCATCGAAGGCAAAAGCCCCACCTACAGCTTCAGCATCACCAAAGAGGTAAAACCTCCTATCCTGAACATCGCAGATGGCTCCATTAAATTTGTGGAACCTGGTGGTAATGACATCATCAATGCCGGAGAGACATGCCGGATCCTGTTCACGGTCGAAAACAGTGGATTGGGCGAAGGGAAAGGACTAACCTTGAATGTGAAGGCCATTGGGACCACGCAGGGCCTCTCATTTACCGGTACCAGGCAACTCAGCGACCTGAAGGTGGGACAAAAAATGCAGGTGGAGATCCCTATCAGCGCTAACCTCAACACCCTCGACGGTACTGTGACCTTTGCCCTAAAGGTGGAAGAACCCAATGGATTTGGCTCCGACGAAAAGTTGCTGGAGGTGAAAACCCTGAAATTTGTCTCTCCCCTGGTGGAAGTCATTGATTACTCAGTGACCGGGGGAAATGCGGGCACACTCGTCAAGAAATCCCCCTTTGATCTTCAGGTACTGGTACAAAACACACAATACGGTAAAGCGGAAGATATACAAGTGACCCTCTCACTGCCAGCAAATGTGTTACTGATCTCAGGCAACCCGTTCAGCTCCATACCCCTGTTGAATCCCGGTGAGAAGCAGAGCATCATCTACAGTCTGATCGTGAGTGATCTCTATACAGGTATGAATATCCCGGTAAATGTAAAATTATCTGAGAAATATGGTAAATTTTCAAAGGACCGCAGGATCGATCTCTCGCTCAACCAGACAATGGCCTCAGCCAAGATCGTGGTGGATGGCTCATACTTACCCGATGAACCGCCGAAAATAGAGATCGCCTCGCTGACCGCACAGGTGGATAAAAATATCCCCAATTCGGGAATCACACATGCCGACCGGTACGCCCTGATCATCGGCAACGAAGATTACAGCTCATATCAAACCGGACTCTCCAGGGAGGTCAACGTGGATTTTGCTCTCAATGATGCCCGGATCTTCAGGGAGTATCTCATCAATACGCTCGGAGTCCCGGAAAGACAGGTGCATCTCCTGGGAAATGCAACCGCTGCCAGGATCAAACAGGAATTAGCCTGGATCTGCAGTCTTTCCCGGCTTGAAAAGGGCAATGCCGAGCTGATCTTCTACTATTCAGGTCATGGGCTGCCGGATGAGAGCAGTCATGAACCCTACCTGATTCCGGTAGATGTCAGTGGAACCAACATCACACAGGGAATCAAGCTTAGCGAAGTCTACAAGAGACTCACAGAGAATCCATGCCGACGGGTCACTGTCTTTCTGGATGCCTGTTTCAGCGGTGGCGCACGAGGCCAGGGATTGCTGGCCATGAAATCGGTGAAGATTAAACCTAATGAAGCTGCTCTTGAAGGTAATATGGTGATATTTGCATCAAGTTCAGGAGAAGAATCTTCAGGTGTTGATCGTGAGAAACAGCATGGGTATTTTACCTGGTTCCTGTTAAAGAAACTGCAGGAGACGAACGGTGAGATCACCTATAAGGATATGGGGGATTACCTGACAACCAGCGTAACCCGTGAAACCACCCTGATCAGCAAACCCCAGACACCCCAGGTGCTGGTGAGCCCGGAGGTAGAGACCCTTTGGGAAACGTGGAAGTTTAAATAAATCAGTAGCATGCAGAGACACTCGTCATTGCGAGGAACATCATTGCGAGGAACGTCATTGCGAGGAGGCACGCCTATGGCGTGCCGACGAAGCAAACGTCACATGAACAAGCAAATTTTATCCTTTCTCCTGTTTTTCCTTCCCTATGCAATTGGCTACACTCAGAGCGTAACCAACGTCCATGCCCGGCAGGAAGACAAGAAGATCGTCATTACTTACGATCTCACCGGCGGGGATGCCGGACAAACCTATACTGTGAAACTCCTGCTGAGCGAAGACGGCGGGTATTCCTGGAAAGGACCGGTAACTGCAGTAAGCGGTGATGTTGGTGCCGGTATCACGGCAGGATATTCCAGACAACTTACCTGGGATGTGCTGAACGAGCCCGGCAGGGAACGTTTGCAGGGAGATAGGATAGCGTTTAAGATCCGGGCCGAATATACTCCCCGGTCCATTTCAACCACTGCATCATCAGGGAAACCCTGTCCTGGGATGTCCACAATAACAGATTCCCGGGATGGGCAGGTCTATCCAACCGTTCAGATCGGAACGCAATGCTGGTTGCAAAAGAACATGAATTACCAAACCGGGAATAGCTGGTGTTATGATAACAAGTCATCTAACTGTGATACATATGGCAGATTATACGATTGGGAAACTGCCTTAAGAGTTTGCCCTTCGGGCTGGCATTTACCCAGTGATGAAGAATGGACTAAGTTGACTGAATTTGTTAGTGGTAGTAGTGTGGGAGGAGGTAAGATGAAGGAAGCCGGAACGGCACATTGGGAATCGCCAAATGCAGGCGCCACGAACAGCAGTGGATTCACTGCGCTTCCGGGCGGATACCGGTTCGCCAATGGCTTTTTCGGCAGTCTTGCGGGCTACGCCTACTTCTGGTCGTCGTCGCAGAGCGGTGCGGCCAACGCGTGGCGCCGGCTACTCTATAACGATGGTAAGTATGTGTACAGGGACTACTACCTCAAGACGAACGGTTTTTCCTGCCGGTGCCTTCAGGATTGATGATTTGATTATTTGAAAAGGAGGGCATTGTGGGGAGGAGGAAATCGTAAATCGAACAATCGCCACTTAAAATGGCTGTTGAAAACTTTTTCCTGAAAGAGTATTACCTTTGTATCACAAACCGGATTAAGGAATAAAACTTAATCCAAAACAGATGAAAACAACCCAACGGATTTCCGGCATTATTCTCGTGCTGTTGCCACTGATCATCAAAGCGGAAGCGAAAGAGGTTCCTTTTACATTGGATGACCGGGACAGGATCATCCGGACCGAGCAGAAGGTGGAAGCACTGGATGTGAAAATTGATGCAAAGGTTGATGGCTTGAGAACAGAAATGAACGCCCGGTTCGAAGCTGTAATTAAACAGTTTGAAGCTGTTGATCAACGGTTCGACCAGCTCTTCAACTTCCTCTGGGCGATCATCGGCATATTCACCGCGATGATGGTGAGCGTGTTCGGATTCGCCTTCTGGGACCGGAAACTTTCGCTGGCCTCCATGAAACGTGAAGAGGACAAGATCAAAAGCGCCTTGCGCGAATATGCCAGATAACAGTCCCGATTGGCTGAGATATTACGGAATGCGGGCTTGCTTTAATGTCGAGGGGTAGATGGTTGCTTCGCTCGGGCTGCGCCCTCCACTGTCATTGCGAAGCACGAAGTGCCGAAGCAACCATTTGCATTCTCCCTTCCGGTTTACTATATTTGCCCTCTCCCAATCCCATTCACAATGAAACCCAGTCTGCAACCCACCCCTGCGTCATTGCGAGGCACTCTTCAGAGTGCCAAAGCAACCGGCCTACTTCTGACATTCTTCATTCTTAATTCGTCATTCGTAATTGCCCAGGATGCCCCCGGTTGGATAAACCCGTCAAACCGGCGGGCCATGTTCCCGGAGGGGAAATACCTCTCATCATTTAAATCAGAGCCGTTTGACCGGGAAAGTGAAACGGAGAATAGTACTGACCGGCTGATCAAGCTGGCCAAGTCCGACCTGGTCCAGCAGATCCGTGTCACCATCAAGAGCACGGCCACCTTTAACCTGGAGAATATGAACAGTCAGTCGCTGGAGCACTTCAAGCAGGCCAGCACCTCAACGGCCGAAGCGAGCCTTATGGGACTGAAGACCGAGAGTTACGTGGATCCGAAGAAGCGCGAAGCCTTTGCCATCGCCTGGCTGAATATCACAGACCTGGTCGCATCCTGTAAGGCCGGACTGGCTGAAAAGGAGAAGAAGGTGACAGCTCAGATCCGGCTTGCTTCGGAACTGGCCGCTGCCGGCAACCTGGAATCCGCCATGTCAGCGTATTATGATTGTTATCCGCTCATCCGGGAGATGGAGAACGATATATCGCTCATCGTGGCGCTGGGGCGCGAGCAACCTGCGTCCCAGACATCCCAGCTGGAATATGAGGTCAATAAGGGGATCAGCGAACTCAGACGGGGGAAGGGGCTGAGCCTGGATGAAGCCTGCACCTTCCTGGCCAACGGATTAAAAAAGCAGGTCCGTTACCTCGATCCCGAAGGCTTCCTCATTATGGGGACATTCACTTACCAGGATGCACGGATGGGAAGCGAATTTGCTTCCCGCCTGGCCGCCACCATGGAGCAAAAGATGACGGTGACCGGATTCAACCTCAAAACGGCGGATAACGCCCGGGATGCCCTGAAAGAGGGGGAACTGGTCTACCGCCTCACGGGAACTTTCTGGGACGAAGGGGAGCAGATCAAGATCATCGCCAATATTCGCCGGATCAATGACGGCAAGAGCCTGGCCAGTATGGAAGAGTACATTCCGGAGAAATGGATCCGGGAACACGGAATGGAAATTATCCCCGGGAATTACACCGAAGCCATCTCACGCCAGAAAGAGCTGCTGGGATCCGATGTCCCCGCTAATGAACTGGATGTAGCGGTATGGACCAACAGGGGATCGGATGATCCGCTCTTCAAGGCAGGGGATACCATGATGGTTTTCGTACAGGTAAACAAACCCTGTTATATCCGGTTGATCTATTATCTGGCCGACGGACAGAAAACCCTGCTGGTTGATAACTTTCAGGTCCCCATTGAAAATGCAAACATCCCCATCCGCTATCCCTATCCCTTTATCTGTGATGCTCCCTATGGTTCCGAAACCCTCCAGGCACTGGCCCAGACCACCCCGTTCCAGCCGCTGAAAACGGTCAAAAAGGATGGCTACCTGTTTATTGAAGAGGATGTGAAAGGAATCATGGAGAACTTCCGGGGAATGAAATCCACCGCACCAGGCATGCTTCAGGCTGAGAAAAGAATGGATTTGACAACTATTGAAAATTAACCCGAAACCCGAAACCCGAAACCCGAAACTAGAACAGCATATCCTTCTTCATATTCAACGTCACCTGGCTGTGATCGTCGTCATAGTCAAAGAGGACATTGCCGTTGGCCCGGAATAACTTGACGTAGTTGAGGGGGAACCAGATAAAGGCTTTTCCCACCTTCACACCACCCAGGATCTCGATTTTCGCATCTCCCGAGGGAAGCATGGTTACCTTCAGACGTGCATCGTGGTAGATCTTGATCTTGTCCAGTATCACCGGATCTTCATCTTGGGTAGTAACCGTGACGATACCCTCATTATTCTTCATCACCTGGACCTTCCCGATGCAGGTGTAAACCTTGGGAGCCACCTGTCTGAAGCCCGGATTGTATTTCCCGAATGCATCCTGGACCGACTTCCCTGAAATGGTCACACTATTGATCCGGATGAGATTGAGGGCAGCGAAGAGGCCGGCAATGGTCTTTTCGGTATTGGCCGAAATCATTTTATCGGTCTCTTCCTTGAGCGTGGAGGTGACGTTGAACTCAGTGAGTTCATTGAGCCAGATCATGTCAATATTCAGTCCGACGGTACTCGTGTAGGAAGCTGTATAATAAACATTCCCGTTATTGTCAAAGCTGATCCCGTAATCGGTGAAGTGTTCATCTTCAGGATAGAGCCGGGTGTCGATGTGCTTACCACCAGGTGTAAAAGAGGTCACGAAAATGTAATCGCTTGTTTCCGACGTGGTATCCAGTTCTGCCTGGTTCAGCCAGAGTAGTTTTCCGTCGGTTGAGAACTTTGCCATGTAAAGGTCGGTATAGACCGGTGCCCTCACCGATCTGTTACCGAATTTTATGGTTCCATGAAAGCTTCCGGTAACAAAAAGGCTCCCCTCTTTGTCCATGGCGATGTTGTATCCCAGATCGTTCCGGTCTCCGCCTGCCTGGGTGGCCCAGAGTGGCATGCCGGCCTTGTTAAAAGCGGCTATAAACACATCGTTTTGTCCCTTGATAGAGGTCAGGGTGGTATTCCCGAATTGGGCAGTCCCGGAGAAATAGCCGGTCACATAGGAATTCCCGTCACTGTCAGTGACGATGGTTTGCTGATTATCACCCGGCCTGCCTCCGCAGGCTTCCACTACTTTCCAGATATCTGCGTATTGCAGGGATGTATTCTGTTCGTTGACTAGTTCAATGATCCGTGCTTTTTCGTTGATCATCCCGGGCATGGTCATCCCTACCGGGGCATCGATGTAAGTGGGATCGGCAATCACATACTTTTCATTCTGCCAGATGATGAAATCGCCCTCGACGTTATTCGTAAAATGGACCGCAGTGGCGATATGTCCTGGATATTCTACTCCAACTACCTTGAGTCCGAGCAGTTCTCTCACCAGGTAAGCAAACAACACGGCTCGGTCGTCACAATCGGAATAGGGATAATAAAAATCCTCTTCAGGAAAAAAGAACTTCTCCATACCATGAAACTGCTCCGGATCGGTTTTGTATTCAAATCCGTTCTGAACGAAATTCAGGAGGAAATTCACGGCGGCAGATTCCGACCTGTTCTCCAGGTGCGGTTGAAGCGCCAACAGAAGAGACTCTTTCAATTCCGGGGATACCGCTGCATCAAAATAGACCTTCAGCTCACATAAGGGATAATCTTTGTAGAACTCAATAGCGTTCTGGTTGTACTTAACGGTGAAACTGCATGGCTTGTTTTCGTAAGTAAGCTTGAACGAACGGTCGGCATAATGGGTTCCGATATTCAGGGCGTTGTATATATTCAGGTCCATGATTTTGGTGGCATCAGGGAAGTCTTTTTCATAGGTCGCTACTCTGTCGAAGGGGAAATCTGGCGCGTAGTATTTAATATTATCGATCAGGAAATACTTGATCCCGTAAATGGTATTGGTAGCAGGGAAAAGCAGGTAGATCTTGTTTTCGGCATAGGCAACCCGTATTTTGTATCCTGATTTAGTCAGCAGATACCAGGCCAGGAGCCGCGACGTGTTAGTGGAGTTGCTGATCTTCCCCGATAACTGGTTTACAAGCAGATAATAACCCCAGTCGTTCAGGTTCATCCTGCTTTTAGCTCCCAGAAGCTGGTTTACCAGGGAGGAGTAATCGATGTTGCTGACCTGTTCCCAGAAATCCCCGATCTGCTGGTTGCTGAAGGAGGGAGGGAACTTAACCGACAACCCCGGATCGTAATCGAACGAAAGGGTGGTGCCGTAAAAATCGATGGATGCCGATTCATTCTCAACCTCTTCCATGTCCGTTTTCAGAACCACTGGGACATTCGGCACAGGGGGAATTTCGACGGGTTGCTGTACCGCTGGTTCGAACACCAGTTCCCGCGGGGTAAGGCGTTGTGCAGCCGGTTCAAACACAGGGAGCTTTTTCGGTTTCGGTGTGGTGTCGGGTTTTATAGCGCCAAAAAGGGCAAACTCCTCCCAGGCCTTTTTCAAGTACGTTGAAAACTCCCGGTCGATCTCTTCGACATACTGGTTGAACTCCTGCTCATTCTGTGCGGCAAAAGCCCGGAACTGCTCATTCATCGCCCGCTGGATCTGCTCAAACGTGCTATCAGCCTGGGAAAATACCTTGAAAGAAGGAATCATGGATAAGACAAGAATGAGGAATAAGGAATGAGGAATAAGGAATGAGAAACGTGTTCTGCGGACTGTGGGCTGCGAACTGCGAACTGCCAACTGCCAACTGCGGACTGAATTTGGTTTCATAACGCTTGGTTTTTACCGTAACTTCCAGGTTTCCCACACATCTTTGATCTCGGGGCTGGTAGAGATCGTCGGATCCTGCTCTTTCTGGTTGATTTTTAAGGATTCGACCGATACATTCCTGCGCACGTAGTCGGCCAGAACCCCATAGGTAATATCTCCACCGGATTCCTGGAGCTTTTTCAGCACAAAGTAAGTGAACATACCGTGCTTCTCCTTCCGGTTGGGAAGGGCCGATTGCTCACCGGAAGTAGCGCTGAAAACGATCATGTTACCCGTGGGAAATTCCTCCACCGGTTTGATTTTGACACCCCTGGCAGCCAGCAGTCCGGATTCACGTCCGCCACCTGAGAAACAGGCATCCAGGAAGATAGTAACCCGCTTAGCCCCTGTTTCACTGAATTTAGTGTAGATAGAAGAAAGTTTGATGGCACGGCTCAGGTCCCCGGCCGTGACATCCACGGGGATCAGGTAGGGGATCCGGGTGGCTTCATCCGGCAATCCGTGGCCGGCGTAATAGAAGATTACTTCGGCATCACTCCCGATTTTGGTGACCAGTTTGGTGATCATATCGATCTTCTGTCCCATAGACCCCGCAGTGGCATCTTCCAGGAGGTAGACATTATCTTCGGGAAAGCCCAGGGTGTTGATCAGGTAGTCCCGGAACACCTTTGCATCGCTGCGCGCAAAATCGACATTCACTTCCGTGCTCATCCCGGTCTGGTACTCCGAATACTCCTCATTTCCGATGATCAGGGCATAGCGGTTGGGGTTCTTGTAATTGCTCCTTGGAATATTTTTATCCACATCCGAGGTCAGCGAAGCGATCTGGATATCCCCCTGAAGAACAATTACCGGCTTGAATTCGACCTGGTTCTTCGCCACGACGTTCTGATCCAGGCGTACCGCAACGGTTGTATCACGGGTATAGCGCCCCATGGCCTCGTTCAGGAAGATCTGCACCGGAATGGTATTCTCGGCATACCGGCGGGTAGCCAGAAAATCAAAATCAAACTCCCGTGTTTCCCCGCTTCTCAATTGGCCTACATAGATCGCCACGGTATCTCCAAGAAACATACAGTAGGGATTGGGCAGGTTAAACCTGATTTTAACATCCTGTGCATCCCCTTTGCCGATGTTTTGCAGCAACACCTTCAGCTGGATGCCGGCGTTGAGCTGGACCTTCCCTCCGGTAAGGGTACTGAAGACGGCATCGGTGATCAATATCCTCGGGGGTTCGAACGGACGGGTCATGATTTTCATCTCCAGGGGATAGGCGTCAAACCCAAGTTCCTCAAGAACCTCGATTTTAAACTCGGCAGTCCCAAATTCCAGATCGCGGCTTCCCTGAACCGGGATGGTGATTTCTTTCGTTTCACCTCCCATGATATCTCCAACCTGGTAGGTTCGAAGGTAGGACAAACCACTGATCTCCCTCCCCTTCAGGCTCACTTTCACATGCACCTTACTGGCGGTTCCTGCTCCCAGGTTTTCAATCCGGAAACGGATGCTGGATCGCTCATTGCCGTTGATGATGTTATTTTTGTTTGGATCAAGAAATTCTTCGTTCTTGATGATCAGGTCCGGTATGGCTTTCACGGACTTGGTCACCACCGGAGCTTTGCCCGCCGTGATCCGTTTGGATGATGAAGATCCGCTGATGATCTGGGCCTCCAGGCCAGTGGCACAGAAGACCAGCAGGATGATTGGAATAAGAAAAACCGATGGTTTCATAACATTATAACTTTATGGTCAATCCGATCATGGGTTTGTTAACAATGGGATCATAGGTTCCGTAAAAGGAAAACTTGGTCTTCACATTGTTTGGTGTCAGGATCGTCCAGATCATGCTCCCTGCCCAGATCCCTGCCGCTGCATAGTAGAGGATCTTACCGGTCTGGGCCCGGCTTGTGGCCTTCTGGAAGAGGTCGTCGCGTTCACCTGCGGTCGTGGCATCCTTATACTGGTTATAGGCGGAAGTGGCCATCACGTTCAGCACCACCCCTCCGGCAACTGCTCCATAGGCCGCCAGTCCGAGCAACCACTGGGCGCCTCCCTCCCGCTGTTTGGTGACACCCAGGCCTGGCATGATGGCCGACAACACAATGGCGCCTCCTTTGGAATAGGTTCGGTTAACGATCTCCCTGGATTGGGTGGATGAATATTCCGGTTCCTTGGTCACAACAGGTGGTGTCTGCTGTTTGGTCTGCGGGGGTGTCTGTTGCTGCACTTCCGTTTGAGGCTGGGATCCCATGGGGGTCGCACGCAGTTCGACAAAGATCTCTTCGTCGATGAAAACATTATCCTTTGCGATCGCCCAGATGATCTGTTTCCCTTTTCCCCCTGCAACGAATTTACCGGCATGACCCGATAAGGCGACCGGAAAAAATACCTTTCCGGAAGGAGTCTTCACAGTAAGGGTGACATCAAACCATTCGTTTGGTTTGGCTTTAACCAGGTCGTACGAAATAAAAAGGGTGTCGTTCCGGACATAGAAATCAACATTGGTGATCTGTGCTTTTGACTGGCCGAAAAGACCAAGCGGATTGCACAGCAGGGGCACCAGGAGAATGAAGGTCAGGGAATACAGATATCGTGACATAGTTGTATGTATTGAATCAGTCATTGTTTTTGTTTTTTATATCCATGGATTTACTGCCAGCAGATTCTGTCATGGTGAGCTGATTTGTTCCGGGATCAATCCGGGGCTCATAAATAACTATCTCACCGGATGTTAGCTGTACATATATCCGAACGAGAAAGATTCCGGGCAGCTGGTTCCCGGAGGTCAGAGAGCTGCATTTTCCCCAATTGTCTACATCGTGATAATACCCCAGGTCCATGGAAACATTGGGTCCATTTTGATCCATACCCAGGAAATTTGTTTCACTTTGTGTGTAATTCCAGTGTACCATCACGTAAATTGCTCCGGAATAGTTAATGTTTGCTCCAATGGTCACCCAGCTGTCACTGAACTGATTAAAATTACTTGTCGATCCTATTAATGTCCGGTTAGCATTGAAGACATCCACATTGAGCTGATCGTTTCCCGGGGTAGACGAGAACTTGGCGAAGTACATTTCGATCGAAAAGATTTTACCGCTGGAAGAGATTGGGAAATAATTTCCCATCCATCCCTCATGATTTGGATTGTACATCCAGCCATAGTCTGCTACACCATCGTCATAGGAATATTCAACGGTTGTTGACCCGCTCACGGTCACTTTTACAGGATCTCCGTATTCAGTCCCTTTGTCGCTTCTGATATAAGCTCTGACATAATAGGTTGTCCCGGCTTGCAGACCGGATAACGTGGTCTCAAATGATTTGGGGTCGCTGGAAATACCGACCTTTAAAGAACTATTGGCCAGGGTCGGATCGCTGTTAGTTCCCCAGCAGAAGCCGTACTCGACCGTCGACTCAGCCACGTCGATCACCTCTCCCTTTGCCTGTTTGGTGGTGGCGTTGACCGAAAGGGTTCTGACCAGGAGCAACCGTTCGAATTTTTTACAGGAAAAGGGGAGAGTCAGAATGGCTGCAAGGATGATGAATAGGTAAATTTTTTTCATATACGATTCATTTACTGATGGTAATATCAATGGTTTTTACACCCAGGTCGTCTTTCCGTAACCGGCTCTTGATCAGCCAGTCCTGGAATTTCTCCGACTCCAGTGCCCGGGGAACCTGGTACCCCTTCTCTTTTTCAAAGTCGGAAAGGATCTCCATATTCAGACCGGCTTTCAATGCCGGGGCCTCAATGGGAGTGGGGCTGAAGAGGATGAAGATCCGGTTCTGCTCATGCAGTTGATCGGTATAAAGCACATAGCTGTCCGTATAAACCTTGCTCTCAAAGTAGGTCAGATTCTCCTCGGGTGAAAAAAAGATATACTCCTTGAAGGCAGAAACCGGAACGCCGTTCTGGTATGTTTTCGGCAACCGTGTATAGGGGAGAAGACACTGGGCCACGTTGCCGTCATCGAGAAAGACCGATACATACCCGTCTGACGGGGAAGAGAAGAATAGGTAGAGAGGATCATCGTTGTGGAAATCGGTTTTCTGGCACCGCTTATCCGGGCAGTCGAGCAGATAGGTATCACAGGTGGCTGTATTTTCAGTAAGTTCACGCGCTTTGATCCGGACGGTGCAACGAAGTTCCTTTACCGTCTTTTTCTTCCCCCCGATCTCCATCTCGCCCTCAATCTCCTTAAACTCCTTTTTCAATACCTCAAGTACTTCACCTTTCACGTACGTGTTGGCAATCATGTTGAAAACGGTGCTGGTTTCCACCTTCTTGTTGGTCTGCAGGTTCTTCATATACGTGGAGTTACCCTGAATTATGGCTGTCCCGAAGGCCTGCTCCAGGGCATTTACCTTCGCTTTGTCAAAAGCCTCCTGCTCCACTTCCAGGCGCGATTTGAAATCCGGGAACTCCACCTGAGCCTCCCCATCCACAGTGACGATCTGCGGCTTTTGGGCCGGGAGCAGGTGAAACTGTATAGCCAGAGTCAGTATCAGGGTGATTTTCAGGAGGTTCATTGATTATCGTTTCGGATTATCCTGCAATAATTTCTCCACCTCCTCATCGGTCTTCTTCAGTTTGTCTTTGAGGTCGCGTTTGATGGCCTTCTTGGCAATTGCCAGGGATTGTTTGGCTTCATAGAAAATGCGTATCTGTACTTCAATCTTATTGTCATCAAGATCGCGGTAAAGTTTGAAGGCGGGGTTGATGTATCCCAGTTCCTGGGCGATGATGTTCTTGGAAGACTGGACTATCTGAGTGATTGAAGCAGCGTCTTCGGTGGAGAGTTGTTCATTGGCGATGTTGCCGTTTACAATGGAGGCAATTTTGGTTTCAATGGTTCCCGCAAGCTCAAGCTTGGCAAACTCGAGTGCCTGGGTTTCAGCGGCCGTTTTAGTCTCGGCAACGCCGTTTCCGTCGGCCGTAATATAGATCGGAACACCTTTTTCGTCTTCAGAAACCTGTTTCATCCAGGCATTTTCAATCATCTTTTCCATAGGGAGTTCGCCGGGCATGGTCTTCCAGCTCTGCTTGGAGAGTGTTTTTGCCTCTTTTTTGGCCTCTTTTATCGCTTTGTCTTTGAGCTCTTTTTTCAGCTCTTTGTCTGTCTGCTGACCGATGGCGATCGATGACATCAGAAGGGTGCAGGTGAACAGTGTGATTAATTTTTTCATGGCTTTGGTTTTTTTGTCGGTGTTAACGGTTGAATTTCTTTGCTGAATCGTTGAACAAATGTAATATGTTTATAGTCCGCCTGCAAGAAGTTTGTCGACCTCTTCGTCGGTTTTCTTCAGGCGTTCCTTCAGGTCGCTCCGGATGGCTCTCTTTGCAATGGTGAGCGATTGTTTGGTATCGTAGAAAATCCGGATCTGCACCTCTACATTCTTGTCACCTACCATCCGGTACAACTTGAAAGCCGGGTTGACGTAGCCTAACTCCTGAGCGATGATGTTCTTCGACGATTGGACAATCTGTGTCACAGAGGAAGCGTCCTCCGTGGAGAGCTGTTCATTGGCAATGTTGCCGTTGACAATGGAGGCGATCTTGGTTTCGATCGTTCCTGCCAGTTGGAGTTTGGCAAACTCAAGTGCCTGGGCTTCGGCAACGGTTTTGGTCTGGGCTACACCGTTCCCGTCAGCCGTAATGTACTTGGCATTGCCGTTTTCATCTTCAGCTACTTTTTTCATCCAGGCGTTCTCAACCATCTTTTCCATTGGGAGTTCTCCGGGCATGGTCATCCATCCCTGTTTCTTCAGGTTTTTAGCCTCTTTCCTGGCTTCTTTCAAGGCTTTGTCCTTTAGCTCTTTTTTTAATTCCTTGTCTGACATTTGCGAAAATGCCAGACTACCTGTGAAAAATACACAGATCAAAAGTGTTGTAATTGTTTTCATTGGATCAGGTTTTTGGGTTTTGTTTCGTTTATTTTTATATAAATGGAAATTGCTCTCTGAAGGGAGCGCTAAATTACGATAATATCGGTCTGAAGTCAATAGCATGGCGATGCTGTTTTTGGGTTAGTACACCGGGAAGTGTTTTTGTGACAGGAAGGAGAATAAAAAGTTGGCAGTTGGCAGTTGGCAGAGTTCTGCAATATATTTGTTAAGGTATTTTATATTCATATGTTCTTGTTTTTCAATTTAATATAAATATAATATATTAATATTCATAATATG
>Ga0163200_1000666_pt1 | contig 13978 bp, 8 predicted proteins | sample PL_2010_200m_FD_113535 | JGI IMG/M metagenome (GOLD analysis project Ga0163200, IMG submission 113535) | Freshwater microbial communities from Powell Lake, British Columbia, Canada to study Microbial Dark Matter (Phase II) - PL_2010_200m | ecosystem: Environmental > Aquatic > Freshwater > Lake ... | reverse complement strand
CCATCCGCCCTACGTCGCGCCGTGCCTCGACATGAGCCGCGCGAAGATTGACAGCGAGGACGAGTTGTATCTGCACGCGATTCCCTACATGCAGTTCCCCGTCCTATTGGCGGGCCGGCCGTTCACGGGCGAGCGCGCGCAGGTGCCCGGCATCAACTATCAGCCGGAGGAAAAGTGTTTCTGGACGCGTCACCTGCGCGCGATGGGGAAAGACTACAAAGAACACCCGGACGGCCCGCACAGTTACGGTTGGTGGGACTCGTGTCCCGGCCGGCCCGAAGCGCGTCCGACCCACGCGCTCTGGCTCAAGCACTACCTGCCGATGGTCGAGGAAGGCACGTGGGCGTGGCTGGAAATCAGCGACTCCGGCTTGTTCGCGCAGCCGCTGCCAAAGGATGTGGTCGTGTCCGTGTTTGCCAACCGCGAGTTTTACCTTGTGCTGGCCAACTACGGCCAGAGTGCCGTGGAGATCGTTACGCAGGATTCCTATGTTCCGGTGTCGGATGCAGCGACGACTCCCCAAACGAAGTGGGCAGTCGGGGCGCGGTCACTGCGCATCCTGCGCCGGAGTCTCGCATGAAACACACCGCTTGGCTGATCGCATTATCCCTCTGCACCGCTGAGGCCATCGCCGATCTGGAACCTGATTGCGTCGGTCTCACAAATCAACACATCGGCATCACCTTGCGGAAAAGCGACGGCGCGCTCTTGGGCATCTACTCACCCGATGGTCGCAACCTGCTCGCGACCAATGCCAGAGCATCGCTGTGGTCGGTCGAACTCATCCCCGACGGCACAACCAAGCCGGTCACGCTCAGCGCAGACAAGCCGCAGCGGGTTACGTTCACGTCGTCGGGCGGGCCGGCGGGGCGGACGTTGCACGGCGTCTATGAAGTGGCCGGCACGAATTCGACGGCTTGCACGGTGAAGATCGAGATCGCGTTGTGCGCCGACTCGCCGTTCCTGCGCTGGCGGCTGGTCGGTGTCGAGACGAAAGGTGGCAGGCTCTGGAGCGTCACGTATCCGCAGATTCCGGTGGGCGCATTCGATGCCGAGCCGGCGCAACGCTTCGAGATGGACGGGGCCGATGAAGCCGGTGCCGATGACGCCGGCGCGAACTTGAATGGTCATGGTTTGTCTCCTGTGGCTCACGCCAAGTGCTTAGCATGAGAATCGGCGACAGCGCAAGGCTCGACGCGTCAGCGCGAAATCTCCGGAATTCCTCCGGAAAAGAGTTTGACCAGTGCCGCGCCGGCGTAGCCGGAACATTTCCGGAACACAACGCCGATGCCTAGCAGTGCTAGGCATCGGCAGAAGTGGCCCACAAGGTTGATTGAGAGATTTGTCCAGAGTCAGGAGTTGCCCCTGACAACTGACAACCCTTGTTTCGTAGAGAATCGAGTCACCACCGGAACTCGCCTTTGAATAAGAACCTCTTCAGGGCGAATACGTCCTGGAAAGCTAAGGCGAAACCTTAGCTTCATCTCCCCGATACAATCCTCAACGTTTTCCTTGCTAACGACCGTTTTTACCCAGAAATCAAACAGCATTGATTCGTCGTCGGCGACATCCTCGAACAGTAGCCCCGGTTTCTTCGCTGAACGCGGGACCGGCCATGTGCTGTAGGAAACTTCACATGCAACTTCTTGTTTTCCGGGGAGTCGAATCGAACAGCCATCGGTTACATCTAGAAAAAGCGAAAGACCGGCGGGCATTGGATGCCCCCCGATGATGGCTCGCCACTTGGTGCGCGCCCGTTCCCACTCGGCGCGAAAGTCAGGATTCGTATGAACGAGCAGGTAGCTTCTCAAGTGAAGCGCAATCGCGCCATTCCGTTTTCGGTAGGCCCGAAAAGTTGTGTCCGCTAGTTCAATCGCCGGCTTCTTCATAAGCCGGGCAGAAGTTGCCGTAATAATAGAACTGCGACTGCAATTGTAGATACCAAAATGAGCGTTGAGACGGCAGTCACTCTGGCAAAATCCAGAAGTTGAAAATAGTTTCTTACCCGGTGTTCAGAGCCAACAAGATAAATGGGAACCGGCTTTCTCGATACAAGTGAAACAATGACTATTGGAACAATCTCTACTATGTACCTTTCATAGAGAACACGTCCTTCTTTTGGTGGTGGGTTAGGATCGGAGTCAATCGAAAGAGGATTCCCAATTTCAAAAATCTGAGAATCTACATTCTTGAGTCTCTTGAACCACGACTGTTTCATTGGCGGAGAAAAACCTAACAGAAATTGTTGTTTCAGATTCCTCGCAGTCGCCGAAATAACGTCAAAAGAGTAAAGGCGGCCGGCTGACTTGCAGGTCGTACAGACAACAGTCCCCGTTCCGTTGCATGTACTACAAGTGCAAATCCCAGTGCCACTACACCAAAAGCAGTCTAATCTGCCTTTGCCACTACACTTCTCACATTGAGATACGACGATACCCGTCGCACTGCATCGTTGACATTGTTCATCTGAGAAAACCACACCCGCACCAAGACCACCCCTTATTGTGCCACCAACAGCAATACCAGATTTGGGGATGCTCCCTTTGCCGCGGCAATTTGGACAGGTCATTGGCAGCGCGCCCTTACCGGAGCACTTCTTGCAAGACACGACCCCGTTTCCAGAACACGACGAACAAGTTGTCTTGGGATTGCCCTTGCATGAGGAACAGGTGTTCTTTCCGCGGCCATTACAATAATTGCATGTGCGAGATCGGCCACTGCCACCCCGTACCCACTTGACCGACTTGTTTTTGAACTTCTCGATGGCGTTCTTATCCCAAAGCCCTTCGCTGGTCGTTTCTTTGCCATGTCTTTGCCCTGTGTCCGGTTCGGTTGTTGTAACTAGAGACCTTTCTTCATGATGGCGTACTTGTTCAATCTTGATAACGATTGAATTGTGAACTGTGAAAGCAATGTCCTCCTTGAACAGATCCTTCTTTGCAAAGAAGTTCTTCGAACTCCATTGTTTGAGCAAATCACGACCTGTTATTTCTGTCAGTTCAGATTGCCTGAGAACGTCGCTAGCGCGTTGGGTAATGGTGGGATCGAGCTGTAAAATCCATTTCGGAAATTCAAAGTTTATCAGGGTGCCGGGAGACAACTCCTGATTCCTGATAGTTGGGAACACGAATGTCGGTGGCGCTATCGGAGGAGGGACACCGGAAGGGTGAGGGACTGTCAGTTGCTGTGTACAGGTTGGACAGTCAGTTTGTATACCTGCCCACTCTTCCTCAGCCTCTATGTGCTGGCCGCAATGGGGGCATGCAAATTTCACAACTCACCCTGTACTCTTTCCCGTTGAAACCTACAAGGCCATTTCTGGCGTCACTAAAGAAAGCCGTTCAAGTTGGCTCTTACGGTTTGGAGTCCTGTTTGGTTGTTGCGATTTGGTCGGGGGATTCACAGACGACACGGAAGCCGACGTTGAAAACGCGCTGCCACGACGGATAGGAAACGCGCGACGTGCTGGTGCAATGTTTCGGCGCGTCGAAGAACGAGCCGCCACGCACGACCTTGTTCGGGCCGTCGTCGGTGAGCGTCCACTCGGCGGCGTTGCCGTGCATGTCGTGTAGGCCCCAGGCGTTGGGCTTATAGCTGCCGATGGGCGCGGTCACGATGGCGCGGTCGTCGAAACGCGCGTCGGCCAGCGCGGCGCCCTCGACGATGAGATGATCGAGTCCGCCGGTCATCTGGAAGATGCCGGCGACGGATGTCTTGCCGGCGAACGACGCGTCGCCGACGTTGGCCCACGCCGAGAAATCCGTGTCGAGCGTGCCGTAGTTGAACGGCGTCGTGGTGCCGGCACGGCAGGCGTATTCCCATTGCGCCTCGGTCGGCAGTGTCACCTTCAATCCTGTTCGCTCCGACAACCAGCGGCAGAAATCCATCGTGTGCGTCCACGCGACGCGCACCGCCGGCTGGCGCGGCTCGTTGAGCGTCAAACCTTCGTCGTCGTTGCGCGCGTGTCGCTTGGCGTAGTAACGCGAATCGTGCGCAGCGTCGAACCGGCGGAACTGCTCGTTGCTCACCTCGCACGCGCCCATCCAGTAACCGCGCTGGACAGATTCGCCAGGTGGAATCCAAACGAGCTTCATCGTGACGCCACCGCCGAGGTCAACGATGCGTTCACGGACGGGTGAGGCGGCTTGGAGTTTGGGAGCTTGATCGGACACTTGTGGCGGTTTGAGTTTCTGGATTGGGATGGCGGCGGTTTGAAGGATGGCAGGCTTGAGCGCGGCATCGGCCTCAGTGTCTTCAGTCGGGCCGCCGTAGAGTTTGCGCAGTTCCAAACGCCGCTCGTGGACGCCGTCGGGAATCGGGAACACTTCGCTCCACGTGCCGTGACACGGCGCGTTGAGATCAATCCACGTCACGAGCCGGTCCATCGCTTCGTTGTCGAGCCGCACGCCGTGGTGATCCTTGCGGAGCAACTGAATGAGCGGACTGGTGCCGGCGTGAAATTCTCCCGGCACGAGCATACTGACATCGTCCTCGACGGCCGGGACGCGCACGTACGCCCGCAACGCCTCGTAAGCGGGCGTGTATTTCAACCGGCCACCGGTCGCGGCTTTCATCGCGGGGTGCAGGCGCTGGATGGACAACGGGCTGACGAGCGAGCCGGCGTAATCGGGCCGCTGTTCCTTCGGACGCAAATCGGGTTTCGTCGGCTTCCCGCTGCCGTCGTGACAGCCCACGCAGTAACGATCCAATACCGGCTGCACCTCGCGCGCGAAATCGAACCCGCGCGCCGGGCCGTGCCACGGCGTGATGTCGCGCGGCTCGCGTTTCGCCACGAGCGCGGCACGCGGACGGGCCGTGTCGCCCGGCGTTTCGTGGCAACCGACGCACGAAACCTTTTCGCCCGGCATCGCGGTGAACCAGTTCCGCATCAGTTGAACGGCTTGGCCGTCGGCATCGAGCGCCTGCAACGCCAGCGGCGTGTTGGCCGGCACGCGGAAGAACGCCGAATTGTCCGACTCGACCGGAACGGTTCCCAGAATCCGCATCACTTCCCACGGCCCGTGGAAGCCGATCTTATCCGGGCCCGCGAGGCCGGGGTACCCAAAGTCATGTGCGAACACACGCAGGCTCTTGACCGTGCCGCGCGGCACGCCTTCGAGGCCGCGACCCGAATGAAGATCGTGGATGTACACCAGTGCGTCTTTGCGGCCCGGCTCGATCCGGTCGGGAAGGACGGGAGGCACCGGCTGCGGCGCGAGCGGCACCGGCTCCAGCAACGCGTAGCCCGGCTCCTCGCGCAGCAGCACGAGGTTATCGAACACGTCAGCGAGATAGATGCCCCAGTTCGATTTCGCCGACGGCCAGCAGGCCACGAGGAAATGTTTGTCCGTCACCGGCCACGGATTCAGGAACTTCGGCCAATCATCGCCGAGCAGGTTGTCGCGCACCTCGCGCTTCGCCGGCTCGCCGCGGCCGGAGATCCGGCAGACGATGCCTTCCCCCTCGAAGAACCCGCGCGTCGTGTCCAGCACCACCAACTGCCCCATCCGGTGTGGCCCGTGATAGCCCGACAGGATGAACACAAACCGGGCGGAGTCGCCCGGCAACGGCTTCGCGAAGTAGATCGCGTTCGGGTAATACGAATTGCTCCCGTAGATGCCGCGCTGGCCGGTGCCGTCGGGGTTCATCACCATCAACGTGCGTTGATACATGTGCGCGACGGCGGTGTATTCCCAACGGTTGTAAAGCACCTGCCCGTTCGGCAGTACGACCGGATGCAAATCGTGGTCCTGATCGAAACAGAGTTGCCGCGCACCCGAGCCGTCCGCCTTCATCTGGTAGAGATTTGTCACGCGCCGCAGCCCGTGCCAGCACGGCACGGCTTGGATCGGCGCTGTGCTGCCGAAGATGATACGCCCGTCGGGGAGATAACACGGATCCATGCAGTCAACGTCCGCCGGCATCCGCGACACTTGGCGCAGCCCCGACCCGTCGGCGTTGATCTCACAAATCTTCCAGTTCTCAGCGTCGGCGCGCGTGAACAACATCCGCCGTCCGTCCCAATGCAGTTTGATCTCGCCCACCCAACCGCCGTCGGGCGGACGAAACACAGTCGTGAACCCGTCTTCGGGACGTTTGAACGAGAGCGACACGATCTCGTTGTCCCAACCCAGCTTGGTGGATGACTGGTAACACTCATGATTGGACGGCAGCCCAAGCTCCTTGCCGGCCGCGCCCGTGAACCAGCTTTGGTTCTTCTTGGTGTTATTGTCTGGCTTGACGTGCTTCCGTCGGACCACCAACAGATTCTCGAAGTTCAGCGCCGGGTTTGCCAGCAACGCTGCGCGTTTCAACGCCTCGAACTGCTTGGTCGCCTCCGCATCGCCCGCGCGCACGGCCGGTTCGAGCGCATCGAGCCGCGCCAGATAATCGCGCCCGTGCGGATACTTCCCGCCGTGCGTCGCGATGAGATCGTTGATCGCCAACCGCAGCGACTTGAGGGCGTGGTCGCAGGATTGAGCCGTCACTTCTGCTGCCTGCAGCGAAGACGCCGCCACAACAAGCAACGCGACCATAGAAAGCGTCTTGAAAATATTCATCCTGAGCTTCATTGTATCACCTCTTTTTCGTTCGGGTCAAATCCAGAAGCACACCCCGACCCTTATTGACAGTCTTACATGAGAATTGGTAGCAATCTGTGTGGCTATGCCACCGGTCGCATCCATAATGAAACCGCATCTGCTGACGCTGGCCCTTCTGGTTTCTGGCATGGGAATGCCGGGCGCGGGACGAATTGCCGCGCAGACGCCGCCGCCTGCCTTCAATGACTTCGCCAGATGCGCCGAGGTCGTGAGCGGAGGCTTTGCGAAAGGAAACCGGGTCCGGATCAAGATTGGCGATCAACTCTTCTTTGACAACCGTTTTGCCGGCGCGGCTTCCGCGGGTCTCTACGTCGTGGCGATTCGCGACGGGCGGGTGCTCCTGAAAGCGCACTACAACACGTTCACCGCGCCCGGCGCCAGCCAGGGTCTCCTGAAAGACATCACCGGTCTGCCCGATGGCACGTGTGTCGTCGTGGCGGCGAAGGACGAGCCGACGCGGCATTTCGACGCCGGTGGACAGGAAGCCCTGCACCAGATCGGCGCCGGCAGCGGACTGCAAAACGCGCGTTCCAGAACCTCCTATCTCTGCATCGGGATGAAAGGGTTGCGGCGAGGAATGGCCATCGAGAAGATCGGCTTGGAGGAACTGCGATATGCCGGGCCGGAAGCCGGAAGGAAGATGACCCTTGTGTTTCAGAACCCGCCGGCACCGCCGATCTCGTCATCGCCGGGTGTGCATGAAGGATTGAAGGTGGGCGAGACGGAGGCCATCTACTACATCCCCGAAAACTTCGATAAACGCACCGCCGCGTATCTGTTCTGCATTCACGGCGCAGGCGCGTGGCACCGGCCCGGTGCGATGACCCATATCCGGCAATTCCGGGACGTGGCCGACCGTGACAACCTGGTCGTCATTGCGCCAGCGTTCGACTGTGTGTTCAACCGCCCGCTGGACCGCTCGAAAGACTTCGACGCAAAAGGCAACCTGAAGGACCCGATAGTCATTCGGGACTGGTATCTGTGGGATTTCGTTGCGCTGTTGACCCGGCAAGGCGAGCAGCGGAGCGACTTGCGGCTGCTTGAGATCTTCGAGTGCTTCAACCGCCACCTGATGCGGCGGGCGAAGTTTCATCTCTACGGCCACTCCGGCGGCGGTCAGTTCGTCGGCCGGTTCATCCTGTTCCATCCGGAGGTGATTGACCGGGTCGCGGCGTCCTCGGCGGGCACCTTCACCTTTCCGCGCCACGACAAGGATTATCCTTGGGGACTGAAAATGGACACCGTCGCCGCCCGCTTCGGCCAGCAAGCGCGGACGGAAGGCATCGCGCTGACACCCGCGGAGTTCGACGACAAAATCAACCGCATGCTTGGGTTGAGGCTGTTCCTCATCGCTGGCGGAATGGAGACTTGGGAGGACCATCCGGAACTGGCCTGGCAGGGGAAAAGCACCCTCGACAAGACCAGAAACTACCACGACGCTCTCAAGCAGGAACATGCCCGACGGTTGCGCGCCAGCCAACCCGTGCCGAAAGAGTTTCCTTGGGAACTTCACATTCTGCCGGACGTGGGCCACGACGCCAGCGCTTCAGGCGTCAAGGCCAAGGAGTTGCTTTTTCCAAAGAAACCTCGCTCCTGACTTCTACGCTTGTTGACAGTCTTGCCCGGTACTTGGTAGCAATCTGTGTGCGCTATGTCACACGTCGCATTCAAAACGTTCTGCCGCTGTCAGCGCGCGTTCGCAGTCGCTGGTACGCTCCTCGCAATGGTTGGCAGCCGGAGCTTGGCCGGAACACAGCCCAACATCATCCTCATCAACTGCGATGACCTCGGCTACGGCGACCTCGGTTGCTACGGCGCAAAGGACATCCGCACGCCACACCTCGACCGCATGGCGGCGGAAGGGACGCGCTTCACTGACTTCTCCGTGACCTCCGCGCTCTGCACGCCCTCGCGTGCGGCCTTGATGACGGGAAAGTATCCGGGGCGTGTCGGACTGGCGACAGGCGTGCTGCGTCCGGATGCCCAGAACGGTCTCGCGGGCAGCGAGGTGACACTGGCGGAGGTGTTGAAGCCGGCGGGCTATGCGACGGGCTGTATTGGCAAATGGCATCTCGGTTTCGTGAAAGGCATGAGGCCCATGGACCAAGGGTTCGACAGCTACTACGGTGTGCTGCATAACCTCGATAAGTTCGAGACTGTGTTTTTCGAGAAAGATGGCGGTATGCCGGTGCTGCGCGGTGATGCCGTGGAGAAACGCCCGGCAGTGCCCGCGGAGATGACCAAGCTCTACACGGCGGAGGCGCTGAAGTTCATCGAGCAACATCGCGCTCGGCCCTTTTTTCTCTACCTCGGCCACGCGATGCCGCATCTGCCGTTCGATGCGTCGCCGAAGTTCAAAGGCAAGTCCGCGCGCGGCCTCTTTGGCGACGTGGTGGAGGAACTCGACGACAGCACCGGCCAGATTCTCGACAGGTTGCGCGTCCTCGGCCTCGCGGAGCGCACGCTCGTCATTTTCACAAGCGATAACGGTCCCGAGCGCAACACTCCCGGCAGCGCGGGACCGTTCGGCGGTACGAAACACACGGTGTACGAAGGCGGGCTGCGCATGCCCTGCATCGCATGGTGGCCCAGCAAAGTACCTGCGGGTCGCGTCTGCGATGAGTTCATCACCACGCTCGACGTGTTGCCCACTTTCGCACGGCTCGCCGGAACGCCGCTACCCGCGCATCTGGACGGCTTTGACCAGCTTGACGTCGTCCTAGGCCGCCCCGGCGCGAAATCGCCCCGCACCACGCTCTACTCGCTCTACGGCTACAAAGAGCGCCGCCTCGAATCCATGCGCGAAGGCCGTTGGAAACTGCATCTCAGCACCCCGCCCAGACTCTACGACCTCAGCCGCGACCTCGCCGAGAGCACCGACGTCGCCTCGCAGCATCCGGAGATTGTGCAGCGCTTGTTGAAGCTGGCCGACAAAGTCCGCGCGATCGAGTAGTCCTCTCGCTCCGCGAGAGGTCATTCTGGCAAGCATCGTCTCGCGGAGCGAGACGACTACTTTGGTTGCAGTTTTGCCACATTCCATTACAATCCAAGAACAACGCAAAAGGATTTCGCAATGAGAAGCGACATGAACATTTCGCGGCGTGAGTTCTTGGCAACTGCCGGGATGATGGCGGGCGGGTTGGTTGTGCTCGGCAAGGTTCGGGCGGCGGTGCAGACGCCGCACGCGGACATGGCGGCGTTGCGGCAGGCGATGATGGATTCGCCGCTCCAAGTGGCACTTCATCGTGCGAAGGTCTTTACCAGAGTTTTCCAGCAGCACGAGGCCGAGCCGTGGATCGTCCGCAAGGCGCTGGCGTTGCGGGAGTATTTCGAGACGGTGCCGCTCTACTTGCGCGAATACGATGGCATCGCCGGCTCGATCAGCGAGAAGCCGGGCGCGATGCCGTTGATGGTTGAGTTGGGCATCGCCGAGAACAACATCTACACCGGCGAACGTCCCGACCGCGACGATTACCTCAAAGACAAGGTGCCGGCGGACATCCGCGAGTATTGGGCCAACCGGAACATGTGGGGACAGTTCCGCACGCAGGTCGCCGGCCAGCCGCCCGTGAAGAGCCACGACGAATTGAAGCAGAACCCCGGCTACAAGTTCATCTCCAATCAGGGTCATCTCTGTCCGAGCTACAGCGAATTGCTGCGTGTCGGCATCGGCGGCCTGCGGCAGAAGGTGCAGGCACGGCGTCAGGGCGAGACCAACGCTGACAAGCTCGCGTTCCTCACGGCAGCGGAGCACACACTCGCCGGTCTGTCCGCGTGGGCGCAACGTTACAGCAAGTTCCTTGCGGCGGAGGGGAAACGCGAGATGGCGCGCATCTGCGCAAAGATTGCGACGGAACCGCCGGAGACGTTCCGCGAGGCGCTGCAACTGATCTGGCTCGCGCACCAGGCGATCCACATCGAGGGGCACGGTTACTCCTGCACGCCGGACCGGCTCGACCAGTTGTTGTTGCCATTCTACAAAGCCGACCATCTTGACGACGCGGAAGTCATCCGGCTCGTTGAGAATTTTGTGTTGAAGATGTTCGACAACACTTACTGGGGACCGGAGCATCATTTGACACAAGGCTTTGTCGTGGGCGGCTCGACGCCGGACGGTCGCGACCTGACGAACCGGCTGAGCTGGCTGATGCTCGAGGGGGCGACGAACATGGCGTTGCCGGAGCCGTTGGTCTGGATGCGCTGGCATCCGGCGATTGACCAGAAATTCTTCGACTTCTGCCTGACACGGCTCCAGCGCACGACTTGTTTCCCGTTGTTCTGGAACGACAAGGTCGTGCCAGAGGGGTTGATGGCGCTCGGCGTGAGCCGCGAGGACGCGTTCGACTACGTGCCGGTAGGCTGCAACGAACTCGCCGTGCCCGGCCGGTGCTATTACAACCCCGGCGCGAACGTCAACTACCTCGCCGCCATCGAGGCCGCGCTCACCAGCGGTAAAGGCTACAAGAAACAATGGAAGTGGAACAAAGTCGCACCGGCGGTGAACGAGTTGAAAACGTTCGACCATTTTGCCGCCGCCGTGGGCGCCTACATGTATCGTCAACTCGAACAGTCGTACGCCTCCGAGATGAAGGTGTTGAAGGCGCAGATGGAGTGGGGCGTGACGCCGCTGACTTCCTGTTTTTTCCACGGTTGCATCGAGCGCGGGCGCGACATGGTGCAGGGCACGAAATACAACATCCTCTCCTGTGGCGGCATTGGGTTCGCCAACGCCGTGGACTCGATGGCAGCGGTGCGGGAAATCGTTTATCAAAAGAAACTCGCCACGCTCGATGAGGTTGCGATGGCCTGCGCCGCCAACTTCCAAGGCAGCGAACGGCTCCGCGCGAAGTTGAGGACCACGCCCAAGCACGGCAACGACACTCCGCAACTCGATGACATCATCACGCTGGTTGAGCAGTTGCGCGACGAGCCGGTGAAGGCAATCTGCCGCGACCCGCGCGACGGCAGCAAGTTCGGCAACAGCCACGTCGTTCGCAGCGGTGCGGTCAAACAAGGCCGCGTCACGCCCGCCACACCCGACGGCCGGCTGGCCGGCACGCCACTGGCCAGTTCTGTTGCCGCCTCAGTCGGCTGCGAGCACACCGGCCCGACCGCGGTGCTGAACTCCGTCTGCAAACTCAACCCCGCCAAAAGCTGGCAGTGCGCCTACCAGGTCAACATCCGTTTCCACGCCGGCATGATCGCAGACGAACGCCAGCGCGAGAAACTGCGCGCGATGTTGAATGTCTATTTCCAGAACGGCGGCCAGGAGTTGCAGATCAACGTCGTGGACAGCGCGACGTTGCGCGCCGCGCAGAAGGACCCGGAGCAATTCCGCGACCTCGTCGTGCGCGTCGCCGGGTTCAGTGAGTTCTTCGTCAACCTCACGCCCGACATGCAGGAAGACATCATCGCTCGCACGGAGCACATGTGACCATGAACATCATAATCAGTCGTCGTGAGATGTTGCGCCATTCAGCCGTGGCCGTTGCAGGAATGTGGGCGGCGCGTTACGCGGTCGGAGCCGAGAGCAAGTCGCCAAATGAAAAGCTGAACCTTGCCTTCATCGGCTTGGGCGGACGCGGCGCGGCAAACCTCTCGACCATCGCCGGCTTTGGCGAGAACGTCGTCGCGCTCTGCGACGTGGATGATGAGCGCGCAGGTAAAGCCTACGCCAAGTTCCCCAAGGCAAAGAAGTATTACGATTTTCGCCGGATGCTGGAGGAGATGGACCGGCAGATTGACGCGGTGGTGGTCAGCACGCCCGACCACACTCATGCCTCGCCCAGCGTGATGGCGATGCGGATGGGCAAGCACTGCTTCTGCGAGAAACCGTTGGCCCACTCGATCCACGAGTGCCGCGTGATGGCGCAGGTCGCGGCGGAGAAGAAGCTGGCGACACAGTTGGGCACGCACCACCACGCCAAGGATTCGCATCGCCGCATCGTCGAGTTGATCCGGTCAGGCGTCATCGGCCCGGTCCGGGAGGCGCACGCGATGATCAGCGGCAGTCGCGGCGGCGGTGAGCGGCCGACGGAGACACCGCCGGTGCCGCCGCACCTGCAATGGGATCTCTGGCTGGGGCCGGCAGCTTACCGGCCTTACCATCCCGACTACGTTCCCTACAAATGGCGGTTCTGGTGGGACTTTGGAACCGGCGAGACAGGCAACAACGGCGTTCACACTCTGGATATTCCCTTCTGGGCGCTCAACCTGCGCCACCCCATCACCGTCGAGGCGCAAGGCCCGCCCGTGCACCCCGAGACCTCGCCCACGAGCATGACGGTGCGCTACGAATTTGCCGCGCGCGGTGACATGCCGCCGGTAACGCTGCACTTCTACCACAGCGCGACGGCGCCAGCGGCGCTCGACGAGAAAAATCTGCCCGAGTGGAAGCCGAAAGCCACCGGCGACTGGAAACCGACGGTGCTGTTTGTCGGCGAGAAAGGCTTGCTGGCGGCCGACCTGTCGCACTGGAAGCTGCTGCCCGAATCAAAGTTCCGCGACTTCCAGCTGGCGCCGACGATCCCCGCGTCGGTCGGCCATCACCGCGAGTGGGTGAACGCCTGCAAGACCGGCAGTCCGACGACGTGCAACTTCGATTACGGCAGCGCGCTGACGGAGATGGTACTATTAGGCAACGTCGCCTATCGAGCGGGCCAAAAGCTGCGGTGGGACCCGGCGAAATTGAAAGCAACCGATTGCGCGGCAGCGGACCGTTTCATCAAGGAGACGTATCGCCAAGGCTGGCCACTCTGATAACGAAAGGATGCAACCGTGAAATTCTGGATACTCATGTTGACCGCAACCTCAGTGCTCGCAGCGGAACCTGCGCCCGATTGGGCGAAGCGCGATCTTCGCGCGGGCATCATCGGCACCGACACCTCGCATGTGCCGGCGTTCACTGGATTGTTTAAGTCGCACCCGGAATGGAAGATCAAGGTGGTCGCGGCGTTCAAGGGCGGCAGTCCCGATGTGCCCGCCAGCGCTGACCGCGTCGAGAAGTTCGCCGCCACACTCCAAGAGAAATACGGCGTCGAGATCGTCGCCAGCATCGAGGCGTTGCTGGAGCGGGTGGACGTGGTGTTGCTGGAAAGCGTGGATGGCCGGCCGCATCTGGCGCAGGCCACGCCCGTCCTCAAGGCCGGCAAACGGCTGTTCATTGACAAGCCGCTCGCCGCCAGCCTCGACGATGCTCGCCGGATCGTGCAACTTGCCAAGCAGACCGGCACGCCGTTTTTCAGCTCCTCTTCGTCGCGGTTTCATCCCGACCTCCAGAAACTCCGGGCAAATCCCGGCGTGGGCAAGCTCACGAAGGTCCAAGGCACCTCGCCGCTGAACAAACTCAAGGATCACCCCGACCTGTTCTTCTATGG
>Ga0163200_1000665_pt1 | contig 13988 bp, 14 predicted proteins | sample PL_2010_200m_FD_113535 | JGI IMG/M metagenome (GOLD analysis project Ga0163200, IMG submission 113535) | Freshwater microbial communities from Powell Lake, British Columbia, Canada to study Microbial Dark Matter (Phase II) - PL_2010_200m | ecosystem: Environmental > Aquatic > Freshwater > Lake ... | reverse complement strand
TTCTTAGGGTTTGCTTGAAAATGGTCTCCCTGGATAAATACCGGCCCTGTATATTCTTCTTTTATCGCTGCTGCCAGGATAACGCTAGAATACTCTATCGGCGGCTGAGCGGTATAGCCCATTTCGGATTTAGCGATCTCAAAGATAAAGGCGCCGCAATTATTTCTTTTGGCTACCCTGAATATTGCCCGCGCTAAGTCAAGAGTCATGCTTCTTAAATTTATCGCCGGGACAGTGAAGCCAGAAAAATCGCCTCTTCCGCGACTCATGTAAAACTCATGAATGCTGGAAAGATAGACTCCCTTTTTATAGGCGATAGTGAAAATTTTCTTGGCCAGGATCTTTTTCCTCTCCAAATCCTCGCTCATAATCAAATCCATCGCCAGCATCTCTACATCAAAAGGCTTTCTTCCCATTGTTTAAAACCCCTCTCTTTAGGTTAAAGTTCTGATTAAATTATACCAGGCGTCTACTTTTATTTCTTTCTTCTGGATGGCGGTGGTAAAATCTACCTCCACTACTTTTCCGCCGTGAAAACCTACGGCTTTATCAGCTACGCCGCTTAATAAAGAATCGACTGCTGCCTGGCCTAATCTTAAAGCCAGATCGCGGCTGACCGCGGTGGGCCGGCCCCCTCTCTGGACGTGGCCAAGTATCACCGGACGCGTTTCTAAGCTTGTCATTTCGGTTATCTTTTTGGATATATCTACCGCCTGTCCGGCGCCTTCGGCTACGACCAAAATCCAACTCATCTTACCCCTTAAATTGGCTTCTACTATATCATGGCAAATTACACCAAGATCAAACTTTCTTTCCGGGATAATCACCTCTTCGCATCCCCCGGCAAGCGCAACGGCAAGCGCGATAAACCCGCAATCCCTGCCCATCACCTCCACGACAAAAATCCTCTCCATAGAAGTAGCGGTATCGCGGATATTATCAATTGCGGCCAATGCCGTATTTATTGCGGTGTCCACGCCGATAGTATAATCTATACCGTTGACGTCATTGTCTATCGAGGCCGGGATACCGACGCAGGGAATCTTATATTGATTATAAAAGTTATGCGCTGCTTCGAAACTACCGTTACCTCCGATAACCACTAAGCCGTCAATATTATTCTTCTTTATATTGGCGAACGCTCTCTCCTGGCCCTCCTTAGTCTTAAATTCCGGGCAGCGGCCGGTCTTCAGTATCGTACCCCCCTGATTGATGATCCCCGAGACGGAACGGTGATCAAACGGCTTCATCTCATCATTAATCAGGCCCCACCATCCGCGGAATACCCCCATCACCTCCACTTTTTTGCTTACCGCACAGCGCACCACCGCGCGAATCGCGGCATTCATTCCCGGAGCATCACCGCCTGTCGTCAGAACCGCTATTCTCTTTATCATGTCCCTATTTCCCAACTCGAGAGATACTTTTTCTGTTCCTGAGTTAAGCTATCTATTTTTATCCCCATAGACCTTAACTTTAAAGCCGCTATTTTCTCGTCTATATCTTTGGGAACTTTATAGACATCTTTCTTTAAGCTAGAGTGATGTTTAACCATATACTCTACACTTAGCGCCTGGTTGGCAAAACTCATATCCATCACCTGCGCCGGATGCCCCTCTGCTGCTGCCAGGTTGATCAGGCGGCCCTCTCCTAAAAGATAGATTTTGCGGCCGCTGCGCAAAATATATTCATCTACGAATTCGCGGATGCGTTTTTTATTTTTGCTCAACTTCTCCAGCGCCGGTATGTCTATTTCCACATTAAAGTGGCCGGCATTAGCCACGATTGCGCCATCCCTCATCAAAATAAAATGCTCTTTGCGGATGACGCTGGTATCCCCCGTAGTGGTAACAAAGACCTCGCCGATTTTAGCCGCCTCTTTTATCGGCATTACTTCGTAGCCGTCCATATTCGCCTCCAGGGCGCGCAGGGGGTCTACCTCTACGATGATTACCCGGGAAGCCATGCCTTTTGCGCGCATCGCCACCCCTCTGCCGCACCATCCATAACCGCAAACTACAAAATTAGCCCCTGCCAGTAATTTATTCGTCGCGCGTATCACGCCGTCAACGGTAGATTGGCCGGTGCCGTAGCGGTTATCAAAGAGGTGCTTGGTCTGCGCGTCATTTACGGCAATGATAGGGTAGCGTAATTTCCCCTGATTTGCCAAAGCCCTCAGGCGGATTACCCCGGTGGTCGTCTCTTCTGTTCCGCCGATAATATTACGGTACGCTGCGGGGCTGCGGCGATGAATGGTGCTCACCAAATCCGCTCCGTCATCCATAGTGATATCCGGCTTAAGCGCCAATACCGCTTCTATATGTCTGTAATATCTCTTGGTATCCTCTCCTTTTATCGAGAAGACCGGAACATTCAGATTTTTAACCAGAGAAGCTGCTACATCATCCTGAGTAGAAAGCGGATTTGATGCGCAGAGGACAGCGCTTGCACCGCCGGCCTTTAATACCTCCATCAAGACGCCTGTCTCTGTGGTTACGTGCAGGCAGGCAGCGATTTTATAGCCTTTTAAAGGCTTTTCTTTGCTAAAGCGCTTTTCTATCAGGCTTAAAACCGACATATTATTGCGCGCCCATTCGATGCGTAACGCGCCTTTCTTAGCTAACTTTAAATCCTTGATATCATAATTCATAAAAACTCCTTTATAGTCTCGCTGCCTGCTTCTTTAAGCTGGCTACTTTATCCGTACGCTCCCAGGTAAACTCCGGCTCTGTCCTGCCGAAATGGCCGTAACAGGCGGTTTTGGTGTATATCGGCCGCAACAGATCTAAATAATCAATGATGCCTCTGGGAGTAAGATCAAAATTCTCGCGGATAAGCTTTACAAAATGTTCATTAGATATCTTTCCCGTGCCATAAGTCTCCACAAAAATAGACAAAGGATGCGAATAGCCTATAACATAGGAAAGCTGGACCAAGAACTTCTCTGCTAATCCGGCAGCCACGATATTCTTGGCGATATACCGGCACATATAGGCCGCGGAACGGTCTACTTTAGTCGGGTCTTTGCCGGAAAAAGCTCCGCCTCCGTGCGGGACAGTGCCGCCGTAGGTATCCACGATAATTTTTCTTCCGGTCATGCCGGTGTCCGACTGCGGCCCGCCGACCACAAACTTTCCCGTCTGATTCACGTAATACTTAGTATCCTTATCAATCATCTCTTTTAATACCGGCTTGGCGATCGCCTCGATTAATTCGCCGCGCGCTCTTTTGGTAATATGTTTTCCGGTTCTATCCAGAATATCCTCGGTGTGCTGACAGGCCAATACCACCGCATCTATACGTTTTGGTTTTCCGTTTGCATACTCCACGGTAACTTGCGATTTGCAGTCCGGGCCCAGATATTTTAATATATTTTTCCGGCGTACGTCTGCCATGCGCCTGACCAACTGATGCGCTAAGGTTATGGGAAGGGGCATGAACTCCTTGGTCTCGGTACAGGCGTACCCGAACATAATCCCCTGATCGCCGGCACCTCCGGCATTGACGCCCTGGGCAATATCGGGAGACTGGCTGTTAATGGTATTGATGATAGCGCAGGTCTCGTAATCAAAACCGTATTTCGGATGGGTGTAGCCGATACCCTTGATGATATTGCGCGCCATTTTCTGTATATCCACATAGGCATTGGTAGTAATCTCACCACCCACGATCAAAAGCCCCATGGTCACGTAAGTCTCGCAGGCTACCCTGCTTCTTTCTGCGTTTTTATCGCAGCGCAATACCTCATCCAGCACCCCATCAGAAATCTGATCGCATACCTTATCCGGATGACCCTCCCCTACTGACTCGGATGTAAAGAAAAACTTACGCATGCCTTCACCTCTTTCCTTTTAAAATATCATTTAATTTTCTGTAAGTCCGGATGTGCCCGATATCAAACCACATTCTTTTAAAAATAAAACCGTAAACATCTTCTTCCCTGGTCAGCCAGCCGATATAGGCGCCTATATTATCAAAACATAAGCCGGAGTCATTCATGCAGGCCTTTATCAAATTGAGTTTCGCCCGGGGAAAATAATAGAGGCACATCGCTGCCAGGCTTGATTTCGGACGCAGCGGTTTTTCTTCAAAATTGATAATCCTGTTATTGCTCCCTATGATCACTACGCCGAAATGGCGCGCTTCGGTTTTACTGCCGATATCGACTACTCCGATTGTGATATGCGGTTTTTTCCGCCGGGCAAATCCGACGAAACCCGCCAATTCTTCCTCGATGAAATTATCTCCTCCCAGCACCAGATAATCATCATCGAACCCCTCTTTTTTAATCCCCAGATACATATCGGCAATTGCCCCCAGTTTATCTTTGGGGCTATTGCTCATATCGTTGATGACGCGGATCTTTTTTTTAAAAGAGGATTTCTCTCTCCACCGGCAAAAATGCTTCCAGAACCGCGCATTGGTCACTACTACTATTCTAGAAATATCGCTTAAATCATTCAGCTTATCCAGAAGATAATCGATAACCGGCCTTTTGTTTACTTCCAGTAATGGCTTGGGAAAATATTTCGTATACGGGTAGAGACGCGTGCCATAACCAGCGGCCAGGATTAACGCCTTCATTTTTTAAAGACAAAAATGTCTGAATAATCGTATTTATCCGGGTGATTAAGAAAATCCAGCCTTTGTGCACCGGTATCGATGATAGGATAAATGGGGCTGCCTTCCTTTAGGCCGAATTTATCTAATGCTTTAGCCGGCTGCGCAAATCTGATCGGAGCTAACTCTTTAAAAGAATCATTTTTTAAATACTCTATTTTATTGATGTTATTGATAATCACAAAATATGCCGCGCCCTTTGCCCTTTTATACAAATCATACTCCGAACTAAAGCGGCTGCTCACCCAGTTAGAGGTAACCAAAGCTTGCGACCCAGGATTAATCAGGATGTGGCCGTAACCGGGAGGAATAACGATCTTTTGACCGACGGATGCCTCCACCAGAATAACATCTTCAATGATGCGGTAATCGCCGCGGTTGGCTTTCTGCAACATACAAAAGGCTTTTCCTGCCACTACCTCATATAATTCGCCGAAATTCCCCGGATGATAGTGGCCGGCGGTCTTCATTAACTCCCTGCCCAGGCGGTCGGGCTTTATGACCGTAACATCATAGCGTAAATTATATTTTTTCAATAGCTCCTCGTCCTTGAGCAAGCGCACATCGCGATACATATAATATAATTCCTGCGGAGTATTCAGCCCGGCAGCTAAAAGCACCTCCTGCATCTGGCCTATATCTCTGATTGCACCCTTCGGCGCCGTAAGGCCTCCACCGAAAGTCAACTGAAAAGTCTCACCATCAAGATCTATCGCTAAACCGCAGGCCTGCCTTAGGCTTAATCTGCTCACCCTAAAATCTCCCTTAATTTATTCTGGCTGAACTTCTCCACCTCTTTTCCCGTGGCCAGCTTTAAGGCCTCTCTTGCGATATCCTGCGCTTGGGAAAAGGTAACGGAGCGGATCATATGCTTGACTTCCGGAATCATTAGCGGCGGGAGGCTAAACTCATCCAGGCCCATCCCCAGGAGTATCAGGCCCAGTGCCGGCTCTCCGGCCATCTCCCCGCACATGCCTACCCAGATCCCGGCGCTATGCGCGGCGTCAATGATATTCTTGATCATCCTTAAAACTGCCGGGTGCGCCGGCTCATAGAGATAAGCTACTTTTTCATTAGTCCGGTCAACCGCCAGGGAATACTGAATCAGGTCATTGGTGCCGATACTGAAAAAATCCACCTCCGTTGCCAGGATATCCGCGGTGATAGCCGCCGAGGGGACCTCTATCATCGCCCCGACTTCGATTTCATTATCAAAAGGTACGCCCCTTCTCTTTAGCTCCTCTTTTGATTCCTCGAGAAGCCCGTTTGCCTGTTGCAGCTCTTCCACTCCGGAGATCATCGGGTACATCAGTTTCAGTTTTCCGTGCACCGAAGCCCGCAATATCGCCCGCAGCTGCACTTTAAACATATCCGGCCGGGCCAGGCAGAACCTGATCGCGCGGCAGCCTAAGAAAGGCTGCATCTCGCTGGGCATCTCAAATTGCGATAAGTATTTATCCCCTCCTAAGTCCAGGGTGCGGATAATTACCGGGTACGGATTCATTGCCTCTGCGACATAACGGTAAGCTTCACAATGTTCGTCTTCGGAAGGAAGGTCCTTTCTGTTCATATAAAAGAATTCAGTGCGGTAAAGGCCTATTCCGTTTCCGCCGTGCAGTTTAGCCGAAGGGACCTCATCCGGCAATTCTATGTTCGCCGCTATCTCAATATTTTTTCCGTCCAGAGTCACTGCCGGTAAATCCTTTACCAAAAGGAACTTCTCGGAGACACCTTTAAGTTTCTCTAATTCCTGCCGGTAATACTTGAGGGTTTCTTCGTCCGGATCCAGGATTACTATCCCCATGCCGCCGTCGACGATAAGCAGGTCATCAGTCTTTATTGTCGCCGTTACCCCCTCTGCGCCGACCACCGCGGGTATCTCTAAAGATTTGGCCATAATCGCGGTGTGGGAAGTCTTGCCTCCGATATCGGTAATAAAGGCCGAGACTCTCTGCTTGTGCATTACCGCCGTGTCGGAAGGGGCCAGGTCATGCGCCACCACCACTACCCTCTCTTTCAAATCTTCCAGGGCGGTTCTTTTTTTGCCTAAGAGATGGCGCAGGATACGTTTTCCGACGTCATTAACGTCTGCGGTGCGTTCTTTTAAATATTCGTCTTCGATTTTAGAAAAAACATCTATATATTTCTTTAAGACCTCGGAGAATATATAGGCCACATTAACCAGCTCTTTTTTCAGCCGCGAAATAACCTCTTCAATGATCAAGCGGTCCTCCAGGACCAGAAGATGCGCGTCAAAGATCTCTGCCTGCTCCTGCCCCATGTCCACAGCAATCCTCTTTTGCAATTCGATTATCTCCCGCCGGGTCTTAATCAGCGCCTCTTCGAATAGCTGTATCTGCAGCGGGATATCTTCTACACGGATAGGCTCTTTCGGGATAACAAATTCTTCCCTTCCTATTTTAAAGGCCTTTCCGATAACTATCCCGGGAGAAGCGGCTATGCCTTTTATCTTGATCATTTATCTTCCTCGCTAGTCAATATCTTTTCTAGCTCCGCAAAGGCTATCTGTGCGTCTTCACCTTCAACCTGAATGGTAATCTCGCTGCCCTTTTCGGCTCCGAGCATCAGAATTCCCATAATAGATTTTCCGTTCACCTCTTCCGCATCGCGCTTAACGGTGATGCGGGAATCAAATTTATTGGCGATCTGTACGAATAAGGCCGCCGGGCGCGCATGCAGGCCCTGCTTGTTCTTTACCACTATTTTTCTGGTTATTAACGGCATATTAATTGTTCCGATAAACTTTAGATTTCCTCTAAGAAGCCTACGATGATCCTGGTTAACTTTACGGGATCATGCCTGACGAGCCCGTCGCTCAAAATAATATCATCCTCAATGATCCGGTAACCCATATTTTTGATATTTTCGGGGTCGCTGGTAACCGGATAGGAATTTTCTTTAGCATAACGTTTTAATATCTCCTTGGGGAACTCTCCCAGATTCACCACGCAGTAATCAAGCACCCGGGGATGGCTATGGCTTATAATAGCCTTTATATGGTCAGAGGCCTTATAGCCGTCCGTCTCGCCCGGCTGGGTCATAACATTACAGACATAAACCTTAATTGCCCCCGAAGCCACGATAGTATCCGTGATTTCTTTTATCAAAAGATTAGGCAGGATACTGGTATAGAGAGAGCCCGGCCCTAAAACAATTATCTGTGCCTCCTCTATTGCCTTTATTGCCTCCGGCGTTGCCGAAGGCGCGGCCGGTTTAAGGAAAACTTTCCTGATCGGCTTATGCGCCTGCGGGATCTTGCCTTCGCCTTCGGTTACGGAGCCATCCTGGTGCTCGGCCACCAATAAAACATTGTTCAATGTCGAAGGCAATACCTGGCCACGCAAAGCCAGGACTTTGCTTGTTTCTTTAACCGCCTTTTCAAAATCTCCGGTCAACCGCGTCATTGCCGTAATAAAAAGATTGCCGAAACTATGCCCTGCTAGTTCCGAACCCTGCTCAAAGCGAAACTGGAACAAATCGCGCATCAGGGCCGGGGCATCCGCCAGGGCCACCAAGCAGTTGCGTATATCTCCGGGGGGCAGTATATCAAACTGCTGCCTTAAGCGGCCGGACGAACCGCCGTCATCTGCAACCGTCACGATGGCCGTAATATTGGAGGTGTATTCTTTTAGGCCGTTTAAGAGCACCGATAACCCCGTCCCTCCGCCGATAGCGACAATTTTTGGCCCCCGCCCGATCTGGCGCCGGTGGTAGAGGATATCTAATATCTCATCGCTTCTGGAAGAAGGTATAAAAGCCGAAATCAAAGAACGGTTTATCCGCCTGATGCCTAAGACTAAAATTATAATTCCGGAAATTAACAGTATTACGTCTAAAATTTTCGTTACCCAGTACTCTTCAAAACTCAGGTAACTAAATCCGAAAGCTACCAGGATAACGCCTAAACCGACCATGCCTATCCAACGTTTTATACCGATGCCCGGATAAAGCCACTTATATACCCCCTTAAATCTGCCTTCCAGCCACGACAGCTTAAACTTTTTTTTCATCTTCCTCGGCTATAATATTAACTACTTCCTTTTCATCCTGGCAGGCGCGCAGATTATCGCGGAAGTATTTATCCTTTAAAAGGCGGGAAATCCTTGCCAGCGCCTTCAGGTGCGGCCCTGCGGAGTCTTGAGGGGCAAGTAATAAAAAGAATATGTAGGCGGGCTCTCCGTCCAGCGAATCAAAGTTAACGCCTTTCTTGGAAAGGCCGAACGCCGCTACTAACTTATCCACCCCCTCTATTTTAGCATGGGGAATCGCCACTCCCTGACCGATGGCGGTGGAACCAAGCTCTTCCCTAGCCATCAGCGCCTCCAAAAGTTTAGCGCGGTCTTTCTTATCGATATCCCCGGCATTAATCAGGGCATCGACTAACTCTTTGATCGCATCTTCCTTCTTGGCAGACTTAATATCCATGGCTATTGCTTTCTTTGACAGGAAATCCATAATCTTCATCTTTTTCTCCTTTAGCTTTCTAATATGCCATTATGTGTTAGGCGTTGTGGGGGTGTGTTGCGGGTTGTGTGTCGAGTTGTGCGGATGAGTTGTAGGGTTTTAGCCCCACCCTCATTACCCACAACCCGACTCATTACACACTGCCCATTCCCACAACCTATTTGTTCAAATTCTTTATAGTATTCTGGAGCGGGAGACGGGATTCGAACCCGCGACATTAACCTTGGCAAGGTTACGCTCTACCAACTGAGCCACTCCCGCGTCACTCGCTATGCGGAAATCTCTAAAACGCTTTACCATCCGCACGGAAATAGTGCGGATGGAGGGATTTGAACCCCCAAGGGTTTCCCCAATAGCTCCTAAGGCTATCGCGTATGCCAATTCCGCCACATCCGCGTAAAATTTTTTTACTCCGCCGACCTCTGTGTTGCTCCTCGCTCAGACCTAGATTCGTATTTTGGTATCGCTCGGAGTAAATTTTTTTACTCCGTAAAAAAATTCAAGTGAGCCACCAGAGACTCGAACTCTGCACACGCGGCTTAAAAAGCCGCTGCTCTACCAGATGAGCTAGTGGCCCAAATTTAAAGTGTAAAATGCAAAATGAAAAACGCAAAACTAAAACTCAAAACTTTAAGTTTTAACTTTACGCTTTTGCGCTTTAAGCTTTACGCTAAAAATCAAGCACTTCCTTCTCTTTACTTTTCAATAACTCTTCTACTTTTACGGTATATCTATCGATGAGTTTCTGCAGTTCATCAATACCCCGGAATTTATCGTCCTCAGGGATAAGCTTATCTTTTTCGAGCTTCTCCAGGGCTTCCTTGGAATCGCGCCTGATGGTGCGCAAGGACACCCTTCCTTCCTCGGCCATGCGATGCACTAACTTCACCAATTCTTCGCGCCTCTCCTTTGACAGCGGCGGTATGGCCAGGCGGATTAATTTACCGTCGTTAGAGGGCGTAATCCCTATGTTAGATTTCATGATCGCCTTCTCCATCTCGGCTATAGCCGAGGGGTCCCAGGGTTGTATCACAATCAGATTCACCGCCGGAACAGAAATCGAGGCGAGCTGTTTTAAAAGCGTGGGTGTCCCGTAATAATCTACGTGTAAACCCTCCACTAATCCGGGGCTGGCCCTTCCCGTCCTTATCTCTGCAAGCTCTCTGGTTACGGCCTCGATTGTCTTCTTCATCTTATCTTCTGTGCTATGCAGTAACTCTTTGGTAGCCATCACTACCTCCCTGCCTGCCGGCAGGCAGGCTTAAGAAACTCCTAATTGACTATTGTGCCTATTTTTTCTCCCAGTACTACGCGCCTGATATTACCCTGTTTATTCAGGTTAAAGACTACAATGGGAAGCTTGTTGTCCATACAAAGGCTGACCGCCGTGGCATCCATCACCTTCAGGCGTTTTTTGAGCACATCTATATATTTTAAACTCTTGAATTTTTTCGCCTGCTTTACTTTCATGGGGTCGGCGGAATAAACCCCGTCTACTTTTGTCGCTTTTAATATCGCCTGCGCCCCTATCTCTACCGCTCGCAGCGCTGCTGCGGTATCCGTGGTAAAGTAGGGATTACCTGTTCCCGCCACAAATATCACCACCCGCCCCTTTTCTAAGTGCCGGATGGCCCTTCTCCTGATATACGGCTCTGCCACCCGCTGCATCTCTATGGCAGTCATTACCCGCGTCGGCACGCCCATTTTCTCCAGTACATTCTGCAGGGCCAAACCGTTTATTACCGTGGCTAACATCCCCATGTAGTCGGCTACCGAGCGGTCCATATCCAGGCCTTGCGAGGCGATATTCTCCTGCCCGCGGAAGATGTTGCCGCCGCCTAAGACAATCGCTACATCCACCGACAGGCTCTTTATCTCTTTTATTTGGCGCGAAATAGAAACAAGAACAGACTGGTCGATACCGTGGGCCTTAATACCCTGAAGCGCTTCGCCGCTTAACTTTAAAACAATCCTTTTATAAACGGGATTAGGACTCATTCCCCTAGCTTATAACGTATAAACCTACGGATAACAATATTCTCGTTGAACTTTGCCACCAGGCTTCCTAAATAATCTTTTACCGCCAAGGCGGGATCCTTGACAAAAGGCTGCTCCAAGAGGCAGCTGTTTTTATAAAACTGCTCTTTATCTTTCTCTCCTTTAAGCGCCTCCGGAGAGACATCATCTATCTTTATATATTTGGGGTCACAGGCAGCTATCTGCATAGCCACGTCTTTGGTAAATTGACGGAAATCCTCGTTACGGGCGACAAAATCCGTTTCGCAGCCTACCTCCAATAAAACTCCGATTTTATTTCCCAGATGCACATAGGCCTCTACTCTGCCTTCTCTGGCTGCCCTGCCCTGTTTCTTTGCCGCAATCTCCAGCCCGCGCTTACGTAATAATTCTTGCGCTTTCTTGATATCGCCTTCGGCATCATGCAGTGCCTTGCGGCAATCCGAAATGCTAACAGAAGTCATATTCCGCAATTCCTTAATCGCATCCAACGATGTCTTCATTTCACTTAAACCTTTCTTTTCACTCTTGATTTTTCTTCGGGGCCGCTGTGGATTCCTTTTTTCAATGGCTTGATTCCTTCTTCCGGAGATTGTTCTGTTTCCACTATCTCCTCTATCTCCTTTATCCCTACCTCTTCCTCCGGGAGTACAACCGAAGCTGCGCCTGCCTCTTCCTCTTTGACCCCCACTTTACTTTCGGACAGATAAGAAAGGAACCTTTTTCTTCCCTCCAGGATACTCTCGGCAATGAAAGTAGAGATTAAACGTATGGATTTGGTGGCGTCGTCGTTTCCGGGAATAGGGTAATCCACCAAGTCCGGATTGGAATTGGTATCGATCAGCCCGACCACGGGTATGGCCAGGCGTTTGGCTTCTTTAATCGCAGTCTCCTCTTTCTGGGTATCCACCACAAACATTGCCTTAGGGATACGTTCCATTTGCACGATCCCGAAAAAATCTTTCTTCAGCTTAGCAAGCTCCTTTTCCAGGCCGGCTACTTCTTTCTTAGTCAACTTCTCAAATGTACCGTCTTGGCGCATCTTTTCTATGTCTTTGAGGCGGTTAATACTCTTCTTGATGGTAGCGAAGTTAGTCAGCATCCCACCCGGCCAGCGCTCGGTTACGTAATACATGCCCGCGCGCAGCGCCTCCTGCTGGACTACTTCCTGCGCCTGCTTTTTTGTCCCCACAAAGAGCACTATTTCTCCTTTGGCAGCGATATCCAGCAGAAAATCCCGCGCCTTGTTCAGGCAGGCCTCGGTCTTCTCAAGGTCGATAATATAGATCCCGCTGCGCTCCCCGAAGATAAACTTCTTCATCTTGGGGTTCCAGCGCGAAGTCTTATGGCCAAAATGCACCCCTGCTTCTAAAAGTTGTTTAATTAATTCTGAAGGCACCTAAATTCCCCCTTTTCTTGAATAAATGGTTAAATTTTCCCGATTTTTAGCCCTTAAAGGGCAAGAAGTCTTATTACTATACCATAATATTATTAGTATACAACTAATTTCTACCTTTCTATCTCCTGCAGCTGATAAAGCCTCTTGTATAAGCCGTCTTTATTCAGGAGTTCGTTATGGTTACCCTCCTGCACGATCCTGCCTTTATCCAAAACTATTATCCGGTGGGCATTCCTGACCGTGGATAATCTATGCGCAATTACGAATACGGTACGGCCGCGGATCAGCCTGTCCAGCGCATCCTGGACAACCCGTTCTGACTCCGAGTCTAACTGTGAAGTGGCTTCATCCAGGATTAAAATCGGAGGGTCTTTCAACAGGGCGCGGGCAATAGCTAATCTCTGGCGCTCCCCGCCGGAAAGCCGCGCACCCCTGTCGCCAATCATAGTATCGTATCCGGCCGGCATACGTTTGATAAAATCGTGGGCGTGCGCCTGGGTTGCCGCCTGCTCTATCTCTTCCTGCGAAGCGCCCGGCTTTCCATAGGCGATATTTGCCTTTATGGTGTCATTAAAGAGTATCGTCTCCTGCGTCACGATACCAATCTGTTTACGCAGGGATTTGAAAGTTAAATCCTTTATATCCAGCCCGTCGATCGCTACCCTGCCCTTTTTAGGGTCGTAAAACCGCGGGATTAAATCTACCAGGGTAGTTTTGCCTACGCCGCTGGGGCCGACAATAGCCAACATTTCCCCTTTTTTTACTTCAAGATTCAGGCCCACCAGGACATCCTGCTCTATATAGCTAAACCAGATATCTTCGAAAATGATGCTGCTCTTAAAGGAACTTAATTCTTTTGCCTCTGCTTTCTCTCTGATGGTAGGCGGCGTCTCCAGAATCTCATATATGCGGACACTCGCAGCCACTGCCTGCTGCATGATGGAATTGACCTGGCTTAGCTTCTTGAAAGGCTTAATCAGGGAAAGGAATGCCGCCATAAACAAGGCAAAAGCGCCGAAAGAAAGTTGGCCTGAAATAACCTGCCTTCCCGCGTAAAAGATGACGAAAAGCGCCATCACCACACCCATCAATTCCGTAGCATTTCCTAAAATCAGCATCCTTTTGATGGATTTCATGGCGATTCTATAATACTCGTGGTTCTGTTTTTTAAATTTATCCACTTCTATTTCTTCGGCGCAGAATGCCCGTACGATTCTAACGCCGGTGAAAGTCTCAACCAGCAAAGAGTTGATATCCGCCATCTTTTCCTGCGCCTTTTTGCTTAATCTACGCAATACTTTTCCGACCATGACCATCGGAACAGCTACCATCGGCAAAACTACCAGCGCCCCCAGGGCCATCTTCCAGTTGATCATCAGGGTGACGGCAGCAAAGGCAACGATCTCAAACGACTGATAAACCAGGTCTGTCAGCGCATAGGAGACGGCATTTTCTATCACCCTGACGT
>Ga0163200_1000663_pt1 | contig 14002 bp, 7 predicted proteins | sample PL_2010_200m_FD_113535 | JGI IMG/M metagenome (GOLD analysis project Ga0163200, IMG submission 113535) | Freshwater microbial communities from Powell Lake, British Columbia, Canada to study Microbial Dark Matter (Phase II) - PL_2010_200m | ecosystem: Environmental > Aquatic > Freshwater > Lake ... | reverse complement strand
GCTGAAGGGAATATGGGACGCCCAAAAGATACCGAAGCCGACAGCTCCGGCATATACGGGGGGCGGGATTAATAGCCAAACGAACTAGGAGAAAGCCCATGTCAGGATTTACTAGCATAGAAGAAATGAACCAACAGCGTCTAGCGAAGATCGCGGAAGAAGACGCCCAAGCCTCCGCCGCGATACAAATGTTTCAACTACTGACGGGCGGGAATAATAACTCGCCTTCTTCTCAGAGATCGCAGACAAGCAACCCCTACGGCGTGTCTCCTTATGCCAGCCCTGCACCGTCTCCAAGAGTTGCTTCTCCGTCGGAAACGCAGGCAGCTCCGAGAGTTGGAGATTGGGGGACTTCTGTGCAATCTTCAACCCCAACGGAACTGGCGCAGCTCTCTCAGGTTGCCAAGGCAGTTAACGAACAGGGCGGGGCGCCACAAGGGAAACAAGCTCCGGTATTCTCGGACGCCACGCTTTCTCAGCTTATGGCGGCGTTGACTCCGAAGGCGGCAAAGACACCGGAAGAACAGGCCGCCGAAGACGCGGCGAAGGCAAGGACGAATGAGACGGCGCGATTCAATGACAGGCAAGTGAAACGGCACTTAGACCCCTTTGGCGGAATGATTCGGTAGATAGAAAGGCAGACAACAATGGCTATCTCTTCTTTTTTGTTAGCAGATAAGGTTAAGCAATATCTGGCTGCTATTGCTCAAAAACGCCTTGCCGAGAGCGCAGCGCCTCCCGATCCGTTTTCCGGGTCTGGACTTCCGCCGCGCCCTGCGAACATAATTGGAAGTGACCCGAATACGCCTGGCGAAGTCATTGACCGTGGGATACCTGCAACAGGAGAGGCGCGGATGTCGGCCCTTCCGCCAGACGACTTCAAGGCTTTAATTTCTGAGGGGATGCCGTTAAGCGCACAGCCATCGGCTCAAGAGCGTTCTCCGATTGAAACTCTATCCTTGTCCCCGCTTCCAGGGCCATCGGTGGCTTTACCTCCAAGACTTGCGCTGGGAAAAAGACCAGAATATAGCAGCGGGAAAATGCCCGAAGAAAGGCAATTGTCTCCGTTGGAGCGAGCGGCTTATGTCGCACAAACGGGAGGAAATCCAGACTTTCAACCAGCAGAAATGACCCGCGAGACGATCCGGTTCAATCAGGACCGACAAGCTAACCTTGAGAGCCAAGCCGCTAACCCGAATATGTATTTCGACGCCCCGCTGACGCCGGAAGAAGAACAGGCTCAAGCGATCAGGGTCGCCAGGGGGATGACGCCGGGCAATCCCTACGACCCCTACGCTCAACGCCAGCAAATCGCCAGGACGCCGTACCTTCCGCCGTTGACTGAAGAAATGCAGGCTCGCAAAGATATTGCTTCGGAGAACGCCAAAGCCACAGCGGAACTGGCATCGGCAGACCGGACTTCGCGCCAAACAATCGCTATGAACGATGTCAAACAACGCGCCGAGAGCGCGGCGAACCGGATTGCGATGGATAAGAAGAAGGCGGATGCGAAGGCCGCCGAAGACGCCAGAAAGAACATGACGCCTTATGACAAGGCAAACCAATGGATAAGAGAGAATCCTACAGCAATCCCAACGGAGATCGTGGTTCCCATTGGGAAAACTCCGCAAAATGTCGTTTCAGATATGTTAAGCAATCTCCTAACGTCGGCAGGTTTGAAGTCAAGTGACACCTTTAGCGTAGCGGAAGCCCTTGCGCCAGTCATCATCTCGGAATCGAAACAACCGGTTGATCGGGCGTGGTATAACCCGCTCAATGATGAACCAGGCGTGGTGAAGATTGATCTGTCTCGGCTTCAGAAAACGGAAACATCCAGTGGTGTGAATACTGTGCTACCCACGACTACGCAGAAAAAGATTAACCTAAATCCTGTAGCTGATTTCCGTCAGAAAATGCCGACTTCGGAAGAGATTCAAGAAATAAGAACGAAAATGAATCCCGGAGAGTTCTACATTGACGAGAACGGCCACAGGATTGCCAAGAAAGGCGTGTAGCGATGGTTCTAGCACCTTCCCTTTCTTTCAGAAATGACTCGGAGTTTATTGATCTTGGTCCGACCGAGAATGATTCCAGTTTCTCTGACCCCGGCTCCATTAATGGCGAGTCTGAGTTCGTGGACCTTGGCCCGGTAAGCGAATCGTCGAAATCTGAGTTCGTGGACCTTGGCCCGGTAAGCGAATCGTCGAAAGAGGAACACCCCGGTTGGCTTACCAGTATGGCGGGTATTGGCGGAAGATCGGCAATGGGTTCTTTTGGTGAAGCGCTTAAGGGAATTTCCGTTGGGGCGAAACTGCTTGAGCGTGAAATCCCCTCCGAAGCCCTTTATCGGCTATCACAAAGTGACGTTACAGACCAGACTCCCGATCTGATTCTTCCTATTGGAAGGCTCAATAAGCGTCTCGGAAGGGCATTAATTGGCGGGCCTGAACAACCATTGACGCCTGAAGAACGCGCCAAGATCGTTCCCGCCGAAGCAACGAGACTCTATAAGGCAGGAGAGGCAGTATCAAAGGCAGCTGATTTCATTCCAGTCAACCCCGCTGTTGCTGAGAGTCTTCCTGGGAAAGTGGCCGGTTTCGTGGGTGGCGTCGCCCCGCTTATCGCATCAGGCCCCGCCGCCCTTCCAATGATGGTTAGTAGTGGTCTTGCGGGAGGATACGAACAGGCAAGGACGGCAGGCGCTACTCCCGAACAGGCAGACTTGGCGGCACTAACCAGTGGAGCGACAAGTGGGGCGTTTGCCATCCCTGTAAGTCGTGTGGGTCAGCGTCTTCTTGGGAAAGTAGCGCAAGGCGGAATTGGAAAAGTCTTGAAGGCTGGCGCAACTGAGGGTACTACGTTTGCTGGAATGACCGCGGGGAGTCAGGCGCTCAATAATGCCGTGGCGAAGGCTACTTATGCACCAGCGCGGAAGATAGGGGAAGGGGTTTGGGATCAGTCCCTTGTTGCCGGGATTGGAGGCGGGTTGATTGGAGCTGGTGGGCAGGCTGTCGGGCATTTGGCTCAAGGCCGTAAAGGTGAACCTGAAGTCGCCCCAACAGGCCGCGAAGCCTCACCGCCGCCCGATTTTGTAGAGACGCCCGCCGGAGAATCTGAGTTACGCGCAGCCGTGGCGGGGTATGGACAGCCAAGGCCCGAGCTTCCCCTTTTGCCCGAAATCCAGCCACAGCCTTTGAACCGAGAGACTCGTCGTCAAACCGTTGAACAGGGGCTTCAGGGGCTTCCCGGAGAACCCGCTATTTCGGAGCCTTTTGTCAATCCTGTGGACGCCGCGATAGGCAAGATTAATCAGTTGGCCGAAGACCAGGGGGCCTATCCGACCAAAAAGACCGTGGCGAGGGCGTTCTCGGTCAGCGAAGTCATGGCGAAGCAACTACTGGATACGGCCTTTCCAAACAGAGCCGATGAGCCATATCAAGGACCAGTAAAGCCAGTGTCAGCAGCGGAACAACGACAAACACCGCAGGGAAGACAGGAGCAACCCAAAGCCGTCCCGACCATTCCAAGGCCCGATGCCTTGCGGAAGGCAATTCTTGAACGCGGACGCCAACAAGGACAAGTTCTTCCGCAATTCCAACTCCCACCAGAAACGCCCGTAGAGGCCCCAGGAATCGCGCAAGCCGCCGAGGTGGCCCAAACCCCGCCTCAAGGTGAGATCGTGGATCCTACGCGGCCAGATCAAGCAATTTTGCCCGTCCAGGAACAGCCTAGAGCGGCCATCGCTCCGCCGGAGCAGCCCATTCAACCAGTTTTACCAATCCAGCCGAAGGAGACGCCAAATGCCAATGGTCAGCCAAGCCCAGAGAGGCTACCTGTGGGCGAACGATCCCAAGGTGGCCCAGGAGTTCGAGGACAAAACGCCCAAGGGGGAGAAGTTACCGGAACACGTCAAGAAACACGGCCTGCCGCCCCGCCCGAACAAGGCGCAGATGTCGCGCCACAGGGCAACGCACAGAGGGAAGTAAGTCCGATAACTGGCCGTCCGCTGGATCAGGTCCGGGCCGAACTGGACGCGGCCCGTGCGCTGGCGGAGAATCCCTTCAACGAAAATGGTCTTCGTATTCCGATGAAGGAAGTCCAGAAGCGCAAGAAGAAGGTTGCTGCGCTTGAGCAAGAACTAGGCCAAGATGTTTCACGTGAAACACCCCCCAAAAATAGCGGACAGATAATTACCGAAAAAAGGGGGGATTATTTTGCCGCTAAACCCTTGCCCCCCGCCCTTTCGGAGTCCCGAACGCCTCAGCGGCCAATGACCGGGCTTACTCCTGAGAGCGGCGGGGGGCAGGTAAAGCAGCCAAGCGATATGACAGACGCCGAACTTGGCGAAGTTGGGAAACAAGCCCATGCCTTCAATGAAGAAACCAGACGCATAACTCGGCCCTTGCTTGATTCTACAATAAAGGCGAAAAAGAAATTTCATACGACAGCTTCTGAGAGAAAGATGCAGGAGATCAACAATCAGAGAAACGTTGAATGGAATAGCCGTTTTGGAGAAGCGATAAAAGAACAAGAGCGAAGGCATTGGCAAAAGGTTTCCTTAGAAGGCAGTGTTTATCGGGCCAATGCTCATTATCTGACTCAGTTCAAGGGTGAACCCTGGGCCGACGCGGCGCTGGCGAGGATGGGAGAGAAGCCAGTTGCCGAAACGTCCGCCCACCCCGCCGAACCGGTCCCGTCCGCGTCCCAAAAGCGCCGAATCGTTTCATGGTCTCAGGCTGACTCCATCGTCAGGAACGGGCAGGACCAGGAAGGGGTTTGGCTTTTGAGACCAATGGCTCGTAGATATTTGACTGAGAAATCGGTCGAAGTGCGCGGTCGTGAAAAGAAAATCCCTGCGAAGTGGGCTGACCGCTGGCTGTCTTCTCTTGGATTGAATAAGAGACATGAAACGGAAAACGGGAAACGGGTCTATGCTCTTTCGGACTTGAACAAGATTCCTGTTGCCAGGATTTCCACTGATATGGAGCGTGTAAGCATTGCCGCTGGCGTGCAAGGAAAGAAGAACTACGGCGCGCGGCAGGAACGCCTTAACAACGAAGAAGCCAATAGGCAACAGGCGCTTGAGGAGAAAGCGGGGCCGCGTCCGACTGAGAATGATGCCGAAGGAAATCCGAACCCTGAATATCTTCTCGATCTTGTCGAATGGAAAATGAGAGCGAAGGAGCCATTGATTTCTGAAGAAGAAGCTCGCGCCTTCTACTCGCTTTACAACGACAACGGACTTGAAGGTGGTGAGACGTTAAACACTCACTCTCTGAACCCCGGCGATAAGATTATCATTGGAGAACACACCTTCACCGTTGAAAGTAATACGGAGAGCGATCTTCGCGCCGAGAACGCCGTTCCCATGCGAGTTCCGACTGGCTCTGAGATTCAGGCCGATAGATTCATTCGCAAAGACAGTGAAGGGAACGTTATCGAGAAGAAAGAACCAGAGACTCCAAAACAAGAGAGTACGCATCCCGAACTAGGGACTGGTCCGGTTCGTGGAATAACAACGGCCAACAAAAAAGGAATAGCGCCCGTTGCGCCGAAGTTGGGACAAAACCGTGCGCCAGCCATACTAAAAGGACTCTGGACAATGGCCCCACAAGGGACCAAAGAAGGGTTCCGCGACATCGAGACAGGACAAACCTACTATATCGAAACGAAAGGCAAGACGAGAAATCAAGTCAACAACGAAGTCGAGAAAATGGTTCTCCGCGATAGAGCATCGACCGCCGCCGAACGACAGCGGACAGAGGCAGAGCGAAAGGCCGAACAGGAACGCGGATCGGTTGTCGTAAAGGCCAACGATCCGGTATGGGAGAGACAGGCCAACGGGAAGATTGTCTCCGTTTCGTTTCTTGAAGACGTGCGTTCCAAAGACCCGCGACTTAGAAATATCCTTGGGAAGACATATAATGGGAAGACGGCGGGTGAACAGGGGGATATGGTTGGCGGGGGGGCTGAAGCGAAGACAAAGGTGGAGCCGGAAACGGATATGTTTGGCGGCGAACCAGAAACCCTTGCCAGCGCCAGGTCGCGCGAGGCCGCATATCCCCTCGACGAACCGGTGACGCAGGAGTTCGTTGATCGGTTGAAAGGCGCCACGAAGACAGGGGCAGAGATTGAGATTTCAGACCAAGAGCAACCCCGAATGACGGTTGGAGAAGCAAAGCATTATCCCGAAGGGAGCGTTGCTGGTGATGCGGCGCGTGAAGCCGTGGCCCGTGGCGCTGCGGATAGCGAAGAACTCCCGATCAAGAAGCGCGCCAGCATCAATCTCAAGACGGGCAAGATCACGCTGTTTCAAGGGGCCATGCAAAGCGACGCGATCCACGAGATAGTACATTCCGCTTGGGCCAGCAATAGGATCACTCATGGCGAGTGGGGGGCCATCCGGCGGGCTTATGACAACCAGGAGTCATTTGCACAAGACGCTGCGAAGTTCGCCTTGGGTGAGAAGGATTTCAAGACTGGCCCTTTGAAGCGCGCCATGCAGCGGGTCGTGTCGTATATCAAGAACGTTCTGGACCGCCTTGGGATTCGTGACCTCACGGTTGAAGACGTGTGGCGGCGGATACTGCGCGGGGAAGTTGGAGGGAGGAAAGAAGGGACGGGCCAAGCCTTCAACCCTGAGTCGGCGGACATCCGCGCGGCCTTTGGCGGCGAGCGTTCTCTTGGCAATCTTCCAAAAGATGAGCGTGCAGAGAAAGAGCGCAATCTGACAATAGCCAAAGGTATCTATGGGGACGCGAAAGACGTATCAAGCGATGAGGCCCAACAAATTCGCTTGATGACGGGTTGGTATCGAGGCGATGATGGCAACTGGCGTTATGAGATTGACGACCACAAAATGCAGTTGACCGGGAAAACGGAGGGGCGTCTTGATGAGGTTGTCAAGCACGATGAGTTGTTCCGGCTGTATCCTGAGATCAGGGACGTAAAGGTATCTATTCACGATGGGGCTAGAATAGGAAAATATGATCCTTGGAATCTGACAGTTTATGTAAGAGGCCGGAATGAAGCAGATAAAAGAGCGACGATGATTCACGAAATACAGCACGTTCTTCAACACGCTGAGGGATGGCTGACCAACGAAAACATTGTGAAAGGCGAAGAATACCCTTGGAGATATAGACCGCATGAGATAGAGGCGGTCCAGGTGGCACACCGGTTGGATTGGAATGAGGAAAGGAGAAAGCAATCACTACCAGTAAGGCACATCGACCTTATCTCGTTAGAACCTCCCTTTGCCGCTAAGATTAAGAGTTTCGGGAAGGAACCGCTTTATCGAATTATTGGAGGAGAACGTAACGGAGACATCATAAAAGAAAATAAGAGGATCGAAGAAGGATTGCCCATTGGTTCAGGAGAGGACGTTCGCGCCAGCGCGGGCGAGCCGGTCCCCGGCGGCGGGCCGAAGGAGATACTGCCAGACGAAGGCGCGCCCAAAGAAATGACGGCGCAAGAGCGCGCTGATGCCGAGGCGGAGAAAGCATGGCGGGAAGCGCAACAACGCTCGGTTAGATATGCGAAGCAATACGAGAATGAAATCCTTGCCGAAAGAGACAGGTCTAAGGCTATTGCGGACAGGTCGTTGGCGGACAAACGAATAACAGCGCAGAAACACGCCGAAGAAATCTCCAAGATCGAAGACCGGTATCAAGAGCAGATGGAAAAACAGAAATCCAAAGGGCAACAAAATCTTTGGAATGAGAAGGCGAAGGGCGCGGAACGAGTAGCAGCGGAGAAAACCAAGGGGCAAGAAAAGGTGGGGGAAGTAAAGGAGTGGGCGAGGACGAGGATCGGCAAAGAACATGAAGAAGGCAAGAAAAGAAACCAAGACTTGCGCGAACGGTTTATCAAGGACCGTTCGGGCCGAGACGCCATTCGCTTAGAGATACTTGATCGGGCCAAGAACCTTGATGAAGAAGCGCGTGGAAAGATTTCGGTTGCCGTTAGCCTTGCCGCTCCAAACGCCAAGATGACTCCGCTCCAATTTGAGCGAGCAATGACTGTCTTTGATGAAGTCCAGGAGCGCGTTGATATGGGTCACGCGCAGACGCAACTCAGGACAGCCATTGGAAAAATCAAGAATCCGACACGGCTTATTGCCAAAGCCGGAGATCAAATCGAACTGAAAAACGGACAGATTGAAGTCCTCTCTCAGGATATGTATGGGGACGATCCGCGTGCCGAAGATTTCAAGCGCGTTATGAAATCCACGGTAAAGCCCGAAGACAATAAAGTTCACATGGTGAAGACAATCGAACGGGACAAACTCGCCGCTGCCTTCCGACCTGTCCACGAGAAGATCGCTCCGATGAAAGATACTGGCCGAGTCTCAGGGATGAAGACTCTTGTGGACTTTTTGACAACCAACAAAGACGCCAAGCAGTTCAACGCCCTAGCTCCTGAAGACATGGCGATTCTCCCACATTTGGACGGTAAGCGTTTTCTGACTGACGCGAGAACGGGCGAAAAGGCCGATGTTACAGCGGAAGAACTTGACCTGATTGGCCGCGCCATTCGCCATCTTGGCTGGATCAATAAGAACATGCGGGAGATGTATGTTGATGGACGCAAGGAAAATCGCGCCGAGAGTGTGGCAAAGTCCCTCGTTGAAATCGAAAAAGAAGGCAAGGGAATGTTAACCGTCAGGGGACAGCAGGTTGAGCCGGGCGCTTTCATGCAATTTCTAAACGCTCACATTCCGGCGTTTGTTCGATTTGCCAATATGCCAACGGTGAAGAAGATCGCCATTGACGACATTCGGATGGGCCAAGACAGCGCAAAACTCGCCAACGCAAAGGCGCGTAGCGCGCTTGTTGACGCCTTCACGGAAGCCGGGATCAAACCACATACGCGGGAAATCGAGAACTGGCTGAAAAATGTCGAGACGATAACCCTTCCTAGCGGACGCAAAATTGGGATGACGCGCGCCGAATTGGTAACGCTTACAACCGAGATGAGCGATCCGTCAACCCGCGAATTGGTTTCGAGAACAGCATACGATGAAGAAGGAAATGAATGGGCGAGGCCGCTTGAGCTTGAACACAATCCGGCGCAGTCTCCCGCTCCGTCCATGCTGGCAAGCGACCTACTTTCTCTTGAAACACTTTTGACGCCCGGAGAAAAGGGTCTGATTCCTGCCTTCAAGAAACACAACAACGACTTCATTTCCAAGGACTTGTGGGACACGGCCTATCGGATCAAGGGGGACGTGGCCGACTTTTCTCCTGACCACGCTCCGCGCCACGTCGTCAGAGGAGCAAAAGGTGAAGACCAAACCAAAGCGATCCTTGAACCGGACGAGATAATGTCTCAGAATTTCGACAATGCCGGGATCATAAAGAAGCGTGTTGATACCCATCATCTTCCGTTCCGCGTGATGAGTTTTGACAGATATTGGATAGACTATTTCGACGCGGGAAATAAGATCATTCACATGGCCGAGCCGTTCAACAATATGCGCTCGCTCTTACAAGACGATTTTGTAAAGAAGGCCCTTACGCGCCAATTCGGGAGTCGGTACGCAAACGTTGACGTTCGCAATTTCCTGCTTGATACGCTGGAAGCCAATCGTCATATCTCCTCTGGCTTCATTGAGCGCATGGCCGATTTCATGGGCAAGAACTTTGCCGGTTCTATCCTGACCCTCAACAAGGCCGTCTATCTAAAGAACCTAATCTCAGGCAGTCTTGCGTTGTCGGGTGAGTTTGAGAAAGAAGACTACGATCATGGCGTAAAGCTGATGTTTGACGATGGAGTTAAGACTCGGATGACCGACAATAGCGGCGTTGCCCATGACCGATTCGAGGAGCGAGGTCACATTGGGCAATATCTCTTGCTCCTTGAAGGCAAGTCTCAACCAATTGCAGACCTGACCTTCCGAGAAGCAGTCATGGCTTTTCAGAAAGACGTGGCGGGCGGGCATTTGGCAAGAGCTTTGAGTCGTGTTCGAGGACAGGTAGATCGTATCCCCTGGATGCAATACTTTGACTCCATTCCCTTTCGGCTTGCGTGGGCCGCTTCCGAACACATGGTAGATCGAACCCGTCCAGAATTGACAGGCAAGGAGCGCATGGATGCTATCCGGGCGAACTTTCTTAGCGCCACAATGAGAACGCAAAACGGAACAAGCAGCACGGAGATTTCCCCGCTGGCTTCCTCATGGCGCCAACAGCCTATCAAGTCATGGATGCTGGCCTTTACGAGTCAGGCAAACAAGATGGCTGCGATGCTCTATGAAATAGCCCACACGAAGACAATGAGCGCCGACCAGAAACAACGGCGGCTTATGGCCGTTGGGGCGGCGATTGGAACGTCTTATCTAATTGGACAGGCGCTTGCATTGACACCCGAAGCGATAGGGTTGCTTATTGCTGGCCGTGGCCCAACGGACGAAGAAAAGGACAAGGCGATTCGGAACGGAGTTACAAGAGCAGCGGGAGAGTTGTTCGGGCCTGTCTATTTTGGACAGGATGCGGCTTATTGGGTTCAGCGTGTTGCCCAAGGGATGTTTGATCCAAAAGCGAGATATGCAGGCCAGAGCATTATGGATTCTCCACCGCAACAGGTCATTGGCGACTCCATGACGGCCTTTACCGATACTGTTTACGGACTAGCAGACACGGCGCAGGGAAAAAGTTGGAAGCGTCTTGGAAAAGGATTGTCTGAAACCGCTATCGCCACGGGTCACGCAATGGGGATTCCTGGCGTTGATGAATTGCGATGGGCCGCAAGGATTCCAAAGACAGCAATGGTTGATTCGGAAGGGTCAGACTTCAAGGTTCTTTCAACAGAATACCACTCCCTGAAGCGCCAGCAAGGCGACCCGATCCAGTGGCGCAAGATGGGGAGTGGAGAACGGGCCAGTACGATGCGCCGCCTTTCCGAACTGCGCCGCGTAGGGGAAGCGGACAAGCAGATCGCCGCCCTCCGGCAGCAGATAACGGCGGAGCGGAAACGGCCAAACCCAAATAAGGCGCGGATGGAGTATTTGGACAAGCGCATGATCGGAATCCGCGACCGGGCCGTCCAAGGTCTGTCCTGAAAGGTTGCCGGACAATGACGCCTACGCCGCCTGCTCCATATCTGACGCGAGAAGACATGCTCAAGATCGAAGGTCCGGCCATCGTTCTGACTGACGCCTATTTTTCGTTGGTAGGATGGGTTATCAGGACCGTTCAGTCTCGCCATCACAAGACGGGCTATTACAACCACTCCATGATCCTTCGCAAGCCGGGTATCGTGGCTTCTCAAAACTGGACGCTTCATTGGGGAAAGCTGAGAGACTATCTGAAGGGGCGCCATCGGGTCAAGGTGTGGGGTTGGAAAGACTTGGCTCTGCCTAAGCGGGTTCTCTTAGAGCGGCGCGTAGACGAGGACGTAAGAGAGGGCGGACGCTATGACTGGCTTGGCGTCCTTGGCGTGTGGGCGGGGATGCGCTGGTTGAACTTCCCCGGAAGGTCGTACTGTTCCGAATACGTCTCCGCGACGATGCGAACGGTGGACTTCTGCATGAAATTGGAACATCCGACACCAAGCGAACTTGACGCTTGGCTTAAGACGAGAACTCAGACTTATGAGTGCCTTGGCGTGTTTGATCCGTATCGGGATTAGGCCGCTGCCTTTGTTGTTTCGATAGCCTCGAAGATATTCTTAAGTTCTTCATACTGGCGATGTCGAAGAGGTTAGATCATTGTCAACAAAGGGCTTAAGGTTGTTTAAGTCCAAAAAAGGGGCAATCTTTTCGACCGACGATCCACGGCCAGCCGCTGGTTTTCCAGAGCGACCTATTGCTTTGCGGATTGGTAGTTTTTGGAACAACGCAGGATAGTCCCGTTCCGTCAACAGTTCCGGCTTCCTGCTTCTTCTTATCCGGTAAATCGCGTGTTTGCCATTGCACACTCGGTCCATCCGGCGCTTGAACCGAAGGGCTTCCTTCTCTGTGTCGAGCAGACGTATCGAGATGGGCAATCCTGGCCGACACAAGGAAACGAAGGCGAAAGGCCCGTCGCCTGATTCGTGGGCGAACTTGGCATCCGGCCATGCGTTTAGCGCGAGTTTGCGGCAGTTCATTCGACAACCCCTTTCACATAAACCCCCCTATGATCCACGATTCGGCCCATACCAGCGATGCGCCCGCGATCATTCCCCATAGGAAGATGCGGAAATGCGCGCATCGGTAAGGCATTTCTCTGGGGAGGCGGCTATAGTGCTTGTACCTGCCACACCAGTCATCGATCTTTGTTATCGTCCAGAATCCGCGCAGGCTATCCTTATCGTCAGGGGGAAGGTTCATTGCCAGTTGCGGCGGATTTACCACGCAATTGCCTGTTATTTTGGACGGGCGGTCGCTCCAAAACTCGCATGTTGCGCATCTTCTTTGTTTCATATTCTTGTCCTCACATCCGGCAAGTTCTTGAATTCTTCGTGCACAATCGCGGTCGCTTTCAAGGTCACATGAACTTCGTTGTCGGCCCGTTGAACAACAGCGTCGTGTCTCCAATTCGCCCGTCCCGGTTCTTTCTAACAAGCGCCTCCACTTGATATTGGTCAATAAGTTTGTCTCTATCGGCTGGCGTATGCAGAAAAAGGACGCTGTTGGCGTCCTGCTCAATGTTTCCGCTGTCTCGAAGATCGCTCAAAACTGGTTTGCGATTCTGATGCTGTTTGTCGTTTCGGCTGAGCTGGGAGAGAGCAAGGACAGGGACGCCGGTGGATTTTGCAATGGCCTTCAGCCCTTTCGACACGGCCCCGATACGATTTGTCTGCGTGTCCTGCTTTCGCTCCACGTCGGGGTCGGCGAGTTGCAAGTAGTCAACGACGATGAGTTTCAGATCGGGTTGATCGTCCAGATAAGCGCGAACGGCGCTGGCAATCTCGCCCACCTTCGTTGTCGCGGGGTCAATGATTTTGATCGGGGCATCGGCCACGGCGCGAGCCACGTCCTGTACGCGGTCAACCCAGCCTGTTGGCATCCCACGCGGGTCGCGTAGTTTGGCTAGGTCAAGGTTTCCGTGAAGAGCCATTAGGCGCCGAATAACCTGGGGCGTAGTCATTTCGAGCGAAAAGAACATCGTCGGTTTGCGCTGGCGAATGGATAGTTCCCGGACGATATTTAGGGCTAGTGAGGTCTTGCCTACCGATGTTCGCGCCGCGAGGATGGCAAGGTCTCCCGGCCAGTAGCCGCCCAGGATGTCGTCCAGGTCGGGGTATCCGGTGAATACGCAATCCGGCTTTTGAGTCGTGTGTTCCTCGATGTCAGCCACGACGGCTGCTACATCGTGCGCCAGGGGCCGTTCCGGCTCTGCTACGGCCTCCCGCTGAAGCGACCTGAGCGAAGCCTCGGCGTCTGCCAAAAGAGCCGTGGCGGGGTTTTCTTCGGCGTAGGCGTGGCCCGCCATCGTATCGGCGGCGCGTATGAGCTGCCGTTTGACAGCCTTTTCGATTACAACGCGGGCATGGGACGCCACATTTGCCGTGCTAAGAACCGCCGCTTCGAGTGTGAAGATTCCGGCCAGTCCTCCAACCATGTCTAGCTTCCCGGAGCGTTCAAGCCGTTCGCAGAGCAAGACAGGATCAATACTCACACCATCATGGGCCAGTTCTCGCATGGAGTCAAAGACGGCGCGGTGGCCTACGTCATAGAAATGCTCAGTCTTCAGGCTTCGCTCCACGACGGGTAGGCGCGTATTGTCTAGTAGGATGCAGCCCAAGACGGCACGTTCAGCGTCCAGGCAATGAGGCTGCTGGCGAAGTTCGGTATCAGGCATTGGCTTTGGCTCCCCATAGTTCTCGGTCTTCGCGGTCTTGAGTTTCCTTGATCCTGCGGGCGATTTCGGCTTGATCCATTGCGGGACGTGGTTTTTCTTCCGTTACTGGCGCATTCCCTCCCGGCTCAAAAATCCCGGACCAGCCGTTGGCCGTGCTGTGCAGTACGGCGGCAAGGGCGCGATCATGGCCCCAAACTTCAATCTTCGCCAAGGCG
>Ga0163200_1000660_pt1 | contig 14051 bp, 14 predicted proteins | sample PL_2010_200m_FD_113535 | JGI IMG/M metagenome (GOLD analysis project Ga0163200, IMG submission 113535) | Freshwater microbial communities from Powell Lake, British Columbia, Canada to study Microbial Dark Matter (Phase II) - PL_2010_200m | ecosystem: Environmental > Aquatic > Freshwater > Lake ... | reverse complement strand
GAGCTCGAGCAGGCGGTAAAGTATGCCCATAGCCTGGGTTTAATGGTTAATGCCGGGCATGGGCTTGATTATAACAACGTAACCCGCATCGCCGGCATCAAGGACATTGAGGAGTTGAATATCGGTTATTCTATAATCTGCCGCGCTGTTTTTGTGGGTTTAGACCGGGCGGTGAAAGAAATGAAGGCTCTGTTATGATAATCGGTACCGGGGTGGATATAACGGAAGTTCGAAGGCTTCGTCAGGCGGTTAGCAAATGGGGCAATGATTTTTTAAACCGGATATTTACTAAAGAGGAACTTAAGAATGCCTCGACCCGCGCCAGCCTTTACCAGCATCTTGCCGGAAGGTTTGCGGCAAAAGAAGCGGTATTTAAGGCTGTGGGTGACAAGACCCTTAACTGGAAAGATGTGCAGATTTTAAACGATAGAGAAGGAAAACCGGTCTGCGTTTTATTAAACGGTAAAGGAAAAAAAATAGACGTGAAGATCTCGATCTCTCACGTTAAGACCTATGCGGTTGCCAACGCGGTTGTTACGCAGAAAGGCTGATTCCGGTAAAGGCGATTTCGGCCATTTGTTTATACTGGCCGGCTCTGCGTGTTATTCAGGGGCTGCTGCGCTTTGCGCTGAAAGCGCGATCCGCTCGGGTGCGGGGCTGGTAACTTTAGGAATACCCGAAGGAATAAACAACGCTTTAATAAAAATAAAACCTAAAGAGGCGATGACGCTCCCTTTACCCCAGACGCGGGAGGGATACTTAAGCTCAGTTTCTTTTAAAGAAATTAAAGAATTTGTAAAACGCGCGGATATTGTCATAATCGGTCCCGGATTGGGTAGCGATAAAGGCACGCAAATCCTGGTGCGCAGGCTTGTGAGGGAAATCAACAAGCCTATGGTGATCGATGCCGATGGCCTTAATGCTTTAGCCGGTAATTTACGGTCATTGCCAACACCCAACACTCAACACCCAACACCTATAATTCTGACTCCTCACCCCGGGGAGATGGCAAGGTTGATCGGTAAGAGCGTAAAAACAGTGCAGGCGGACCGGCCGGGAATAGCTAAGAAATTCTCCAAGGCCCATAAAGTTATCTTAGTGTTAAAGGGCCACAAGACAATAGTCGCGGATTACAAAGGCAAAGTTTATACTAACAATACCGGTAATCCGGGGATGAGCACAGCTGGAAGCGGGGATGTTTTAGCCGGGATGATCGGGGCGTTTTTAGGCCAGGGGCTGTGTGGATTTGATGCGGCTAAATACGGGGTGTATCTTCACGGGTTAGCCGGCGATCTGGCAGCGGGAGAAAAAACTGAACTTTGTTTAGCAGCTTCTGATATAATAGATAAGATTCCGCAAGCGGTTAAGTTGAGCAGGTAACGCCGGCGTAGCTCAGTTGGTAGAGCAATTGTTTTGTAAACAAAAGGTCGGAGGTTCGATTCCTCTCGCCGGCTCCATATATTTGATATTTGTGTCTTGATGTATTTTCGGGCAGGTACCCAAGTGGCCAAAGGGGGCAGACTGTAAATCTGTTGCACTTGTGCTTCAGAGGTTCGAATCCTCTCCTGCCCACCATTTTTCTTGCGGGCGTAGTTTCCGCCACAATTCGTGGCGGACTCGCCACGGTTTGTGGCGAGCAATGGTAGAACAATAGCCATTACCGAGAAATAATGTGTAATGCGGGCGTAGTTCAATGGTAGAACAATAGCCTTCCAAGCTATATATGTCGGTTCGATTCCGATCGCCCGCTCCAATTGAAGGCGATAAGGGGTTTTTGAGATTTTTATGAATGAATCTAGAAAAATAGCCGATAAAAATATTGATGCCGACCTTAAGGATATTATGTCTTGCATCAAGGAGTATGCGCTTTTTGCCGTAAATCTTGAAGGCAATATCACTTACTTCGGTATGGGCTCGGAACATCTTTTCGGATGGAGCAAAAACGAAATTATTTTTAAGGACGCCTCATTATTATTTTCAGAGGGAGATTCAGGTTTAGTCCGGATTCTGGGTGAAGTTAAGGCCAGAGGCAGGTATGAGGCTGAGATCGAGCTTAAAAAGAGCAATGGATCCCTGTTTCCGGTTGACCTTACGGTAACCCAACTTAAGGATCCTGATAGTAAATTAACCGGTTACATCCTGATTGCAAAGGATATAACCGGGATAGAGAAGCCCGGATACCGGATGTTTCAGGCGGAAAAAATGGCAGCCATCAGCCTGTTGGCATCAGGAATGGCGCATGAAATAAATAATCCGTTATTTGTAATTTCCGGAAGGCTTGAACTGCTTAAAGATGAGCCGGGCATAAGTGATAGCGTACGCCAGAATTTAGGGATTATATACGCTCAGGCGGACAGGATCAGAAATCTAGTGGATAGGCTTTTAAAATTTACGCGTAAAAGTATTCCTCACTTAGATACTATCAGTATAAACGAAGTCATCGAAAGCGTTCTGCCGCTTGTTCTATGCCATAAGCTTCCGGATTCGAATGTAGCCATGGAAAAGCACTTGGGGCAGAATCTGCCCGTGATTAAAGGAGATTTTAATCAGTTGCAAGAGGTCTTTGTAAATCTGTTAAGGAATGCTTATCAGTCTATGCCGCAGGGAGGAAAGCTTTGTATATATACGAGTGCGGTAAAAGAAAAATTCGTTCAGGTGATTATAAGCGACACTGGGCTGGGTATACCGGCTAACAGCCTTAAGAATGTATTCCTGCCGTTTTTTTCTACGAAAAAAGACGGGGCTGGACTGGGGTTATCTATCTGCTATAATATAATTATAAATCACAGCGGGAATATTGAAATAGAAAGCGAGCCGGACAAAGGGACAACTTTTATTATTAAATTGCCTTTTGCATAAATAGACAGGAGGAGTCATGGCGAATAAGGTTCTTGTAGTAGATGACGAGGCGTCAGTGAGGGAGCTTTTTACCGAATTATTAAAGAAGGAAGATTGCGCGGTGACCACTCTTTCTAACGCGGAAGAGGCCTTGGATCTTCTGGAGAAAGAGTGTTTTGACGCCGTACTGATGGATATAAAGCTTCCGGGAATAAGCGGCATGGAGGCTTTAAAGAAGATCAAGGAAAAGAGGCCTCAGCTGCCGGTGATCATGATCACAGGTTTCGGTTACGATGAGGGGTTGATCGCCAAGTGCAAAGAATACAGCTGTAACGGCTATATCGGGAAAAATATGCCTATCTCTCAGATAATCAGCAGCTTTAAGATGTTTCTTAAGATAGCTAAGGATAAGAAATAGATGCCAGACCAACTCTTAAGGCCGGTTTTTATCGATGCCTTTGACCTTGACGACGCCTGGTTTCAGTGTTTGTCAGAGATATTAGATAAAGGCCATGTTTACACGATAACCCGGGGAAGCTATGAAGGCCAGAAGCGCCTGGAATTCGATTTTGTCTCGATCCGTGTCAGAAAGCCGTCGCATCAGATAATACCGATAATACCCGAGGGCGTGAGTATCCCGGCACCCACGGATATGGACTATATTCAGGGTTATTTAAGTTACCTCCTTACCGGAGCCAAGACTGCGACCGAAGATTATACTTACGGCGAGAGGCTGGTTGACCCAAAGGTGCGGCTTAAAGAAAAGGTTGACGGTAAAGAGATGGTCCGGGAAATGCCGTTGAATTGCAATCAGGTTGAAGAAGTGATTAAGCTTTATAAAGAAAAAGGCTTCGGCACCAATCAGGCGACTATGGAGATAGGTATGCCCGGAGATATTCAATTAGCTGATCCTCCGTGCTTAAGGATAATTGACACCCGGGTGCGCTATGGCAAATTGCATTTTATATTATATTTCCGTTCCTGGGATTTGTGGGGAGGTTTTCCTTCAAATCTGGGCGGGTTACAATTAGTAAAACAGTATATGGCTGAAGAGATCGGAGTAGAAGATGGAGAAATCATCGCGGTGAGCAAAGGTTTGCATCTTTACGATTATTCATGGGACCTGGCGAAATTAAGGACGAATAAGCCCAGCCCTTTGTCTTTGCGGGAAGCCGGTAACGGCAGTAAAGGGCTAAGCGGAGATAAAATAATATGAGCCAGGAATACAGCGGGGCCGAGCGCAGGGAATTTACCAGAATCGAATATGCTGTACCGCTGGCGTATAAAATATGCAATCAAGATACGGTTTCAAAACTTTTACAGGGATATACTTCTGATGTAAGCCGTTCCGGCCTGTTCTGCAAGATAGGCGAGCGGCTGAATAAAGACGATATAATCTGGCTGTCTTTCGACCGTGCAGTGTTGAATATCTGCCAAGATTTAGAGAAAAGAGTTTTTATCTATCAGAACGGTATCATTGGAAAAGTTGCCCGGATTGAAACTTCTCCCGAAGGAGTCTTCGGGGTAGGCGTGCATTTTATTACTCGCGAAGAAAAAAATAATACCAATATATTTCCCAAGGTGCATTTTTTAAGCCCGGATAACGATGAGTAATGTTAAAAATTCAAGAATAGCTGTTTTAGGAGACGGAGGCTGGGGCTCGACCCTGGCGGTCATTTTAAGCAGGAAAGGCTTCAAGGTGACGCTTTGGGGCGTGTTTAAGGATTATGTCGGGTATTTAAACAAGAAGCGCATAAATTCTAAATTTTTACCCGGGGTCAAGCTGCCTAAAGATATCGAGATCACCTACGATCTGAAAAAAGCGCTTATTAATAAAGATTTGATTGTTTTTGCAGTCCCTTCCCAGCATATGCGTTCGGTTTTAGGAAAGGTCAAAGGCGCCGGGTATCCGCGTAACGCCGTTTATGTGAGCGTAACTAAGGGTATCGAGATCCCTACGCTTAAAAGGATGTCCGAGGTGATTCACGGAGAATTAGGCAATATTAAATTGGGAGTTCTTTCCGGTCCGACTATCGCTCACGAGGTAGCTTTCGGAGTTCCCACTACTGCTGTGGTCAGCTCTCACGATGAGGCGGTGCGAAAATACCTCCAGAATATTTTTATGACTGATAAATTCAGGATCTACGCCAATTCAGATGTGGTGGGGGTGGAATTGGGCGGGAGCCTGAAAAATGTCATTGCTATTGCCTGCGGCATATCCGACGGCTTAGGTTTTGGCACCAATACTAAAGCCGGGATTCTTTCCCGGGGATTAGCGGAGATGTCCAGGCTGGGCCAAGTCATGGGAGCTAATGTGAGCACCTTTAGCGGCATCAGCGGATTAGGAGATTTGGTAACTACATGTATCAGTAGTTATAGCCGGAATAGGTTTGTAGGCGAACAGATCGGCAAAGGCAAGACTCTAAAGCAGATTAACAACTCTATGCATATGGTTGCCGAAGGAGTGCCGACAGCAAAATGCGCGTATAAGCTGGCCTTAAAATATAAAGTTGATATGCCGATAACGGAAGAAGTTTACGCAGTTCTTTATAAAAACAAAGCTCCCTTAGAAGCGGTTAAGGATTTAATGACACGCCAGAAAAGGGAGGAGTAGGTTTATAGCTGGTAAATCACGGGGGATGGCTCAGTTTGGTAGAGCGCTTGAATGGGGTTCAAGAGGTCGTGAGTTCAAGTCTCACTCCCCCGACAAATTAACCAAGGAGGTAGATAATGGGATACGGTGGTCCGGAAAGAAGAAAGCATGCGAGAGTCAGCGGCCGTTTCATAGTATCTTACAGGATAATTGACGAAGCGGATGGTATGGATATAACCCAAACTAAGAATATCAGTTTGGGAGGGATGCTTCTTACCACTAACAGGCGTTTTGAAGTAGGGACACATCTAGCGCTTGAGATACGCCTTCCTTTTGATCCGCATCCTATAATGCTCATCGCTAAGGTTGTTGAGTCGCGCGAGATTACCAAGAATCTGATATACGATACGCGCCTCATGTTCCTGGCTGTAGATGATAAGCACAGAAAAATTATCAATGAGACGGTAGATTACTATCTTAAGAAAGGGTAAGTTTATGAGAAAGATCAATGTTGGCCTGATTGGTTTTGGTAATATCGGGTCAGGGGTAGTTAAAATCCTTCATGACAGGAAGGCTTTGCTGGCTGAAAAGATCGGGGTTGAGATAAATATTAAAAAGATCTGCGATAAGGATATAAGTTCCAAAAGAAACGTTTTCGTAGATAAGAGCCTGCTTACTAAGGATCCGGATTCGATTATCAATGACTCTCAGATCGATATCGTAGTCGAGTTGGTCGGCGGGCTACATCCGGCGAAAGAATTTATCATGGCCGCGCTTAAGAAAGGTAAGAATGTGGTTACCGCAAATAAGGCGCTCCTGGCCAGTTTTGCCAGCGAACTTTTTGCGTTAGCTGCGGATAAAGGTAAAAATATTTATTTTGAGGCCTCAGTGGGCGGCGGTATCCCCATAATTAAATCGCTTAAGGAGGGCCTGGTGGCTAATCGATTTAACAGCGTATACGGAATCGTTAACGGAACTTCGAATTACGTTCTATCGCAAATGTCTTTAAATTCTTTAGGGTTTAATCAGGCTCTTAAAGAAGCTCAGGTCAAGGGTTTTGCGGAGAAAGACCCGTCCCTCGATATCGAAGGTATAGATTCCGCGCATAAGCTTGTTTTACTGACCTACCTTGCTTTCGGTAAGCTGGTAAGCCTGGATGATGTTTATATTGAGGGGATTTCAAGGATATCTTTATCTGACGTTGAATACGCCAAGGAGTTGGGGCTGGAAATAAAATTACTGGCCATCGCTAAGAAGAAAGGCGACGGACTGGAAGTCAGGGTCCATCCGACCCTGATTCCTAAAGACCATTTATTGGCTTCGGTGGAAGGGGTGTTTAACGCAATCCATGTTTCAAGCGATTTGGCAGGCAATCTTTTGTTTTACGGCCCGGGAGCCGGGCAACTCTCCGCTGCTTCAGCGGTAGTTTCCGATCTCGTGGACCTGACCCAGGATATTAAAGCCGGAATGTTCCGTCCGACTTTAAATGTGGTGCCTGACAAGAGTATTAAAAAGCTGCGTAAAATTGATGAAACTATTTGCCGCTATTACATACGGTTTATGGTTTTGGATAAGCCCGGAGTGCTGGCTAAAATTTCCGGGATTCTGGCTAAGTTTGGGATTAGCATTGCTTCGGTATCACAGAAAGAGCGCAAGAGATCCCAGGTGGTGCCGGTGGTCATCGTAATCCATGAGGCCAGAGAAAAGGACTTGCGTTCAGCTCTATCTGTTATTGATAAGCTGGATGTAATAAAAGAAAATTCCGTAGCCATTAGGATAGAAGAGGTGTGAGTTTGTATAAAGGGATTATTGATAAGTATAAGAAGTATCTTCCGGTTAATAAAAAAACCCCGGTTATAACTCTCAACGAGGGGAACACCCCTTTAATCTATGCCGCGCATCTAAGCGGGATCATGGGTAAGGGATTTGAGGTTTATTTGAAATACGAAGGATTGAATCCTACCGGATCTTTCAAAGACCGGGGGATGACCATGGCCATATCCAAGGCCTGCGAGGAAAAAGCTACAGCGGTCATCTGCGCTTCTACCGGAAATACTTCGGCGTCTGCCGCGGCCTATGCGGCGCGCGCCGGTATCAAGTGCGTTGTCTTGATTCCCAGCGGAGCTATAGCCCTGGGTAAGCTAAGCCAGGCTCTGATTCACGGGGCAGTAGTGTTGGCGGTTGACGGTAATTTCGACGATGCCTTGAAGCTGGTCAGGGATATTTCCGATAAGTACCCGATTACTTTAGTTAATTCGCTTAATCCATACCGCATCGAAGGCCAGAAGACCGCAAGTTTTGAAATCTGCGATGCCCTGGGTTACGCGCCTGATTATCAGGTCCTTCCTGTGGGAAATGCCGGCAATATCACCGCGTATTGGAAGGGTTATAAAGAATATAAGAAGGCCGGTAAAATCAAATCTTTACCTAAGATGCTGGGATTTCAGGCCGAGGGCGCAGCTCCGATTGTGCGTAAACATCCTGTTGAAAAGCCCGAGACCATTGCCACTGCTATCAGGATAGGGAATCCAGCAAGCTGGAAGGGGGCGGTTGCGGCGGCCGACGAATCCGGCGGGTTGATCGATATGGTCTCCGACGACCAGATTATCGCTGCTTATAAATTATTAGCCCAGGATGAGGGTGTGTTTGCCGAGCCTGCTTCGGCTGCTTCTATTGCCGGCTTGTTGAAGTTAGCCAAAAATAAATTCTTCAAAAAACCGGGAAAAGTTGTTTGTATACTTACCGGCCACGGCTTAAAAGATCCCGATCGGGCTATTAAATGCGTTAAAGAGCCGAAGGCCATCAAGCCTGAGTTAGGGGCGATATTGAAAGAAATTGGTTATTAAAAGAGCTAAAAGCGTAAAGCGTAAAGCGCAAACCTTAAAAAATAAGAACATACTGATTACTGCGGGTTCGACTTGGGTGCCCATAGACCAGGTTAGGGTTATCAGCAATATTGCGACAGGCTCAACCGGAATTTTATTAGCTGAATGCCTGCGTAGGAGGGGCGCAAAAGTTAAATTGATCCTCGGTCCGTTTGAGCTGGGGGAATTAAACAGGCAGATCAAGAGAGAGCTTAAGTCTAAAAAGTACGATATTGTAATTCATTCTGCGGCAGTTTCAGATTATAAACCGAAAAGAGCAATAAGCGCAAAGATCAGGTCAGGATTAAAGAGTCTTAAATTAGAGCTGATCCCGACTAAAAAAATAATAAACGCGATAAAGCGCCTGTCTCCAAAAGTAATTCTGGTAGGTTTTAAGTTTGAGCCGCAGGCTTCTAGAAATTTTCTGGTTAGTGAAGCAAGAAAACTTATGCGTAAGTCAGCTAGCGACCTGGTGGTTGCCAATACTACAGGTAGCCGCGGCTATCAGGCTTTTATAGTTAATGCGGCAGAAGTATACGGGCCGTATGCAAATAAATCGGATTTAGTCGCTAACCTGGTAAAACATTTATGAAATATATTGTTTTAGTCGGAGACGGTATGGCGGATTATCCTCTTAAGGAATTGGGTGACCGCACGCCTTTAGAGGCAGCGCGTACTCCGAATATGGATTTTATCGCTGTGCATGGTCGCCTGGGAAGGGCTAAGACTATCCCCGATAAAATGAGCCCGGCTTCCGATGTGGCAAATATCTCGATAATGGGATATGACCCGCAGAAGTTTTATACCGGACGCGGGCCGCTTGAAGCGGCCAATCTGGGAGTTGAATTGGAGAGCGAAGACGTGGCTTTCCGCTGCAATCTAATCACTGCATCGGGAGATATCCTTGAGGATTACAGCGCCGGGCACATCAAGTCTAAGGAGGCTGGGATCCTGATTAAATTTCTCGATACTGCTTTAGGTACTAACCGGATCAGGTTTTATCCGGGGGTAAGCTACCGGCACTTGGTTTTGATCAAAAGAGGCACCGACGAGCATCTTGATGAATTAAAATGTAAGCCGCCGCATGATATAGCCGGACAAAGTATTTCCAAGAACCTGCCTAAAGGAGAGGGCGCAGAGATTATTATTAACCTGATGCAGGGATCCCGGGAGCTTCTTTGTAAGCAGGAAATAAATTTAGTGCGGGTGGATTTAAAGGAGAACCCGGCCAATATGATCTGGCTCTGGGGCCAGGGGAAGAAGCCGGCTATGCCTAAATTCAGCGATAAATACGGAGTTAGCGGAGGGGTTATCTCCGCTGTTGACCTGATCAAGGGCCTGGGTAGGATTTTAGGTATGGAAGTAATCAACGTGCCGGGCGCAACCGGTTATTATGATACGGATTATCAGGGAAAGGCCGATGCCGCATTAAAATATCTGAATAAGAGCGATTTTGTCTTTGTTCATGTCGAAGCTCCCGATGAGGCGGGGCACAACGGAGATTTAAGAGAAAAGATTGCCGCCATAGAAAGATTTGATGCTTTAGTAGTTGGGACGATGCTTGGAGCATTTAAGGAACGTAAAGACTTCCGTATTTTGGTGCTTCCGGATCACGCTACCCCTTTGAGCCTGAAGACCCATGTTTCTGATCCTGTGCTTTTCGGAATATTCGGAAAAGATATCGTCTCCGGTGGCTCTCAGGGCTACTCTGAAAAAGAGGCGGAAAAGTCCGAGCTTTATTTTGATAAGGGCCATGAGCTGATGGATTATTTTATCAGAGGAGAGGAAGAGAGAAGAGAGAATGCATAAGGGTTTAGTGGTGCAGAAGTACGGCGGCTCATCGGTAGCTAACGTGGAGCGTATTCAGAATGTGGCTAAGCGGGTCACCGGTTACAGAAAAAAAGGTTTTGACCTGGTAGTCGTAGTCTCGGCCCTGGGAGATACCACGGATGAGCTGGTCGATCTGGCTTCTAAAATTACCAATGAGCCTTCGGAGCGCGAAATGGATATGCTTTTATCGACCGGCGAGCAGATCTCGGTTGCGCTATTGGCTATGGCTATACATAAGTTAGGTTATGAAGCGATTTCATTTACCGGGACTCAAGTAGGTATTATTACCGACAAGAGCCATACCCGGGCCCGGATCATAAAAATCAATGCCGATAAAATCCGCGAGGCCCTGAAGAAGGGAAAAATCGTTATTGTGGCAGGTTTTCAAGGCATGACTATGGATCAGGATATCACTACTTTAGGCCGCGGAGGTTCGGATCTGACCGCGGTGGCTTTAGCTAAGGAGCTGAAAGCCGATGAGTGCGAGATCTATACCGACGTTGAAGGCATATATACAACCGATCCGCGCATAGAGCCGGCAGCTAAGAAGCTTCAGGAGATCACTTACGATGAAATGCTGGAGATGGCTTCTCTCGGGGCTCAGGTTATGCAGGCGCGCTCTATCGAGGTGGCTAAAAAATTCGACGTACCTTTACACGTACGCTCTTCATTCTCGCAAAATTCAGGGACGATGATTATTAAGGAGGTAAGAAGAATGGAAGATGTTTTAGTAAGCGGCGTAACCTTAAACAGAAACGAGGCAAAAATTACTATTTGCGATGTACCGGATAAGCCCGGAGTAGCGGCTAAGATATTCAAAACCCTTTCCGATGGCGGAGTAAGCGTTGATATGATCGTGCAAAACGTAAGCCATACGCGTAAGACCGATCTTTCTTTTACCGTGGTTAAAACCGAACTTCCTAAAGCCCTGAAGATTGTTAAGAGAGTTACAAAAAGTATCGGCGCAGGCGAGGTCATCGAAGATCAGAACATCGCACGGGTCTCTATTGTGGGTGTGGGTATGAAATCCCACCGGGGTGTCGCTGCGACAATGTTCGGGACAATGGCAGAACACAAGATCAATATTGAGATGATCTCTACTTCGGACATCAGTATTTCTTGTATTATTCATAAAAAGTTTGCGGAATTGGCGGTTAAGGCACTGCACAGTAAATTCGGGTTAAGTAAATAGAAATCGGGGAGCCTAAATGAAAGTTAAATTATATGATACAACGCTCCGCGACGGAGCGCAGGGAGAGGGTATCTCTTATTCGGTAACCGATAAGGTGCGTATCGCCCAGGAACTGAATTTGCTCGGCGTTGATTATATCGAAGGCGGGTGGCCGGGGTCTAATCCAAAAGATATGGAGTTTTATCTTAGGATGAGCAAGAAGCCGTTAAAGTTCGCGCAGCTGGTTGCTTTCGGCTCGACCAGAAAGCCGCGCACACTAGCCGCAGAAGACGCTAATTTAAAGGCCTTTCTGAAATCTCAGGCTAAATTCGTAACTATTTTCGGAAAAACCTGGGATTTGCATATCACGGATGTGTTAAGGACTACCCTTGAAGAAAATCTTAATATGATCCGGGATACGGTAAGTTTTATGGCCTCTAAGGGGATGACTGTTTTTTATGATGCCGAGCATTTTTTTGATGCCTACTCGGCGAACAAGGAGTATAGCCTCAAATGCCTGCTTACGGCAGTCGAGGCCGGGGCAAAAGCTGTCTGCTTATGCGATACTAACGGCGGTATGCTTACTTCGCAAATTTTTAAGGCGGTTAAGGATGTGCGCGCGCAGGTCAAAGTCTCTTTAGGGATTCATTGTCATAATGACGCCGGTTTAGGCGTAGCTAATTCCATTGCGGCAGTGGAAGCGGGTTGCGATATGGTCCAGGGAACGATCAACGGTGTCGGTGAGCGCTGCGGAAATGCCGACCTTATCCAGATCATCGCCAATTTAAAACTAAAATTGAACTGCGATTGTATCTCCGACGATAAACTTAAAGAGCTGGCTAAGGTTTCGTATTTTGTCAGCGACGTAAGCAATATGCGCCAGCGGCCGGACCAGCCCTATGTCGGCGTTTCGGCTTTTGCGCATAAGGGCGGGGTTCATATTAATGCGGTAATGAAGAATCCTAAGACTTACGAACATATTGATCCTGTTTTAGTCGGAAATCATACCCGAATCCTGGTTTCTGAATTAGCCGGCAAGACCGGAGTATTTTTAAGGGCCAAAGGCGCAGACCTGGACTTGACTAAAGAAGACCCGGCGACTAAGAAGATCCTCAAGCTCGTCCAGAAGATGGAGCATGAAGGGTATCACTTTGAAGCTGCGGAGGCTTCTTTTGAATTATTGATGAAGCGCGCGCTTAAAAAATACAAGAATTTTTTTGAGCTTGAAGGTTTCCGCGTAGTTGTAGAGATGCGCTCGGATAAAAATGTCACCTCGGAAGCCATCATTAAATTAAAAGTAAACGGGGTCAAAGAGCATACCGCTGCCGAAGGCGACGGCCCGATCAACGCTTTGGATAACGCCCTGCGGAAGGCGCTCAAGGATTTCTATCCGACGTTGTCTAAAATGCATCTTTCGGATTTTAAGGTCCGCGTTTTGGATGAGAAGGCCGGGACGGCGTCTAAGGTGCGCGTTCTGATCCAGTCGCAGGATGAAGATGCTTCCTGGAGCACTATCGGCGTGCATGAGAATATCATCGAAGCCAGCTGGAAGGCGCTAGTGGATAGTATCGAATATAAATTGTTGAAAGATAATATCAAGTAGTTCAATCTTTATGAATGAAATTCCCAGCCGTTACGATCCCCAGGCCGTAGAGGATAAGTGGTACGGTTTCTGGGAGACTAAAAAATACTTTTCCGCAAAGCCCAATCCTAAGAAAAAACCATTCACTATTGTCATTCCTCCGCCCAATGTGACCGGAATGCTGCACATGGGGCATGCCTTAAATAATACTATTCAGGATATCCTGATTCGCTATCACCGCATGAAAGGCGAGGAGTCGCTCTGGATGCCGGGTACGGATCATGCGGGCATAGCAACTCAAAACGTAGTCGAAAAATCTCTGGCTAAGGAAGGCCTTAAGCGGCAGGATTTAGGCCGTGACAAGTTTATTTCACGAGTCTGGGAGTGGAGAGAGCAGTACGGCTCGACTATTATCCGGCAGCTTAAAAAACTGGGTGCGACTTGTGATTGGGAGCGCCTGCGTTTTACCCTGGATGAGGAATATTCCAAGTCCGTCATCGATATTTTTATTGAGCTTTATAAGAAGGGGTTGATTTACCGCGGAAGTTATATTATTAACTGGTGCCCGCGCTGCCAGACGGCTTTATCCGATGAAGAAGCCCCGCATCAGGATCTCCAGGGTAGCCTTTATTTTCTGAAATATCCGCTTAAAAGCAATCCCGGAGAATTTGTCATAGTAGCTACTACTCGTCCAGAGACTATGCTCGGCGATACCGCTGTTGCAGTTAATCCTAAAGATAAAAGATACAAGGCATTAGTTGGGAAAACTCTGATTTTGCCTTTAGTTAACCGCGAGATTAAAATCATCGCGGATAGCTCGGTGGATATGAAATTCGGCACGGGTGCCGTAAAAGTTACACCCGCGCATGACCCTAATGATTATGTCCTCGGCAAAAAGCATAAATTAGAATTTTTAAACGTAATGTATCCTGATGGCAGGATGAACGAATCTGCGGGTGATTACTGCAATATGGACCGGTTTGAGGCACGGAAAGTAATACTTGAGGATTTGAAAGGGAAAAACCTGCTGGAAAAGATCGAGCCGCACGCTTTATCTGCCGGGCACTGCTATCGCTGTCATACTATAATTGAACCCTATTTATCCAAGCAGTGGTTTGTTAAGATGAAGCCGCTGGCTAAGCCGGCGATAGAAGCGGTTAAGAAGGGTAAAAT
>Ga0163200_1000659_pt1 | contig 14055 bp, 14 predicted proteins | sample PL_2010_200m_FD_113535 | JGI IMG/M metagenome (GOLD analysis project Ga0163200, IMG submission 113535) | Freshwater microbial communities from Powell Lake, British Columbia, Canada to study Microbial Dark Matter (Phase II) - PL_2010_200m | ecosystem: Environmental > Aquatic > Freshwater > Lake ... | reverse complement strand
TCAGCATTCTGGAGATTGTATGGAATTTGGATGTTATTATGGACACTCAGCTTCGTTTTTAGCCGAAACCATGGATGTCTTAAAGATAGAAAAAAACAAAAGAATTGTTTTATTTGATACGTGGGAAGGAATGCCCTCCTCAAACAAAGCCGCTGATAGTTTTTATAAAAAAGGGGATTTTTCGGATACATCTTTAGGGAAAATTCAAAAGATCCTTATGCCCTGGTCATATCGGTTTGAGTATATAAAAGGGGATATTGTCAAGACTTTGCCGACCAAAAAACCATGCCAGCTATGCTATGTACGTATTGATGTTGATCTTTATGAACCAGCAAAGGTGGCTTTAGATACAATATATGATTGGGTCGTTCCGGGAGGAATAATTTACTTTGATGATTACGTATCCGTATTTACAGTTGGTGAAAGAATAGCTGTTGATGAGGTGTTGAAGAGATGTATCGAAAGGCCATTTTACAACATCGGGGACCGAGCTTATATCATTAAGGGAGTAACATAAACAAACGCCTGCCTCCAAATACCCAAGCATATCCGTTGTCGCTGGAACCATTCCCGCTCTCCGTGATTGGCTATCGGACTAAGAAGTACGCTTCGTAGAACCAGATTGTGCCGTAGCTTTATCAAAAGGCCTCTATATGGTTATAGAGGTATACCAATGATACTTGATGCAACAAGGCAATGTCGAATTCAAAAATTTACCTTTCCGATAAGCACGCGCTAGCTTTTTATCAACAAAAAGCATCGCCAGATTTTTGGGATCGTCACTGGCAGATCGCCGACTTGCGATCTCTAATTCGTGGCACAACGAATGACGGCCTATTCATCCCTGCCGTGAAGCGACATTTGCCTTCTGGGAGCACTGTGTTGGAGGGCGGTTGCGGGCGCGGCCAGTTGGTATACGCACTTCAATATAGTGGATATAAAGCCATTGGAGTGGATTTTGCTTCTGAGACGATAAAAAACATCAAACAGGCAGTGCCCGAATTGGATGTGCGCCTAGGCGATGTGTGTGCGCTTGATTTACCAAATGGTTCTTTGGATGGCTATGTTTCTGCCGGCGTGATCGAGCATTTTTGGGAAGGCCATTTCCCTATTATCAGAGAAATGTACCGCACTTTGCGCATGGGCGGATTTTTATTCGTATCCTTTCCTTATCTGTCCCCGCTGCGCAGGCTGAAAGTGAGTTTACATCTTTATCCTTTCAAAGAGAGCAATTTACTGGATGACCAGCAGGAGCAGTTCTATCAATTCGCGCTGACAGGCAGCAAAGTACAGGCAGACCTTGAAGTATTAGGTTTTGAGTTAAAAGAAAAACTGACTTATGGCGGTATCAAAGGCTTCAAAGATGAGGTCGCCCTGTTCAAACCGTGGTTGCAGGAAATTTATGATGGAAAACGCGGGTATCGTTTGCGCCGTCGTCTTGATAAGTTATTCAAGTCGTTCGCGTCTCATTGCGTGCTTCTTGTGATGCAAAAGGTACAATGACGCAAAACCTTCCATTGGTATTATTCTTTATGCGCATCGTCTCCCTTCTCCTGCACGCATTCCATTTGCGTAAGACCGACCTCATCAAGACCAACCAGAGCAATGGTGTTAACATTAGCATGCTTTGGAAAACTAGAAACGATGGATAAGGATAAACGCCCATGCCTGTATCTGACGTCTATAATCAACGCTATTTAGGAAATTACCGTGAAACCCTTTCCGGTTATGAAATTGCACGCTGGGAAGCACTGGAGCATTTTGCAACCCGAATATTGAAACTTGGGTCAGCCACGAAAGTCCTTGACTATGGTGCGGGAAGCGGCTTGCATGTCGTTCTGTGGGAAAGAATATTTCCCAATGCCGAATTAAATTTCTGTGACATAAGTTCGGTCGCCATGAAAAAATTCAAAACAAAATACGAGCGCCATGCAGACCATTATTTTCCTGTAAGCGATGATCGAGCGAATTGCAATGACGCCGAATATGACGTAATTGTGTCCGTCGAGGTGATGGAACATGTGGAAACATTGCAACTGTATTTGCGTGACATCAATCGCTTGTTAAAGCCGGGAGGCACATTCGTATGGACCACGCCTTGTGCGAATCGGTTTTCCATTGAACACCTTTACAGTACAATCACTCGAGCTATTGAACCAACGCAAGAAGGATATATGCGCTGGAAATGGGAGGACCCCGCCCACTTAAGGCGACTGAGAAGTGGTGAGATTAAGAGCCTGTTGTTACAAAATGGTTTTTTAGATGTCTGTTTCCGTTTTCGCGCCCATGTTTTTTCTTTCGTATGCTCTAGATTACCGGGGAAAAAAAATACTCATTTGCGTAACAGGCTAATGACATTGGATTACAAATTATTTCGATGGCTACCCAATGGCGCGTCCATGATTGGCGCCGCCAAAAAATAAAATGACAAAAATAAAACACTCTAGATTGATCCTGTTTTTTACGCGCGGTGTTTCGCTTAAAACGTGGGCAAGCAACGGCTCTTTAGAACGCGAAATTGCTATTTACCAGCGTCTACAGGAAAAAGGGGTAGAAGTTACCTTTGTCACCTATGGAGGAATAGATGACTTGCAATATGAAAATCGGTTGCAGGGTGTTCATATTCTTTGTAACCGCATGAACCTGCCTCAGAATTGGTATGAACAATGGCTACCATGGCTTCATGACTTGTCATTCAACACAGCCGACATTATCAAGACAAATCAGATCAACGGCGCGGATGTAGCCTTGCGCGCCGCGAAGTTTTGGCGCAAACCTTTGATCGCGCGTTGTGGCTACATGTGGTCTGACTTTGCTGGTTTTAGTGGAAAGCATGAAGAAGCAAGACGGGCAAGGCAAATTGAGCAAAGCGTATTTTCAAATGCGGAACGCGTGGTGGTCACTACGCCCGCGATGAAAGAATATGCCATTAAACAATATGCCCTTGCGCCAGAGCATGTGCAGGTCATTCCCAATTATGTGCTGACCGATGTATTTTCAGCGGGCGCGCAAAAGCCGCAACCGAACCGCATTTGTTTTATTGGGCGATTGAGCGAAGAGAAAAATCTACCAGCACTCATTCAAGCCTGCATGGGATTGGATGTTGAATTGGTATTGATTGGCGAAGGCCACCTGCGTGCCTCCTTGCAGGAGTTCGCGAAACAATTGGGCGTAAATGTGAGCATGCCTGGCAACCTTCCCCATCACCAACTTCCTGATACAATCCGTCAATCTGCAATATTTACACTCGTCTCTCCGCATGAAGGTCACCCCAAATCATTGCTCGAAGCCATGTCTTGTGGTACTGCAGTGCTCGGCGCGGATTCTCCCGGCATACGCGAACAGATCGTTCACGGCGAAACAGGCTGGTTATGCGGAACCGACGCGCAAAGCATCCGCGCGGGGATCCTGCATTTGCTGGCGAATCCCTCCCTGCGCGAAAAGCTTGGTAGAAATGCGCGTCGCTTCATCGAAGAAAATTACTCGCTCGATAAAATCGTCGAGATGGAATATTCCCTTTTGCAAACCGTCGTAAATGGAGCATCATGAAAGCGAAGATTAAAGTTTTTTTATATCGTTTGATGTATTGGATCACCGACCGCTTTTCCGATGAGCAATTCATCCAATTCGTTTTGAAACTTATCACGCGTCGTACCAGTGGCAAGCCCGCCGCGGGTGCGCTCAAACTTTTATTCTCGCTGGATGCCTTGCTCTATCAAGTGCAAGGACAATTGGCGGTGGCGTATGATGGCGGCATTCACACCAAACATCGCCACATGAAATATCACGATTTTTTTACGAACAGAATTGGCAAAAAAGATCGCGTACTGGATATTGGTTGCGGCATTGGCGCGGTGGCGTATGATGTGTCCGAAAAATCTGGCGCGCAAGTGGTTGGCATTGATTTCAACGAAAGCAGTATCAAGACCGCACGCGAACGATACAAACATCCGCATCTTGAATTCCGCGTAGGCGACGCGCTCGAAGCGTTGCCTGAAGAAAAATTCAGCGTGGTCATCCTTTCCAATGTGTTGGAGCATTTGCCAGGGCGCCCTGCCTTTCTGCGCCGCGTGCAAGAGACCTTGCAACCCAAACGCATGCTCATCCGCGTGCCGTTCTTTGAGCGCGATTGGCGCGTGCCCCTCAAAAAAGAACTTGGCGTAGAGTGGCGTTTGGACGCTACCCACGAAACCGAATACACCCTTGAATCTTTTGCCGATGAAGTGCGTGAAGCGGGTTTGACCATACAACACCTAGAAGTCCGCTGGGGAGAGATTTGGGCCGAGGTTGTGGTCAATGCCGCCTGAAGTCAGTGTAGTGATGTCCGTTTATAACGGTGAAAAGTACCTGGCTGAAGCCATTGAAAGCATCTTAAACCAGCGCTTCACAGATTTTGAATTCATCATCATAGATGACGGCTCGTTTGACTCCAGCCCAAGCTTGCTCGCCCGCTATGGGCAACGCGACCCTCGCATATTGATTCACCGATTCGACCGCAACCGAGGCTTATCCACCGCCTTAAACTTTGGCATCCACCATGCGCGCGGCGAATACATCGCCCGTATGGATGGCGACGACATCAGCCTGCCGAACAGATTGCAAGAACAAGTAGTCTTCATGGACGCGCATCCCAAAATTGACATTTGTGGCACATGGGTGGAATTGATTGGCGATTTTCAAGGTCAAGTATGGAAATACCCAACGCAGCACGAGGCCATTTACGCGCGCATGTTGTTTGCGAATACGCTGGTTCACCCCTCTGTAATAATGCGAGTGGTTTCCATAAAGCGACACGCTTTACTATATGATGAAAATATCCGTTATGCACAGGATTATGAGTTGTGGAGCCGCGCGGTTACAAGCGTTAAACTTGCAAATCTCGATCAAATCCTTTTAAAACATCGAATTCACGCACAAGGCACAGGCGCAAAACATCGTGAAGGACAATATAAAAAGCATGAGATGATTTATCGTCGTTTGTTGTCCCCATTTGAATTAGAATATATAGATGAAAACCTTAGTTTGCATCAACAAATTGGTACATATAAGTATGGAGAAGATATTGAATTCCTGCGCCGCGCGCGCCATTGGCTGGAGGGACTCTCCCGTGCCAACCACAACACGCAAGTGATCCCTTCCAATATTTTTGATGCGGAACTCAGCGCGCGCTGGACCCAATCTTGCCAATTTTCTCTGGCATCTCCCTTTGCTCTTGGCTTTGAGATCCTTGCCAGTCCTCTTCCTTTCAGGAATGCTACTCATCTGGTCAAACTTCGACGCGCGCTGAGTTTTGTCTTTCAAAAATTCTTTAAGAAGAAACAAGTATGAATCAAGTCAAACTATCCGTCATCATCTGCACTCATAACCGTGCCGACCTGCTGCCGGTGTTGCTCGAATCACTGGCGCAGCAGGCGCTGGATGCCGGTCAACGCGAAATATTGCTGGTGGATAATGCTTCTACTGATAATACACGCAAAATAATGGATGAATTCTTTGTAAAGATTCCTGGCCTACGTTATATTTATGAGGCTGAGATTGGCCTGTCAGCGGCGCGCAATCGCGGCTGGCGCGAGGCGCAGGGCACATATGTGGGCTACTTGGACGATGACTGCAAAGCCCCGCCAGAGTGGCTGTCAGTTGCAGCAGAAATCGTGGACAAAATAACCCCTGAGGTCTTTGGTGGACCGTATTACGCGTTTTACAATACCCCGAAACCAAAATGGTTTAAAGATGAATACGGTTCGCATGTCCAGGGGGAAACCGCGCGCCCGCTAAACAGAAATGAGTATCTGAGCGGCGGAAACATGTTCATCCAGCGTGATCTGTTTGAATCATTGGGTGGATTTCAACATAATTTGGGGATGGCAGGAAAACAAATCGCATACGGTGAGGAGACTCACTTTTTAATCCAGTTGCGTACCCACGACCCCAAAGCAATTCTATACTACGAACCTAGATTATTCGTTTATCACCTTGTACGGGCTGAAAAGATGAACCTGCGAATAACTCCCCGGCGTTTTTTTTACAGAGGACGTTATTCTTATCGAGTATTCAGTCAACCTGAAAAACAGAGACAATTTCATCTTATTGTGAGCATTTTGCGCACTCTAATTAGATTCTTTAGAGCCTGTATATGGATTTTGTACACCCTAGCTAGAATCGTTAAAGCGTGTACCTGGGGCGTAATCACTCGAAACCGGGTAGAGTACCCGTTCATCGAAAATTACATTTACGAATGCGGCTTCAGTCGTTTCGTCGACTTGGGACAACAAATCGAGGCGCTGTGCCAGATACTGAGTTTGAATGAACAGGATTGACAATGTGCGGAATTTGTGGCGTTATTAGCAGCAATGAATTAAGATCATCCCTTGTCTACGTCGAAGGCCTGAGCGCAAACTACCACCTGCTGGGCTGCCGCGACGATATTCCGCGTCTGATGGCCGCATTGGATGGCAACAAGACTGAATCCGAATTTCAGATACCCTGGTGCGAGGTGGTGCTCTGCGAACAAGAAACCAACCTGGGGTTAGGTCGCTCCATCCTCACCGGCAGCAAAATGGTGTTCCAGCCCCAGTAATCGGGCCGTAAAGCGGGTGGGAGGCTCACATTGAAAAGGTTTGTGGTGCCCGGAAGTCCATTCCGGTTGTTATGGTTGGGCCCCCAACATCCAAGTTAGCGGAAAGGAAAGTCTAATACTCACCATGTATCTCCTAACCCTTGCAACCAAGTACCCAGGCTATTTAAACCAGTTCTACAAAAGCCACCCAGAATTGCTCACGCGACCTTATAAAGAACAATATCGTGGCTTGATGTCTGATAGCTTTGGTTCATCTGAAATTTGGTCTGTTGGTATGGCAGAACGAGGCTATAGAACCGAGCGCATTTTTGCTAATGCCCGCCCCATTCAACAGCAATGGGCCCGGGAAAACAAACTGGAGATTGATAATCAAAACTGGCAGACTAGAATTCTATCAGACCAGGTTAAATGTATTCAGCCGGATATTATATTTATCAACAACCATACGCTTCTAACTCCCGCTGAATTGCGAAAGTTACGCCAGGAAAACCCATCAATTAAGCTTGTCATAGGTTGGTGTGCTTCACCTTACAAAGACGGGTCGATTTTTCGAGAATATGACTTTATTCTTTCCAGTATTCCTGAATATGTTGAAGACTTCAACGCAAAAGGCCATTGTTGCTTCCATTTGAATCATGCATTTGACCCACGAGTGTTAGACAAAATTGAAACCCATAGATTGCCTTCTATCGACTTCTCGTTTTGCGGGTCTATTGTAAAAGCTGCAGGTTTTCACTTTGAACGTGAAGCTTTAATTGTCGACTTGGTAAAAGCTACTGATCTACAGATATGGTCTTATATTAAGCATCTCTCTCAAAGACAGCGAATAAAAATACTGGCAGCCCAATTCATCTACGATACGATGCATGCTGCGACCCGTACTGGTTTATCAACATATAGGTTTACAAAAATTCTTGGGTTTGAGAAATATCTCAAAAAAAGACGGCCAGATTTTTCCAGTTATGTTGACAGTCGTATCACTAAGAGGGCTCATCCACCAGTTTTTGGCATTTCAATGTACCAAAAATTACGAGATAGTAAAGTAACTCTCAATACGCATGGTGAAAATTCGTCAAGAAGCGCTTCAAATATGCGTATATATGAGGCAACAGGCGTAGGAACGTGCCTACTAACGGACTGGAAAGTTAATTTAAAAGATTTATATGAACCAGATGTCGAAGTTGCGGTGTACCGAGACTCTAAAGAGTGCATCGAAAAAGTATGCTATTTACTTCAGAACGAAAAAGAGCGGCGAGCAATTGCTGAAGCCGGCCAGAAGCGAACGTTACAAAATCACACCATATACCTCAGAGCTGAGCAGGTAGATGAAATTATCCGAGAGCACTTACATAAAGCATAGTCGCGGAGTACATATGAACATGAGTAATTCTATAGTCTTATCCTTACGTAGAATATGGAGAAGGATGAAGCTTTTGGGTTCTGCTATGAGCCAGGATATTCGTGACGGATGGCTTGGCTCATACTTTCCCTCGAAACCCACGGCGCTTCAATTCTTGGCCAATGATATTTGCAACTCTCGCTGTACCATGTGCAATATCTGGCAACGCCAGCAAGATCAAGAAATCACTCTTGAAGAGCTAAGACATATCCTGGCCGATCCTTTGTTTAGCAAAATACAGCATTTAGATATCACCGGCGGCGAGCCGACCCTGCGTGCAGACCTGGCTGAAATAGGACAGATTTTCATTAACTTGCTACCCGAATTGACAAACTTGCAGTTGATTACGAAAGCTTTAGATTCCCAGACGGTCATTGAACGAGTGATAGCATTGTCGCAAGTAACACGGGCGTCTGGTGTTCGTTTTAGTGTGTCGGCCTCTTTGGATGGTATCGGCGAGGATCAAGACCGGAATCGAGGGGTGGAAGGTAATTTTATTTCTGCAGTCGAGGTCATCAATGCCTTGAGACAGAAGGGAATACCCGTTTCTGTTAATTGCACCCTGACTCCCGTGAACTGTTACGGAGCAGATGACGTATTACTCTGGTGCGAGCAGAATGGTATCCAGGAGTGGACTTTTTGTCTTGGGGTAGAGATTAAGAGATGCTATAATGAAGACTATAAACAACGGCATCCATTTACCCCCGAGCAGCGCTTTCACGTGATCATGTTCTTTGACAAATTGATACATCATCGGGGTGTAGATCTGGCACGTCGTACGTTCTACAAAAGTCTTGTAGGCCAACTTGCTTTTGGCCTGCCTCGTCAGGCGAAATGTGATTGGCAGACGCGTGGAATTATGTTAGATATACGCGGCAATATCAGTTATTGTCCTGCGCAGAGCCCCATTCTGGGATCTGCCTTGGAAAAGAGCGCCTGGCAAATCTTTCTGGATGGAATACCTGAGCGACAGCACATCATCCGTGAGCATTGTGACAGTTGCCAGCATGACTTGCCTGGCTCGTTATCAGCCAAAGAATTAGTGCGCCTAGGAACGGATATCATTACAAGGCAAATACAGCAACGACGGGACAGACTTCCTGGGCGGTTTGGATCTACCAAGTCTATTCTACCCGCAAATCATAACTCTCCGAATAAATGGCAGCACGTGCTCATCACCGGCTGGTATGGCACAGAAACGGCCGGCGACAAAGCAATTCTGGGTGAGCTGCTACATTTCCTCAAAATCTATGCACCCGGTTGCTTGGCGACTCTGACCACCCTGGATCGCAAAATCAGCCAACAGACGCAACTAGAGTTGGCAGATCTACATGGCGCTACTCAGGTTGACATGGCTAAGGGCTTTGATCCAGCTTTGATCGAATCGGTGGACGCTGTGATCATCGGCGGTGGTCCATTGATGGAAATTCGATACATGGAGTATATCCAGCGCATGTTTGCCGAAGCTAACCGCCAGCGCAAGGCCCGCATCGTTTTCGGCTGTGGGGTTGGGCCGCTGTATACCGACCGAATGCACCAGATTACAGGTGATATCTTTCGGATGACCACCGCCGGCTTCTTGCGCGACGCGGAGAGTTTTGAATACGCCGCTAAACACACCCTGACTAATTCGTTGGGCTTTGCCTGCGATCCTGCTCTGGCCTATTTACAGCGATGGTTATCCAATCAAAACCACCGGAATACAAGTGAAAGTGAGCCTCTGCGCATTGCCGGTCTTTTGCGGGCAAACACCAATGAGTTCGTCGCAGACCAGACCGTAGCAGAATTGAGCGACTCAAATGCCAGGGCAGCTCAGCAAATTGCTGCAATCTTGGAAACTGTCTGTAAAACATATCCGGCCAAGGTTGATTTGCTGCACATGAATGCGCCGTGGATCGGCGGTGACGACCGTGTTTTCAATCGTCAGGTTGCAGGTTTTTTTGATAGCTCAGAATCTGTTCGAGTAGAGCGGGGCTACTTGCCATTGGAAGCGCTCTTGCAGTCACTTCTTTTGGCAAATGTAGCAGTAGCAATGCGCTATCACGGACATCTGTTTTGTATGGCCCTTGGTATCCCATTCTTATCTGTTGACTATACAGGCAGAACAGGCAAAGTACATAGATTGGTCCAACGTATTGGTTATCAGCAATGGTCTGAGGAGTGGCGCAAAATTGATGTAGACTGTGCTACAGAGCGTTTGGAGAAATTGCTTGAGGAGCGTGCCTTCTGGTCAGCCTATTTGCGGCAAAAAACAGATAAACTGGTCACGGAATTGTCTCAAATCTATACTCAAGTCTTTAATGTGGCGGAGCAGCAATTGTAGTCGGTCGTTTGGCTAATGGGCTAATCTGGGTGAGTATAGAAATAAGCGCAGAGAGGAATTGTTTCTTATGGTGGCTAGAGCATTTATCGTCGGCGGTGCAGGGTTCATTGGTTCGCATTTGGTTGATGTGTGCCTGAAACGAAAGTGCCAGGTTTGGGTATATGACAATTTCTCGACGGGACGAAAGAAATTTCTTCCTGTGGACTCGGCACTTCACGTTGTTGAAGGCGATATTCTCGATACGAAACATTTATCCGATACAATTGATGAATGCGCCCCAGATACGCTGTATCATTTAGCAGCCATCCATCATATCCCGACCTGCGAAAAGATGCCCAATCGGGCGCTGCGAGTTAATGTAGAAGGGACGCAAAGTGTGCTTAACGCGTGCGCTCAACGACTTGTTCCTCGCATCTTGTTTGCCTCCACAGGTGCACTCTACGATCCAATAAATACTGGCGCACTGGTAGAGACGTCTCCTGTGAAAGCTCATGATATCTATAGCATTAGCAAGCTGGCCGGGGAACAATTACTGCAATACCATGTGTCAAAAAATGACGGCCAGGCTATCATCGCTCGCTTATTTAATACGGTTGGCCAGCGCGAAACGAATGCACATGTTATCCCAGCTATTATGGCGCAACTCGCTGCTGGCGGGCGCCAGATCAAACTAGGCAATCTGCACCCACGCCGTGACTATGTACATGTGGAGGATGTAGTAAAAGCACTGTTTATCCTGGGCAGCATGCCGATAGATAAACCTTTTGACATGTTCAACATTGGCTCAGGCCAGGAGTATTCCGTTCGAGAACTCATCGAGTTGTGTTCTGAGGTCATCGCCGAGCCATTAGAAATCGTGTCCGCTCCAGATTTACAGAGGAAGGTTGATCGCCCCAGCCAGTTGGCTGACTTGACCAAGATTCAACAGACAAGTGGATGGAAACCCATACGAACGCTTAAGCAGGCTTTGTGTGAAGTATGGGACGAAAGCCTGGAAAAAAGGGATGCGCACCGACACGCCACAGCTTGGTGAGGTTTCAATGACACCATCTAATAGACGTCTATTGCGTATTGCCTTTACCGATATGGGGGGAACAAATTGGACAGGGGGTCTCACGTATCGGCGAAACCTTTCAGAAGCGATTCGCCAGTACGCCCCTCACTTAGAAGTACATCTGCTAACCCAGCAGACCCTCGAGAACGCAGAAGAAAACGCTAATTCCAAGGTGATCAAATATCCTCCTGCAAGTGATTGGCGCTCCGGCAGAATCTACACGAGTGCGCTTTCATCCTGCTTTTCAGCGCGGCAATCTATGGCGACCCGTCACACTTACCTATTTTTGAAGATACGCCAATTCAGCCCGTTTCAGCCTATGGCTACCACAAATGGCAGATTGAAATGATATATGCCGAGTTCGCTGATGTGTTTGGCTTGCACACGGCCAATGCGCGCGTCTTTTCGGCATACGGTCCCGACTCGCGCCGTCAGGTCATGTTGGATATTGTCCACAAAGCGCTGACACAGCCTGAAGTACGGTTGCGGGGCACAGGTCAAGAAAGCCGCGATTTTATCCACGCCCACGATATTGCCCTCGCCCTGGAAATGATGCTGGAGCGCGCTCCCATGCAAGGTGAAAGTTACAACATCGCCAACGGCGAACAAACCGCTATTTCTACGCTATCCCATATGATTTTAAATGCCCTTGGTCTCAATTTGCCCATGCGCGCCTCTGGTTTAGCCCAACCCGGCACGCCGCTTAACTGGCAGGCAGATATTACGCGTCTTTCTGTACTTGGCTATGCCCCAAAAATCCCACTCAAAGAAGGCCCCCGCTCCTTTACGGCTTGGTGTCGTGAGGAAACTGAATGACCATGCCGCACCGTATCGCTTTTTATATCAATTTGGATGACCGGTGGACGGGCGGCCTTTTGTATTATGAGAATCTGTTGCGTGCCCTGCGCGCCGTCATCTCGCCATCTGACTATACCCTTTTGGCTCTGATTCCACAGCGTGACCCGCTTGACGACCCGCTTTTAGTTCACTTGGATGAAGTTCACGTTCTCTCCGCGCCCTCGCTTTTTGACCGTGCTACCGAAAAGGTTCTCTTCCGTTTACCACAGTCAACCCGCGCCCTGTTCCCGTTTCAATCAACCTTATCGAAACAAGCGTGCCAGATCAAGGCGGACGTACTATTCCTAAAAATGGATCCTGGCCCTAACTTTCGTATCCCTACTTTGGCCTGGTTTCCCGACTTTCAGTATTTGCACTACCCCCAAATGTTTTCCCCGACAGAAACCGCCGCGCTGGCGAATGCTATCAAAGGCATCGCAAAACACTCCAGCCGCGTCATTCTCAGCAGTCAGGCCGTGAAACAGGATTTCGCGCAGGTCGTTCCGGAGCTTCTCCACAAAACCCGCATTTTGTCGTTTGTCTCTTTTGTAGATGAATCTATCTACGCCCAAAATCCGCGCCAAGTCTGCGACGAGTATCACCTGCCCGAAAAGTTTTTCTACCTGCCCAACCAGTTTTGGAAACATAAAAATCATCAGCTTGCGCTCTCAGCCCTCACACTGACTCGCCGCCAAAACCCCGATGTCACCATTGTCTCCACCGGTATGTTTTACGATTACCGCAATCCGCGTTATTCGTCCGAACTGCTGGCCGAAGTCTCCCGCTCTGGCAATCGGGAGCATTTTATCTTCCTTGGGCTGGTTCCGCGCGAACATCTTTACGCTCTCATGCGTTACTCGCTGGCTGTAATTCAACCTTCGCTGTTCGAAGGCTGGAGCACAATCGTGGAAGAAGTGAAATCGCTCGGAAAAACCATCTTGCTTTCAGACCTGCCTGTTCACCGCGAACAAAACCCGCCCTCGGTCGAATACTTCAACCCCACCGACGCTGTATCGCTGGCCGAAAAAATGCTCTGCCTCTACGCCACCCACTCTCCCGGCCCCGAACTGGAACTGGAACGACTGGCCCGCCAGAACTTTGCATCCCGTCTGCGCCAGTTTGGCGAAACTTTTCTCGAAATCGTTGCCGAAGCAACGAAATAACCCGCCTGCTGTCTCTATGTAATTACCAATGGCGAGCCAAAACTGGAAAATAGCGATGAATCAACCCTTAGTATCCGTTATCACACCAACATTAAATCGTGCAGAGATGCTTGCTCGATCTATTGAGAGTGTGCTAGCCCAAAATTATGATAATTTTGAACATATTATTATTGACGGCGGTTCCACGGATGGAACACTGGACCTCCTGGGAAAATACCTACATCTACGGTTGATAAGTGAACTGGATCACGGCATGTACGATGCCATAAACAAGGGTTTGGCGCTTGCCAGTGGAGAAATCATTGGCTTCCTGAATACAGACGACTTGTATGCAGATGATATATTTACCGAGGTTGCGAGGAAGTTTGAAGATGATAGTATCTTGGCAGTTGCCGGAGGTGCCGTCATTTTTTCTGAGACACCAGAAGGAATGCCAAAGATCGTCGGGAATTTTTCGCCGAAAACTGTCAACTTGCTGGAGCTTTCTACTATTGGTAGTCCTTTTTTCAATGCGTGGTTCTTTCGTAAATCGTTATTTGAACGGATCGGAAATTTTAAAGCCAATTACCGGATTGCTGGAGACAGGGAATTCATGCTACGGCTCGCGTTGAGCGGCTTAAAATACACAACACTCAATAAATTGGTTTATCAATATCAACATCACGCTGGTTCACTGACGTTTGATATCAATGACCAGAAACT
>Ga0163200_1000655_pt1 | contig 14102 bp, 16 predicted proteins | sample PL_2010_200m_FD_113535 | JGI IMG/M metagenome (GOLD analysis project Ga0163200, IMG submission 113535) | Freshwater microbial communities from Powell Lake, British Columbia, Canada to study Microbial Dark Matter (Phase II) - PL_2010_200m | ecosystem: Environmental > Aquatic > Freshwater > Lake ... | reverse complement strand
AGCTTATTTAATGGATATTCGATAATCCCCCCTGCGCCGGCTGCCTTTAATCTCGGGATCAGGATCCTAACTACCCTCTCGTCGATTATCGTCTCCACGGCAACCCAGCCTGTATCCGAAAGGCTAGAGATTGTAGGTTTTTTTAGCGCCGGTAACAATGAAATCACTTTTTTCAGATCTCTTTTTTTGACGTTCATCTTCAGGCCGACTTTTTCTTCCGCCGCAATTGCCCCTTTTAAAAGCACGGCGATCTCCTGCATCTTATTTTTCTTCCATGTATCCCGATACGAATTCTTATTGGCGATAAATTGGGTGGTGGATTCGCAGATGGTGGCAATCTGGGTTAATTTATTGGCCTTCAGGCTCCTGCCGGTTTCGGTAAGCTCGACAATCGCATCCACCAGGCCGGAACTCACCTTCACCTCTGTCGCCCCCCAGCTAAACTCTATATCCGCTTTAACTTTATTCTTTTGAAAGTATTCTTTGGTGACGCCGACCAGTTCAGTAGCAATGCGCTTACCCTCGAGGTCTTTTATTGACTTTATCCTCGAGGATTCCGGAACCGCCAGGACCCACTTTACAATATTCAGGCTCTGCTTGGCATAGACTAAATCCGTGACCCTGACCACATCCGATTTATTTTCTAATATCCAATCGTTACCGGTGATGCCGCAGTCCAGGGCCCCGTCTGCGACATAGCGGGACATCTCCTGCGCGCGCAGGAGGATCGCTTCAATCTGCGGATCGTCTATGGAAGGGAAATAAGAACGCTCCGAAGACAGGGAGACATTAAAACCTGCCTTCTTGAACATCTTGAAAGTCGCCTCCTGCAGACTCCCCTTAGGCAAACCTAACTTTAATATTTTATCTTTCATTTTTTATAACCTTTCTTGGACTAATAGAACAGCATGACCTTGTATTATACAGAGTTAATAATATGTTGTAAAGAAAAAAAATAGCCATTTTATAATTGCAATCTTACGATTTTGAATTATAATAAATTACTAAACCGGAGGGATTGAAGGTGCTGAAAAAACTACGCAAACAAAAGACCAAAAAGATGATCTGGGTGATTCTGGCGGTGCTGATTTTGCCGGCCTTTATACTCTGGGGCTCGGGGAGCATGGTGCGCAGCAAGCAGGAGTCTGCCTACGCCGGAAAAATATTCGGCAGGAACATCTCCTTCCTGGAATACCGCGATGCGGCAGAAGCAGTAAGGAACCAGATGATCCTGCAGTTCGGAGACGCATATTCCGAAGTACAAAAATCCCTGGATATGGAAGCCCTGGCATGGGACAGGCTGATACTGCTTGCCGAGGCTAAAAAGCGCAGGATAGGCGCCGGCGACAGGGAAATTATTGAAGCAATACAAAAATACCCCCTCTTTCAAAGAAAGGCTAAATTCGACGAACGGCTGTACCTGGAGATGCTCAAGTATGTCTTTCGCGCACAGCCCCGCTTATTCGAAGAACAGATACGCCAGAACCTCATCCTTTCCAAACTTTATCAAAAACTTACCCAAGGCATAACCTTAACCGATCAGGAAATCACCGAGGAGTACCGTAAGCTCAATGAACAGGTAAGCGTCTATTACCTGGCGGCGCTGCCATCCGAATTTACCAAAGATATCGCTGCCGCAGACGAAGAGCTGAAAAATTATTTCTCCCGTAATCAATTACGATTTAAACAACCCCCTACTTTTAATATGGAATACGTCTCTTGGGCCGAGGATGACAAAGATATCAATGCCATAAAAAGCAAGGCCCAAGCCTTAATCCTGAAAAAAGATAGCTTTGCAAAAACGGCTGCCCAGCTGGGCCTGAAGGTCCAAGAAACCGGCCTTTTCGCCCAAAGCGATCCTATACCCGGGATCGGATGGTCCGAGCAAATCCTCGCCCTGCTTGCTGATGCAAAAAAAGGAGAATTGCTGCCTGTAATACAGGCGGATAAAAATTACTACCTGATCAGGCTAAAGGACAAACTCCAACCCTATGTGCCGCAACTGGAGGCGATAAAAGATAAAGTAAGGGTGGCCTTGATCAAAGAAAAGGCCAACGAAATAGCCCGGGCTAAATTAGAAACCTGCCTTAAGGAATTAAATAAGCCCTCTGCGATAAGCCTTGAACAGGCGGCAAGGAATTACGGTTTAAAATCCGGGGTTACCGCCCCCTTTACCTACTCCAGCTATATCGAAGGCATCGGGATCTCGGATAGTTTCTGGCTCAATGCCTCAAGTTTAAAAGAAGGGGCCTCAAGCGGCATAATTGAGTTACCTTCCGGTTTTTATGCCATCAGGCTCAAAAACCGCACGCCTATCGATGAAAAGAAATTTGCCGCCGAAATTGAGGAATTCCGGAAGAAATTACTGCAGCAGAAAAAAGAAGAATCCTTCGCTAAATTAGTGCGGGACTTAAGAAAAAATTCGCAAAAATTTTGAAAACTACCCTGCCTTAATCGCGTTTACCGGGCACTGCTCCGCCACTTCCTGCAGATTATGCAGACTGCAAACTTGAGCTTTGACATGGGCGATACCGTCGCCCTCCACCTTAAAAACTTCCGGGCAGTTCTGCTCGCATAATCCGCAACCTACGCACGTAGAAGTATCGACGCTGACCTTATGCATAAAATGACCTCCGCTATCTCTCCATTAAATTTTCAAACATCTCTTCATGGTCTACTTCTTCGGACAATATATGCGTTACCAGCTGATAAGTGACGTTATCCTTGCCTAAAGTCTTTCTGGCAATCTTATTATAAACCTCAATTGCCCCTGCCTCTGCCTCGGTAACTATGCGGATGATCCTGTTAACATCGGCGGTATTCTTAGGCGGCATCAGATACGGCGCATTGGCGTTCTTTTCCAGCTCCATCGGGTTAGCTAAAGGCATTCCTCCGAGTTTGATAATCAGGTCGGCTAACTCCCCGGCGTGCTCCAATTCATCTTTGGCTATCTTGTTCAGCATCTCCTGTATATCTTCGTACGCCTTTCCGGAAACCGCCTGCGCCATATACCAGTAAAGATAAAACGCCAGCCATTCGTCAGCATACGCTTTGTTTAGATCCTTCACCAGATCCTTTAAGCTCAACTCCACGATCGCCCTGGCCTGCTTTCCCATACTGCACCTCCCTTTTAATGAGCGCATAACTTACGGAGTGCGAAGCACAACGTAAGTTATATGCGCGAATTAACCCCGCCCTTTCTAAATTAAATAGCTAATAAATTAAGAAAGGGCGGGGTAAGTTCGAACGGATCAGTTATGTCGCACTTTGTGCTCCATAACTGATGTTCTCACTTAGATTATACTTCTTTATATTATCATCCGCTATGCCCTGCATTATTTTTAACTGTTCGGGATTATTTAACAGATGTTTGAATCTTCCCTGGGTCTTCAGGTATTCCCCTACCGGCCTGGGGACGATCTTGCGGCCGGTAAAGACGCCGTTTTCAAATTCAATCAAAGGATAAAGCCCGGTCTCCACAGCAAGCCTGGCTACTTCATAGGTAAGCGCTGATTCGTGGCGCCATCCTAAGGGGCAAGGCACATGAATCTGAATATACTTCGGGCCCTTGATGCCGAGGGCCTTCTTTACTTTTCTCTGCACATCCTGCGGGAAACCCACGGAGGCAGTAGCTACATAAGGTATGCCATGGGCTGCGGCGATCTCCGGCATAGGCTTCTTGGTGAGGATATTGCCTGTTGATTTGCTACCGACGGGGCTGGTGGTGGTATTAGTATCAAAGGGAGTCAAGCCGCTTCTCTGCACGCCGGTATTCATATAGGCTTCGTTATCGTAGCAAACATAGAGTATGTCGTGGCCGCGCTCCAGCATCCCGGATAATGCCTGCAGGCCGATATCGGCGGTGCCGCCGTCGCCACCTTGCGCAATCACATTAATAGCGTCTTTCTTGCCTAAATATTTTAATGCTGATTCTACTCCGGAAGCAACAGCCGCGGCATTTTCAAATAAAGAATGTATCCAGGGAACACCCCAGGCTGACTCCGGGTATTTAGTGGAAAATACCTCCAGGCAGCCGGTATTATTTACGACAATGGTATTCGGGCCGCTGGCCTCAATCACCAGGCGCGCAGCCAATGACTGGCCGCATCCGGCACAAGCAGTATGCCCTGTTTTAAATAAGAATTCACTCATAGCTTTCCTTTAATAACTCCGGCTTAAGATCGATAAACTCTCCCGGGCGCTCTCTGGCGGTAAGCAGTCGGAATACCTCTTTAATGGAATCTTTGGTGATATCACGGCCGCCTAAACCGACGATAAAGCTAGAGGCAACCTGCGGTTTTTTCTTCTTTCCGAAGAATACCGCTTTAATCTCCGAGACTAAGGGAGCATAGGAACCCAAAGATAAAGCTCTGTCCAGGACCGCTACCTTGCCTACATTCTTCAGCGCTTCGTAAATTTCCTGTGCGGGGAAGGGCCGGTAAGAGGTAATCTTGAGCAACCCGACTTTCTTGCCCTTTGCCCTCAATTCATCTATTACCTCTTTTATCGTGCCGCAGACAGAACCCATCGCCACAATCGCGCGTTCCGCATCTTTAAGGCGGTATTCTTCGATTAGTCCGTTATACTGACGGCCGAAAACTTTTGCGAATTCTGCGGTTATTTTCGGGATTAATTTCAAAGCTTCCTCTTGCGTCTTCTGAAGGGCGTAACGGGTTTCCGTATAAGCCTCGGGGTCAACCAAAGACCCCATGGTAATAGGGTTCTGCGGATCGAGTTTATAAAGCGGCTGATACTGCGGCAAAAATTTATCTACCTGCTCCTGCGCGGGAATATTTACTGTTTCTATGCCGTGCGTCAAGATAAAACCGTCCATGCAGACCATTACCGGCAGCATCATCGATTTATCTTCGCTGAGCCTGTAACCGATTAAATGCAGGTCAACCGCTTCCTGAACATCTTCTGCATAGAGCTGAATCCAGCCGGCATCGCGCAGCGACACGGAGTCCTGCTGATCATTCCAGATATTTATGGGAGCGGATATTGCGCGGTTGGCGCAGGTCATTACCAAAGGCAGGCGCAATCCCGCCAGGTTAAAAACTACTTCCCCCATATAAAGTAAACCCTGGGAGCTGGTTGCGGTATAGGCACGCACCCCTGCCGCTACTGCGCCCAAAACGCAGGAAAGCGCAGAGTGTTCCGACTCTACATTCACAAACTGGGAATTAAGCTGGCCGTCTGCTACCAGCCGTGCCAGCTCTTCTACAATATGGGTCTGGGGGGTTATCGGATAGGCTGAGATAACCCCGGGCTTGCATAATTTAACCACTTCCGCTACGGCCCTGGATCCCTCTAAAAACTCTTTCACCCCGCTCTTCCTTTCATAATTCCCCGCCCTGCATTAGGAAGGGCGGGGTTCATCTATTCTTCCTTTACCATTTCGATATCTTTTTTCGGACAGATAAACGCGCAGTTGCCGCAGCCTTTACAATAGGCATAATCGCAATCAAAGTTATTCTTCTCGGCGCCCTGGATGCAGCCCTCAGGGCAAATCAAAAGGCACATCTTGCAGGCAATGCAATTTTTCTTTAAGAACTTCGGCCTTGTCTCAATACGCCAGGAGCCTGTCTTATTGTTTTTGCTGCTGCCGGCTTTTACGATCAGCGGTCCGAACATAGTAATTTAAACTTTTAGCTTATTCTTCACAAATTCAAAGCCCTGCCTGGCTGCCTCTATATTGGCCTCCTGGGCTTTTCCGGAGAATCTCTTCTTTATTGTCTGGGTTAAAGTATCTAAATCCACTTCACCGGTGGCTGCGGCAAAGGCGCCCAATAAAGCGGTATTGCCGAGGGGCCGGCCGATAGTCTTCATAGCAATTTCGTTAGCCGGCACCACAAACAGCTTCTGCGTAGGCTTTACCTTGGGGATTTCGATCCCCTCCCTGTTATTGATAATGGCAATGCCGTTTTCTTTTAAGCCCGAAAAACAATTGAAGCCGCGCATCAGCGTGGCATCCACTATAATCACATAATCGGGCTCGTAGATCTGGCTGCGCAAGCGCACCGGTTTTGAATCTACGCGCACAAAGGCATTCATCGGCGCGCCCATCCTGGCAGCCCCGAAGTGCGGAAAGGCAGAAGGGTACATCCCTTTTAAGAAATAGGCATAGCCGAGCAAACTGGCGGTGGTGATTGCGCCCTGGCCTGCCCGGGCATGAATACGGATTTCTTTCATTTAGAGATACTCTCCCCTAAAAACACGAAACAGATGCCTATGATACAACTTTCAAGGCCTATTGTCAAATAATTTAATGAGCAGAAAACTTACGCCTGCCTGCCGGCAGGCAGGGAAGCTCCGCAGGAACAACGTAAGTTTTAGCGATATTGTGATACGTAGTTACTCGCGTCTGCGAATTAACGCAGGAAACCGGAAACCTCAGAGAGCAGTTTAAAGATTTTCTCTGATTTCTCGGGACTAAAAGTCCCCAGGCCGCAGCTGGGGGTGATGATCAGGTTGCGCCATAATAAATCCGCCTCTATTCCCTTATTAGTTAAGGCTCCGATACCGTCTTTAAGCTTGCGGATTAATAAATCCGCTGTCTCCTCACCGGTAAACAGCTGCGTGGGAACGATCCCCCAGGCAATAATGCCGCCTTTATTCAAAAAACCTTTAAGGTTATCCGCGTAGAGCGCAAATTTTTCTAAAAAAGTAAAGGCGTCAAAACTGATTACATCTATATTGCCGACGTCGGTGAATATTGACCAGTCGGTATTGCCGCAACAATGCACACCCACCAACACCCCCGGAGATTTTATACCAGAGGCAAGTTCCGTTAGTGCCTCTACCACCTCTTGCCGGTTAAGGGAAGTATAGGCAGAGCCGAAAGAAGACAGATATGGCTCATCCACAAAAAGAATTATCTCTTTGGCAAATTTTTTGAAGAGCTTGACCTGCCAGGCTGCTTTCATGGTCAAACCTTTTATGATTGCCTGCCTGAATACCGGATTAAACAAAAGCGGTTGAGCCTGTTCGTCATTTATAGCGGCGGCAAAAGTAAACGGCCCGGTAACCTGGCATTTTATAAATCCGACGTTTTTAGAATCTATTGTTTCTAGCCTCTGGTAAAATCTGTGCAGCCCTGAAGCAAAATCCTCGCCGATCTTAAAATAATCCAGGTCATTAGCCAAAAGGCGTTCGTAAAACAGTTCTAACTCTTTATCTTTATCTCGAGGATCAAAGACCAAACCGCCTTGTCCCATCTTAAGACAGGGCAAGTTCTGGCTAAATTGCGCCACCATCCCCTCGCGTATATCCCGCTTGGGCAATTGCGGCCAGAAGGGAACCTGCGGCAGGTATTGAAAAATTAAATCCAGCGCCGCATCGGCATCCTTATGCGGAAGGCTACCTACCCCCGTAGCTAATCCTTTAAAATTCAGCATATTAATAGCTCCTTCTAAAATCCTAAATTATCGCCCACCAAAATCACCTGCAATCTATCCGGCGTTGCCTCTGCCTCAATCACCATAATCTGGCAGCACATCCTTTTATAAACCGGTGAAAAACATATCTCCTTGCGGCAGGTGCCGTCTTTGAAACAGGCGGAATCCCAGTCTAAGCGTTTACAATTCAGGGGGGTGGCATAATCCCTCGCCCGTTTCATTGCTTCTTCGATATTAGCAGTAAGCTTATTTATCCCGGCTACGATAATCACATTTTTGGCATAAGCTATGCCTGCGCTACGGTTGCCAAAGGCGCTAAAAAATACGAGCTCTCCGTTTTGCGAAATGGCGTTAGCGCTTGCCAAATAATAATCCGCCTGCGCGCCCTTTCTCCTTAATTCCAAACTCTCTTGCCTGCTTATTCCGGGTTTGCCCTGATTAATAACCTGATTGCCGCGCGCTTCCAGGAGCCTGATGATATCCAGCTGTTCTAAAGTAACCGAACCGGAGAGGCCGATGCTAGCGGAGGCTGGGATTATCTCTAAAATTTTATTTACTGCCTCTTCCCGGCTGCTGCAGTAGAGGCCCCGGATGTTCCTTTTGTTCCAGCATTCGATTAAATCTGCTATTTTTTTATCCACTTACTGCCTTTTCTCTAAGTGCCGCGCAAGGGCGGCCTGTAGTTTTTTTAATCGCGGGCTGACCAATACCGGATATCTGTATCCTGCCCCTAAATCTTTAAGGCCCGGCGGAAACTTGTCCAGGCGGTTCTTTAAAAAACCCCTGATTTTATCTAAGGGCGGCGTTTTATAAATTACCTTACCCTTAGCCACTATCTTTCTTAAGAGAGGTTTGGCCCTTATCCTGTCGTCTGCTAAACCCAAAATATCCCTGACAAACCTGCCCTGTTTATCCGTTACCCTGAATACCTGTTTTCTACCCGGATAAGTAACCTTGGCCCGACTTAATTTCATCGTCGGAAAGAACTCACCGGTTGCGTCGGTAACCTCGCTTACTTTATAAATCACATCCAGGCATGGCGCATCGATGCTGGTGCCCATATTCGTGCCCACCCCGAAGCTGTCCACGCAGGCCCCTACTTTAAGCAGCTTACTTATTTTAAATTCATCGAGGTTGCCGCTAGCAAAAATCTTAACATAGCTTAACCCTGCCTTATCCAGCAGGCGCCGGGCTAATTTAGATAAAACAGCGATGTTGCCGCTATCCAGCCTGATGCCTAATAAACGGTAGCCCCTGGCTTTAAGATATAAACCTAACTTAAGCGCATTTTTAATACCATTGCGCGTATCATAAGTATCTACCAGGAGTATCGACTTCCCAGGAAAGGTATTGGCGTAAGCCAGGAAACTATCTATCTCGTATTTAAAAGACATCACAAAAGAATGCGCCATGGTACCGGCAACAGGTATGCCGTAAAGCTTCCCGGCTAAAACATTGGAAGTACCGTGGAAACCGGCGATATAAGCCGCACGCGCCACCTTTATCCCTGCCTCAGGGCCGTGCGTCCTCCTGAGCGAGAAATCATAAAGCCGGCATCCTTGCGCTACCGAAACTACGCGCGAGGCTTTACTGGCAATCATGGTCTGTAAATTTATAGTATTTAAAAGAAAACTCTCGATGATCTGCGCCTCGATAATAGGGGCGGTCACGCGGATGAGCGGTTCGTTAGGGAAAAATACTTCGCCTTCCGGCATCGCCCAGACCTCGCCGCTGAACCTGAAGTTACCCAGGTACCTCAAAAATGCGGGAGAAAAAAGCTTCTGTCTTCTTAGGTAAACTAAGTCCTGCCGGTTGAACTTCAGATTTTTTATATAGCTAAGGATATCCTCCAGGCCGCAGGCAACCAGGTAGTTGCGGTTTAAGGGGTATTCCCGGACAAAAAGATCGAAAGTGGCCCGGGTGTTTCTCTTGTAGGCAAAATAACTCTGGCCCATGGTCAATTCATATAAATCCAATAATAAAGACCGGTTCATTTGTTTAAACTAAATTCGGAAAGCAATTCTTTATAATCGTCAAAGGGGAAGGAAAAATCCGTAAAAACAATATTGCCCTGCTTATCCACCAGGATATAGGTAGGCACGCCTATAACTTCGTAGCTGTAGGCAACTCCGGCATCCGTATCCAAAAGCACCCTGCAGGTTAAAGAATTTTTTTGCATAAATCTCATCACCCGATCCTCTGACTCCCCTATATCCAGGCATAAAACTTCTAGTCCCACGGCGGATAAATCCGGCTGCTTCTGCTTTAATACTTTTAATGCCTTAACGCAAAGGGGGCAGCGGGTAGTCCAGAAAAATAAAAGAACGGGCTGCTTGCCCTTATAACCGCTTAAGGCAACGGAGTTACCCTTTAAATCCGGTAATTTAAAATCCGGGGCAGGAACTTTCTCTTCTGCCGCCAGAGGCACCGTGACTGAAAATAAACACAGCGCTAATATAAAAACCAAAAGCCTCGCCATTTTTCTCATCGCTGCACCATCCCGATGCCGGAAAATATGAAATATGCGCCCATGATCAACAGTAAAAAGGCACAGATTTTCTTTACATAGTGCGTCCACCTGCCGGATTTGGGCAGGCGCACCAGCACCGCGCTGAAGGTGCCGGTCAAAATCAGGATCACCCCCATCCCGTAAGCAAAAACAAATAATAAGGTAGCACCGTAAACTATATTCTGTTTAGTAGCTAAATATGCTAAAATCGCGCCTAAGGCCGGGGTGATGCAGGGGCTGATCAACAATCCCGAACTCAGGCCTAAGACAAAAATAGGCAAATACCCCTCTTTTTGTACGGCGGGTAACTTTACCGCCTTAAGGAGGGGCAGATGGAATATATCCAGCATCCCTATCCCGAATAAAATAATGATTGCGCCTGCCAGGATATTGGCGACGGAAGCAGGCAAGAGAGAACCGAAAATTTTTCCGTATAAAGAAGCGATGATCCCTAATGCGGAATAAGTAACGGCAATCCCCGTAACATAGACCAAGCTTAAGGCAAAGGCCTTCAGCTTCGAACCGCCTGCTTTTATGCCGATATAACCGGCGCTGACCGGGATTAAAGGATACAGGCAGGGCGTAATACTTAAAAGCATCCCGCCGAAAAATGCTTTCAGGTAATCAGGGGGAATCGCTAAGGCATTCATCTATCCACTTTAAATAATTCTTCTCGCCCGCTATTATCGGTAAGGCAATAATCTCCGGCACTTTGTAGCTGTGCAGCGACTTAATCATCCGGATAATCCGGGGTAATTTTTTCCTCTGGGATTTGATGATTAAAAGGATTTCCGCCGCCCGGTCAACTTTTCCCTGCCAGCGGAATACCGATTCTACTGCGGCGACGATATTGACGCAGGCGGCTAGTCGAGACTCAACCAGCGCTGTGGCAATATTTTTTGCCTCTTTTTTATTGGGGGCGGTGACAAGAATTACACTGTACATTTTTTTACCAATCTGGCTATCCGACAGCCGTATCTTAAACACTCTTTGATTGATCTGGCATCGGGGGCCCCGATTGCTACCGGCCCGTAATGGTCTCCGCTATGGTCACCCTGGATAATCATACCATGAATGAGCATGGCGTTCAAGATATCCAAAATCGTAGTCTCATTGCCCCCGCCGATATTTGCGGAAGAGGCGAATGCCGCGCCGATTTTTCCGTCCAGTTTTCCGTGGAACTTCACTGAATCGTCAAATAACTTCTTTACCTCCGCCGCCATACTTCCGTAATAGGTAGGCGAACCTATCGCTATGGCATCGTATTGCAATAATTCAGAGGCCCCAACGTCCTTTACGTCTTTTAAGGCTACCTCTAATCCTTCCTTTTTGATGCCTTCGCTAATGCTTTCTGCCATCTTTCTGGTATTGCCGCTCTGGGAATAATAAACCACCAACGCCTTAGACATAAACCACCTCCATTTAACCTTCTAAGACCTTGACCGACTTTATCCTGCCGAACTGCGCGCAGGCATCAAAAATCAGGGTCGGGTCCTGCGTGCGGATATTTATTTTGAAATTTTTTGTTTTTGTTTCCGAAACATCCGGAACTTCTACGATTTTGATATCTTCGCCGAACTCAATAATGGAATTCTTGAAACCGTCCGGAGAATCCTCATAAGTACTTAAGATAAATTCCAGCTGATATTTTTGCATCGTGTTTTACCTTAACATTATTACCGACAGCGACCTGCCGCAGCTGGCGCCTTCTTTACGATAAGAAAAGAAATCGTTGTTCCTGCAGGAGGAGCAAATCCCCGAATCGAACATATGGCTGCCTGCGACTCCCGACGCCGTAATCTGTTTCTGATTTTCCGCGCTCAGGTCAAAATAATAGCCGTTGCCTTTTTTTATTAAAGTGCGGGGGAAAAATTCGCTGAATTCTCCGGCCACTTCATAACAACAGCTCCTGATACAGGGGCCAAAACTGACCAATAAATCTGCGGGATCCGAATTAAAGGCCTGGCGCATAAAATTTATTGTCTTTTGGCAAATTTTCTCTTTGGTGCTGCGCCAGCCTGCATGGACTAAACCTATAGCGCAATTTTTGGGGTCATATAAAAATACCGCAAGGCAATCCGCGGTAAATACCGCTAAAGGAAGGTTCTTCTCATCGGTAACTAAGGCGTCCGTATCAGTTATGGCGGTATCATAAGACAACGCGCCTTTGCCTTTATCCAGTGCCGTGACATATCTGACCCGGGAGCCGTGTATCTGCTTTGCGCATACGAGGTTTTTATAATCTATGCCTAAGCTGCCTAAGAACGACTTACGGTTATCCAAAGAGCTTGCGGTATCCCCGTAACGCAGAGACATATTACCTGCCTGACGGCCGCTAGAGGCGCAGATAATATTTTTATCCGCGATACCTTCCGGAATATGATACTCCTTGCCTTTAGAAAGTACCTGCTGGGGCATCGATTTTAACAAGTTTATCCCTGGATTTTCTGCCCTGAACAATTTCAATCTGATATTTCTTAACTTTAAAGTATTCGGCTAATAACTCTATGAGCTGACTGTTGGCAAGGCCGTCTTGTGTGGGTTTAGTTAAATAGACCTTCAGGGCATCCTTATCTTTTTTTACCAGGTTCCTGCTTGCCCTTGGGCTTACGCGGACTTTTAGAACCACCTAAGCTTCCTATTTAGATTCCAGGTATTTTGTATCCTGGATATTCTTGATCCTGTCGGAAAACCGGTCGAGCTTCTTCTGCGAATCTTCGTATTTACGTCCGGCATTGACTATATGGCTGCCCAGGGTATCGAAATCTTCTTTGAATCTGCCGATTTCTACTGAAAGGGCGCTTAAGCCCTTAAGTATCGCCTTTGCGTTCTCCTCGACTTTCAAACCCTTAAGACCTAAGCAGATCACCTGAAGATAGGCATAAAAGGTATTAGGAGATACCGGAATCACCTTCTTTGACATGCAATATGAAAGCATGTCCTCTTTAATGATCATCTCGTAATAAACGTTCTCCGCCGGTATGTACATCAGCGCAAAATCATATGTGTTTTCGGCTGGTAATATGTATTTTGAAGATACTTCATCGACGCGATTCTTGGCATCCTGGATAAATTTTCTGCGGCAGGAATTCTTTTCATTCTCCTCCTGTGCCGAAATCATCTTCTGAAAATTTTCCAGGCTGAATTTTGCGTCAACCGGGACTATTCTTTCTCCTAATCTTATAATCGCATCTACCGCATCCCCGGTCTTAAACCTGTATTGTGTGGCAAAATATTCTTTTGGCAGCACCTGCGCCAACAAGTTTTCCAGCAAAGTCTCTCCCATCTCTCCCCTGAATTTCGGCGCCCGTAAAAGGTCTTGAAGGCTGGAGATATTTTTACTGACATCCAGTATCTGGGCGTTAGTAGCCTCCAGCTTTCCCAGCTGCGCTTGCACATTCCCGAATACGCCGGTAGTATTGACGAGATTTTCGCTGATGGCCTTATTGGCGTCCTGGATAGTCTTGTTCATCTGATTCAGGCGCTCATTGACCTGACTGGAAATCTGCAGCACGATGCCGATTATGATAAAAGATAATACCAGGAATGATAATCCGATTAACCAAACCATAGGCTTATTATACTACCAATACCCCTTAAAGCAAATAGTCCTCTTTGATGCGCTTAACGCTCCTGAAGATATTCGTTTTGACATCCGGACAGACCCGCTTTATTTCACTGATGATTTTTCCCATCCGGGCGCGGTTGGAGGTGATGGAATGAGGGCAGATGCAGGTTTGATGCAACAATTTTTCTTTTTTAGCAAAACGCTTGATCAGGGACTCTTCTACATAAGCCAAGGGCCTGATCAGCACGATCTTTCCTTTAAAAAGCTCTTGCCTAGGAGACATCGCAGAAATTTCTCCCTGAAAGAATAGATTCAACAAAATCGTCTCAATGATATCATCTTTATGATGGCCTAAGGCTACCTTTGTGCAACCGAGTCGATTAGCCACCTCAAAAAGCGCTTTTCTGCGGTTCCAGGAGCACCAGAAACAGTTGATGTCTTTACGCTTGGTCTTCTTAAGCAGATCGATTTTTTCAATATGATAATCAACGCCGATTTTCTTGAAATATTTTTCCAGAGACTTAGCGCAGGAACGCGGATAACCTGAATCGATATGCACAGCCAAGACTTCGTATTTGATGGGCACAAAAGCACGGCGGTCATTTAAGACGCGCAGCAAAGTCAGGCT
>Ga0163200_1000654_pt1 | contig 14119 bp, 12 predicted proteins | sample PL_2010_200m_FD_113535 | JGI IMG/M metagenome (GOLD analysis project Ga0163200, IMG submission 113535) | Freshwater microbial communities from Powell Lake, British Columbia, Canada to study Microbial Dark Matter (Phase II) - PL_2010_200m | ecosystem: Environmental > Aquatic > Freshwater > Lake ... | reverse complement strand
GATTCAGGCTGGTCAGGAAATTGGCGCGACCCAGCCCTTCGGTCACGCGGTGGATTGGGCGCATGGCGATGCGTCGCTGCGCGAGTACTTCACGAAAGTCTTCGCCCTCCGCCGCGCCAGCAACGCGCTCAAGCACGGTGTGCTGCACGACACATGGAAAAGTGGTGATGACATTTGCGCTTTCGCTCGCGTGTCCGGCCAAGAGTGTATCGTCGTCGCAGTGAACCTCGGCGAACGTCCGGCGACCAGCACACTCAGCTTGCCTCTGAATTCTGCCGGCGTGCTCAAGAGCCGGTTGGACGACGAGACAATTCCCGTCAGCGAACCGCACCAAGTGAACGTCACGCTGCCGGCATGCTCCGCGAAAATTCTGGTGTACGAGGCAAAATAATCACACATTCAGGCCATGTTGTTAACATTTCTCAGCACAGCGTTCATTCTCGCATTGAACAATGACGTTCTTGGCGGCACTACGCCACAGCTATTGCCCGGACGGACTTTCACAGTCGAGTTCCCGGAGATGTAAGCAACGATTAAGAAATACGGAAAGGCCCGCTAAGGCCGCGATGCTCTCCTTCGCCCTATTGCATCGCGCACCAAACTCTCCGTGACCAGCCGATGGCCGGCAATGAATCCGTCAAGAATCAGAAATGCCCCCCGACGAAGAATGACTAAGCCGTTTACTTTTCCAGGCGGGTATGTGAATATGGCCAGTATTCCGATGTCAGAAGCTGCTTTCAGGTTTCGTCGAGCTATTATGTATTGGCTTGCGCCAGTTCTGGCAGCAGTCATTGCCTTCCCGCTGAATGGAGCTGAAAAATCCCCCCTAACTTCCGCGTCGCGACCATGGAATACAGCCAAGGGTCCAGCAAGTCCCGAGATTAAGCACCAATCGTTTGGCAGCAAGATTGTAAATGCGGAGGTGGGCTACAATGTGTGGCTGCCGCCGGGCTATGGCGGTAGCACAGCGCGTTATCCGGTCCTCTATTTTCTTCCTGGCGCTGGTGGAAACGAATACGACGGGACTAGCGCCGTGCTTCAGCGTGTGCGTGCGGCAGTGAAAAAGAAAACTCTGCCACCAGTGATATGCATTTTCTGCAATCCGGGCAACGGCACGTTTCGGGACAATCGGGTGCCGGGCGTTTTGGGCGAGACGATGTTCATGACGGAGTTTGTTCCGACGATCGACCGTGAATTTCGCACGGTGGCATCCCGCAATGGCCGGGCGGTGATCGGTTTTTCCATGGGAGGCGGTGGAGCACTGCGTTTTGTCCTGGGCCATCCCCAGATGTTTACGGTAGGGGTCAGTTGGGGCTGCCCGCGGCTGAAGGAGGAAGAAGCTGCCATGAACCGATTGGGCCAAGCCAAAGAGGCCGGGACCTCAGTGATGATCGTATTCGGCACCAAGGAATCCGAGAAAAGTATTGGGGTGGCTGAAGCGTTTGTCAAAACCCTCTCCAGTCATGGGGTAACCACCTTACTGAAACGACCGGCGGTGCCACACAGTCTGGAACTCTATTTGGATACCTCTTGGGATGACGTGGCGGCGTTTCTCAACGCACGTCTCAAACCCAGTTGACAGTAGATCGGAAACACAATATTGGAGCCTTGAAAGGAATGAACAAATGAGCATGAAGAGATTCGTAACGTTGGCGGTGTTGGGCATGATGGTACTGGGTCTTTCGTCGTCGGTCGTGCGCGCAGGCGAAGATAAGGGCAGCGCTCAAACCAAAACCGGCATCGTGAAAAAGGTGGATGTGGACGCCAAGCAAATCGTCGTCATGGCGGCGCGCGAGCTGACGTTCACGATCACAGACAGCACCAAGATCCAGCAGCATGGGAAGCCGATGAAACTCTCCGACATCAAGGTGGATGCCAACGTGAACGTGGAGTACGTGAAGGACGGCGAGAAGCGCACAGCGCGCAAGATCGTCATCCTGAAGGATAAGTAGGGTCGGACGTGCCGCGCCGGAGCGCGTATCCTATCTGGCAGGACCGGCGGATCAGCACGAGTCGGCCTGCCAGTAATCTGAAGCAACCGAAGGACCCTGCCATGAGAGACTGTGCCGCTGCGCGATGCGCACTTGCCACGTTGGTTTGTTGTGTCGCCGCCAGCGTCGCCACCATCATCCCGGCAGCCGAGCCGTCGCCACCCAAGCTGGCACCCAGCAGCAAGTTCACCATCGTGTTCCCTGACCTGCCGCCCACGTTCTACCGGCTGGACACGGGGGAGAAGATCCCCACGCAGATGACGATCTTCCTGCCCACCAACTATGGTCGTAACCGCAAGCACCCGCTCATCATCTTTTTGGAGGGAGGAAATGGCGGCGGCGCCACGAACCCCAAAGTGGCTCGGGCTCTCTCCGAAGAAAAGGACTTCGTCTGCGTGATTCTGCCTCTCTTCAAAGAGAAACTGCTTCCAAAGCAGCCACTCGGCAAAGGCAGCAATATCCCGCGCATTCTCATGCACCCGGAAGAGGCCCCCTACATGTGGCCCATCTTCAAGAAGATGCTGGCGAGACTGGACAAGATCGTTCCCAATCTTGACTCGAAACACCAGATTATCGGTGGGTTTTCCAACGGCGCCCACACCATCGCGGCGATGATTGGCGATCCGAACTGCGACCTGTCCCAGCGTTTCTCGGGGTTCTTCCTAGTGGAGGGCGGCATGCGGCTACAGCGCTTCGAGACGCTCAAGGGGAAGGCGATCCTCATGGTCTGGGGCAACGAGCGATCACGCGCCCGTGGGCAAAAGAACTGCGACGTCGCCTTGGCGGCCGGCGCGAGGGCCAGCCTCTACATCATGAACAACGTCGGACACGATTTCCCCGTCAAGGAGTACCCAGCGGTGCGTGCGTGGCTGCGCGGTGAGCCATGGGTGCCGCCAGTGGCAGCGGCGACCATCGCTGCGAAGGAAGAAAAGGAAGGCGAACAGACCAAGACTGGCATTGTGAAGAAAGTGGACGTGAACGCCAAGCAGATCGCGGTCATGGCGGCGCGTGAGCTGACGTTCACCATAACGGACAGCACCAAGATTCAACAGCACGGCAAACCGGTGAAACTCTCGGACATCAAGGTGGATGCCAACGTGCACGTGGAGTACGTCAAAGACGGCGACACTCGCACGGCCAAGAAGATCGTCCTACTGAAGGAGAAGTGAGGACAATGCTGACTTGGGCGTTCGTGGCGCTCCTGATGGCCGCGCCCGTTTCGCTCACCGCTGAGCCGGTGCGGGGACTGGCCCCTGGCAGCAGTTTCTCTGTCACCTTCCGCGACATGCCGCCTACCTTCTACGCCCTCTTCACCAAGCAGGACGTGAAGGCCAAGATGACGATCTGCCTGCCGCACAACTACGCCCCCGCGAAGAAGCATCCACTGCTGGTCTACCTCAACGGCTGGGACGGCGGCGACGGCAACACGCTCGGCGTCGCGCGCGGCATCACCGGCCAGCAGGATTTCGTCTGTGTCAGCATGCCGCTCTTCCGGGCGCCCGGCTTCAAGGTCGAAAAGGCCAACTCGCCGGGCAAGGATTCCGTCCTGACCGAGCCCGACGGCCGCGCCATGTGGCCCCTTTTCAAGACGATGCTGGACAAGGTGGAGGCGCTCGTCCCGAATATCGACAAGAGTCACCGCGTGGTTGGGGGGGTTCTCCAACGGCGCCCACGCCACCGCGGCGCTGATCGACGGCTCCGACGGCGAAATCTGCAAGCTCTTCTCCGCGTTCCTCATCGTCGAGGGCGGCGGCAAGATGAAGCATTTTGAGTACCTGAAAGGGAAGCTCTACATGATGGTTTCGAGCCAATCCAAGTCGAAGCCGCGCGCGCTGCAGATCATGGAACAGGCCAAGGCGGCCGGCGCCCGGACGACCTTCCTGCTCGATGACGTCGGCAAGCACGACTTCCCGGTGTCCGCATATCCGGCCGTGCGGAAGTGGCTGCGCGGGCCGGCCATGCAGTGAAACAGTATCCCACGCGGAATGTACTATGAACCGATTAGAGGAGTCATGATACGCATGATTGCGGTACGATGCGCGCTCGCAGCCGTGCTCTGTTCCCTCACAGCCAACGCGGCGACGCCGTCGCTGGGGCAGGGCGACCGTGAGATCACCGTGCGGGTTGGCACTCAAACGCGCACCTGTCTGATTCATTTGCCTCCAGCGCACGGCGGCGCGAGGCTCCTGCCTTTGCTGATCACTCTTCACGCATCCGGGCAAACCGGCGACGCCATGGCCAAGATGACAGGGTTCAACGCCATGGCGGATAAACACGGCTGGATTACCGCATTTCCAGATGGCGTCATCGGCAAAAAGCGCGCTTGGAACTCCCTCTTCGGCAAAGTTCCCGGCGGTCAGGGCGTGACGGCCGATGACGTGGACCATGTCGCATTCATCCGGTCGCTCATTGATACGCTGCGCAATTCCTATCATACTGACCCGAATCGCGTCTTTGTTTGCGGCCACTCGTCGGGCGCCTACATGGCCTACCGGGTGGCGATAGATCTGGCCGACCGGATCGCGGCGGCCGGGGTCGTCAACGGTTTGTTAGGAATCCGGTTGCTGGATGGAAAACCCTGCATCCCCGACATTCCCATGCCGGTGGCCCCTGTCTCCTTGATCCACATCTGTGGCGCGAAGGACAACCTCGTGAAGTTCGGCGGCGGTCAGACCCCCAAGGTGATTGTCAAGTCCGTGCCTGACTGCATCCAGTACTTCGTCAAGGCCAACGGATGCGCCGCTGCCGGCAAGGAGACCAAAGACGCCGAGCACGGCGTGGTCCGCACGCTGTATTCCGGGGGCAAGGCGGGCACCGAGGTCGAACTGGTGATCGTTGAGAACTGCAACCACAACTGGCCGTTTCCGCCAACCGGCCTTTCTGCCAGCCAAGCGTTGTGGGAGTTTTTCTCGAAACATCCAAAGGCGGCACGATAAGGAAGTGAAAACATGACACGACGACGGATTTCTTTGACGTTGTGCATACTGCTGTTGGCAGCCATTGCGATTGGCGCTGAGCCGGCGCCGAAAGCCGCGTGGCTTGATCCAAACCGCAGCGAACCGGTGGGGACACACTACCGGACTTTCACCAGCAAGTTAGTCGGAGGCGAGGTTAGTTATCTGATCTATCTGCCGCCGGATTACGAGGCCAATTCCACGCGGCGCTATCCGGTGGTCTATTTTCTCCACGGTTACGGCGGCAATCCGCGCGCCGGCACCGTGTTCGTCAAACCGTTGGACGAATACATCCGCGCCGGCAAAGCACCGGCCACAATCGTCGTGCTGGTCAACGGACTCGCGGCCAGTTTCTACTGCGATTCCCCCAACGGCAAACAACCAGTGGACAGCGTGATCACCAAGGAGCTGATCCCGCACGTGGACAAAACCTATCGGACGATTGCAAAACGCGAGGCGCGGGCCGTCGAGGGTTTTTCGATGGGCGGCTATGGCGCGGCGCACCTCGGCTTCAAGCATCCAGACCTGTTCGGCCTTGTCAGCGTCCGGTCTGGCGCGCTCACCGACTCGGTGGAATGGGGTCCGCTGAAACCTCCGCAGGGTGGTCGCAGGAAAATGATGCTGAGTGCCGAGAAAAGCTATTTCGAGGCCAACGACCTCGCCACGCTGATTCGCCACAACGCGGACGCGATCCGCAGCAAAACCAAAGTGCGGATCGCCGTGGGAAGCGAAGACACGCTTTTGCCGAACAATCAGGCGCTGCATGAATTCCTTTTGCAGTTGAAGATCGAGCACGAATACGAGGTGGTTCCCGGCGCTGCACACGACAGCAGCAAGGTCTATCGCATACTGGGCGAGCGGGAGTTCGCTTGGTATCTGAAATTGTGGTCATATGGGCACCCATGATCTCGAAACCACATCTTGTCCTCTTTCTCTTGTGTGCAGTCTCCTTGGGCGCTGCGGATCATCCTGTTGCCGCCAGCCGCGGTGATACGGTGGCGGACTCTGCTGGTTCAAAGCGCGAGACGTATTTTCGTCTGTTGACTCTCTACGGGCAGGGCGACACACAAAGCGTGGCGGAAGCCGAGCGGATTCTTGGTTCGCTGTTGCCGAGAAGTGAATCGGATAGAGTGAATCCAGAGGACAAGTTTGCGCATTCAGCGGCGGTCATTTTCTATCGGCTTTATTCCGCGAAATTGCCGGCAGTGCTGCGGGAGCGCGCGCGACTGGACGTCGCCAACCGAGTCAAGGCCATCGAGCGCTTCTACTATCCCCAGCGCCGGACCAACTTCAACATGGGTCACACCAACTTCGCATTGATGTATCTGGAAGCGTTCGTGCTCGGCAGCGAAGCCGTTGGTGACACCGCAGCGGCGGCGAAAGCTTACGATGCCTTTGACGAATTCTGCGATTACACGCTGCACAACGGCTTCACGGAATTTAACGCGCCAAACTACTACAAGGTTGATCTCCACTGCCTGAGCAGTCTGGCCAGCGCCAGCGCCAATCCGTGTGTGCGGCGCCGCGCGGCAGCCTTCGCGGAGTTTCTTTGGTTTGAGACGGCGCTTCATTACTGGCCCAGCCAAGATTGGCTGACTGGCGCCAACTCCCGGAATTACAATTACGTCGGCGGTTTGGGCGGCGCTCTCAACTTGGTCCGGCCCTTTTTCGGCGAGCGCGCCATTGCCACCGGCCGGGTTGACGAAAGGAAACTGGGCGGCGAGGCCGGCTGGGTCGCTTCCTTCGATTACGAACCGCCTGCGTATATCCGCGAAGTCGCGCGAGAGAAACAGCCGTGCGTCTATCAAGGGCTTTGGCTCGCGCCGGTGGTTGACGAATTTCGTCGCGGGTTCGAAGGCGAGGGATTTCTACAGATAGCACACGGGGAGTTCGGACACCAATACGGCAAGGACCGCTACACCTACTTCGAGCCGTCCTACGCTCTCGGCATCGGTGGGGCGCACTATTCCTCGCAAGACCGGACGCTGGTGGCCGACATCGCCAGCAAGAAACCGTTAGCCAGCATCTCATCACAGATCAACACGAGCATCCCATTGGACGCAAGTGGCGAATTCCTAAACTTTCTCCGAAGAAGCCACCTGCACACCGGTGCGGCTGCTGTCCAAGACCGCAACATGGCCATGATGCTTTACTCTCTGACGCTACCTCAGGAATCGGAGAAGGCACTGCCCATTGTTGCGCCGTTGTTGCTCCTGCCTGCAAACGCCGACTGCATTTTCATCAACGATAAGCCCGTCAACCGGCAGGCAGGTCCGCACACGCTTTCGGCCAAGGACATTCTGTATCTTCAGGAAGGCGGTGTTTACGCCAGTCTTCGGTTTGTAGAGGCTGCCGAGGGATTTGCCGGATACAAGCCCACGTATCATTACCGGCTCGATGGCCATTATGAACTGAAGACCAAGACCGACGGCGTTCGCAACCGCCGACACTTTCCGGTGGGCGCGATGGCGTGCGTTCTCTACAACGGCGCGGGAAGAGTTTTGACGGGCAAAGATGTGCGGGCGGGTTTCGTTGTCGAGATGGCCACAAGAAAGAAGTATCCGACGCTGGCTGACTTCCGTCAACACATCGAAAAAGAGACCGGCATTGCTCAGAGCTGCGAGAACGGCATCTGGCAGGTTCGTTACCGAAGTGGCGGACGGGAAATTTCCATCAAGAAAGATTTGCCGAAAGACCTGATTCTGGACAAACACGTCGGTGCCTTGCGAGTTGCCCCGCCGGTGCACGTGACGAGTTTCTCGAAGTTGGAAAACGGTGTGCTGACGATCTCGTGGAAGGGCACGACGCACACTATCAACCTCCGCCGGGACGGTTCACCATGAGCGACCAAAGCGCGCTCCCGCATTTCACGTCACTAACTACTCCTTCAACGACACTCATGAAAATACACCAAATCTTGACGGGCCGGAGTTTGGACCCACAATGCGCGGCGTTGGGATGCTCCCTATGAAAACCAAACTGTATTTTTTGCTCTTGGCCTTTAGCTCACTTACTTTGCCCGCGGCTGATTATTATGTGGCCACAAACGGCTCCGACACTGGCAACGGTTCGGCATCGCAACCCTTCCGCACAATCCAGAAAGGAATTGATGCCGTCAGCCAACCCGGCGACACGGTGACGGTTCTCCCCGGAACATATCCGGAACAACTCACTCTTCGTGCGCACGGCACGCCGGGCAAACCGATCGTCATCAAGGCCGCAAAGAAGCAAGAGGTAATTCTCGATGGCGCGGAGCGCGTTTGCGGCTGGCGGTTGCTCGACGGCACACACAACGTCTGGGGCAAGGAGTTCGGCGACAAGGCGCCGTACAACAACGACAATGACCGGTGGGACATGCCGCCGCGCTCGGAACAGGTGTTTGTGGACGGCAAACGCTGCGTTCACGCCAGAGACCCGTTGTCGGATTACAGTTTTACCGCCACGCTGACCGATCCCGCGCGGTACACGCTCAAACTTCCGCAAGGCAAGAACCCCGACACGTCAATCACGGAGATCACGGCCAAGACGAGCTTGTTGAAAGCGCGAGCGGACAACGTCGTCATCGAGGGTTTTGTTTTCCGCCGCGTGAGAAACACCTACCAGAACGCGATGGTCACGCTCAACGGCGAAGGCATCGAATTCCGCAACAATCTCCTCGAATACTCCAGCGCCGGTTCGGGACTGGCCATCCAGACAAAGCACTCGCGCATTCACGACAACGTTTTTCGCCACAACGGCCAGTTCGGGTTCTCCGTGGGCGGCACGGAAAACCTGATCGAAAACAATCTTGTCGAAGGCAACGACCTCGCCGGCTACAAAGAATGGGGCACCGGTGGCACCAAGATCGTCGGCAACGGCAACATTATCCGTCGCAACCGTTTCGTTGGCAACCTCGGCGGCGTGGCCATCTGGCTCGACTCTGGACCGTGCAACAGCGTCATCGAATACAACCACGTTTCCGGCAACTTCGGCGAAGGTATCCGCGCCGAGATCTCCTTTCACAGTCTCATCGCTTACAACATCGTCGAGAACACGCAGGAATGCGTGCCCATCATGTTCGGCAAGACGCAGCGGCCTCATTGCATCGGCATATCGGTGCAAAACTCAGCGGAGATTTGTGTCGTCAACAATTTCCTGAAAGACAACCGCGGCGTTGGCATCCAGCTCGCCACCTACAACCGCAAGGCCGCCGACCTGTCGAAGTGGCAGGAACATTACGACGACGCGCGACATCGCCGGTGGCTTCACCGGTCTTGGGACGCCGGAGTGGTCTATGCCTACAGCAATATGTTCTTCAACAATGTCGTCATCCAAACCACCGCTGAGGCAGCCGGCCCCTGTGTGTTTCTCATGGGGTTGACCAACGCCCAGAAGCCGCACTGTTTCGGAAACCAATTCGACTGTAACTTCTACTGGAACTCCGTCACGCATGCGCCAAAGGTGCAGGTGAAGAACTCATTTGAGGTTCCCAACGGAAAGAGCGAGTGGCAGACGCACCTCGGCATGGATGTCCACGCACTTGGTGGTTTCTCGCCGGAACATTACCGGAACACGGCTTTCAGCGCGGACTACCCGTACAAACCCACCACCTCTTTTATCGGTATCGGCAAAGGTAAAGCCGTCAACGACCTGTCCTGGCATGTGACAACTGATTATCTAGGCAGTCAGATGGCCGCGGAACGAAAACCTAGCATGGGACACATCGAACCCACCGGCAAATGAGAGCGTTGGCGGCACCCTGAGCAGAAGCTCGGAGGATGCTTCACGGTTCAAGATGGCCGCCGAGTGATTCCAATACGCCGCGCCAGAAGGCATCGCGTTCTGCACCGGCCTGTCTGCCTCGCGGCTCTTGGTTCACGGAAGTCTGCACCATCACGACGCCGGAGTCCGGCTGGACGAAAACACTTTGGCCATAGATGCCAAGCATCGCGAATGTCCGGTGACGCAGCGGGAAAAGCCAGAACAGATAACCGTAGCCGTAATACGGGGTGGCCGTGCGCGGGCGGAACGCGGGCGGCTGACGGGCCGGATCGGTGGCGTCCAGTAGATACTCCCTGGGCACGATCTGCCGGCCGCCGATGTTGCCATCGCGTGCCACTAACAGTCCCAGCCGGCCGTAATCCCGCAACGTAGCGTTGAAACGACCTTCGGTTCCCTCCTGTCCGTCCGCACCGATGTTCCATGCGGCGTCGGCTTCGGCGCCGAGCGGCTGCCACAGCCACTCGCTTGTCAGTTCCGCGACGTTCCTGCGGGCCGCACGCGCCAGCACGTACCCCAGCACCGCAGGTTCGGAGGAGGCATAGCCGAGTTTTTCGCCTGCGGGGAATGCGCGTTCGGTGAATGACGCCAACAATTGAAGAACAGCGCCCGGTTCTCCGCTGCGCTCAGCGCGACTCAGACGGGCGATGTCATCGCGGCCGGTGTATTCCTCCACAAACTTCACGCCGGAACTCATGCGCAGCAGTTGCCGGATCGTCGCGCGGCCATAACCCGACCCTTTCAATTCGGTGACGTATTTCTCGGCAGGATCGTCGAGTGACGCGAAGACACCTCTCTCCAGCGCGATGCCGACCAGCAATGATGTGACACTCTTGGCCACGGAGAACGAAAGGAAATGGTCATGGTCGTTGCGCCCGTAGCGGTAGCGTTCTGCGACGACCGCGCCGTTCTTGAGAATCAATAGACTCGTGACGCGTTGATGTTCGAGATAATCAGCGAGACCATAACTTGCATTTTGATAACGGTAACTGATGATCGCCGACGTGCCGTTGGTCAGCGGCGTCACAGGGCCGGCGCGCGCAACCAATCGCGTGGGCAGGATCTTGTCGGCCGCGCTGAAGCTCCCGACCTTGAACGGCTCGGCATACATCGTCGCAGTCGTACCGCGCGGATAGCCCTTCGCCTTGCCAAGCGCCACCTCGTCCGGTTCGGCAAGCACAGTGAGCGCAAACAAGTTGAAGACCAGCAAGCGGCATTCAAGCGGGACGCGTACCAGATAGCGTTTCACAATAAACCCTGTCCTGCGCCTTGCCGGATAAGTTTCTCTCGCAGGAATGCCACACAGCCGGGAACTTGGGCTTCGGTGAGTGCGTGCAGCAACAACGGACCATTGAAACCCTGTGCGTGCAGCAGGGAGAGATAACAGTCGTAGTCGAGCCGTCCCGTGCCCGCCGCTTCCTGGCCTGCCTCGCCATCCCGGCTAAGGTCCTTGGCATGGGCCACAATGATATCGCGTCCGACCAAGGCAAAAGCGCTTTGGAGCACCTCGGCCATCCGCGACAACTCGCCGGCGTGAAACAAGTTGGCGGCATCCATCGTGACCTTCAGGTGTGGAGAGCCGATTTCGTCCAACAACCGCCGGGCTTTCGCCGGCGAATCAACCACGTTGCTCACCTCGGGTTCGAGCGCCAAAGTCACTCCGGCGTCCTGCGCAATAGCCACCGCCTCGCGAACGCAGGCGGTCATGTCACGCCAAGCCTCTGCCGAATTGTTGTCCGGATGATGACGCCACATGTTCTCGCGGTCGCGCGTTCCGATGCAGATGGCGATGACCGATGTGCCCAGCTCTCCACAGACTGAAGCCATCGCTTTCAACCTCCGCAAACCCGCACGACGAAATTCCGGGTCCGGGTGGCTCATATTGAATGTGCCTTGGACCGTGGCGATCGTGATTCGCCGGGCGGCTGCAGCGTGCCGAATTCGTTCCGCAAGCGCGACGGGGATTTCATCAGGCATGGGTTGCAAGCCGGCGCTTTCGGGGTTGAATTGCACGCACTCCAGCCCGGCGGCGGCAACGGCATCAAATACCGCCTCGATCGTCGGACGGGCAATGACTTTGCTGAGAATACCAATTTGCATAAAGCGGTCAGTTGATTGTTTCCAGAAACTCGGTGATGCAGCGCTGCACGTCAGCCGCATGGCGCGATTCTCCTTCCGACTTGGGGGTGATCTCGCACAACCGCGCACCGGGAATGGCACCGGCAAGAATAGGGCCGTACTCGAATGGATGCGCTGGATCGTGGCGGTTGACCAGCACCAAGGTCGGGACACGAATCGCGGACAACGCTTCGAGGTTTTGGCAAGGCGCGTCTTGGGCGATCCGCTCGAATCGAATCACTGTTTCTTCCGCACGGGGATCGTCGAACAATCCCAAAAGTGATTGGGCAAAGTACGGCCACTGACGGAAAAGCTTGTGATATTCTTCCGACCGGCCGAACTGATCGCGGCCTTCTTTTGCGCCGTATTGGCGGATGCAGCGGGCGATGCTCACGAATACTTGCGCGTTGGCCGGTAGTGGGTGGTCAAGCCAGCAAGGCCGGGAAAAGATAAGCGCGCGTGTGCGATCTGGAAACCGCAGCGCCAGATTCAACGCCACCGCTGCACCCATCGAGATTCCACCAACCACGGCTTGAGCAATTCTCAATTGGTCCAGAAAGGCCGCGAGATCGTCGGCAAACGCGGTCATGCTGATCTTCTCAGTCGGACCAAGTGGACGGGTATCTCCGTGCGCGCGAAAATCCATGCTCAACAAACGAAACTCCAGCGGCTGCTGAAAGAGCGCGACAAGCTGTTGCGAATCGCTCCCCAAACCGTGCTGGAACAAAACCGGAACACCTTTCCCCGAATCTGAATAGCAAAACTGCAGGCCGTCGTGAGCGAAATACTTGCTCATGGCCGGTCCGAGAAATTGGTTACCGCGCTGTCTGCCATGCCGCTCTTGTAGGCGACGGCTTTCACTCGGACACCGGGTTGCACGCTGATGACACCGCAATAGACGTAGCCGTTGGTGCGCGTCGGTGTTGTGCCATCGAGCGTGTAGCGGAACCATGCGCCGGGCGTCGCGGACTTCAGTGTGATGGTTTTGCCATCGGCCACGAACTGCGGTTTGCCGCACGGTTCCTTGCCTTCTTCGTAAAGACCGCAGTCGGGATAGTTCTTCACGACGTCCCAAGCCAATCGTTGCAATACGCCGGCATGTTTGGCGGTTATGTCCCCGCTCACTGGCGGAATCCTTCCCACCGGCGATTGGCCGTAAAACGCAGCGAACCAAGTCATGCAGAGGAGATATCGGCCGGCATCGCCAGGATGGACGTTGTCGTAAAACATAATCAGGTCGAAGTCCTTCGAGGAAAGACCGGAGATCTTTCCGTGATCGAGCAGATTCTTCAGATGTGCCACAGCCAGCGTGCAGGGCAGGATTCGCGGCCGTTTCTCACCCTTGTATCCTTCGCAGACTTTGCGCTCGATCGTTTCGGTGGACATCATCAACGCGGCGCACGCTTCCTCGAACCTCGCCGACGGCGGCGGCCAACCATTGAAGCACGGACGCCGGGACGGCCATTCGGCGTAGATCCACGGCTGCACTTGTGGAGACTTCGCGCGGGCGGCGTCGAAGAAGAGAACATCATGCTTGGCCTCGTTGGCGAGATCGGCGTCCGTGAAACCCGCTAGCCGCGGTTGCACGCTGAAATGATCAAGGCGCGGAAGCGTGGAGAGTTCCTTGTCCCAGTTCGCTTTGCCTTTGGACTGTGTGTTGTTCCAAATGAGCGGAGTGTTTCCGCCCTCCTTCAGCCAAGCGTGATAATCATGACTGAATCCCGCCGCGCGAACGTAATCCGGAAACCGCAGCGTCGAAGCGGTCAGGCTGTTGCCGACGTGCATCGAATGGAAACCTGGTTTCAATGGTGTGCCGGCAAGGTAGGTGGCCCGCGCGACGGGACTCGGCGGCAAGCCTTCCTTGAAGGCGACGGCAAAAAGCGTGCTGAGCCGGTCAATCTTGATCGGCCCCTTGTACTCCAAGCCATCGTTCAAGCCCGGTGCGCCGTCGAAGGAATAGCGAATGACCGCTCCGGGCGTATTGCAGCGGAGGGTGACTTGCAAGGGGCTGTCGCCGGATGGCGGATCCATCCGCGGCATCTGGGCCGTGGCGAGTTCTCCCGCGTCAATCCCGACATACTGGCCGTCGGGACAATCGGAATCGAACCACGTATCGGTCTTGCCGTCAACAGCGCGCGGCCAGTTCCGGAGTTGTCGCCATCCAAAAGAACCGAACGTGCGTCCCGCGATTCTTCGTTTTCCGGCGTAGAACTCCAATTCAGCCACGTTGCCGTGGGAGCCGGCGGGAGCTTCATAACGAATCCAGCGGTACAGTTTGTTGTTTGGAAACGAAAGTTC
>Ga0163200_1000653_pt1 | contig 14147 bp, 4 predicted proteins | sample PL_2010_200m_FD_113535 | JGI IMG/M metagenome (GOLD analysis project Ga0163200, IMG submission 113535) | Freshwater microbial communities from Powell Lake, British Columbia, Canada to study Microbial Dark Matter (Phase II) - PL_2010_200m | ecosystem: Environmental > Aquatic > Freshwater > Lake ... | reverse complement strand
TGGTAATCCTTGAGCGGCGTCCAGTCCTTGGGGTCTTTGCCTTCGCGCGGGATGCCACGAACGTAGTACGGGTCGTCGAGAACTTGTACCTCGGTGCCCTCGATGTGCGGCTGCTTGCTGACCTTGGTGCGGATGCCGACGCCGTTGTTGGCGCCGGGGTCGAGCTTGATTTCCAGCCGCAGGATGAAATTGGCGTATTCCTTGGTGGTGAAGATGTGGACTTTGCCGGTGTCCTTGCAGATGAGCTGGCCGTCTTCAGCGTAGTAGCTGCTGGTGTCGCCGCCAATGCCCTGCCAACCGTCGAGGTCTTTGCCGTTGAAGATCGGCACGAAGCCTTCTTCGTTGGTGGGCGTCGCGCACGAGGCGAGGCAGAGCGCGACAGCGAGCATGATGGTGAGATGTTTGGTCATGGCTCAGTGTTTCCTTTCGGTTGAGAAAGTTCTACTCCATCCAGCCCAACAAGCAAGCCTGAGGATACTTCTCGGTTGAAGACGTTCATTTCACAGGCAACGCCAGCAAACGACCGTCGGCAAGGCCGGCTACCACGACCGAGCGGCCGGCCATCGGGATCGCAGCCAGTTTCATCACGGGCGCGCCCACGGATCGCGACCACACTGGTTTCCCTGCAGCATCAAGCGCGTGGACGTCGCCGTCTTCCGTGCCGGCTATGATCAGGCCGTCAGCCAACGCCATGTCATGCACGGCGAGGCCGAGTCGCCGCTGCCAGAGCGGCGCGCCGGTGGCGTCGAGGCAGTAAACGTAGCCCGTGCCCGACGCGATGAGGACTTCCGGCCGGCCATCGCCGTTGAGGTCGGCGCAACGGATGCGCTCGACGGGATAGCCGTAGTTGTCGAAACTCCAGAGGGTTTTGTTCCGGAGATCAACCGCGATCAAGTCGCCGGTGGATGAGCCATGAACGATCTCCTTCTTGCCGTCGCCATTGAGGTCGCCGAGAGCGAACGTCACATCGCCAATGGAAGTGGAGGAAGTCATCAGTTTGCTGCCGTCTGGTCGCAGGATGAATACCGAGCCATACTTGTTGGCAATCACGATCTCAGGTTTGCCGTCGCGGTCCACGTCCTCGATGGCGATTTCCATGCACCCATGATACGCCGCCAAGGTGTGCCAAAGCTTCTTCATGTCCGGCGACAATCCCTGGCTTTCCATGCTTGCGAGCGTTGTCACGAGCATGTCATCCGTGCCGTTGGCGTCCGTGTCCACCCCGCGTGTGCAATAGAGTCCCCACGGCCGCTCGCCGTAGTCCATATTGAAGTAGATGCCGGTCATCCGGTCCTTGCGCTTCTGATGGCCGGCGGGGTCGAGCTGGTAGAGATAGGTGTCCGCGCTCGACACGAGGATCGTGGGCGGGCCGTCCTTGGCGAACCGGGCCAGCGAAACATCGCGAACGACCCCGGCCGTGGAATGCGACCAGAGGAGTTTGCCATCGGCGCTGACGGCGTGGCCCGCGCGTCCGCACGCGACGAGCAACTCCGGCTGGCCGTCGCCATCAATGTCGGCGGGAGTGATCCGAAACACGGGCGAACGTTCCGCAAGGGTCACGCTCCACAACGGTTTCGCGGCAACGCGCGTCGAGGCCGTGTCTCGCTGCTTTGCGATGGGTTTCGGCGCGCTGCGACTGGCGTCGGTCAGGCCGGCGATGTCGAGTCCGCCCACCGTGACCGTGTGCATGCCCGCGGGCAGTTCAAGGCGCTGCTGGCCGGACACAACCGCGCCACCGCGCGCGGTCATGCTTACGGGCTTGGCAGCAGTCAGCATCATTTTCCCGTTGCTCGCATCGAGACTGACATTCACCGCAGGTTCGAACGCAAGCCCCGTCTCTCCGAGACCGATGTTGTGCGCCGCCATGAGACTGATTGTTTGCCCACTGATGAGCCACGCATCCGCATCGCACTGCCACCGGCCCGCGTGGTCGGGACCGAAGCCAGCCAACGTATCCTTCATGCGGTGCGCTGACGGGCGCAACGTCTCGACGGCGAACTCCGCCGGATGTTTCGGCCCGGTTGCGTAAACCAACGAGCAGAACGTCGTGCTCTCACCCGCCTGAAGGCGGGCCGACTGCCGTTGGTGCAGGACGGAAACCGGCACCGAGATACCTTGACGGACATGATCGGTCACCCACGCGCGCACTGGCAGCGCAGGATCAATGTGCAACGCTCCGGCTGGGGTGTTTGTGCTGGCGCGCCGGGCCACGAACTGCCCGCAGTCGTTCACGCGCTGATCGCCGCGGTCAATCGTCTTCCACGTCAGATCCAGATCGTAGTTGCCGGCTTCACGCGCCGTGACCGTGTCCTGAACCAGGAACCACGAGCCTTTGCTCCACAAGACGCGCCGGTCCCAGTCCACGCCGTTGTAGTCTTTCACATAGGTGCGCGTGGCGGCCATGCCGGGCAGATCGCCGCTGGAGGCCAGTCCCGCCAAGCTCGGCACGAGCTTCGCGCAGCGACCGTCGCGCAAGACGGACAACATCGAGTGCTCGGTCGTGTTGCGCACGAGGTAGTCGTGGTCAATCAGCCACCGCTCGCCATCCTGAACGAAGGTCGTGATGCCGTTGGAGTCGAAGTGCAGGTGTTTGCCGCGGCCCAGCCCATCGAGGAGCAGATATTGTCCCTCTGGTTCCCAGTTCTCGCGAAAGCTGATCTTGTCCCACGCCTGCTCGAACGGCACATCGGCCCGCGCGAATACCTCGTTGTAGGTCGGTCGGCGCTGCGTGTCGTCGTAGATCTGGCGGTCCATCGGGAACACGTTCAGCCCGACAAACCGCTCCGGCGAGCGCGGCTCCACTTCGGGCCAGTAGGGATTCTCCCAGCCGCCGGCCATCGTGTGTTCGAGCAGCCAGCGATAACCGCCGTCGCGCGTCCACCAATAAGCGACAGGCAGCGCCGCCTTGGCCATCGTGTGGACCGTCCCATAGCCGCTGTCGCCAAAACCCGCCGGCAACTGGCGGTTGTCGCCGCACGCCACGGCGTAGTCCGCGTAACGTTTAATCAATCCACTCTCAAAGAAACGCAGGTCCCAATCCGCCAGCGAGAACGCAATGGTGTGCCCCATGGTAAGCGTCAGATAGGCGTCGGCATCTTCCTGCGGTTTCCATGAACGCGCTTGCGCGGCGAAGCCGAGCCGCGACTTGCGCAGCCACTCCTTCGCCTCAGCGAGATCGTAGTGCCGGTCGAAATAGCGCCCGGAAAAGTAAAGCCCGAGCAACGCAAACGTCGTGTGGTTCCACGTCACCGTGAACTTCTCGTCAATCCGGCGATACTCGTAGGAGCAGTGCGTGAGATTGCGGCTCCAAGCGAGCAGAGCCTCCACGTAGTCGCGCCGCCGGTCCGGCGTGATCAATGGGCACTCCTCAAACGCGTCCCACGCCGCGAAGATTTCGCCCGCTGTCGTCTCCTCCGGCCACGGCGTGTGGCGATCGGGTTTCTTGCGGTAAGTCTCGACCATGATGTCGAGCGCGGCGATGGCGAGCCGCGCATAGGTCTCCTCGCCGGTCTTGAGGTATTGCTCCGCGTTGGTGCGAAACGCCGCGAACGACGGATCCACCGGCTTTGCGACCAAGCGGCTGCGCGAGGCGGCCGAAAGTTTTTTCACCGGCTCGACGATCATGGTGTAGGGCAGCGCTGTGGATTGCCCGTTGCCCTGCAGCAGACCGAGGAAACGCTCGACGGCTTTGCCGAGTTGGTCGGGCCGGCTCGCGCCGAGCACGATCACATCCTGGCCACCGCCCCAGTGATGCGGATCGAAGACCGTATGCACTGTGTAACCATCCGGGCCGGGGAACTGCCGGTCTTCGTAGGTGTAGCGGCTCCAATACAGGCGCGTGAGCAGTTCGTTATCGAGCATGTTGCCCAGCGCGATCGCCGTCTGCTTCCCCGGCTCGGCCTCCGCGAGCCGGCTCACCAGGCGAGGCTCCACGCCCAGCCGTTTCGCGAGCGCGCCGCGAAGCTTTTCCGCTGCCGCCCGTGCCGCGCCATTCGCGGGCGCGAGGATTACCGGCGCACGACCATCGCTGACCAGCGCCGTCATCTGCGGCGCGGGCTTGACGGCGCCGAGTGTGGCGGCGGCTTTCGTGTCTGCGGCAAACGAGGCAGTGCAGGCAAGAAGGACAGTCGAAACGAGAGACAACGAGAGCATGATCGAGTTCATCGTGGTTTTCAGGGGCGATCAAGTGTCAGGGAGCAATCGTCATAGGTGACGTGGCCTTCCTGATAAGGAGAGTGAATGGCCGTGTCAAGGATGAACCGGACTTGGGTCGTGCGCGCGCCGGTGGTGAACCGCCTGATCAACTGCTGATATGGGCCGGCGGTTCTGATTTCTATCTTGGTGTGTTTGTGGAGCACATTGCCGCCAGCATCGAGTTCCCAGACTTCAAGACCGGCAGAATCTTTCGGGTCGTGGCCGAAGCCCTTCCCGTGGAGGTCAACCGTTCGCACCCAGACCGACGCCGTGCAGGCCGTGTTCGGCGAAACCTCAACATCCTGGGAGATCATGGTCTGGCCGTTGGCGTCGCTGTGGGTGCGGATGGCGCCGTGGCCGCTGTGAAATTCCGGTAAGCCCCACGTCGGATGACGGCTGTAGTCGCGCTCCTGCCAGATGTAGGACTTCATCGGCCCGGCAAACTCGTAAGTCCATCCCGCGACATCGCGCCGGATGCCGTGCAGCATCGTCGCGCCGCCGCTTGTGTCCTCAAATCCCGGGTTTGTCAGCAGATTGCCCGTCACATCCGGTGCGGTGGAGGAAACGGGCTGCAAGCCTTTGCCGCCGTCGCCGGGGCCGAGTTCCAATGCTTGCACGAAGGCTTCGCCGCGAACGGGCTTCTCGCCGTCCATGACGCGAGCGCCCTTGAACCGGACTTCGATGATGCCGTTGCGTGGAGCGATGTCGTTGAAGACGAGGTCGGCGGCGCGATTCGGTCCGCCGGCGGTGGCGGCGACATCGAGCTTGCTGACGACAGGCTGGCCGTTGATGCGGATGTCGAAGCAGTTCAGGCGCGTGTCGAGGCCGCGCGTGGCGGCGAACTTCAGCCGGAGGTGGTATTTGTCCGGCCCGACGGTGAGGTTCACCCAAAACTCCCGGCTGTGAACCCCGTAGCGATACAGTTCAGGTTCGGACGCGTTGCCGATCGCGTTGGTGGCTGGCGTGAGCCACCATGAAGTGACCACCGAGTCTGTGTTGGCACCCGTGCGCGTGACAAGCTCCGTCGCGGGCCGCCAACTATGGCCTTGCGAGTCGCGGTAATCCCGCCCGCCCGCATAGCCGAAGATCATCCGCTGGGTTTCAGCCGGCCCGGTGCCGGTGGGATAGCCATGCGCCTTGTCCGCGGCGGAGAACTGCACGGCATCCACGCAGACGCGGTTGCCGCTCGAATACGGATTGTGTTCGCCGCGTGCCACGACCTTGAACGTGTGCGTGCCCTGGGTCAGGCCGTTCTTGTAGTAAAGCACCTGCTGGCTGCGCGGACTCGGATTCCAGAAATCCACGGGAACCAACTGCTGGACGCCATCCACATAAACATCCGCCAACCCGCCGGACGGCTCGGCCCGCCCGATGAGCCGCACCTGATTGCCGGTGAACGTGGCGTTGAAAGTCGCGCCGGCGGCTTCCGTGACACGGAGGTGCGATTCCGTCTTCCACCCGCCCTCATAAACCAGCTTGGTGTCTTCGATGATTTGCTGAGGGTCGTCGCCGGTGACGACAATCTTCCTGCTGCCGTCGTGCCGGATGGAGACGATTGCGTCGCCGTTGGGAAGCTTCTTCACCGCGTAGCCGTTGCCGTCGGCGCCTGCCCGGCGCTCCAGCCTCTTCCCATCCGCCGTCACCGTCTTTGGCACAAACGCGAGGCGCAGCACCTCGGTGGTGTTGGCTGGCGCGTTGAAGGTCGTGTATTCGATCCGGCCATCGCCGTAGCTCACCGAGTTCACAACCGCCGTCGAGCGGACGATGTGATTCTCCCGGCTGGCCCCCAGTTCCTCCGGCAACCAGCCGATGCCGGCGAGCACGAACCGCAGCGGCAGCGGATGAGCGATGTTCAGCCATCGGCCGTTGACGATGGCGCCGCCATCAATGTTGTCCTCGGAAACTCCGGTTTCGTGCACGTCGTAGGTTTGCAGCACGATCTGCCGATAGGCCAACTCGCGGCACCAGTCGTTCGCCGTCTCCACGGCGAGTTGCGCCAAAGCAGGCGCGTGAATCATCGGGCTATACCAGAGCGAGCGTTTGCAGCAACTGGATGACTCCGGATACGCCCAAGCGCCGCTATAGACATCGCCGTTGGACTTGGGGCTGACGCTGGTGTGGTTGAAGAACAGCGTGAGGATATTTCGCGCATCGTGACCCCAATGGGGAAACTCGGCCTTGTTGTCCATGATGTATCGGGTCGCCTCCGATGTGATGAGACACTCCTGCACCGCACCTTCCCAGTCCCAGAAATACCGGCCCCACGTGTCGTTCACCCACCAGACCGGCAGCAATCGGTCGCGCAAGTATCGCCGGCCCGCATCGCGTGCGGCCACAACCGCGTTGTCCTTGCCCGTGTAACCGAGCCGGATCAGATCGTCGAGGAAGGCGAGGATCATGGTGACGCCAACCGTTTGCTTGTTGCCCTCCTTGTTTGTTCCCCACTTCACATCTTCGGGATTGGCATAGCGGGGCCACGGGTCGGCGTCGGGGTTGAGATTGCACCGAGCGGCAAGGACATCGGCCCAATGTTTGGCGGCCTCCAGCCAGCGGACGTTTCCCGTGAGCTGATAGGCGCGCAGGAGGCCTTGGCCGGTCGAGCCGCAGATGTCGAGCTGGATCATCCCGTGCGGGTCGGTCTTGTGGTAGGCCTTGCCTTTGGACGGAACGCTGATGAACAAGCCGGGCCACGGATGATCGGCTGGCGTCAAGCAATGATCCACAATGTAATCCGCCATGTAGGTGACGTGGGCAATAGCAGCGGGATCGCCGGTGTAACGGTAGTAGTCCACAAAGCCGTTCAACACGCTGGTCGCCCGCTGGCCGAGGTCGCCGTTCATCCAATCGCCTGGATTGCTGGGCCGGATGACGCCATTGGTCTCGATCTGCCAGATGCTGGTGAACACGTAATGCGGATAGGCGGCGATGGCGTTGGTCGTCGTGGTCCACGGATAACGCTTCAGCGTCTCTGCTGCGATGCGCACGCGCAGATCGCACTGGCCGTTCAGCCCGCGATACCACGGCGCGATGACGCCGTGCGCGTCGTGAACGGCCTCGTGGCCGTAGTAGCGTTCTTGGACGGTGGCCGCGGATAGAGGCAAAGCCGCCACCCCTCCGAGACCGAGAAAGGCTGCGACAGCCGCGTTAGTCATCCACTCGGCAGGAATACGTGAGATGCTCTTTTTCGTGTTCATGTGTGCTCATTCAACTTTGGCTGCACCGAGTGTCACGATCGCGATCTCGTAAATACCGACGGTGGGCACGGTGAAAGTCACGGTGCCGTCCTCTTGCTTGAAAGACACCGTGATGTCGGCGGAGTGCTCCGGGCTGGCGAGCGTGACGAGCTTGGCGGCGCGGCCTTTCGGCAGCGCGACGCGGACGGCGATGTCTTTCATCGGGCTGTCGGTGCGGTAGTTCACCAAGTGCACCATCCGGCGGTTGGGCTGCTCCGTGATTTCCGCGCAAAGCCCTTTCGAGTCGTTCGTGACGGAAAGCGAAAGTTGGCCGCCGCAAGCGCGACGGATGGCGTCGAGCCAGTCGCCTTTCTCGTCCACGCGAACCACGCGGTCGGGCGGCAGATCATCGAGCGCGGGCTTCTGGCGCGGCAACATCCATTCGTTGTGCGTTGCCAGCGGACCGATGATGCAGAGTCTGCCGCCGCCAGCCACGTAGCGGCGAATTGCCTTCACCTGTGCGTCCGACAATGCGACGCAGCCCGGCATCACGAGGACGGGCCAGCGTGAAAGTTCATCGAGTTGCTGATCGAACACCAACTGGAACGCGCAGCGGTTGGCGATGAGCAGGTCTTCGACCTCGCCGGGCAGCTTCGCAAGCCACCGTGGCCCAAATCGCATCGAGGGGAAACTCCGAAACACACCGACATCTGCCACGACCCGCGTGTCGCGAAATAGATCGCGACGTTTGTGAAAGAAACTCACAAACGGTCCCAGTGCCGGCGAGATTGGCGTAGTGACGTCAGGATGACCGACGATCTCACCGTATTCAAACCAGCAAATAGCGCCGAGGCAATCGAGGTTGAAAGCCATGGATTCGGCGGCTTCGAGCGGGTTGATAGTATAGGCGAACGCCAAGTTGTTCAGGCCGCGCGCCGCCTTGTAGGTGCGAATGCGCGTGATCAGCCGCCCCTTCACGAAGCCCGGATGCGCGCCTTCGTCCCAAAACGCCTCACCGCCGCGCAATAGCCGTCCGTGGTCCACCGCCCAACGAACGGTCGACCCGACGCCGCCGGGATTGCACTCCATAAGAATGTCCGGTTGCAACGTGCGCGCGTAACGAGTCATTGCATGATACGAGTCAGACAGCGATTGACAGCAAAAATCCGCCCATGCGCGGGTCAAAAGGTTGGGGGCATGCGGATCCGGCGGCGTTACTGCGCCCAGGTCGAAGATGCCACGGGCATCGGCGAGACCTTGAGCTACTAGATCCGGCGGCGTCACCGCCCCAAGGTCGGCGATGCCGTTCGCGTTAAGCAAGCCAGGCGAAAACGTCTCGCGCAGATATTGACGGAATCGCTCGACCGAGTTGGCGTCGTGACCAGGGCCGATGATGTAGTTGTCGAGATGAATCAGGTCGGTGTGAATCTCCTCGACGGCAAACCGCACAGGCTTCTGATGAAACACCTGCGCGTCAGGATGATTGCGGTTCCAGTAGTAGCGATAGTAGAGCCCGTGATACGAGATCGGATACGTGATCGGGCTGCCGTCGGCTTTGAGCACGGCCCAGTCCTTGGCTTGCGGTATCTCTTTGAAGAACAAGTCCCACACCATCGTGCCGCTGTTGACGTAGACGCCCACACGCAAGCCAGCGTCATGGCACAGCTTGGCAAATTTTACCGCGTCGGCCATGCTCTCCCGTTCAGCCTCCAGCCCGCCGCCCTTATAGCAGTGCATCATCACGAAGTTCACGCCGAGCGATTTCAGCTTCGCCACCATCTCCGGGCTGTGCTCACGTTCATAAGCCGCGCGTTGTTCAGCCGTGGGCGTGTAATTCGGCGCGTGGCGACGCACCCGCAACATCAGCGGCTCCCAGCTACCCGCTATCACAATGCCGTCGCGCCGCAACCATTCCGGCCGTTTGCCCATTGGCAGCGTGAGCTTCGGTGTGCTGGCAGCGCGAGTTGCGTCCCGTTCCGCAGCGACAGTCCTCGCAGGAATCCTCAAGCTTAGTAAACCAACGACCAGTATTACGGTGGCGATTGTCTTTTGTGTGTTCATGATAATGTTCTCCTCACGAGATGCGGTGCGGTTCTCACTTCGGTCTGACAATAAACGCCCGTGCAAGCAAGCAGGACACCCGAAACGAGAGATAACAACAGCTTTTTGTGGTTCATCTGGCTGTGGTCACTTGAATGTCACGACCGCGATTTCATAAACGCCGACGGCAGGCACGGTGAACGTCACAGCGCCGGCCTCTTGCTTGAAGGGCAGCGCGATCTCGGCGGCGCGTTCGGGGCTGGCGAGCGTGACGGACTTGGCGGTGCGGTCTTTCGGCAGCGCGACGCGGACGGCGATGTCTTTCATCGGGCTGTCGGTGCGGTAGTTCACGAGGTGCACCATCCGGCGGTTGGGTTGTTCGGTCAGTTCGGCGCAAAGAGCTTTCGAGTCACTTGTCACAGAGAGCGAGAGTTGGCCGCCGCAGGCGCGGCGGATGGCGTCCAGCCAGTCGCCTTTCTCGTCCACGCGAACCACGCCGTCGGGCGGCAGATCATCAAGCGCGGGCTTCTCGCGTGGGAACATCCATTCGTTGTGCGTCGCCAGCGGGCCGATGATGCAGAGTCTGCCGCCGCCAGCCACGTAGCGGCGAATTGCCTTCACCTGTGCGTCCGACAACGCGACGCAACCCGGCATCACGAGGACGGGCCAGCGCGAGAGTTCGTCGAGTTGCTGGTCGAAGACCAACTGGAACGCGCAGCGGTTGGCGATGAGCTTGTCTTCAACCTCGCCGGTGAGCTTCGCGGTCTGCCGCGGCCCGAACTGCATTGAGGGATAGCTCCGGAACACGCCGACATCGGCCACGACCTTCGCGTCGCGCAACAGGTCGTGCCGCTTGTGGTAGAAGCTCACGAATGGCGCCAGCGCGGGCGACATCAGCGTCTTGCGGCCGGGATACTCGTAAGGCTCATCGTATTCGAACCAGCAGATGCATCCGAAGCAGTCGAGGTTGAAGGCCATGGACTCGGCGGCTTCGAGCGGGTTGATGGTATAGACGAACGCCGAGTTGTTCAGGCCGCGCGCCGCCTTGTAAGTGCGGATGCGCGTGGTGAGCGTGTCCTTGATGAACCCGGGATGCCGGCCTTCGTCCCAGAACGCCTCGCCGGCGCGCAACAACCGCCCGTGGTCCACCGCCCAGCGGACCGTTGGGCTGATGCCGGCCGGGTTGGTTTCCATGAGGATGTCCGGCCGCAGCGAGCGCGCATAGCGGGTCATCGAGTGAAACGAATCGGAAATGGACTGGCAGGAGAAGTCCGCCCACGCGCGCCCCAGCAGATTGGTGCACGCGCGGTCCGGCGGCATGACCGCGCCGATGTCGGCGATGCCGTTTTCCTTGAGGAACGTTGCCGGAAATGTCTTGCGCAGATAGTCGCGGAAGCGCGCGACCGAGTTTGCGTCGTGGCCGGGACCGATGACGTAGTTATCGAAGTGGACGAGGTCGGTGCGGATGTCCTCGACGGCGAACCGCACGATTTTCCGGTAGAACGCCTCGGCGTCGGGATGGTTGCGGTTCCAGTAATAGCGGTAGCCGGCCTTGCCATACGTGAGCGGCGTGCCGTCGGGGTTGAGCACGACCCAGTCCTTGGCCTGCGGCATCTCCTTGAAGAACAGTTCCCAGATGAACGCGCCGCTGTAGGTGTAACAGCCCACGCGCAGGCCGGCGTCGTGGCACAGCTTGGCGAACTTGACCGCGTCGGCCATGCTCTCGCGCTCCGCTTCCAGCCCGCCGCCCTTGTAGCAGTGCATCATCACGAAGTTCACGCCGAGCGCTTTCAGCTTCGCCACCATCTCCGGGCTGTGCTCGCGCTCGTAGGCGGCGCGTTGCTCCGGCGTCGGCGTGTAGCCAGTCCCGCCGTCGCGTCGCACGCGAAACAACAGCGGTTCCCAACTCCCCGCCATCACGATGCCGTCGCGCCGCAGCCACTCCGGCCGCTTGTCTGCCGGCAGTGTGAGGTTTGGTGTGACGGCTGCCCATTCATGGAACAACCGCATCGCGATGCCGTGTTTCTCCGAGCCGGGCCGTGGATGACAATAGACATGCACGCCATCGGCGCAACGGATGCCCGCACTCATCACTTGGCGCACATAGTCGGGGGTCGAGGCGCCCAGCCGGCTGTGTGCCGTGGAATAGACGTCCACGATGACGGGGAACTCAGCGCCCCACACCGCCTTGATTTTTCCGACCTCCTCCTCGACGAGGCTCGGGTCGGTGAGATTGGCCGTGGCCGACTCGTGGCGATACGGAAACAGGATGCCGTCGAGCAGCCCGCGGTAATCCTTCGCAATGCTCGCCTGCGATGCCTTTGGGAAATAGACGCACGGCACAAACGCCAGCCGCGGATTGATCTTACGCGCCTCGCCGAGCATTTTGCCCAGATGTCCCGGCGTGAAGACCTTGAGGTTGTGGGAGAAATCATCAATGGACCACGCCACGAGATTCGGCTCTACCCGGCTCAGCTTGGCGATCTCCACCGCCCATCGCTCATAGTCCAGCTTGAACGGCTCCGAGTAGTTCTTGTTGAGCGGCGGCGATTCCGACGGCGGCACCAGGCAGACCCAGACCCGAATGCCGTGCTTGCGCGCCAGCGGCAGGAACCGTTTCAGATCGTCCCAGTCGGTGGCTGCCGAGTGGATGAGCCAGTGGTAGGTGTTGGCGCGCATCTCCACCAACTCCGCGGCGAGCTGTTCCACGTCCACACGCCGGTCTTTGCCCCGCTGCTGGCCGGCATACGTCCCGAACGAGCCGCGCAACGATGCCGTCCGGTCGCCCGTCGCCGGCCCGGCGGCAGCGAGGTTTACCGGGATGCTCAAAGCCATCAGGCCGACAACCAACGTTGCCGTGGTGATTATCTTCTGCATTTTCATGGTCGTATGCTCCTTGTGCGGTATGGGGTCTATTTCGGTTTGACAACAAACGCTCGCGCGCCGGGCTGTTTGAACTGCACGACGAACGACGCAGTACCCGGCTCAAGGCGCCCAGCGTCAAGGCCCGTGGCTAGGTCCACGACTCGGCTGGCGCGCGTGATGGGGACCGTTACTTTCACTGGCGATCCGTTCAGCTTTCCGCTGTAGTCGGCCGCCAGCAGGAACAGCGTGTCGCCTTTGCGTATGCCGGACACGCGCACGGCCGGCTCGGTCGTGACGTTGTCGAGCAGTTCGCCGTCCACGATCACATCCTCGACCGGCGCGACGATGCGCACGGCGTCGGCGTAAGCGGCGAGCGTTTCGGTATCCCACACGCGACCGCTCCAGAACAACAGGCCGCGCGCGCCGTTGGCGAAGCACTCCAGCAGCGCGTCGCGAAAAGCCCAGCCGGGGAACACGCCCGCGTCGCCCGGCGACAGCCACGGAATCACGTCGCTGCGCTTCAACAGCCGTCGGTCTTTGCGCGCTTCGTCGCCGACCAGCGCGATGTGATATGGCTCCAGCGCGGTGTAGGTGCTCACCTCGCTGCCGTGAATCCAGTCGGGGTAAAGCCGGTCCACCGACCAGAAGAACTGGTAAGGTTTGCCCGGCTGGAAATCGTAGCCGCCGCACTCGGTCGCGGGTCCGCCGGCGGCCTGCGACGCCTTGCGCACTGCCGTCACCATTTCCTTCCAGATCTCGCAGCCTTTGGCGACCTGCCATTCTTGCCAGTCCTTCAGCCCGCTTTGGGCGAAGTCCGCCTTGCAGCGGGAGCATTTCGAGGCGTCCACGGGTCCGCGCCATCCCCACAGTTCGATGTCCGCGGTGAAGAGGTGAGGCCGCGTCTTCGCCGCTTCACGTGCGAGCCGCTCGATCTCCGCGCGATAGGCAGGGCCGCGATACGATGGACAAACCTTCTCGCCGGGGCCGCCAGGCAACTGGCAGCGAATCTCCGGATTGCGTTTGTTGTGTTCAGCCATCACATGGAGCGGCGAGTCCACGTTGACGATCTTGAAACCGTCTGTCCGCAGTTGCTCCAATAAGGCCCATTCGGTGTCGTTGCGCATCCAGCGTGCGAACACCGACACGCAGGAAAAACCCAACGTTCGAAACACGCGCGCCGCATCGGGCCAGCGAGCCGTCTCGCTCAGACTCCACCATCCCAGCCCTGTGAGCAGCCGCTTCGGTTGTGGCGCCTCAGCAATCTGCACGGCGCGGATGCGCTGTTTGCCCGCGGGCGCCTGCCCGCCGTTCCATGACACTTGATAGCGCAGCTCGCCTTCCTGACCGTCGCGCCAATCGCCCGAGAGATAGAGCCGCCGCCAGTTCTTGGTGGACGCGACACTGTTGGTCGTGAACGTATAACGCGAGTAGCCGTCGGCGAGAGTTTCCGGCTGGAGCGACGGCGTCCGCGTGTCGAGCAACCGCACGCCCGGCGGCAGGTCGAGCCGGACGCTGAACGCCGTCTTGCGCGGCAACGAACTCAGCAGCCCCACCGGATTCGGCGTCGCGATGTTCGTGGAGAGCCATACGACCGGCTTGTGGAAATGGATCTGCGCGCCCTCGATGCAGAACGGAACGGCTCGCGCGGCATCCTCGCGCAGCGCCGGCGCGTTGTCGGCGCCGCGCAACACCCACAGTTCGTCGCTGACGTTCAGTCCGGTGCCGTAGAACGACAGCCCCACGTAGCGCGCCCGCACGCCCAGATCGCGGAACGCCAGCCGATGCACCCACGCCTCGCCTTCCTCCGCCGGCACGCCGAAGCGTTCGCGGTCGCCCGGATTCCATCGCGAGAACGACGCGAGCCGGTAGAATTGT
>Ga0163200_1000652_pt1 | contig 14166 bp, 12 predicted proteins | sample PL_2010_200m_FD_113535 | JGI IMG/M metagenome (GOLD analysis project Ga0163200, IMG submission 113535) | Freshwater microbial communities from Powell Lake, British Columbia, Canada to study Microbial Dark Matter (Phase II) - PL_2010_200m | ecosystem: Environmental > Aquatic > Freshwater > Lake ... | reverse complement strand
GATCGACCACCAGGAATTCATCCCGCTTTTCGATCGTCAGCACCGGGTGGTGCCAGACGCCGCGGTGGTAATTGACGCCCTGCCTGCCGTTGCTGCGGAAGGCACGGACGTTACCCGGTACAGGTGCATCGCCAAGTGGCGCGACCACGACCAGAAAGGGGTTGCCGAGCAGCGGAATGAAAGCCTGGCTGCCCTGCGGGTGTCTTTCGAGCATGCGAATGACCAGCGGCATTTCCAGCGCGTCGGCGGCGAAAATGCTGATGATGGCCTGGTCGTCCGGCTGCGCGGTCTCGACCGTCGCCAGCTTGTGATAGCGGCGGGTGGAACCGTTATTGATCATGAAGTAGTCGCTGCCTTCGGTTTCGATGGCATCACCGAAGGGGGCAAAGGCTTCCTTGGTCAGCGGTTCGATCTTGAGTGTGCGCATGCTGTGCTCATTATCTGAAAAATGTAGGAGCGAGCTTGCTCGCGATCCTCGGTTGCGTCATTCGCGAGCAAGCTCGCTCCTACAGGGTTATGTCTCTATGTCAGCGGCGAAATCTGGCCGATGCCGCCTGTAGGGTGGGCCGGGCGGCGCTCCGCTTCAGCCCACCATGGCTTAGTCACAGAGGCTCATGTGGTTAACCCGCGCTGAGAACCGGTGGGCTAAAGCCCACCCTACAGCCACTACTTAACAGCCTTGCCAAACAACCGCAGCCGGCTGACACCGCCGTCCGGGAAGATGTTCAGGCGCACGTGGGTGATCGGGCCAAGCTTGGCAATTTGCTCGCTGAACTCGTGTTCGGCGTGCATTTCCAGCTTCTGGCTCGGCAGCAGTTCACGCCAGAACAGGCTCTGGGTTTCGATCTGGCTGTCGGTGCCACCTTTGACGTAGGCCGCCTGGATGCTGCAGCTATCCGGGTAGTTGCCCTTGAAGTGGAGGGTGTCGACGACGATGCGCTCGATCTCGCCAGGCGCGCCCAGCGCGACGATGACCCAGTCGTTACCCGGCGTGCGGCGACGTGCGGTTTCCCAGCCGTCACCCATGTTGATCCCGCGGCCCGGGTTGAGGATGTTGCTCATGCGACCGAAATGCTCATCGGAACAGGCCAGCGCGCGGCCGCCGTTGAGGGCCGAGGCCAGGTCGAGCTGCTCGTTGTCGCCGACACTGCTCCAGTCACGGTACGGAATGCCGTGCACGCGCAGACGTGCTACGCCGCCGTCCGGGTAGATGTTGAAGCGCAGGTGGCTGACCGGCTTGTCGAACGCGATCTCGTGGTAGTGATGGCTGTTGCCCTGCAGCTCTACCGCGGGAAGGATTTCAGTCCATACCGTGTTGTCGTCCGGATCGCCTTCGGCGAGGAAGCAGGCTTCCAGCGAAGCGGAGGGCGGGAAGTTGCCAGTGAAGAAGCTGGTGTCGATGTCCACGCCCTTGATCGAGCCGGGCACGCCGAGGCGAATGACCGCCTGGTCGAAGCCTTCGAAGCGCTTGCGGCGCGACTCCCAGCCGTCCATCCACTTGCCGTTGTCATCGAAAACGCCCTCCTTCCATACGGCCGGCGTCGGCTGGAACAGCCGGTTGACGTCGGCGAACCAGTCGTCTGTGACGGAGATGGCCTTGGTGCCCAGGCGGGCGTCGGCCAGGTTGACGTATTTTTCGAAAGGTACGGCGTAGCTCTTCATACGTTGTTCTTCTCTTCGTGTCGTCTGATGGTGCTTGCTTACATCGCCTGCAGACGGAACAGGGCGATTTTGTTGATCTCAGCCAGGGCCCGCGCGAACTCCTGATCCTGCGAGTTGTGCATGCGCTCTTCGAACGCCGCCAGGATCTGGTGTCGGTTACTGCCTTTGACGGCCATGATGAAGATGAAACCGAACTTGGCTTTATAGGCATCGTTCAGTTCGGTAAAGCGGGCGAACTCTTCCGGGGTGCATTCATGAATGCCGGCGCCGGCCTGTTCTGCGGTGCTTGAGGCGGTCAGCTCGCCGCGAACGGCAGCCTTGCCGGCAAGATCCGGGTGAGCGTTGATCAGCGCCAATTGGGTGTCGGGATGGGCCGACAACATGGCCTGGGACATGCGCTCGTGCATCACCTCGACGTAGTCCAGCGTCTCGTCCACGCCTGCCTGATAAACCGTGTCTGCAACCCAGGGCGAATGCTCGTAGACATCAGCGAAAGTCGAGATAAAGGTGTCGCGGTCGAGTGTGGACGGCTTGATGGTCTTGAACGGGGTCATTAGCTGCGTTCCTGAGTAAGCGGATGAGTCGAGTGCCAGTGGCGGGCGATGTCGACACGGCGGGCAAACCACACTTGCCCGTGACCCTTGGCGTACTCGATGAAGCGCTGCAGCGCGGCCATGCGGGCAGGCCGGCCCAGCAGACGGCAATGCATGCCAATGGACAGCATCTTCGGCGCGCCCTCACAGCCTTCGGCGTAGAGCACGTCGAAGGCGTCCTTCAGGTATTCGAAGAAGTCGTCACCCTTGTTGAAACCCTGCGCCTGGGTGAAGCGCATGTCATTGGTGTCCAACGTGTAGGGGATCACCAGGTGTGGTTTGGCTGGCGTCGCTTCAGGGTCCCAGTAGGGCAGGTCGTCGTCGTAGGTGTCGGAGTCATAGAGGAAGCCGCCTTCCTCGCGTACCAAACGGCGGGTGTTCGGCCCGGTGCGGCCGGTGTACCAGCCCAGCGGACGTTCACCGGTGATGTCGGTGAGGATGCGGATGGCCTCGAGCATGTGCTCGCGCTCTTGCGCCTCGTCCATGTACTGATAGTCGATCCAGCGATAGCCGTGGCTGCAGATCTCGTGACCGTCGGCGACCATGGCCTTGATTACATCCGGGTGACGCTGCGCGGCCATGGCCACGGCGAAGATGGTCAGCGGGATATCGTGCTTGCGAAACAGCTTGAGCAGGCGCCACACACCGGCGCGGCTACCATACTCGTACAGCGATTCCATGCTCATGTTGCGAACGCCCTGCAACGGCTGGGCTGAAACCATCTCTGACAGGAAGGCTTCGGATTCGGTGTCGCCATGCAGCACGCAGCGCTCGCCACCTTCTTCATAGTTGAGTACGAAGGACAGGGCGATACGGGCAGCGCCCGGCCACTGCGGATGGGGTAGGTTCTCGGCATAGCCGATGAGATCGCGAGGGTAGTCGGCGCTCACTGTTGTTATTCCTTGTCTGATCCGCGGGTCGCCGCTGTGAAGTGCCGACGACCTTCATGGCTCAATTGTATACAAAACGTTTTGCGGTTTGTAAATCAAAAACCTGAAAATCTATTCGTCATGATCTGCGAGCGGCGCCTCTTCTCTCATGTTTTGTCCCGCCGGCCTGCGAGCCAGTCGCTTCCAGCTAATGCCAACCAGCAGGAAGCGGGCCAAAATGGTGATTTATAAACTGTGTACAATTTTATCAAAAACTGTCTTTATTTTTATCGGTGGGATGCTATGCTCGATCCATCTCCACCAATCACCACTAAGAGGAGGCGGGCATTGGCGATTGATCGCTGGTGCTGGAATCTATGGGACGTTTGACTACTCATGTACTGGATGCTGCCCACGGTTGCCCAGGCAGCGACATCCGCATCGAACTCTATCGTGTCGAAGGCGAACGCCTCGAGCTGGTTACGTCGAGTCAGACCAATAGCGATGGCCGTTGCGACTCGCCTCTGCTGGAAGGTGACGACTATCGTTCTGGCGTGTACCAATTGCAGTTCGCAGCCGGCGACTACTACCGCGGGCGCGGCGTGACGCTTCCCGAGCCGGCCTTTCTGGACGTGGTGGTGCTGCGCTTCGGCATCAGCGCCGAGCAGGATCACTACCACGTGCCGCTGCTGATTTCGCCGTATAGCTACTCGACCTATCGGGGTAGCTGATGGCCCATGCCGCGTTTGCAGCGACGCGGCGGTACTTCTCCCATGCGTGAAACCTTGACTCCCCTAAGTCCCCGACCCGCCAGCGATGGCGGGTTTTTTTTGAAATGGGCGTTCGGTGGTGTCTGGTCGCTGTCGATCAGACAGGTAGGGTGGGCTTCAGCCCACCGAATCCGGTGCGTCAAGGCCGGTGGGCTGAAGCCCACCCTACTGTTTTCTCGTAGGGCGCCTGGCAGCGGTGTGGGCGGCGCTGAACTTCAGCCCGCGCGACAAGCGCTTGTCGGCACCGATTCATGGCGCAGGTGCTCGTGTGTAATGAACTCAGCGTCCTCACCGACTCACCAACGAAGCCGCCCCCGCGCCCCCAAACAGCGCAGCGCTGGCGCGGTTGAACCAAACTTGCCCCTTGCCCGTGCGCAGGTAACGCGCCGCCCCATGTGCCCCCAACCCGTAGGCCAGCTTGCAACAGAGATCCAGAACCGCCCAGGTCAGGATCATCACCAGTAGCTGCGGCATGAAGGGCCGATCTGCACTGAGAAACTGCGGCAGGAAGGCGGCAAAGAACAGGATGTCCTTGGGGTTGCTGGCGCCAAGTCCGAACGCCCGCCAGAACAACTGGCGAAAGCGCGGGCTCACGTCGCTGCTTGTCACGCTTGGGCCGCTGGCGGGGCGGCGTGATTCCTGCCAGCTCTGCCACGCCAGATAGAAGAGATAAAACGCACCGATGATTTTCAGAGCGCTGAACACTTGCTCCGATGCCAGCAGCAGTGCGCCTAGCCCCAGCGCCGAAGCGCTGAGCAGGCAGATCGATGCACTGACCCCGCCGACAAACGCCGGCCAGGAACGTCGCAGCCCGTAGTTGAGGCTGTTGCTGATCATCAGCAGCGATAACGGGCCAGGGATCAGGATGACCACCAACGCCGCACTCGCGAACAACAACCAGGTTTCCAGACTCATCTCTGTGCTCCTCTCATATGGCGCACGTGCCGGCAGACGGCCGCGGCGTGCTGATCATAGGGCTGGTGACAACGTCGCTCAGCAGGTTTGTCTCAGGGCAGAACGTGCAAAAGCCCCACCGCCGAAGCGATGGGGCTCTGAGTTCGCCTGGCTTACAGGAAGGCGAACTTGGCGATGAAGATTACACACAACACATACAGGCTGATCGAGACCTTATCGCGCTGGCCTGTCAGCAGCTTGAGCGTCGCATAGGTCAGAAAGCCCAGCGCGATGCCGTTGGCGATGGAGAAGGTCAGCGGCATCATCACCACGGTGACGATGGCCGGGATGGTATCGGTATGGTCCTTCCAGTCGATGTGCGCCATGCCACTCATCATTAGCATCGCCACATAGATCAGCGCACCAGCCGTTGCGTAGGCAGGGATCATGCCGGCCAGCGGTGCGAAGAACATCGCGATCAGAAACAGCGCGCCGACGGTGACAGCCGTAAGGCCAGTGCGTCCACCCGCGGCAACGCCCGAAGCGCTTTCCACGTAGCTGGTCACTGGTGGACAGCCAACGAAGGCGCCCACGACGCTGGATGTGCTGTCGGCTTTCAGTGCGCGCGAGAGGTTCTGGATCTTGCCGTCTTCATCCACCAGATGCGCACGGTGCGCAACGCCCATCAAGGTGCCGGCAGTATCGAACATGTTTACGAAGAGGAACGCCAGGATCACGCTGACCATGGTCACGTTCAACGCACCGGCGATATCCATGGCCAGCCAGGTTGGGGCCAGGCTGGGCGGCATCGATACCAGCCCGTTGTATTCGACCAGCCCCATCGCCCAGCCGATACCGGTGACGGCCAGCATGCTCAGCAGGATCGCGCCGAACACGTTGCGATGACTGAGCACAGCGATCATCAGGAAGCACACCGCGGCGAGCAGGGCGGTGGGTTCGCCGAACGAGCCCATGGTTAGCAAGGTAGCGGGGCTGTCGACAACGATACCGGCGGTCTTGAGGCCGATCAGCCCGAGAAACAATCCCACACCGGCACCCATGGCGAAGCGCAGGCTCATCGGAATGCTGTTGAGCAACCACTCGCGTAGGCGGGAGAGGCTCATGATCATGAACAGGATGCCGGAAAGGAATACCGCCCCGAGGGCGATCTCCCAGCTATAGCCCATCTCGCCCACAACGGTATAAGTGAAAAACGCGTTGAGGCCCATGCCGGGCGCCAGGCCCACCGGCCAGTTGGCATACAGGCCCATCAACAGGCAGCCGAGCGCTGCACCGATACAGGTCGCGACAAAGGCTGCACCGTGGTCGATACCTGCGTCGGCCATGATGTTGGGATTGACGAAGATGATGTAGGCCATGGTGACGAAGGTCGTCAGGCCGGCGAGCATCTCTGTCTTGATAGTGGTTCGGTGAGCGCTGAGTTTGAAAAATCGGTCGAGCAAGCCGGGGTTTTCTGGCTGCAGGCCGAGGGCCGGCTGTTCCTGCTTGGTGGTTTCCACAAGGTGTTCCTCATCGTTCTTGTTGTCTATCACCCAGAGCAGCGCTCTCGAGGGCAGGTGATGGTGGGGCGCTTTCATTCGGTTTGTTGACCGAAAGGTCAGAAAGGCTTGACGCGATTATGCTTTTGTATACAAGAAATGCAACAGGCAATTCCCTAGCCGCCGCGTATTCCCTGATTCAGCTTGCGATGTGACAGGCGAAAGTGTGCGGATTAGCGCGGCCGCTTGAGTTATGGAAATATTCTTGGTGCACTGATTGTGCACAATAAAATGCGCTTTATTTGCTTGTTTTCGTATTGGCGTCTCCCAGCTGCGTTACGAAAGGCAGTAAAGTTCGAACCTGCCGACCTCTCCGACGCGAGTCACCATGAACGAACAGTTGCAGCCTTTGAAAAAGCCGACACGAAGCGGCAAGGCCCGTACCGGGACCCAGGACGACATCGTTTACGCTCATATCTTTGATGCAATTCTTGAACAGCGACTGGCGCCGGGCACCAAGCTCAGCGAAGAGGCGTTGGGCGAGATCTTCGGTGTAAGCCGCACCATCATTCGCCGTGCCCTGTCACGGCTTGCCCATGAAGGTGTAGTGCTGCTGCGGCCGAACCGCGGCGCGGTGGTTGCCAGCCCGAGCGTTGACGAAGCGCGGCAGATCTTCTTTGCCCGGCGCATGGTCGAGCGCGCCATTACCGAGCTGGCTGTGCTGCACGCCAGCGCTGACCAGCTGAGCGAGCTGCGGCAGATGGTGACCGATGAGCAGGACTGTTTCGCCCGCGGTGATCGCGGCGCCGGTATTCGTCTTTCGGGCGAATTTCACCTGAAGCTGGCCGAGGCCGCGAAGAACGCGCCGCTGGTCAGTTTCCAGCGCAGCCTGGTGTCGCAGACGTCGCTGATCATTGCCCAGTACGAAAGCGGCAATCGCTCACATTGCTCCTACGACGAACACAACCAGCTGATTGACGCCATTGCCGCGCGCGACAGCGAGAAGGCCGTGAGTCTGATGATGCATCACATGGATCACATCGACAGCAAGCTCAACCTCGATGAAGACAGCGCGTCAGACGATCTGCACGCTGTCTTTTCGCATCTCGCTCTGGCGAAGAAAAAGCCTCGCACGGCACGTTAATTCTTTGCTGATTGCGCTGACGCGCCCTGCGTCAGCGTCGGCAGCAAATCGCTGCCGGCCATAGTGCCAGGCATGAGCACGTAAAATCACCCCTTGTGGCCGATGCTCCGGTAGCGCGGCTGACACATTGCCATGAGTTCTGACGGCCTTCGCTCTGTCGGTTTCAAGCTGCCAGAGTGCGCAGTTTTCCCTTTCTCCGATCCTCAATGCCCCTCTGCGACCCTGTTGCGCAACCCTTGATGGATGCGCATAATGTTATGTTATAACTAATTCATAAGTTCTCAATGCCCTCCGCCAGTACAGCCGTCGCACCGCCTTCGCGCTGGTGAAGATGGCTATGTTGAGCATGTCGCGGCATGGAACAACCGAATACCGAGGTAATAATGATTGAGTGCCATGGCTTGCAGTGGGGCGCCGGTGGCCGCGCTCTTACGCCCCCGCTGGATTTGCAGCTCGCCGCAGGCAGCCTGACCGCAGTCATCGGCAGCAATGGGTCGGGGAAAAGCAGCTTGCTCAAGGTGATGGCGGGATTGGACCGGCCCCTGGCAGGGCGAGTCGACGTCAACGTACCGCTTCTGGGAGGTGTGTCCTATCTGCCGCAACAACAGCATGTGGATCGACAGTTCCCCATCCGCCTTGCCGAACTGGTCAGTGCCGGTTTCTGGCGCAGCCGGCTCGGGCGGAGCGAGCGTCAGGCGCGGCTGCGTCAGACCCTAATGGATTGGGGGCTGCTCGATCTTCAAACCCAGGGCTTGCATGCGCTGTCCGGCGGCGAATTGCAGCGCGCCTTGTTGGCGCGCCTGAGCCTGACCGATGCCCAGGTGTTGTTGCTCGACGAACCCGAGGCGGCATTGGACGACGTGGGGCTGCGTTTGCTCTGGCAGCACGTCGAGCGCTGGCAACAGGAGGGGAGGACGCTGGTACTGGTCAGCCATAACCTTGCCGGGCTGGAGCGGAAAAACTGCGAGGGGTTGCTGATCGCGCGCAGCGGTTGCATCAGGGCACCGATCCGTCAGTTCATGGCCGAGCGGCAACGGCTCGGTCAGGTCGCGTGACGCCGGACATCCTCTGGGCTCCTTTCGGCGAGTTCGCCTTCATGCGCCGGGCCCTGTTTGGTGGCGTGGCGCTGGCCTGCAGTGCCGGGCCGCTGGGCGTGTTTCTGATCCTGCGTCGAATGAGCCTGATCGGTGATGCCATCGCCCACGGCATCCTGCCCGGTGCAGCATTGGCGTTCTGGCTGTTCGGCTTGAGCCTGCCAGCATTGACCGCGGGCGGGCTGGTGGCGGGCCTCGGTATGGCGGGCGCAGCAGCCTGGGTCACGCGGCGTACCGGGCTGCGCGAGGATGCCAGCCTGGCTGCGCTTTATCCGATTTCGCTAGCCAGCGGCGTGCTCCTGCTTGGGCTGGCCGGACGCAAGCTGGACCTGTTGCACCTGTTATTCGGCTCGGCGCTGGCGGTCGATACGACCACGCTGTACGGCATGCTCGGCACCGCGGTGTTCAGTCTGGTGGTGCTCGCGCTGAGCTATCGCGCCTTGGCGCTGGACAGTCTCGATCCGCTGTTCCTGCGCAGCATCAGTCGCTTCGGTCCACTGGCGCATGCCGCGTTCCTGACGCTGGTTGTGCTCAATCTGGTGATCGGCTTCCAGGCCATCGGCGCGCTGATGGTGGCGGGGCTGATGATGCTGCCCGCCGCAGCGGCGCGCTTCTGGAGCCGCAGATTGCTCGTCCTGCTGCCGCTTGCTGCGATGGTCGGTGCGGTGTGCGTGTGGCTGGGGCTGTTGCTTTCTTTCTACGCCAGCCTGCCCAGCGGGCCGTGCATCGTGCTGTTGGCCGGCGTTTTTTATCTGTTCTCGGTGGTAGCCGGCCCGGTTCACGGTCTGCTGCGCTCGTCTCCATTTCCCATGACTGTTTGAGGTGCTCATCATGCGTTACCTGCTTTTCGCCCTGGCCTTGTGGCTGCCTTTGTCGTTGCAAGCGGCGGAAAAACTAAATGTGGTGACGAGCTTCAGCATCCTGGCGGATCTGACTCGCGAAGTCGGCGGCGACCACATCGACCTGATCAATCTGGTGGATGCTGATGCCGACGCGCATCTCTACGAGCCCAGCCCGGACGATGCCAAGGCTCTGTTGCGCGCCGACCTGATGATCGCCAACGGCCTGGGCTTCGAGCCATGGCTGGAGCGCGTGCTTGCCAGCAGCGAGCCCTCAGGCAAACGCATCAATGCCAGTGCCGGTGTCGTTCCGTTGATGCTGGATGAGGACGGTGAGCGAGTACCGGATCCGCATGCCTGGCAAAGCCTCACCAATGCCGAGATCTACGTGCGCAACATCGCCAAGGCGCTTGGCGACCTGGACCCAGCCCATCGCGATGTTTACGCCGAGCGCCGCGATGCGTACCTGACCCGCCTGCATGCGTTGCTCAAGAAAGCCGATGCCCAGATTGCGAGCTTGCCGCCAAGTCAGCGCAAGGTGGTGACCAGCCATGATGCATTCGGCTACCTGGGGCAGGCTTGGCAGCTGGAATTCATCGCGCCTCAGGGACTGTCCACCCATGACGAGCCGTCGGCGGCTGACGTTGCCGCGCTGATCCGGCAGATACGCAGCGAAGGTGTGCGGGCCGTGTTCGTCGAGAATATCCGTGATCCGCGGCTGATCGAGCAGATCGCTGACGAGGCCGGAGCCACCGTCGGCGGCACCCTGTATTCGGATGCGCTGGCGAGTAAGGGGCCAGCCGGCACCTACCTTGGCATGTTCGAGCACAACCTCGACACGCTAATGGCCGCATTGAAGCCGTAGGGTGGATCACGCTCCATCGATCCACGCGTTGATCAAACTTGGTGCGACCTGGCGGTGGATGTAAAAAGCGACATCCACCCTACGATCATGGCAACGGAGTGCCGCCGGTCCACCCTATGCCTGTCCTGGCATTTAGTAGGGTGGGCTTTAGCCCACCAATCGTTTGCGGCCCCGTCGCGGTGGGCTGAAGCCACCCTACAGTGGACGAAGCCCGCGGTGCGGTACGCGGTCTTCATTTGTGGGGCTGCGTAGGGTGGGCCGGGCGGCGCTCCGCTTTAGCCAACCAGATTCGCGTGTCTCAACACTCGCGGCACCGAAACCCATTTACACAGCGGTATTCGGCTTACGCTTTCCGGTGCACCGAAACCCCGGCCGCGTAGGTTTCTTTTACCGCGCGGTCATCACCCAGAATCATAAGGGCGAAGAGTTTTTCCTGCAGCGTCGTGGCCTGGCTCAGGCGGTAGTCGATCAGCGGCGTCGCCTTGTAATCAAGCACGACGAAGTCAGCGTCTTTGCCCGGTTGCAGGTTGCCGATCCTGTCGTCCAGATAGAGGGCTCGCGCGCCGCCGAGTGTGGCGAGGTACAGCGCTTTGAACGCATCGAGCTTCTGGCCCTGCAGCTGCAGCACCTTATAGGCTTCGTTGAGGCTTTGCAGTTGCGAGAAGCTGGTGCCGCCGCCGACATCCGTACCCAGGCCCACCCGTACGCCGTAGCCTTCCAGCTTCGCCAGATCGAACAGCCCGCTGCCGAGGAAAAGGTTGGATGTGGGGCAGAAGGCGACTGCCGAGCCGGTTTCGCCGAGGCGTTTGCACTCGTCATCGCACAGGTGAATCCCATGGGCGAACACCGAGCGCGCGCCGATCAGGCCGTGGTGGTCGTAGACGTCGAGGTAGCCCTTGCGCTCGGGGAACAGCTCCTTGACCCATTCGACCTCCTGCTTGTTCTCGGAGATATGCGTGTGCATGTAGAGGTCGGGGAATTCGGCGAACAGCTTGCCGGCCAGGGTCAGTTGCTCGGGTGTGCTGGTCGGTGCGAAGCGCGGGGTGACGGCGTAGTGCAAACGGCCTTTGCCGTGCCAGCGCTCAATCAGTTCCTTGCTGTCGGCGTAGCCGGACTCGGCGGTGTCGGTGAGGAAGTCCGGCGCGTTGCGGTCCATCAAAACCTTCCCGGCGATCATCCGCAGGTTGAGCTTTTCCGCCGCTTCGAAGAAGGCGTCCACCGACTGCTTGTGCACCGTGCCGAACACCAGCGCTGTGGTGGTGCCGTTGCGTAGGAGCTCGCTGAGGAACAGGTCGGCTTGCTCGCGGGCATGCGCCATGTCGCTGAAACGCCCTTCGTTCGGAAAGGTATAAGTTTCCAGCCAATCCAGCAGTTGAGTGCCGTAGGAGCCGATCACGCCAACTTGGGGGTAATGGATGTGTGTGTCGATAAAGCCGGGGGTGATCAACGCGTCCCGGTACTCGACGACTTCGGTGTCCGCCGCTAGCGTTGGCAACAGGTCGGCGGCGGCGCCGATGCGCGCGATTTTGCCGTCCTCGACCACCAGCAGGCCGTCTTCGAAATATTCGTGTGATTGCTCGATGCCCACTTCGCGCGGGTCGGCGAGGCAGTGGAGCAGGGCGGCACGGTAGGCTTTGGCTTGGGGCATGGTGAGTCTCGAATCAAGGTGTAGAGGTAAGGCGTTGGTGTGGGAGGCCCGCCTCGGGGCGAAGCTTTTAGCCGACCTGCGGCCGGTTCGCCGCGGGGCGCGCCTCCCACAAGAGCGGGCCGTGCAAGCTTTTCGTTTTTGTGGGAGGCCCGCTCTTGGGTAAAAGTTTATGGCCGGCCATGGCCGGGTTCGCCTTCCAAAAAGGAAAGAGAGGAGTGAAAAATCAGCCTGTCCGCGAGCGGCGCGAAGCGGGGACTAGCATGGGCACCGGCTTCTCTCCATCCGCGGTTTTTTCACCGAAGTTGGCGTTGTAGGTCGCGATCACTTCGCCTGCGATGGACACGGCAATCTCGATCGGTAATTTGCCCTTAACCTCGGCAATGCCCATCGGGCAGCGCATGCGCTGCACCGTTTCCGGCTGAAAGCCGCGGTCACGCAGGCGATGTTCGAACTTGGCGCGCTTGCTCTTCGAGCCAATCAGCCCGTAGTAGGTGAAATCGTTGCGCTCGAGGATGGCCGCAGTCAGTTCCAGGTCGAGCTGGTGATTGTGGGTCATGACGATGAAGTAACTGCCGGCGGGCATGTTTTCCACCTCGTCCACCACCTCGTCGTTAAGCACTTTCTCGACACCCTGAGGAATCTGCTCAGGGAATTCGCTCTCGCGGGAATCGATCCAGCGGACCTTGCACGGCAGGCTGGCGAGTAACGGAACCAGGGCGCGCCCCACGTGACCGGCACCAAAGACGGCGATATGCGCCTGAGGCTGGCCCATGGGCTCGAACAGCAGCACGGTGGCGCCGCCGCAGCATTGGCCCAAGCTCGCGCCAAGGGAGAACCGCTCCAGGCGGGTATCGCGGCTGCGGTTTTCCAGCATCTCCCGGGCGATCTCTTGCGCCTTGTATTCCAGATGGCCGCCGCCGATGGTGTCGTACAGGCGCTCACGGCTAACGACCATCTTCGAGCCGGCATTGCGCGGCGTCGAGCCACGCTCTTCGATGATGGTCACCAGCACGCAGGGTTCGCCTTGTTGCTGCAGGTCGGCGAGGGCGTCTATCCAGCTGTTCATGTCGTTCTCCGATGCCTATGGCATTCGTTTGTTCTGGTGGAGGGCCCTAGGGTCGCCAGTCCTTGCTCCAGGAAAAGAGCTTGGCTGAACGTTTCGGCTTGGCCTCCGAAGATTTCGCATCGGGCGTAGGGTGGACTTTAGGCCACCATCGAAATCTGCCCGTTGGTGCGCCGGGGAACGTTTCGCTTCAGCCCACCATCGAGTCAGCCATTGTGGGCTGAAGCCCACCCTACGTAGGGCCTGCGTCAGGCCGGTGTTGTTTCCGCGACCGCTGGTGTTGCGGCGGTCCGCTTCAACTTGCGCATCTGCTCCACACCCCACAGCACGCGCTCAGGCGTCGCCGGAGCATCGATTTTTGGCTGAGCCGTGTAGTCAGCCACGCTGGCCACGGCGTCCTTGATCGCACACCAGACGGAGATCCCAAGCATGAACGGCGGCTCACCGACGGCCTTGGAATGGAACACCGTGTCCTCGGGATTTTTGCGGTTTTCCACCAGCTTGACCCGCAGATCCAGCGGCATGTCAGCAACGGCCGGCACCTTGTAGCTCGCCGGGCCGCTGGTCATAAGTTTGCCCTTGTCGTTCCAGACCAACTCTTCCATGGTCAGCCAGCCCATGCCCTGGACGAAGCCACCTTCCACCTGACCGATGTCGATGGCTGGATTCAGGGAAGCGCCGACGTCGTGCAGGATGTCACTGCGCAGCATCTTGTACTCGCCGGTCAGGGTGTCGACGATCACTTCAGAGCAGGCCGCGCCGTAGGCGAAGTAGTAGAAAGGCCGGCCGCGCGCCAGGCTGCGGTCGTAGTAGATTTTCGGAGTGCGATAGAAGCCGGTGGACGACAGCGACACCTGACCGAAGTAGGCCTGCTGAATCAGCTCGTCAAACGACAGGTACTCGTCGCGAATGCGCACTTGGCCGTTCTTGAACTCGACGTCCTCCTCTGTGACCTTGAAGTGCCGGGCGGCAAATTCGATCAGGCGCTGCTTGATGGTCTGCGCGGCGTTCTGTGCCGCTTTGCCGTTGAGGTCGGTGCCACTGGAAGCGGCGGTCGGTGAGGTGTTCGGCACCTTGTCGGTATTGGTCGCGGTGATCTGGATGCGGTCGATGTCGACCTGAAACACCTCAGCCACTACCTGGGCCACCTTGGTATTCAGGCCTTGGCCCATCTCGGTGCCGCCGTGGTTCAGGTGGATGCTGCCGTCGGTGTAGACGTGTACCAG
>Ga0163200_1000648_pt1 | contig 14290 bp, 17 predicted proteins | sample PL_2010_200m_FD_113535 | JGI IMG/M metagenome (GOLD analysis project Ga0163200, IMG submission 113535) | Freshwater microbial communities from Powell Lake, British Columbia, Canada to study Microbial Dark Matter (Phase II) - PL_2010_200m | ecosystem: Environmental > Aquatic > Freshwater > Lake ... | reverse complement strand
CTTGGCTCTAGTTTCGGTTATACTCATGAGGGCGCTCTCCTTCGTTGATTGGATGGGTACCCAATTTTATCGAAGGAAGCGCCAATTTCATGTCTTCAAGCACATAATTCGGAGACTATGTCAAAAAAACGACCCACCCCGTAGATTTTTCGGGGCGGATTTTCGCATCATTCTATTACACGCCTCCAATTCTTTTGACCAGAAAAATCCGTTAGCATCTACCTAGTTGTAATTGATAATATCGGAGAAGGATGTGTGCTGTTGCGAGGAAATTAAGCCAGCTGGAATATCGATTTCCGCGCTAATTCCTATTTTCCTTGTGGTTTCCCGTGACATTACCCATGTCAAGATAATACCGAAGAGGATGGCAAAGCGGAATGAGGTTTCCCATTCTACCTTTATCTATATCTATAGATTCCAAACAATGGGATTGGTGTTTGAGGAATGATTGTTTGACAACCATGGATCAGGAGACATTTTGATACTATTGAGGGTACCAATTGAAAGAAAGTATTCATCATTAACTCATTTGCAAATCGAATCTTATATTCTTCATCCGATCTGTTTTATTATCTCCCGCGCAATGTACCAGGCAGTGATCATCGCAGTTGGGACACCGCCTGGGTTATGAACGTAATGGCCGACAGGATAAAAATTCTTTATCGGCAGATCTTTGGCAAAGTCGAAGTGTGGGGCATATTTCGGGTCCCAGTTCCAACCCGATGTGCCGCCGCGCCAATTGGATGTGTAGCGCTCGTAGGTCAGAGGCGAGGCAGCTTCTTGAACTTCAATGTGGGCACGCAATCCCGGTAGGAATTCTTCAGCACGGGTGATGAGCTCCTCTGCGTAAGCGGCTTTACGGGCCAGGTAAGTTTGCCGGTTGCCTTTAAGCGCTTCCCAATCTTCAAAGGGGCTGAGCGTAGCGAGGAACAAGGAGTGTTTACCAGCCGGCGCGACCGATGGATCGTCTTTGCTCAGCAATACGAGCTGGATGTATTTTCCATCAGCACAAGTGAAAAACACGTGGCTTTCGTTGAAGCGTTTCAAGGCCGCGGAAAACTCCGAGCTGCTGCTTAGACCCAAAAAAACTGCAAAGAGGGATTCGGAGGGACGCGCTTTCTCAAGTTTATCGGTCATTGTCGAGGAAAGATGGTCACATCCAATCAACTCAAAGCAAGTGTGGTTCAAATCTGCAGCGGATACAACCCAATCGGCAGGGATGAATTCCCCGTTCTGTAATTCCACTCCAGTGGCTTGACCGTTCTCCACTCTGATTCGGCGGATGCGTTTTCCTAGATGAACCTCGCCGCCATTTTCATGGATGAAGCGCACAAATTTGTTGGCAAAGGCTTGCATTCCGCCAACGGGAACCCAAGTATCGTAGTAGTATGACGCCCACATGCCGAGTGTGTTCTTGCCTGCCATCACCGGGAAGCCAAGCTGGTTAAGCATTTGCCGCAAATAACCATCCTTGAAATAGAGGTCATGCAGACTGCGGTTGGTATGTCCGTTTGCCACCCAGGAAGCCCAGGGAAACAATGGATGATGAACACCCAATTGCAGGATGGTTTTGAAAACATCGCGCCCGAACATCATCCCGCTTTTCAGTGAGTCGTGGAAACCGGATCCGCCGACCCTAACCCAACGGAAGTATCGCTTCAAACCGCCCTTCTCATCTGGAAAACATTTTTCCAAATCACGACAGGTCTGGGCGGGGTTTCTAAAAGGAATATCGCGCTCCTCCCAACTTATCTGATGTCCTGTGCGGACAAAGCGTTGTTTTTCCTCCAAACCAAGTTCCTTGAGAATGGGGAAGATGATACCGTTCGAGCCGAAGGAAGTTGGTCCTGAAGGGAAGGTGAAACCTTGGCGAACAAAGGACGAAATATAACCACCCGGCAGCGTGTGCTGCTCAAACACCTGTACTTTTAACCCCGCATGCGCCAGGTAGGCAGCGGTTGTTAGTCCTGCCATTCCACCGCCGATGATAAGGATCTTTTTTTGAGTCATAATGAACACCTCGTTTTTATACTACCTGATGTCTGGCGAGCAGAACAGCACCGGAGAGAACAAGTACGATCCCTCCCACAGCCATCGGCACTGCGAACGGATTCGAGGAACGTAGGCAAAAAACAATAAAATACGCTGCGATTGGAAGGATCTGTACGGGAACATATTGAATGGGGACTAGTTTCGACGCCTCGCCGAACTGGAACGCACGTTGGGTCTCTGCGATGCCGAGCATACTGCCTGCAAAGACAATGCCCGAGGCAATGACTACAGGAAGGAGGTCAAGAGGGGAAAACTTCCCGGCGCCCCACTTTGCCAAGAAAGCCATCAATATTCCCAGCCATAAGTTGGACTGCGATAGGAGCAACCCAGCATCAAGCGTTCGCAGGATTCCCCGCTGGCGGACATTCGTCTTTTGTAAGAAGTGACAGACAAGGGAGAGTGCAGCCACAACTACCGTGAAAAGACCCAGGCGCAGGAGGAAAGCAGGCTCCCAGAGATCAATTGATTGCATGTCCACGGATAATTGGCTCAAACCGAAGACGGTGACGGCGGCGATAACAAGCAAAATCCCTGCAATATCACCAGAGTCAAACGACTCACCCGCCAGCCGAACAGCCCCGATTGTCAGCACGATCAACCCGATGGCCATCAACCCGGGAATGATCGCCGGGCCAATTTTTGACTGGGCCAGCATGTTTAACGGCATGCCAACGATGAATTGCACGGCAAACCCGGTCAACCATAATGGGCTGCGAACCAGCTGGCGCATCAGACTGGTTTCGCGAGAGGCTTTCATGACAGCCAACTTCTGGATCACCATGCCCAGGTTGAAAGCAATCCCTGCCATGATGGCGGCAGTAACACCAATTAGATATGAAGCGCTCACTGTAGAATCGATCATGCAACACCCAAGTTGTTAAATAGCGTTTTTTGCAACAACACAACTATTAGCGAAATTGTGTAACACAGAGTAACGATCACAAAGGCTGACAACATTCCATATTGAAGACCAGGGTACAGAGAACCTTGTGGATAAACAAGTTGAAATGCCACCCTCGTCAGCCACAAAATACATGTTGCAGCAAGCATTACGATTATTGAATATCTATTTGACTTATCTCCATAGATCAACAGGATGTTTACTATGCCGAACAATACTAAAGACAAAGAGAAGAACGCATTAATAGCCCGAACAGCGGCTACCAACTCCGTTGCATTGGCATCAATATATGAGTACCATTTCCATGCTTTGGGTACAAAAAAGTGCCATACACCGAAACCAATGGAAGCACTGCTGCCAATCATTACTAATATCTTAACAAGTAGATTCATGGTCATACCTCTTGGTAATTCTTGAATATGCCCAACGGCTGGTTTTAGGTGGAACGGTTTGTGTAAGCCCTGCATGTTTTCTGCGGGGTACTGGCGTGTGGGCGGACGTGGACTCTGCTTGGGAGCAGGAAAAGCCCGAAGCCAGCCTGTCCTGGCGGACTGTCCAGGGAAAAATACTCGAAAATGCCGCACGCCGCGAAGCGGCAGTCCCCAGCGTCCAGTGCGCGCTTTGTTGAGCGGCATTTTCACAACCTTCTTCATCCAATCATTTATATAGGATGCGGATTATGCGTCGTTATATAAACAACAAGATTTGATTCGGCTGGACTCAAGAGGGATTGCTCTCGAAGAGTGAATCCATGACTTCCAATGCAAATCGGGCATGTACTGTTGCTGGAACGATACCCATCTCTATGGCGACTTCAATGGCTTCAATGACCTCTTGCTGTGTTGCTCCTGCTTGTACTGCTTGCTCCATGTGCCACTGCATACAGGATTCGCAGTCTGTTATAACACCGATACCCAGTGCAATAAGTTCCTTGTGTTTCTTGGAAAGGGCGCCATCCACAAATGTCGCCTCCTCCACTTTCATGACAGCATTGTAAACCTTGGAATTCAACTTTATCCATTTCCCATGCGCCCACTTTCGCTTTAGTGTGATTTCTGTCAGTTTTTCTTTGGTCAATTCCTTGATTGCTTTCATAACGAGAACTCCTTGATAATTTTAATGTAGAGAGAAGACGGACACAACGGACGCGCCCAACGGTTTGCGGTACTGGAAGGTGTGCCTAATTTTTCATATACAATTGCTTTCATACATTTTCTCCAAATTTACTTTGATTGAGTGCTGTGGCATCAGGACTAACCCTCATGTTCCGACCCAATTCCACGCATACCAGATCGTGACCACATTGAACCCCATGCTGACCGCCAGCAGGAATTTGTCATATAACGATGGATAGGTGGGCAGACCAACCAGGTTGAACAGGAAAAAGAAGGCGGCCACGATGATATTCGCCCAGCGACTCACAGACTGGGGCAATACCAGGGTCAGGAAAACCATCAGGATGGGCGTCAACATCAGAACCGCGATCCCCAGCCAAACGAACTGGCTGAGATTCTTGTCGGCCATCGAATTTTTTGCCAAGTCGCCGCTGCAGATGCGCAAGACATCGCCCAAAAGATAAATTAGCATGACGACCACCCAGGTTGCGGAAAGAATAATTTTTGTATTCATTGTTTGATTACTCCTGTGCCGCGATTGTGATGACGACTTTTCCTTGAGCATGTACCTTTTCAAAATACCGGAAGGCTTCAGCAGTTTTACTTAACGGGTAGCATTCATCAATAACCGGTCTGATCTTTCCATCTTCCAAAAGATCTCTTATGAAAAGCAAATCTTTTTGGTTTGCTTTCCCCATGGAGCTTGTCATCTTCCTGCCATTGCTTCTTGACATTAAGGGTCCAAGGAAGAGTGCCTGGAATATTTGCGCTGGCAAGCCTCCCACGAAGACGTAAATACCCTGGGGAGTTAAAGCACGCTTATACGCGGAAAGCGGATGATATCCATTCGCGGCAAGGATGAGATCATACTGCCGTCCATTTTGAGTGAAATCCTCTTTGGTGTAGTCAATGACGTGGTCTGCGCCGATCGAGCGCGCCATCTCCAAATTCCGCGTGCTGCACACGGCAGTCACTTCCGCTCCAAACGCCTTGGCAATTTGTACCGCAAACGTCCCCACCCCGCCAGACGCCCCGTTGATCAGAACTTTTTGCCCGGGCTGAATATGCCCTTGATCGCGCAAGCCTTTCAGGGCAGCGATGGCTGCCAGGGGTACAGCCGCAGCTTCCTCGAATGAAACATTGGATGGCTTTGGCGCCAAAGCGCTTTCAGGAACAGAAACATATTCGGCAAAACTGCCGCTGCCAAGCCCAAAAATATCTCCAAACACCGCATCCCCTGGCCGAAACTGTTTGACATTTCCGCCAACTGCTTCAACGCACCCAGCAATGTCAGCGCCGAGGATCGTGTTTTTAGGTTTGAACAGCCCAGTGCCTATCAGGCGCATTGGGAAGGGGTCAGCAGTCAGCATATGCCAGTCCACCGCATTGATGGATGCTGCATGGACTTTTACCAGCACTTTTTCTTCATTGAGGGCAGGCTTTTTCACCTCTTCGAGATGAAGAACATCTGGCGGTCCATATTTTGTGTATACAATCGCTTTCATTTTGTCTCCTTGAGTAACACAATACCTTTGCCAATCCATTTCTGAGCGAAGGTATTGTGTTTGTTAGATTTTATTATGATGGCTGACCTTCAGGGTTAGTCCATTTCCAGGCGTACCAGACAACCAGTAAGGTAAACACGAGTTGTGCCGTTGCCCAAACGAACTCATAGCTCGCAGATCGCAATACAAAACATAAAATCAAAAAAGCAAAAGTAATCAGAGCATAGAGTATGCCTATGATACGGTTTGCCCAACGACTCACGGAAGACTTCAATATCAGGGTTAAGGCACTCATAAGTATGGGAAACACAAATATTATCGACATTACCAATAATAATTCTGGGGTTACTTTGATAGATCCGGTATTCTCAAGTAAAGACTTTAACGCAACCGAATCACTTAAGCGGTACGCATCCCCGTTTAAAGAACTTAACACTTCAGCTACCCATAACACTGCAAGGATTATCCTCACATCTAGCAGATTTCTTGGGGTCTCTTTGTTTGTATTCATTTTTATCTCCTTTTTTGAACGATATGGATGGGTTTCATTAATTTGGACTTGCATAAAATTGTGGTCGCCACCCGGTTACCGGGGGTTGAAATGGGCTGGAAATGTTATCAAAGGCAAACCTCCTTTCCAAGCAGCTTATATCCATTTACGATTTGACGTCTGACTGATCTGCCTGGCCTGTCCCGCGAAGTCCCCGAAGGGGGAGCGTAGTCGGAGGTCCGGGTTCAACAGGACTGACCGAGACCAAAGGCATACCCAAATCACGCACTTTTTTCAGCAAGCCATGCAACGCGGCCTGGTCAACCACCGGACCAGTTAAAAGCGTGTCACCGTTGTCTTCCAGCGTGATGGTTAGGCCCTCAAACCAGTCTGTCCATTGAGGATCCAAATGTCCCTTGATTCTGATCTGATAGACCACGGGTTGACCTGGAGTCGGTTTTGGTTCGAATTCGTTTGACATCACCTTGTACCTGTTGTGGCCGGCATCACAGCCCGTGCCACTTGCTCAATGTGCAAGTAGCATATCTGTAATACGGTATTAACGTATAGATACTAAAGTGTTGTTTGGGGGTATTGTTTTGAGATTGCTGAGAGGGTCGAAGTCCAAAATCTTTGGTTTTATGATCCCCTTGCGTGCAGTTCTTGATACAGGGTTTGCTGGCAAACCGACGTTTCTGCTACAACAAACCCAGCTCGCGCGCACGTGCTACAGCTTCGGTGCGACTTTGAACCTGTAGCTTGTCAAAGATTTTCTGATTATGCCCCTTAACCGTATTCAAGGCCAGAAAAAGCCGCTCGCTAATCTCACGGTTCGAGAGTCCCTGGGCGACCAACCGCAGCACTTCCAACTCGCGCTCGCTCAATGGCTCAACCATTTCTGATTTTGGATTTTTGACACTTGCACCTGCGGCAAGTGCAGGTGTTGTTGATTGCTTGTTAACAGGTGGCGCGAAGGCAGCCAAAAGTTTATCTACGTAACCGAGCAGCGTATGGTCTTGGCTGTGCGATTGCTTTCCAATCCACAATCTGAAATCCAAAATCAACAATTGCATTGGTTCGCCTTCATCCACAAAAATGCGGATGTAGTCTTCCGGCTCGGCTAGGGATAGGGCATGTTTGAGCGCGGCGAGAGCCTGGGGGCGATTTCCCTGCGCCTCGTGGGCCAGCGCCTGCACCAGCAGGATGTCAAGCGCGCTGCCCCGGCGCTTTTGCGCTTCGGCGGCTTGCAACAGGCGCGCAAGCAGGGCGTTGACCAGCGGGTTGGCGATTTCCAGCCGGGCTAGGGTGAGGTGCTCGAACTCATGCAAGTAGCTGACTTCATCTGCCAGCGAAAGCCCGCGTTCTGCCGCCCACGTCCGGGCTTTATCGGGCCGCCCCTGTTTGAGATGGATGCGCGCTTTCAGGGCCGCAATGGGGCGCAGGTCAGGCAAGGGGCTTTGGACATAGACCCGTTTGGCTTCGTCCAGTAAGGTCAGGGCGGTTTCCAGATCGCCTGCGGCCTCTTTCAGTTGGGACTGGGCCACATGCCAGCGGTGCAGCCAATCCACCAGGGTGGTTTGCAGACCCAATTCGGCGGCTCGTTTCAAGTGATGAGCGGCGAGGGTGTCATCTCCCCGCTGACGGTGGATCATGGACAGGCCGAGATGATGGTGGGCAGTGACGTGTTCAGCCTCCGGGCCGTGTTGGGCGGCCAGTTGCAAGGCATCCTGATAAACCCGCTCGGCTTCGTTCAGGCGCCCCAAGCTCACCAGCAGGTCGGCGACAGCAAAGGCGCTGACAACCACGAAGACGTGATTGCCCAGCTGGGTCATGCTCTCCATCCAATCACCAAGCGCCCGGATGGCCGACTCCAGGTTGCCGCTGGCCCAGTGGGTGACCTCCAATGTGATGATGGCCTGGGCGCGCCGGACAAAGTCATCTTCGGGGGTGATTTGGAGCGCCAGTTCGGCGTATTTCACCGTTGCGGCGAGATTACCCTGCGCCTGGGCGTTGTAGGCGCGGGTCAAGGCGATCATCACTGGCAAGGGTTTATGCTGCGCTTCGTTCGCTACGTCCGAACCATCCAGGCATCGTTCAGCGTCCTGCAGGCGCAACTCGCTCGCATCCGGTTCGCCCGCATCTGCGAATGCCTGACCAAGCTGGGTGCAAAGCACCGGGCGGACGCGAATAACCTCTTCTGGCAGCTTCTTCACCCAACCCAGCAAGGCGGCCGTCTGGAAACTTTCATTCATCCCCTGCCAGGCCGCTTCAGCCAACCCCGCCGCCCGGACAAAATCCCCGGCTGCGATGGCGTGGTGAAACGCCGCGCCTAGGTCGCCGTTCTCTTCATGCCACTGGCTGGCGCGCAGGTGGAATTCGGCGAATTCTTTGGGTTTTCCCAGGCGCTGGCGCAGCAAATCGCCAAAGAGATGGTGATAGCGGTACCAGCGCCGCTCGCTATCCAGCGGCACGATGAACAGGTTAGTGCGTTCGAGATATTCCAGGGTTTCCTGCCCGGATGTAGAAGGGGCGGGTAGAACGGCATCACAAAGAGGCCCGCACATACGGTCAAGGATGGATGTGCGCAGCAAGAAAGCCTGGACACTTTCGGACTGCTGTTCCAGGACTTCTTCAATCAGGTAGTCCAGCACGAAATGGTGGCTGCCGGTGAAGGATTTGATGAAGCTGGCGGCGTCTTGATGCCCCTGCATGGAGAGTGCCGCCAATTGCAGACCAGCAATCCAACCTTCGGTGCGGGTTTCCAGTACGGCGATATCTTCTGCGGAGAGTTGCAGGCTCATCGCTTGGTTAAGAAATTCGGCAGCTTCGGTGGGAGTAAAACGCAAGTCGGCGGCGCGCAGCTCGGTCAATTGACCCCGGACGCGTAATCGGGACAGGGGTAGATGTGGATCCTCACGGGTAGCGATAACCAAATGCATCTGTGATGGCAGATGCTCAAGCAGAAAGGTGAAGGCTTTGTCTACTGGTTTGGAATCAATAATATGATAGTCGTCAAGGACAAAGATGAAGTTGTCGGGGATGGTAGTGATTTCATTGACCAGGGCTGTCAGAATCGATTCGATTGGTGGTGGTTGAGGGGATTGGAGTACACCCAGGACCCCTGCTCCAATCTCCGCTACAATTGTCTGCAAAGCCGCAATGAAGTAAGTCAGAAAACGTGTGGGGGCGTTATCTCCTTCGTCCAATGACAGCCAGGCGACCGGTTGTCCGCAACTTGCGACCCATTCGCTGACCAGCGTGGTTTTACCAAAACCGGCAGGAGCAGAGATGAGGGTCAGTTTGCCGTGCAGACCCTCGTTCAGCCGCTCGATCAGGCGGGGGCGGAGGACAGCTTTAGATCGAGGTGGGGGAATATAAAGTTTCGTAGCCAAAATTGGCGTGGACATAGATCAAGTATACAGCACATCCAAAAATTCAAGAAGCAACAAGCCCGGGCAACTTGACGGTTTGCGTCTCGCTTCGTGTGATCTTCACAGGGTACTGGCGGCAGAGCCGCAATCCGGAGTCGGTGTTAGGTGCGCCACTTACCTGAAACTGCAGACAACATTAGCCACGGTTCGATAACAATATTAATCAGTACGTGGGCAAATATACAGGGCCCCAAATTACGTCCGCCCGCGAGATAGATGATAGCTAGTAAAATCCCTAAAACGGACGTCGAGAGGATTGCTGGAATCGCGAACTTGAACTGGCGTTTGGCGAGTATCCAACTGGTGTGGGCCAATCCAAATGCGACACCTGAAATAACGACCTGGAGGATGGGATTAAAGCCACCCGACATGAGCATATCCATGGTCCAACGTCGAAAAAAGACTTCTTCGACGATGCCGCCGACCAGCGCCGAGAGAATCCCCAGGAGTTTAAACCATGAGATTTCTTTCTGTTTAGCTAAGACCAAAGGGATGGCTTTCATTGTGTATAAAACATAGGCGATTGCTGTGATCGTGGCGAGTATCCACGCCAACGGAGAAGCTAACGAATTCTTCTCGAAGCCGAGATTTTGAAAAAGGGGGATTGGATACCCAACCAGGATCATCGCCAATGGGCTGAACATTATTAGTGTTGCTGTACCTAAAATCAATGCGGTTTTTCTTCGATCAGTCATTTTTTACACTCCTTCTTTCTTACTTGTGTGCATTTGATGAAAGCCATGAATGATAGGAATCTGCATTCTTTATATGAGGTGGTGTGCCTGGCGCAAACCGTTGGGCGGTTGGACGCAGCGCTTTGTCAGGATTTGTCGCTATGCTCCATCGTGATGACCACTTTTCCCCTGGGGTGCTCTTTTTCATAATACCGGAAAGCTTCAGGAGTTTTACTTAACGGGTAACATCCATCGATCACAGGTACGACCTTTTCAGCTTCAAGGAGCTCTTTCATAAAGATCAAATCCTTTTGGCTTTGCACCAGCGAAACGACATGTGTTTTCTGGCTTCCGGTCTTTGAATTCCGTCGCCCCTGACTCCCAGCCTGGATGAGTTGAATCATGGAACCTCCGGCGACGACATAGATTCCCTCCGGACTTAATGCACGCAGATACTCTGAAATCGGATGATATCCGTTCACAGCCAGAATCAAGTCGTACTGCTGCCCGTTTTGGGTGAAGTCTTCTACCTTGTAATCGATGACATGATCTGCTCCAAGGGAGCGCACCATTTCCAGGTTCCTCGTACTGCACACCGCGGTGACTTCAGCGCCGAACGCTTTGGCAATCTGCACGGCAAACGTTCCGACACCACCAGAGGCGCCATTTATCAAGACCTTTTGTCCTGGCTGAATGTTTCCGTTGTCGCGCAGGCCCTGCAAAGCAGTCATCGCCGCCAAAGGTACAGCCGCAGCCTGCTCAAACGTCAGGTTGGCCGGTTTCAGCGTTATTAGATTTTCCTTGGCACATACATACTCAGCAAAAGTGCCACGACCGGTTGCAGTCGGCAAGTACCCAAAAACCTCATCACCTGGCTTAAACTGCCTGACGTTGCTGCCAACCGCCTCGACCCGCCCGGCCGCATCAACGCCGAGGATCGGGTTTTTGGGTCGCAGAAGGCCTCCCGGCGCCAGGCGGATAAAGAACGGTTTTGCTCTCATGAAACGCCAGTCGCGCGCATTGATGGATGCCGCATAGATTCGGATCAAGACTTCATCATCCTGGGGAGCAGGTTTTGCCACCTCCTGGAGCTGAAGAACATCCGGCGAACCGTATTTTGTGCATACAATCGCTTTCATTATCACGCACCTCCATTGAGTTTGTCGTATAGATGGCCAATAACTATTCCAAGAGCGAGAAACCTTGGCACGTTCATTCCTGTGTCAATCAAAAGGTAGACAGAGGCATTGCTTGGATTAACAAGAGTTGAAAGGACTTCGATCATGAGCATGGCAACAAAGCTAAGGATCAATGCCTTTAAGATGGGATTTTTTGTTGGCATCTTTTCAAAGAAACGAAGCAGGAAATAACTGACGCAGCCTCCGATAATCAGACCGCCAACCAAAGCTTCAACAAGAGCCAATGGAAGATTCGAAATCGAGAAAGCAGCTTTATACTCCGCAGCGACGGGAGACACGGAAATTACGAAGTCAGTTATCCAGAAGGCTGCGCCTCCCGCTCCGGTCAACTTAAACAGTTTCTTGTAGAACTCGTGTGACGTCTGTCGCTTGCTTCGACCTGTGGCTTGGGTTTCCATGGTTGTCCACCTATTCTGCCCGAGCAGACTTGGAAGCATTTGCGGATGGATCGGATCCTTTGTACAGCCGTCTGTATAGATAGCCAACACCTATTCCAAGAGCGAGAATCCTTATTACGTTAAATATTGTGCCGATGAGGAAGTAACGCAAGACATCACCTGTCGCGAGAAAACTTGAGGGACCTCCGATCGAGATTGTGACAATGATCAGGACGATGAAGCTTAGTATCACGGATTTTAAAATCGGATTCTTTGTTGGAATCTTATCGAAGAAACGAAGCAGGAAATAGCTGACGCAGAATCCGATAATCAGGCCGGCAATTAAAGATTCAACCAGCATCGGAAAATAAGAAATTGAAAGGGCAGCTCTATATTCCGCCGCAATGGGAGTCCGGGAAATCGCGAAGTTTGCTAACCAGAAGGCTAAGCCTCCCGCGACAGCTAGGACGAACACATTTCTCCAGATTACTTTTGATCGAGTCATTTTATTTTTCTCCTTTTTTAGACCTAATTTGTTTCTGATCCTTCACGCCCTTTATGAAAAGCCACAAACTAAGAGAAATTTCCGCAATAAAACTGATTACCAAACATGGGTACGAGATTACTACGTAGCCCGGCAAAAGGAAACGCTGACAAACATATATCAGAAGGCCAAAGCAATCAGCGATCAACAATATACCCAGGATTTTAGGAAGAAAGCCCGACTTGAAAACCAGATAACCGAGAGGAAAGAGCCAGATGCCATAAGGTATCTGGGCGATAGTTGACCCAGTCTTGTACAAATTGACGAACAAAATCGCTTGCGCTTGCAGCTGATCTGGTTGGAATACTTTCAAATAATCAGCTCCGCTCAAAAGCAGCAGGCTGGAAAATAGATTAAGATGACTAAGAACCAATATAGCAAACCCGCCCAGGTTCAATAACAGGAACAATAAGCCAATGTTTTTGTCCACCGGTTTTAATAACACGTACAAATACCAGGCCGCCAAAAGAAAGAGCACATATGAGAATAGACTGATTACAAAACCGATACGAAATTGCGATTCATGAGCCATTATGTGATTGACTGTTACTGGGGCATCCACAAATACAAAGCGACCAAATATATTTGCTATGAATGAAGTTACGATATACATGAAATAGAGAAAACCTGCGATTCTTGCGGTCTTATTGATTGAATTCATTTTTTTCTCTCCTCTTTAGTGGCCCATGTAAGGGGTCTTGATCGAGCGCCATGTTATTCAGGTTTCACTTCCGGGTTAGTTCACTTCCAAGCAAAGCGGGAGGGGTATTAGGGAGGGTCTTCAGCCCTCCCTGTCCCCTATATTGCAAATCTATGCCGCGTTCAAGACCTCGATCGTCGCTGTTCTCGCAGCCAGCCTCAACTCATGCAGGTTTTTGCTCCTTGGCACCCCCATAATCAGAAGCCACAAGCTAAGTCCAAGTTCTGAAATAAGCCCGATCGGATAACTTAGATAGGTTATTCCAACGAAGGTTATTCCAATGAAGTCTGGGAAAAGAAAGAACTGAAGAGCGCTCATCAGCCAGACAACACAATGAACCATCAGAATTACACCCAAAAACCTGGGAAGGAAGCCGGACTTGAAAACCAAATAACCCAGAGGAAAGAGCCAGGCGCCAAAGAATATCTGGGCAATCCCAAGGAACCCATATTTGTATATATACAGAGATAACATTGCCAGAGCTTGCAGTTGATCGGCTTGGAATACTTTTAAGTAATCAGCGCCGCTTAAAAGGAGCTGGCTGGCAATTAGAAAAAGATCACTAAAACACGATACCGCGACACCGCCCAGATTCAATAACAGGAACAACAAAGCGAGGTTCTTATTTACCGGCTTCAGTAACACATACAAAGCCCAGGCCGTCAAAAGAAAAAGAACACCCGCAACCAGATCGACCACAAAGCCGATACGGAATTGCCATGCAGATGCCATGATATTCCCGGCGGTTGTCGCGGCATCCCCCAATACAATAAGCCTGGAACGACCAAGCACATCTGCGAAGATGGAAGTCACGATGTAAATCAGATACAGGAACCCTGCCATTCTTGCGGTCTTTTTATTTGTATTCATTTTTTGTCTCCTTGTTGTGATTGATTTTGGCGTAATAAGCCGCCTACGCCTGTTGCGGTCTTTCTGTTTGTCCCATGGGGACTTTCTTTGGTCGCATTCATTTTTTATCTCCTTTTAATAGGGAATAGCCGGACAAACCATTGCCCACAATTTGTGCGCGCGTTGACCCGTACAGTCCTTTGTAAAGATAGCCAACAACTATTCCAAGAAAGAGATACCTTGGTATGTTAAGCATTACTCCGATAAGGAAGACATGCAAGGCATCACTCGTACGACTTGCGCCAACTCCGAGCAAGATAAAGTTAATGCCTAGCAGTTTGTCGGAGAACATAGCACTTTTACAACCAAAGCCAAAAAGCGAGGGCATCTTGGCTGATAAATTTGACAAATGGAGCACAACTCGGTGCGTTTCACGATTGCGATTACTCCATT
>Ga0163200_1000644_pt1 | contig 14368 bp, 10 predicted proteins | sample PL_2010_200m_FD_113535 | JGI IMG/M metagenome (GOLD analysis project Ga0163200, IMG submission 113535) | Freshwater microbial communities from Powell Lake, British Columbia, Canada to study Microbial Dark Matter (Phase II) - PL_2010_200m | ecosystem: Environmental > Aquatic > Freshwater > Lake ... | reverse complement strand
GAATCCATCTCCGGGCTCTTGCTCCCACAACCCGTACCGATTACAGGCTTGTTGGGCCGTTACCCCAACAACAACCTAATCGGCCGCAGACCCATCCTAAGGCGGCGGACCTTTCAACTACAGAGCATTCCAGCATCCATAATCTATGGGGTATTATCCCCAGTTTCCCGGGGTTATCCCCCTCCTTAGGGTAGATTGTCCACGTGTTACTGAGCAGTATGCCGAGGTCTTACACCTCTCGACTCGCATGGCTTAATCGAACTCCGATAGCAGTGGCCTCTGGCAGGATCAACCAGAATTCAAATTGTACATCGTACGCACACGTTATCTGAACTTCTTTCGAGGAATTAGCGGTTACTAAACAAATTTCCGCATTGCCAGTATCAACGTCAGAACCAACTCCGGTCAAGCCGGATATTGTTGGATCTCCATCAAAGAAGATTTAATTTTCGTTCGTCGTGTTTATTTGATTAAACACAGGCTCATAATGTTAGTTTCAGGGATATTTATACCTTGTTGGCTTTGTTGTCTGGATTGACAACAGGCTCATATTTTGAGAACAAGGATCTCCTTGCCTGAACCGTCGTGTTTGTTACGGTAAACACGGGCTCTTAATGTTGCCCTCAAGGATATTTATACCTTGTGACAATCACGGCATAATTTTGTTCGCTTCAGAACCGACACCAGCACAAGAGCGGTTTTCGTCGGTTCATCATCAGAATATGTGGATCACGTTATTCCACACTCTAACACTTAAACATTGCCCACGGCGCGGGAAGCCCCCATGCACCGCGTTCCATTCCCGGAAAAATATAGTGCAGTGAGATAACGTAATCGCAGCGACGGAATGCAGATTTTCGTGAGATTTCGGATTAGATTCGGGATGACTCTGGAATTATGTATGGACTGGGGCGTTTAATGCCAGTAAACAGGATGCGTAGTTTTGGGATTTGCCTGAGCCCGTGAATTATTCGTGTGCAAATAAACGTAATTCCGAATCCGCCAATGATTTGTGACATTTTGTCCTGCACACCGATCTGGTGAGCGCGCAGAATACAGACGTTTGCTTATTCATCCGCGCGACACACTTGCACATACACATCGCCAAAGAACTCTTCCTGCCGCAGGGTGCATCGCCCGTCAAGCGCGAGGAAGAGAAGCGGGATGTACACCGCGGGCATATCCCAGCCAAGTTCCCGGCAGATCGCGGCAAGGGTCATCTCGTTCTGTGCGCTTGTCGCACTCAGGCACTCTTCGAGCACCTTACCCGCCGAGTCCTGGTATCCTTCATCGTGTGCGATATTCACGACGTCGTCAGCATCGGGCAGGAACGAATCGTCTGGGGTGAGCCGCCGTCGCCTGCGCTCTGCTTTCTCGATATTTTTCAGTTCTATTATCAGCTCAAAAAGCGTGACCGGGCTCTTTCTCATATTCTTCCGGTCGAGACGGCGCTGAATCTCCCGTTCGAGCCGTTCAATCGGTCCCAGCCTGCCATCGTAGTCAGCTTCGGCGTCGAGCGCAAGATCAAAATCTTCTCCCAAGGCTTCATCCTCATCAGTGGGTGCCTCTTTTTCTGCGGAGAGCAAATCAAGGTGCTCCGATTTCATGCGCAAGAGTGTCGCGGCAAAAAAGAGAGTCCGCCCGGAGACCTGAAGGTTGAGTTGCCGGCGGTGTTCCAGCTCCTGCAGAAAGCGGTCTGTCACCTCGATGATGTCGATGTTCCAGGGATCGATCTCGCCGCGCTCGGACAGCCCGACAAGGATCTCCACCGGGTCCTCGACCAGATTTGTCTGGTCGTCGGAATTTAGAGGTGGCTCTTGCACCGCTGAGGGTGTTTCTCTTGTGCCTTGCGATTGCATCCCGTTCTGTACTATATTACTTGGGGCAGCAACAGGATTCGTCTCCTGAGATACAAAAGAGGGGTCGGATTTTTTTTCCTCGTCCCGCATTTCAGAAGTGTCATCCATGTGCTTTTACTCCGGTAACAAGGGTACTTTTATCCGGACGCAACGTCACACCCATGATCCGCTCCGCCTCATCGATCATCGGTTTTCGTAGGGATACGATGACAAACTGGGACGTAGGGGAAAGCTCTTTGATCATTGCCGCGATGCGCTCCACGTTCGAACCGTCAAGGGACATATCCACTTCATCGAGTGCATAGAACGGAGCGGGGATAAAATGCTGGATCGAGAAGATAAACGCTAAGGTGGTGAGCGATTTTTCGCCACCGGAAAGAGAGGAAAGCAGGTGGACCTTCTTGTCCCGGGGCTGGACAGCAAACGTCATGCCGCCGGCAAACGGGTCTTCTTCATTTTCAAGGATGAGATGTCCGCTCCCGCTCGTCAGCCGGGCAAAGATCTCGCGGAAGTTTGCATCGATTGCCTTAAAAGCGGTCGTGAACGCTTCATACTTCATCTGCTCGTACTTCTCGATCCGTTCGATCAGGTTCGCCCGCTCTGTAGAAAGCGTCTCTTTTCTTCCCGTCCGCTCCTCAACCTGCCGCTCGACCTTCTCGTATTCTTCGATTGCGAGCATATTCACCGCCCCGCATTTCCGGATCTGCCCGTCGGCTTCGGCAATCTTCCCCTCGATCTCGGTGAGAGAGAGATCGGTTGTATTCTCACCCACCTGCTGGCGGAGCATATCCACTTCAATCCTGATCGTTCCTGTACGTTCCTCAATCGCCTTCATCTGGATAGCGACGCGCTCCTTGTCGGAATCAAACTTCAGGATCCGGGATTCCGAGTCATGAATGCCCTGTGCCACGTCCCCGCGCTTTGTCCGCAGCTCGTCCAGTTCTCCGGAGAATTCCTTCTGTTTCGTTTCGAGCCCGGCAATCTCCACCTTGTGAGCGGTGATCTGCTCGTTTGCGGCTGCCACGCCAAGGTCTGCCTGCTGGTTCCGTTCGTCCTGCCGTTTCCGGTCCTCTGTAAGTTCACCGACCCGGGCAGTAAAGTGCTGCCGCTCGCGGATTGCATCGTTGATGTCCGCATCCTTGTTGCGCAGGTGCCGTTCCGCCTCATCGATCTCCTTTCGTTTCTTTCCAATCTGGTCGGTGAGCGCGGGGATATTGGTGTCGTCAAGGCGTTTTTTTAACTCTTCAATCTTGGTATTGATCCCGTTGATCTCTTCTGTTGTCCGGTCGAGTTCCCCTTCGAGAGCAGCAAGTTCGGCAGCCCCGTTTCCGGTTTCCTCCTTTTCTCGGGCAACCGCCGCCTCGATCGTCTGCTTTTCGACCGTGATCGCCTCAAACCGCCGGCTGAACTCTTCGGTGAACACACCGAGCCGGGCAACATCCTGTTCGATCTCGTTTCGTTCTGCCCGTTTAAAATCGACCTCTTCCGTTACGCGTTTCACTCCCGCTTCAAGCGTCGCCGCTTCACCGGAAAGTTCTGACAGGTGTGCCCGGATGCGCACAATCTCGTCGTCGACCGCGGCGCCGAACCCCCGTATTGCTTTCTTTGCCGAACCCCCCGTCATCGCACCGCTCCGTTCGAGGAGTTCCCCCTCAAGGGTTACCATCCGGTACTTCCCAATGAGGCGCCGAGCCCGCTCAAGGGTATCCACCACAACGGTGGCGCCAAGTGCAACGGCAAACGCCCGGTCGTATTTCGGGTCGTACTCGAGCAGGTTGACCGCATAATCGATGATCCCGGGCTCCTTTAGCGGGGGAAGGGCCGGGGGTTTGAGTTTATTTATAGGAAGAAACGTCACGCGCCCGAGCCGTTCTTCCTTTAAGTACCGTATTGCATCAGCCGCGATCTGGTCATCATCACAGACAACGAAATGCAGTTTATTCCCCGCAGCCACATTGAGGGTAATCGCATATTCTTTGGGAGCCTTGCCCAGTTCTGCTATCGTGCCGTGGACCCCGTCCATCGCCATTACCGCTTCAATCGCCCTGCCCCCGGATTCTCCCCGCGCCTGCTGGGCGGCTTCCAGCCTGATCGCGTCCTGCTCTGTATCCCGGATCTCGGTGCGGAGCCGGTCAAGCGAGGAGCGTTGGGCAAAGAGCGTCCCCTCGAGTTCGGAGAGTGCCCGGTCGAGCGCTTTTTTTTGGGCAACGCGATCGGTCGCACTCTTCTCGTTACCGGACATCTGCGCCTGCTTTTCTGCATACTCCGCATCAAGCTGCGCGAGGAGCCCGGTCAACCGTTCGAGTTCGGTAGTGCGCATCCGGCTCTTCTCGATCAGCATATCCTGCCGGTGGAGGATCCCCGACCGTTGGCCTTTTTTCTCCTCTACCTCTTGGAGGAGCGTAAAAAGCGTGTTTTTGGCAGTTTCGGTGCCTTCGGAATGTGCCCGTATCTCGGTTTCTATCTTTTCGAGCTGCGCTTTTGCGGTGGCAACTTCCATCGCGATGTTCGTCCGGTCGATGGTGAGCATGCGAACCTGATCGGTGAGCTCCTGCACCCTCGCTTCTGCCCTTTTCGTATCCATATAGATACGGTTGATCGCTTCGAGGTTCGCTTCTTTGTCCTTTTTAAGCCGCGCGATGGTCTGTTCCGCGAGCTTGATCCCGCTCTTTGCCTCTTCCAGTTCGGCGATCAGTTTCAGGTAGTCAGACCCACTCTTCCTGTTTATTTCGTCATCAATATCTTTTAAGTCAGCCAAAAGATACGCGAGTTCGTTCTCCTCAAGGCTCCGGTCAGCGTCGATACGGGAGATCTGGATCTGGTGGTCTTCAGTTGACCGGAGAAGTGTCGCAAGCTCCTTTTCCCGGTCATGCAGCTGCGCCGCCGCACGGCAATTCTGGTAAAAGGAGAGTTCTTTTTGCCATTTCTGGTATTCGAGCGCATGTGCCCGCTCCTTTTTCAACTCGTGTGCACGTTTTCCGAGTTCAACGAGGAGGAGTTCCTCACGTTCGATCCGCAGGCGGACTACGTCAAGTTCAGCGAGAGCCTGCTGTTTTTTCGCGTCAAACTCCGACACTCCGGCGATCTCGTCGATAATCTTACGGCGCTCGAAATCGCTCATCTCCATAATCCGGGTGACATCACCCTGCATCACGACATTATACCCATGCGGTATAATCCCCCGTTTTGAGAGGTGATCGATGATGTCCCCCTGCTTGCAGAGCCGTTCGTTCAAGTAATTATAACTGTAATACCCGTTCGCCGTCCGCTTGATGCGCCGCCGGATCTTTGTCCCGTCAGAAAATTCCAGCGCGACCTCAGCGGTGTTTCTCCCAGAATCGTGGTTGATAAAATCAGTGAGTTTCTCCGCACGAAGATTGCGGGAGCTCGACAATGCCAGCACAAAGAGGATAGAATCGATGATATTGCTCTTCCCAGACCCATTGGGTCCTGAAATGACGGTGAACCCCTCTAAAAACGGAATTTTTGTCTTTTTGGAAAAAGACTTGAAATTATCGATCTCCAGCTCTGTGATATGCAAAGATCCGGCTCCTTACTTCTTCGCAGGATCTTTCTTCTGTTCCTCTGCGGCGTAGATGAGATCGCTCTGCTTTGCCTTTGCAGATCCTTTCTTATCGCGCCCGTACCCCGCACGTGCAACGATATAGTTCGGTTCTCCCCGCCGGGCTTCGAGTTTCATCGTCCCATCAGTCTGCATAATCATGTCCATCTCCGGTTCTTTCGGTGTTTCCGGTCCGGCTTCTGCCTGCCGGGCGGATTTGGGTCGCATCACAACCGTATTCCCTGATCCGGAGGGAGCGCTGCCGGTTCCAGCAAACTGGGCTCCCAGCGCAACTGGCTGCAACTTTTTAAGTTCCTGCCGGCTGCGCTCATCCGTCTGCTTGGACATCTTCATCACGATGGACTTAAGATCAAGGAGCTCCTGTGTAAGTCCTTTCACGAGTGCTTCCATCTCTTTAAACTTCTTCTCCAGCGCTGCAACCCGGTCTTCGCTTGCAACACCGCTACCTGTTTCCATCATCGTAATCTGTCTCTCCTGTATACTGCTTCAAACGTAAAGGTACCTGGTTTTCTATCCTGTTCGCACCTTTTCGTACACTTATACGTAATGGTGCGGCGCTCTCCTTATAATAATAGTAGTGATCGCCTGATTAGGAAAAAAGGTTTGTGCTCTTTTTTTCGGTAAAACGAGATTTTTTCCACGACAGTAAAAACCGGACATTGATTTTATGCGCTTTTTTTGGGAAAATTCCCCAAGTAAGAACGAACCGGGGCCCCTGAAATAGGCGATCGTCTGCGGGTAAGAAAAGGTATTACCTGATCGGAACGAACGCTTCTGCATATGTCGTATCTTTCCCAAACTGATCCAGAAATAGCAGATATCATTGAGAAGGAACGGCTCCGCCAGACCAACGGGCTCGAACTTATTGCATCCGAGAACGTTGTCAGCCGTGCGGTGCTTGAGGCGATGGGGTCGATCATGACCAACAAATACGCTGAAGGCTACCCGGGAAAACGGTACTATGGCGGTTGCGAGTTCCACGATATGGCGGAGAACCTTGCCCGTGACCGGCTCAAAAAATTGTTCGGAGCCGAACACGCGAATGTCCAGCCCCACTCCGGTACCCAGGCAAACATGGCGGTTTATTTTGCGTACATGAAACTGGGAGAGAAGATCCTCTCCATGAAGCTCAACCAGGGCGGGCACCTCTCGCATGGTTCACCGGTCAGCTTCACCGGGAAATTTTACCAGGTCGCCCAGTACGGTGTTGACCCGAAGACCGAGGTGCTGGACTACAGTGTAGTCGAGCAGATGGCAAAACAGGAAAAACCGCAGATCATCGTCTGCGGTGCGTCTGCATACCCCCGCACAATTGATTTTAAGGCGTTCCAGGAGATCGCTGATGGTGTTGGTGCATACTGTATGGCAGATATCGCCCACATTGCCGGGCTCTGCGCCACTGGCGTCCACCCGAATTCTGTCGGTGTCGTAAATTTCACTACGACTACTACCCATAAGACACTCCGGGGTCCCCGGGGCGGGGCGATCATGTGCAACAATGAGTATGCTCAATTAATCGACAAAGCAGTCTTCCCGGGTATGCAGGGCGGTCCGCTCATGCACACGATCACGGCTAAGGCGGTCTGCTTTGAAGAGGCGCTCAAGCCTTCATTCAAAGAGTACAACAAGCAGATTGTGAAGAACGCACAGGTTCTTGCCGAGACCCTGATGAACAATGGGCTCCGGCTGGTATCGGGCGGCACAGACAACCACCTGATGCTCATCGATCTTACCGATCAGCACATCACTGGGCTAGAAGCGGAGGTGGCACTCGGGAAGGCAGCGATCACTGTCAACAAGAACACGATCCCGAACGAGACAAAGAGCCCGTTTGTGACAAGCGGTCTCCGTGTCGGCACACCGGCGGTCACCTCCCGTGGCATGAAAGAGGCGGAGATGCGCCGTGTGGGTACCTGGATTGCAACGGTGATCAAGGATATCAGGAGCGATGCAACGATCACCCGCGTGAAAAAGGATGTCACGGAGATGTCGGGTAAATTCCCGATCTATCCCTCGTGATTTTGAACGGATCCCTATGGGCATACTTCTGGACGGAAAACAGGTTTCGGAAAAACGGCTCAGTCTCCTCAAAGAAGAGATCTATACTTCCGGGCTCCACCCTTGCCTTGCCACCGTGATCGTGGGTAGTGACCCCGCGTCGCAGATGTACGTGCGGATGAAGCACCGTGCCTGTGAGCGCGTTGGCATCGGTTCTGTCGGGATCGAACTTGCTGCGGATGCATCCACCGAAGATGTGCTCGCATCAATTGACCGGCTCAACAACGATCCAGGCATCAACGGTGTTCTCGTCCAGCTCCCGCTCCCGAAACAGGTGGACGCGGCACGGATCATCGCATCGGTTAACACGGATAAGGATGTGGACGGTTTTCACCCGGAGAACCTCGGGCTCCTCTTTTCCGGCAAACCCCGGTTCTCACCCTGCACACCGCAGGGAATCATGACGCTCCTTCGCGAGTATAATATTACTATTGCAGGTGCCCGTGCCGTTGTCGCCGGGAGAAGTATTGATGTAGGACGCCCGATGGCAGCCCTCCTGACGAACGCCGATGCGACGGTGACGATCTGTCACAGCCGGACGCGGGATCTGCCCGGGGAACTAAAACGGGCAGACATCCTTGTCTCTGCGGTGGGTAAAGCACATTTCATCACCGCAGACATGGTTAAACCCGACGCTGTGGTAATTGACGTGGGTATCAACCAGCTGAACGGGAAACTTGTGGGGGATGTTGACTTTGACGCGGTAAACGAGATCGCCTCAGCCATCACTCCGGTGCCCGGCGGCGTTGGTCCTATGACGATCGCAACGCTCATGGAGAATACGTTCAAGGCGGCGAAGACGCAATTATGCAAACCTGTGTGATAAATAAGATCTCCATTGGCGGGGAGGCTCCCGTCCGGCTGATGGGCGTGATCAATTGCAGCCCGGAGTCATTTTATCCGAACTCATACTTCCCGACTGACGCGGTTCATAAAAAAGCAGTCGAGATGGTGGAGCAGGGTGCAGATATAATCGATCTCGGCGCACGGAGCACTGCACCGAACACGCAGGCGATCAGCGGAAAGACGGAAGCCGAACGAATTGATGCAGCGCTCTCCGAGCTGGACGGGAGCGGCATTACGGTTTCTGTCGATACGATGCATCCCGGGGTGCTTGATGTCTGCCTTAAGCACGAGATCCATGCAATCAACGATATTTCCGGGTTTTTATCGCCGGTATATGCACAGAAAGTTGCCGCATCAGGGATTCCCGCAATCCTGATGGCATCCAACAGGCAACCGGGGGATGCTGTTGGGGTTGAAGCGACGATACAAGCGCTTCGTCTTGTCGTGCAGCGGTGCGAAACATACGGCATCAAAGAATATGTTCTCGATCCCGGTATTGGGATCTGGACGCCGCTCAGGTCGGTGGAGGATGACTGGCAGCTTTGCCGGCAGTTTGAAATATTACGGCAATTTGACCGCCCGCTGCTTGCTGCGATCTCGCGGAAGACATTTATCGGGGATCTGCTCGGTAAGGATTCATATGACCGCCTTTCCGGCAGCCTTGCGGTCACAATGGCACTCCTCGCACAAGGCGCGTCGGTAGTCCGTACGCATGACGTTGCAGAAACCCGTGACGTAATCCGGGTGTATGACCGTTTAAGGAAAGGGCGATGAACAGCTCCTTTACCGTTATCGGATTATCCACGGGCATCATCAGACCGAAAGATTCCATTGCAGATCGCGTGATTGCAGCAGCACGACAAATCTGCGGGGGTTTTAGCGAAGGCGATATTCTTGTTATTGCCGAAACCGCTGTTGCCACCGCGGAGGGGAACGTAATTACACTTGCTTCGGTTACCCCCTCTGCCCGTGCACAGGAATTGGCCGCACAGTACCGCATGGATCCCCGCATAGTTGAGATCGTGCTTGCCGAAAGCGACTCAGTGGTCGGGGGTATCCCGGGCTTTCTGTTGTGCATGAAAGCCGGTACACTTCTCCCGAATGCCGGTGTCGACGCATCCAACGCTCCCCCGGGGTGCGTCACACCACTCCCTGCGAGTCCCGATGCCAGTGCAAGTGCCATAAAGGCATCGATTGAGCGCGAGTGCAGCAATGCGAGAGTTGGGGTCATCATTGCCGACAGCCGCACGCACGCGATGCGTCTCGGGTGCAGCGGCGTTGCGATCGGCTGCGCCGGGATACCATCGGTCATCGATGACCGGGGGAGAAACGATCTCTTCGGGAGGAAACTGGAAGTGACAAAACGGGCGGTGGCGGATAATATCGCGTCCGCTGCCGAACTCGTGATGGGGGAGGCGGATGAGTGTACTCCGGCGGCGATCATCCGGGGGCTCGGGCTCCCGATTGGGGATCAGACAGGAATTGAGTCCATTGATGCCGACGAGTGTTTGTTTATGGGTATATTACGAAACAGGGAAGGAACGCTTCGATAATATTCCGGTTCTTACCGTCTCCGGTGCCCGCCTTTCTGCTGCTTCTTTTTTTCTGATGATTTTTGTGTCTCTTTCTGAATCTGCTCGCTCTCCAGTTCCCCGATGATGTCCAGCGGGTCTTCCATCTTCCCGGTCAGGCGGATGATCTCAAGCAGGCGCTCGATACCGATGAAATGCTCAGACATCACCCGTGCGAGCGGTGAGAGAATAAGACGGGTGCTCTTCTTCTGCACGAGCCGGTGAGCGATGAGATCCGGAAGCACCGGCTCTACAGTACCGACCATCATAGACGTGATCCGGGCAAGGTCTGCCTCTTCGCCGTTGCAGGCAACCGCATTTGCCACGTACTCTTCCGAGCTCTGCTCGATGTCATGCTCAGGTGCGACTTCTTCCATCACGCCCTTTAAGAGCCGAAGCGCCATCTCCTCTTCGGTGAACGGGTTCTCCCGCGAATAACTACCGCCGGGCTCTGCAAGAAGCACCACCTTCCCGAGATCGTGGAAGTCCGGTCTTCCCGCCCTGCCTGCCATCTGATTGAACTCCTGCACGGACAACCAGTCCCTGCCCATCGCAAGTGCGTCAAAGATAACCTGGGATGCAGGAAAATCCACCCCGGCACCGAGGGCCGCTGTCGTTACAACCGCCATCAGTTTTCCCTGCAAGAACCGGGTCTCCACGTCCCTCCGCTCTTGTGATGTGAGCCCGGCATGGTATGCCGCTGCCCGCATCCCGAGCGCATCAGCAATCGTGTGGCAGCGTGCCCGGGCGTTCGTGAAGATGATCGTCTGCCCCCGGAACCCCTTTGACGATGTCCGCTTGTACTCTTCGGTCGTCAGCTGTTTGATTGTCGGGATCTTCTGCTTGCGCTCCATAAAGAGGAGGTACCGTTCGAGCGCGACCGGTCGATCATCGTACCGCACCAGCTGGCAGTTCAGTTTTTTCGCGAGCGTCTTTGGCGACCCGATCGTCGCAGACAGGTACAGGAACTGCGCCTGCGGGCACAGGTACTTGAGCCGGGCAACGAGCCCGTCCAGCCGGTGCCCCCGATCGGGATCCTCCAGCATCTGCACCTCGTCGATTATGACCGTTGCGACGCTCTGCATCCGCTGCCCGCACCGGATCATGTTGTCCACGCCTTCATATGTTCCGACAATGATCGGCGCCTGCGGGTTCCGGTCCCCGATCTTCCGGGTTTCGGGCAGGTTGAGCCGGGAGACACCGGTCAAAAGGCCGGTTTTTGCAAATTTCGCGTACCGTTCGGTGAACCGCTCGTACTTCTGGTTTGCGAGCGCGACGAGAGGGACTAAAAAGAGCATCCTACCCCGCCCTTCGAGATAATTTTTCAGCCCCGCCATCTCACCGATGAACGTCTTCCCGCTGGCAGTCGCGGCAACAACAAGGAGATCCTTCCCGTGCAGGAGTCCTGCTTCGATCGCAAGCTGCTGTACGGGCATGAGCAGGGACACCCCCCCAGCATCAATAAATGCACGCGGCAGTGGCAGTTCATCGATCTTTGCAGTCGAGAGCACCGGGTGCGCGATGATTGTATCAAAGAGCGCCGACGACATCGACAATTTTTCGGGTTGCACGAGCGCAAGTACCTTATCGAGATTACGGCATTCGACAAGCAGCGTCTCAAAATGCCGGATCGTGTCCCTCCCTATCTTCCCGAGCGGGGCGAGTTCCCGGCGGAGTTCCCGTATACCGCAGTCAAGACAGATCTTCTCGCCCTTGCCGAAGACTACATGATTGTCATCCGTCAGGAGGGTGTATTTCTCGTCTAACAGGCACATACGGCAGGCGTCCACCGGTCCAGACCGAACCTGAAACGCGTGAAGGAACGATTCAAAAAGATGGTCCGGCTTTACCATCCGGACATCACCTTCACGGAGTTGTGCAATCAGGTCTTTTGACGGCGTGGGTTTGTACTCTTTTTTCCCGCCCCACCGTAGCCGGTATTTTACCGGGCGCGGTCCCTTCGGGGTATCGGTGAGCTCGACAAACCCGGCGCCCCTGACATGACGGTCATCATAAAAGAGGAGTTTGTAGAGATCGCCTTTCTGGGGCTGGACGATGATCTTCATGGAGCGATCAGGTCATGGATCACGTACGCGAGTTCCACGCTCTCCAACCTCTTTAAAAAGTCCGTGAACTCTTCGTCCACAATCACGATCGCGCAGTCAATCCCATGGAACGCCGCCTCGATCACGCCCTCCCGGGCGCCAAAGAACATGTCGGGTTTACGTCCCGCCTGTTTGAGCGCGATGAATGCCTCGAGCCCGACTGCCGCCACCATGCCCGCCGGGTGAATGACCTCCCGGAGTTTTGTCAGCTGCACCTTGCGGGAACCTCCATGCTGGATCCGTGGCACCTTGCAGATATGGATGACTCCTTCATGGTGTTCGATAATGCCGTTCAGCCGGGAAACCCCCACGTCTTCATCCTTCTTTGCATCCGCCACAACCGTACCCGTCGCCGCTTGTGGTTTTTTGCCAGCGTATAAAAACCCGCCTTTCATATATACTCCGACTTCATCGCCGGAATACAGGTCTTCTGCCGCAATAGCCGCCCAGACAGAGACCTGCTGGATAATATCGCGCCGGATGTGGCGGGCATACGATTCAAGCGCCTCGGCATTGGAGAGCACCCATTCGATACCCGCTTTCGTCACCTCATAGTTACCCCTGCCAATAGCAGAGACCATACCTTCATCGATGAGTTCACGGAGGTACTCGGAGATTGCCTGAGGGGTCACGCCCATTTTTGCTGCGATCTCCTGCTGGCGGACGGCTGGCTGGTGCTCGGCTATCTCGACAAGAATCTGGAGGCGCGACACCTCACGCTTGCTGCGCAGGATGGAATACAGAGGATCCTTATCGCCCTGTGTCAAGCCGCACCAGTCCCTGCCCCTTCACATCCAGTTGCGGAGTCCGTTTCGCGAGCCCTTTGATGAAGACTGCGCTGACGTTCATTTTGCGGGAAAGATCGTTTATTGAACTGTTACCGCTCTTTAGCTCCTCCTCGACCCGCTCCACGGAAGACCGCAGGTTCTCATCGTTCGAGAGCGCGATATAGAGGATATCCGAAAGGTCCTGGAGATTGCACTGGAAATTCGCACGGAACTTGTTGTAGGTCGCCCGGAATTCCTTCTCTGGGTTCTTACCCGGCTTCGGCATCCGCCACTGTTCTTCGATAAGGTTACCCTTCTTTAAAACTTCAAGTGCAATCTCCACGCACCCTTCATCCACCTGAGACTGTAACTCTCCTACGGTCATCCACGACTTGCTCAAGAGTTCATAGACTTTTTTCTTGGCAGGATCGTTGAATGTCATGAGGAGCGGAACAAGTTCAACGGGATCGTTGACAATTCTGATATGGCCCGGCAATGTGAAAACCCTACAATTATATCGCTCTATAAATCAATAAGTTTTTGCGAAACAACCATGCAACAAAAGGGCAAAATAACAGTTCGCGGGATCGTGCAGGGGGTCGGGTTCCGCCCTTTTGTGTATGCACGGGCGTGCGAGTATTCAATCGCAGGCTCGGTAAAGAATCTCGGCAGTGAAGTGGAGATCTACGCACAGGGTAACCATTTTCCTGAATTTCTCGCCGCTGTCTCCCGCGGTCCACCGCTCTCCAGGATCGATTCTGTTGTAGTATCAGAGACCACACGTGAGATCCCGGACGGTTTTGTCATCCTGCCGAGCGGCACCGGTTCATTCACCGGTATGATCCCACCGGATATCGCGTGCTGCGATACCTGCATTGCGGACATTTTCCAGAAAAGTGGGAGATACGAGGGTTACTGGGCTACTTCGTGTGTGAACTGCGGACCACGGTACAGTATCATCAGCGAAGTGCCGTACGACCGCGAACGGACGTCGATGACTGCATTTCCGATGTGTCCTGCCTGCGCGGGAGAATATGGTGACCCCCGGTCCCGCCGCCACCACGCCCAGACAATCGCGTGCCATACCTGCGGCCCGGAACTCAAACTGCTGGATACGTCGGGTAACCGGATTGACTGCCGGGACCCGATCAGGGAGACTGCCAGACTCCTTGATGCCGGAAGGATCATGGCAATCCGTGGCATCGGCGGGTTTCACCTTGCCTGCATCGAAGAGGCTGCGGCCGAACTTAAAAAGCGGTTGGGGAGGATCGAGCAACCGTTCGCGGTGATGGTGCGCCCCGATGAGATCAACCGTATCGTCACGATTTCCACAAGAGATAGGGAGATTCTCGAAAGCCCGATCCACCCGATCATGATACTTCCCAAACGGGACCCGACAGCCCATGCCGCGATCAGCAACCTGCATACGATCGGATGCATGATTCCCTATACCGGGCTCCATCACCTCCTTTTCCACCAGTTACAGCACCCGCTCCTGATCATGACAAGCGCCAACATGCCCGGGTACCCGATGATCACCGGGATCGATCATGCGATGGCGAAACTCACCCATGATGTG
>Ga0163200_1000643_pt1 | contig 14384 bp, 14 predicted proteins | sample PL_2010_200m_FD_113535 | JGI IMG/M metagenome (GOLD analysis project Ga0163200, IMG submission 113535) | Freshwater microbial communities from Powell Lake, British Columbia, Canada to study Microbial Dark Matter (Phase II) - PL_2010_200m | ecosystem: Environmental > Aquatic > Freshwater > Lake ... | reverse complement strand
CTATTTGCTGTTGGATTTTTGTAAAATAATTGGTATATAGTGCATGGCCTTTCAATTCATCCCAAGTCAAACTAACTTTATCGTATGCCCTCACAGGTAGTTATCAGGATCAAGTGTGATCAGTACCTAATTCGGTTCCTGGAGTCTCTCTATGGAGAATCCCCCATTTCGTTCCCTGCGAAATCCAATTTCAACATGATGCTGGATCTCTTTCTGGAACAACGGCCACTGGATTACCATGAGGCTCCTCATTATGGAAAGAACACCCTAAAGGTTCGATTACCCTATTTCGATACGAAGAATGTAGATTACTACAACTACCTCTCGGAAAAGAAACAGCAGGTATTCGTCAAAGAAGTGTGGAAGTTCTTTAAGATCACCTTCCGGTCCTTTGTATCTCAACATATCGTGTTGGGACTCGACAAGAAGGATGCGATCGATCTTTTCATCGAAAAACACAAATTACCGGTGGATATTTGGGACAGTTTGGAGAAAGATTTTCAGAGATACCTGAAACTCAGGAGTAAACGTAAGTTATCTAGAAAGAGTAAAAATATGTCAGTTTGAAGGCCATTTTGTCCGGCGAGTTGAACGCTTTAGAACATGGGGTATATGATAGAAAATGGTAGCGCATAGGGTATTATAAATCTTAAAATTTCGCATGATGTTTATTGATAAAAATACCAACGATCTATTGATTATCTCTCGTCTTTTCATTACTCCGATAGATGATGTCAGTTCCTTCAGTGATGGAACGGATAGGTTCCGCAAAACCATCACTTTTAAAACAGGGAAGGCCTGGAAGGAGATCTACCTATCACCCGGAATCACTCAGTTCTCGGAAAAAGAGAAGGAAGAAGAGGCCGGGACTTTGGTGGAACAAACCCTCAAGTTCAGCTTCCCGGGGGAAGACTCCGATACCGGATCCCTGATTGAAGAGATCGAGCGCCGGCAGCTGATCGTTTTGATGAGTATCGATGGTAGTACTCCGAAGGTTTTCGGGTGCCTGGAGAACGGAGCCAGGCTGAAACGATTGACCCAGATCTCCCCGAAGGGATCCACCACGGAATGTGAGATCACCTGTACGGCCCAACAGTTTTCCTGGTGGCTCCAGACCGGAGCTCCACCGCTTTAACGGATATCCGTTTCCCTGTTCCTTTTCTGGCTTTTCAGTCCTTTATCAAAGCCCTATAGCCCTATAATATTGTACTCTAAATATTAACCGGCTGTGATTTACCGACTTTTCGAAATCCTTGACGCCCAATGGTTGATCCATCGTGAGACTGCACTCTCTTACCTGCCGGTCCTTATTTCATTCCTTAATGGTGGGAAGATCGTACTGGAAGCCGACGACATCAAAAAGCCCTATGTGTTTGCCCAGGGGCAAGATCCGATCAATCCTGTAAGCAGATATGACCTGGACAGTCCGGATATTCCGGATAACTCCATTGCCGTGATCCCGATCCAGGGAGCTATCGTTTCCTGGAAGAGCATTGAGCTGATCTCAAATCTCCAGAAGGCTGAAGCCAATCCGCAGATCATCTCCACGGTATTTCTGGTTAACTCCCCCGGTGGAATGGTCTATTATACCGACATCACCGCTGATGCCATCAAAAGCGCCTCCAAACCTACCGTTGCCGTCATCATGAACATGGCAGCCTCGGCAGCCATGTGGCTCATCTCAGCCATGGATTATCGGATAGCGACTTCCTCCCTGGACCGGGTAGGATCCATCGGTGTCCGGGTATCCTTCACGGATTTCAACGGATTTCTGAAAGAGAAACTCGGGATTACTGTGTATGACATCTATGCTTCCAAGTCAACCAAAAAGGATGAAGAGATTCGTACGTTGCTGGAAGGAGACAACTCAAAGGTTATTTCAGGTGCAGATTTCATCAACGAGATTTTTCATCAGGCCATCCGTGAGAACCTCTCCCTGAAAGAAAATCCGGAAGTTTTTACAGGTGCCCTTTTCTATGCCAAGAAGGCCATGGAGTTGGGACTGATCAATGCGATCGGGAGTATTTCCGCAGCATTTGAGTATACCTACAAAGAAGGTTTAGCCCATAAAATCAAGCAATTCAAACTTTAACCAACAATTCAAACCATGTTCAAACAATTGATGACTACCGTTCTGGCGTTCCTCGGGATCCAGGCTTTTGCCAAGGATCAAGACGGTAAGATGCACTTAACCGAGGAACAGAGGGAGAACCTGGTGAAGTATTTCGGTGATGCATTCACCGGAAAATTTATCCAGTCTCTCGAAAAGGAGTCCAGGGGTGAAGCCCAGGACCAGGCCCTGATGGACGGGATGGTGGCAGATCTGCAGGCGCAGCTGCAGGCTTCCCTGGACGCCAGGACCAAGCTCGAGAAAGACCTCAACGCTGAGAAATCCGAGAAGGAAAAACTCAATGGTGTCATCACAGAACAACAGAAGACCATCGACACCTTGTCAAACAAACCGGAAAAGGATCCGGATCCAAAAAAAGTCGACATGAAAGACAAAGACACTTCCTGGATCCCTTCCGGGAAGGATACCCACCTGTTCGGCCAGGATCTGCCGTATATGGCCCTCGAAGGACGGCCGTATAACCAGCGTGCCTATGCAGCCCTCTCAGCTCGCCATGGGATCCTGATGCCAACCCGGGAAGCCTCTTCGCTGGATTACACCAGCTTGAAGAATGACCTGGGGGATTACTACCGTATCCGGAAACAGGACCGGATCCAGAGCTTCCTGCAGGAGCTTCCCTCCCTTACCAGGATCTTCAACCTGGAGAGCGGATACCAGGATCAGGCCGTATTGGTGAACCTTTTCCTTACGGATGAGTTCTCCCAGGCCGACAGCACCGCCCTGGGCAGCACCTTCGACAACATGGTCAAAGGCGGGTACAAGTTCGAACCGGAAGTGCTCACCATGTATGATGTGATGTTTGCTCACAAGTTCACCGCCCTGAAGGAGATCGAAAAGAGCTGGATCGGGTACCTGAACCGCGAGGGATCATCTACCATGAAGTGGTCGTTCATCGAGTACATTCTGGTCGAAACGGCCAAGAAGCTCAAGAACGAGCAGGAAGTGCGCAGGATTCGTGGTGTTCGCAAGAATCCCACGGTCAACGTCCCGGGTACTGCTTATCAGGCCGCCAATGGTCTGCTGAAGTTCATCAAGAACCAGATCGCCCTGTTCAAGGTAAAACCCTTTGAGTTGGGCGAATGGAACAGCGGCAACATTGCCAACTACATCCGCACGGCCACTCAGATGGTCCCTGAGGTCCTGCGTGATTCCGGAAGGATCGTTCTCTACATGTCGACTGATGCCCTGAGTGACTACCACAAGAACCTGGAGACGCTCTACGGGCAGAACCGGGATTACACCGCGGAGATCCAGTACGTGAAGGAGTACCCTTCCGTGAAGATCGTTCCCATTCCGGGGATGGCCCCGAGTAAGCGCATGATCTGGACCATCGAAGGAAACATCGCCTTGTTTGAGGACAAACCCGGTGAGATGCTCAACTTCAGCCTCGAACAGCAGGACTGGACCCTGAAAGTCTGGTCGAACTGGCGCGAGTCGATCTGGGCATACCTGACCGGCCGCAAGTACGACAACGCTGAAGAGATGCCCTCGGACTACTCCACCCAGTTGATCTTCTGCAACGATGTGGATGAGCCGGCCGATTACTTCATCAACATGGAGGTTAACGACACCACTCCATCGGTGCTGAACCATACCAGCCTGGTGAGTGTGGCCAACACCCAGGCAACAGCCATCACCGGAATCGATGACTGTGCCGTTGGCCAGGAGGTTCGGCTTAAGTGTGGGAACTCCACCAACGCGATCACCATCGCTCAGGCCGGAAATTTCTCCCTGATCTCTGAGGCATGGACTCCCGAGGTGGGGGATGTGATTTACCTGAAGAAGCGCTCCGATGGAAAGTTCATCGAGCTGAAACGCGAAAGCGTGACCTCCGATGCCATTGCCATCGCCGCCGATGACACCACCCCGGATGTCTCTGCAGGTGACAAGTTCATCACCGTTGCCAACAGCCAGGCCACGGCTATCACCAACCTGGATAACGCGATCGCCGGTCGTGTCTACACGATCTATGGCGGCAGCGACACCAACTCCTCCACGATCGCAAATGCCGGCAACTTCGTGCTGACCGCTGCGATGACACTGGCAGAGGGAACGTATATCAAGCTCCAGAAATCGGAGTCTGACAGCAAGTTCTACGAAATCGAGCGGGGATAGGATAGAGATCCGGGGCGGGCAAGCGATAACACCACCGCCCCGGTCCTGTCTCTCCGGTCTGTAACTTAAAAACCGAGAAACCATGACATACGTAAAAGTCAACCTCACCAAACCTTCCGGAAATCCAGGGGCTGGTGGCAATAAAAAGGACCTGATCACCCTGATCGACGTGGATGATATCCAGACCTTCCCAGGCAGGGACTCTAAAGGCGTGGTGATCACCGATAACATCGTGATGAAGGAGAATACCTATGCCGTCAAGGTATATGGTACTGTCAACACGATCAAAACAGGATCCAACTCCGAAGGAGATATCGATGCCGAAGGATTTATCCATGACCTGGAGTTTGAACACCCGGGGAACAGCGTTGAACTCCGCGAGTTTAAAACCAACTGGCTTGGCCGGAACATCATCGCTATTGTCGAGCGGTGTACCACGGGCAAAAAAGAGCTCTTCGGAATGCCTTGCGCTCCCATGCGGATGACAACCAAAGCCGAAGATGACAAGGATAAGAACAAATCCACCATCACATTCAAGAGCGCTTTGAAGTGTCCGTATGAGATTGCCGATTACCAGGGGACCATCGAGTATGATTCCGTGATGGGAACCGTCCCGGCTGATGATACCTCCCCGGATGTAGCTGCAGGCCAGGGTCAGTACCAGCTCACAAGCGGTAGCGTTTCGGCAGTGGCCATCACCACGCTGGACAATGCAGTAAATGGTGGAGTTTATACCCTTCTGGGATCCGGAGGATCGTATCCTTCCACAATTCCTTCAGGAAACGACTTCATCCTGGCTAACGGGACCACCTGGACGGCTCTGGCCGGATCACAGATCACGGTCAAAGCCTTCAAATCCGGAGCCAGCTCCTGGAGCTTCATCGAGCAGAGCAGGTCTTAAAGGCACTCTTTTTTCATAGGTGTTTGATTTGGGATCCCGGTGCTGAGAAATCGGCATCGGGATTTTTATCATATAAATTCTCTTTCATTTTCCATATCTTTACAAATCAAATTTAGATCCCTCGATCCGACATGCTAGTGTACTGAAAATCTTTTATTTGTAATTTGTGAGGCCTGTATTTCAAACAAGAAAGGGTAAATGTTTCAATGCTTCTGTTGAAGAAGTTTTATCCTCAAGGTCATTTCTGAAGTATAAGGGGAAGATTAACCTAATCTTTACGTCTCCGCCATTTCCCCTAAATAGAAAGAAAAAATATGGGAATAAAATTGGGCAAGAGTATATTAGTTGGCTGACAAACATAACTAAGTCGTTAAATGAATTTCTATCACCAGATGGATCATTTGTTATTGAAGTCGGAAATGCATGGGAACCCAGGGAACCAGTTATGTCAACACTACCTATCGAGGCATTATTAGAAGTCAAACGAACAGGTAACTACTTTCTTTGTCAGCAATTCATTTGGTTTAATACAGCAAAATTACCATCACCAGCTCAATGGGTGAACGTTGACAGAGTTAGAGTAAAAGACTCATTTACTAATATTTGGTGGTTATCGAAAGTTCCTCGCCCTAAAGCTGATAACAAACAAGTACTGAGCGATTATAGTTCATCTATGCAAAAGCTCTTAAAATCAAAAAAATATAATGCAGGGTTACGACCTTCTGAACATAATATCGGAGAGGAATCATTTATTACGGATAATCAAGGTTCAATTCCTTCAAATATTTTAATCTGTGCTAATACACAATCGAACTCATCATATCTTAGGTACTGTAAGGATCACAACATTGAACTTCATCCCGCAAGAATGCCTGTGTATATTGCAGAATTTTTTATTAAATTCCTCACTAACAGGGGAGATATTGTTTTTGACCCTTTTGCAGGGAGCTTGACAACATGTGAATCTGCAGAAAGATTAGATCGAAAGTGGCTTGCGGCAGAACCAGAAATTAAATATATCGAAGGAGGGAAAGGAAGGTTTATAAGTTAATTGTCTAAATATGGCAAGGATTCTAACTACATATGATAGTTCATGGTATGATGAATTGAACTCTGTTGCCTCTTATAGCGAGACTGATTTCGAGCGAAGAATCAAGCAGCATATTTCAAAAATATTCCCCGACTACATATCATTTGGATTTAAAAAGACGGTTCAAGATAATACTTTCCGGAATAGGCCCGACCTTGCTATGATCAGGAAGGATTATAAAGAGTGGTATATTATTGAAGTTGAACTTGGAAGTGATTATTTTCCACATGTTAAAAGGCAAATTGAAACATTTATAAATGGAGACTATAATCCATATTCCATAACAGAATATATTGTAAAAAAAATCAAAGAAGGGCACCCGTTTTATAGATTTGACAGACAAGCAATTTTTGAGTTGGTTTCATCTACAGCTCCAAATGTGATAGTTATGGTTGATAGGCCAAAAGATGACTGGTTTCAAGAAATTGATCGAATTGGTGGAAAAAACTTTATTTTTCAGATCTATAAAAATCCAAAGGGGACTCATCATCTTTTTAGGCTGGATGGTTTTTACCCGAAGAAACGGACCAAAGAAGTCCATTGTTCTTTTCATAAAGTAATGCTAGATTTACTGGAAATTCATGATCAGGAAATCCTACTGACCACACAACCAAAGAAGAAAAAAATGAAAACTTTTCTGAGATCTATTCCTTTCCTACAAAAACTATTTCCTACTGAGAATCCTGATGAGCTTCTTATCCGTTATAAGGACCAACTGACCTCCTGGGGAATTGTTACTATGGATGGCAGATTATATCTGAAGTTTTTAGGAAGGGTAAATCCACTCCCTCCAGAAAAATCATACGTTTTATTCAAAGATTCAAACGACAATTTCCACATTGATTTAAATTAAAAATTATGAATTTTGGATTAGGTCCTGAGATTATTACCTCATACAAACGACTTTCATATAAGTCGTGGTATGCATTAGCTGAATTCGTAGATAACTCTACTCAAGCATATTTAAACAATCGCCGAGATATCGATCTATTATTGGTAAAAGAGAAGGCGAATTTGTTTGTCAAAATTGAGTATGGAAGTGATGCCTCTGGAGAATTCATCTCGATTGAAGATAATTCAAGTGGCATGTCAAAGATGGAACTTGAAGACGCAATTATAGTCGGGAAAAAACCTGCTATTACTACTGGGAGATCTAAATACGGAATTGGAATGAAGACCGCTGCATGTTGGTTTGGGAATAACTGGAGTGTTACAACGAAAAAATTTGGAGAAGATCTTGAACATACGATACACGTTAATGTTGAGGAGATTGCGAAGGGAAATCTAGATCTTGGACATATAGAAGTGCCACGTCAAGCCAGTGAACACTACACTAGAATTTTAATTCGCGATTTACAAAATAGAATAGTTGGAAGAACTATTGGAGCACTCCGAGATCATCTGGGTTCAATGTATAGATGGGATTATAAAAGTTATGGACTTCAACTCTTTTTAAATGGGATTCAATTAACATGGGATGAGAATGCTCTTTTCAGCAGGTTATTATTAGATATTGATGGTCAACCTAAGAAACGAGATTTTGAATTCACAATCCAGAGTGGTGAGAATTCAAAGAAAGTTACCGGATGGGCAGGAGTTCTTCAAAAAGGTAGTCGTAAGGATGCTGGTTTTACGATTTTTCATGCTAATCGCGTTATTGTTGGATTTCCGGAATCATATCGTCCCGAAACTCTTTATGGCCCCCAAGTTGGTGGCTCAAACGATCTTGTAAATCAAAGACTACTTGGGTGTCTGGAGCTTGATGACTTTGATGTTAGTCATACTAAAGATGAAATATTATACGCTGAGAATGAAAAAGACCAACTTGAAGCATTGTTATTGAAGGAACTTGGAGATTTAAGACAAATTGCCCTTGAATATCGAAAATACGAAGCCGATGAAAGAATTCCAGAAGATATAGATACTGATATTGCACTTGTAGAATTTGAAAAAGAGATTCAATCCCCAGAGATGCAAGATCTAATCAGCAATTATGATATTCCTCCGCCAGAACTTGTTAAAAATACGAACTATTCTGTACTTGATTCAATAACTAAGAAAATAATACCGACCTTAAAAGCAAGAATTGGAGATCTGACAGTTTTTCTTTATCTCTCAAAAGAAATGTCTCCAAACGATCCTTATGTCATCGTTGATTCTATTCGATTAAAAGAATCTATCTATGTTTTAATTAATATGACTCATCCACATTGGGGTCAATTAAAGAATGAAAACAGTATTTTGAATTTTATCCGTCATTGCGCGTATGATGCTGTGGCTGAATGGAAGACATATTTTAAAATAGGCAGGATTGATCCAGATACTGTTAAAAACTTTAAAGACAGACTTTTAAGGCTTCCTTTTGAAATGGAAAAGCATTCTGCTTAATTCCCCTCCTTACCTTTCCACCGGAAGTTGTATATTTGAAGTGCTTAAATCCTAGTTCAATTGATTACACAACTTCCAAATAGGGGAAACCCGTGTGGCTCTGGCAACCGAAAGGTTCCGGCGGTTTCTAGGAACCGAAGCAAGCCTCACGGGTTTCTTCATTTAGGAGGTTAAATGTCACACAGAAAATACTATCGAAACCGTCAAGAAATTGCCGGGATCGATCCAGAGGCCCTGTGGTATCTCAATGGGGACAAACTGATTCTGGTTGATCAGGACCAGTTTATCGAAGTAGAGCATAATCCGGAATTATTCTACCAGGTCGATCTACCACCAGGCCAGAAAGAACTTTTATAAATGTATGCGAAAGCGGGTTCACACCCGCTTTTTTTATGTCCTTTATCGCAAAGGCCCCATATGGTAGGTTTGTTGGAAATTTTCAAGGCCATGAAAGAAAAAATCATTCATTTCTTCAAACACGACCGTTCTTACTCCGGTGGTGTGAAATTGTTCAATGAGTTCGGGATCCTGATCAGCCTGAAAAAGCAGCTGAACATCCAGGCGGAGAACCAGCATCTGAAAGATACTCTCTTTGAGGCTTTGCGGGAACTGGGTGGGATCTCTATGGATGAATTCCGGGGGATCATGCTGACTCCTGTCAAACCGTTCGGGGATCCCCAGGGAAACCCTCCCGCGCCGGCAAAAACAAAGCCGGCAAAATCAGGTTCCAAAAAGAGCAAGGGAACGGGGAAACCAAAGGCTCAGGCAAAAGGAAAAAAGCCGGTCAAAAAGTCGGCAGGGCCAAAGCAGCCGGCAAAAGATCCCGAACCTCCGAAACAGCCGAAGGAAGCCATAAAGGAAGATCCTTTAAAGGAGACTCCAGCCGAAACACCGGCCACAAATCCCGAAGCAGAGAAATAATCCGGCCTGGCCAGGCGGTCAATGTGAAAACCATCCCGGCGTTCAGACTCCGGGATGATTTTCCTTTTCTCTCATCTGCGGATTGTCCAGCAGAACTGAAGATCCTGGTCGCGGATAAAATAACTGCCTACCATGCCTATCGAGAGGCTCACAAGCTCTTATTTGAAGCCGATTGCCGGGAAAAGACTTTTTCTGCTGCCCGGGATTTGGTGGAGAACTACCTGGAGAATCAACTCATCTATGAAGAGCTCAACTACTATAAAAAGCATGGTAAGATCCTGGGCCGGCATAAGATCTTCAATCACCTGAAACGGGTGGAAGAGATCCGGACCATGAAAATCGGCGACCTGGTTAGACTCAAAATCCGATTGTCGAATAACCTGGTCAGAAATAGAAAGAATCTGAAAAATCAACCCGGTCATCAAGATTCCGGTAAACGACTGGAAAGAATAACTCAAATGGAACTCGAACTTACTGAAGTGAACAGATTGCTGCTTATTGATGAATAACAAGTTCTTTGACATCACCGATCTGGAAAAAGAGATTTCCCGGTCCAACCAGGAGCAGGACACCGCATCCGGATCCATGGCCATGAAGTTTCTGGCCATTCATGATTCCCGGGTGGAAAGCATTAAACACCTCACCGGCAGGATCCCCGGGGATGATGAGATCCTGTTTCTTTGGACCGTAAACTCCTTCAACGCTTTCACCTTCATCCCGTTCCTGATCAAAGAATGCGGATCGATCGAGGAGTTGATCCTGGCCACCTATTCCATCAATATCCGGATCATTGACGCCTTGGTCAAGCTCATCGACCGGGGGATGATCCACCAGGTGGATATCTTCATCAGCGACTCTATCCGCACACGGCTACCAAAAGTGAATGATCACCTGCAGGCCCTGGTTGGAAATCGTGCTGTGATCCGGGTCCATTACGCCTGGACACATGCCAAGATCTCCCTGGTTAGGATCGGAGACTGGTACTTCGTGGTGGAAGGATCCGGTAATTGGAGTGAGAATGCTCAACATGAACAGTACATATTCCTGAACTCAAAACGTGTGTTTGAGTTCCGTAAAAACGAAATTTTATATGGAATTGACAGAGAATCAAATTGAATCCATAATAAAACTGGCCGGCTGCTCCTGGGAACCGGAGAAAATAGCCCACTACCTGGGGATTCCGGAGGAAGAGTTCATGGAGGAATTCAATAATGCCTATTCCGCTCTTCGGTATCACTATGAACGGGGTGTGCTCATCAACCAGGCAACATTGGATCTTGAAATCATGGAACGTGCCAAAGGTGGAAACCTTATGGCCATTCAAATGATCAAGAAGGACATGTACTTCCGGAGCATTGAGAATTTCAAAACTCAACAGGAGTCCAATCGGATCCGCTCTGAAGTGGAAGCTGAATATGCCCGTATCCAGGAGTATGTGGAAAAAGGCCGGATCTCGAACCTTCCGGATGATCTGGCCGAGTATTTCGAGCAGATGGATTATATCCGAAGCCTGTATAACAAATGGAACTCAAGAAGCCATATTATCAAAATGGTGTGCCTCAAATGGAAAAATGTCAGCCCGGCCAAAGCTGAACACCTCTATGCCGATACACTGAATTTTTTCTACCTGGATAACCAGGTGAAAGTTGAAGCCTGGGCCAACATTTATGCTGACAAACTTGACGAACTGGCAGCAATTGCCAGGGCTATGAATGATTCGAAAACAGCCGGTCAACTGAATATGGATGCCGCAAAGCTTCGCGGTGTTGGAAAAGAGAAACCACCGGAGCTTCCGAAAGAGTTTTTTGAGCGCAAACCTACTATCTATTTCCTGGATCCTAAGATGTTCGGCATCGAGAAAGTTGATCGCAGGGAGCTGGCCGAGTTCCTGGATACCCTCGATATCACTGTTTTGCAGAAACAACGGCTATTGAAAGATGCCGGGACAGAAGAAGTCTTTTTTGAAATCCTAGAACCGCAAGAGGATGCCGAGGATCAAGATAACACCTGACGAAGCCGAGATCCGGTATTCCAACTGGATCTCCATGCTGATCGACCTGATCAAGCCCAAGAACCTCTATCTCTTTGGTGGCCGTGGAGTGGCCAAGAGTAGCGACATAATGGCGAAGCGTACTATCGATGTCATTTACGACATGCCCCGTGGATCCTTTGCATTTGTGGCCGATACCTATGTGAACCTGCTGACTAACATAGTGCCGGCCATTATGTCCGGATGGGATAACCGGTTGGATTTTTATGAGGATCTTCATTACGTGGTTGACAAGGAACCACCCAAAGAATGGCCGAAGCCTTATATCAAGACCTTTGAGTACAAGCATACCATCACCACGTTCAACGGTTGTAAATTCTTTATGACCTCCCTGGACCGGCCGAGCTCCAATGCCGGGATCTCGGTGGTCCATATCTTCGGGGATGAAGCCAAGTACCTCAAACATGAAAAGCTGGCCAAGCTATTCCCGGCTCTTCGGGGCGATTACCGGCTATTTGGCCATTCCCATTACTTTATGGGCCAGACCTTCTGCAGCGATATGGCCGATCCGAACAACCTGGAGTATGACTGGATGCTGCAGATGGAAAAGAGCATGGATAATCAGCAAATCCTGCGGATCCTGCAGACGGCTCTTGTGCTAAATGAGATCGCATATGAGTTGTTCCTGGCTGAACGGTCCGGAGCAAGCGAGCAGAAGATCCAAAACATCCAACGCAATCAGGAGCGGTGGATAGAGCGTATCCGGAAGATCCGGCACAGCTCCACGTTCTTTCACGTGGTAAGTACCCTGGCCAACATCGATATCCTCACTTTCGATTACCTGGTCAATAATCTTCAGTCACTCGGTATTGAGAACTTCAAGACCGTAATCCTCTCCATCCGCAAGACCCTTGAATCCGGAGCCAGGTTCTATGGCGCCTTGAGTGATAAGCATTTCTATGAAGATGGATATAACTATGATTATTACAACCAGTTTGGATTAAAGAGCAACATACCTCAGTCGTCCATAGGCCTGAGGCACATACAGCATGACCGTTTGTTGGAAGCCGGCTTTGATGCAGGTAACATGATGAGCCTGGTGATCGGGCAGGAGCAGGGAGGCGTGTATCGGATCCTGAAGGACATGTATGTGATCACCCCCGACTGGATCCGGGAGCTGGCCGATCAGTTCCTGCAGTTCTTCGCCCAGCATCGGCGCAAGATCCTGCATCTCTACTATGACCGTGCTGCCAACCAGTATCGCAGAAGTAAGCGAGACTTCGCAACCCAGATCAAACACGATATCGAGTATGACCGACAGGGACGCAGGACCGGTTGGATTGTTCAACTGATGTCGATCGGACAGGGTAACATTACCCATGCTGAAGAGTTCAACCTGATGAATGTGCTGATGGGAGAAAAAGACCGGCGATTGCCAAAACTACTGATCGATAAGTTTGAATGCAAACACCTCAAGAGTCAGATGGAGTGCACACCGGTGGAAAAGGGTGGAAAAGGTGAGATCAAGAAGGTCAAAAAGGGAGACAAGCTTCCGCCATCTCGCCTGCCTATGGAATCTACCAACCTGACCGATGCATTCAAGTATCTGCTCTGCAGGCAGAAATTTCTCGCTATCGCAAAACAGAAGATTCCATTGATGCTCGCCTCTAAAGAGTAAAAACTCGGGTTTATTTTCCCTTTTCGCATCCCACCACCGGTGGGATTTTTCGTTGGCAGCATTCCCGCACCCGGAGCGGGTTTGCTCATATATCCGGCTGCAAAATCAAAATGCACGTGCATCCAAACGGCAGGGCGGGTCGGTCAGCTGGGACATGTTCTCACAGCGGAAAAGCTGTGAGAAAGGGTCAATTATTTGATTTAGTGAATTTTAACATTTTTCAGAGTAGGGAAAAAGAGTAAAAGACGGGTTTTTAGAAGTCAAACTCGGGTTTTTAGGAGCGCTTCTTCTTTCTTTGGAATCACGGCAAAGTAAGAAGAAGCAAGAAAGAATACCGGTGGCCGGCACACATTTTACTGACTCAAAATTCCTTCGAAGTTAAGCTCGCCAAAATATCATGCTGACAAGTGCTGCCGGTAACATATGGAGACCGGTCTGCATATGTTTCACTACGCCCTCTAGGTTCATTCATTTTTCCCTTAGGGAAATCCTGACCTGAACACTTGCATCAGAATTTTGCGCTCCGCTTGGGTGGCATAGCAAAAATTTTGTTTCACCTAAAAATTTTACAGCTATGAAAACTGCAAACTTGTTCAACTCCACCGTTGCTGAAATCGAGATCACCTATCGCAACCGCATTCAGCCAAGTCAAATGAGGCATGTCTCACGCTCGGGAGATGCCAACGATATCTTCCGGGATATCTGGTCCGACCGCATGGATTACATTGAAGAGTTCTATATCCTGCTCGTCAACAGGGCCAATAAGGTTCTGGGTTACACCAGGATATCACAGGGCGGACTCTCCGGTACCGTTGTGGATCCCAAGCCCATTTTCCAGGCAGCTTTGAAAGGAAATGCCTGCTCTATAATCCTGGCTCATAATCATCCTTCCGGGAACACTAAACCCAGTGAGGCCGATATCCGGATCACAGGAAAGATCGTTGAAGTTGGCAAAGCTCTGGAACTTCCGGTTCTGGATCATTTGATCCTGGCAGGAGATGAGTTTTTCTCCTTTGCCGATAATGGGATGATTTAATGAATGAGCCCCGGGGGATCCCCGGGGACTCTTTTAATACTTGCAAAAATTCCACTGGTTTTCAATTACAAAAGCATGAGTAGAATTAGATATTTTAGTTTATCAATTGAGTTAATTTTTTCTCATTATTAAGT